>ERZ777306.1677-NODE-1677-length-33104-cov-15.279645_pt1 | contig 33104 bp, 16 predicted proteins | sample MGYA00374966_ERZ777306 | MGnify/ENA primary metagenome ERZ777306 (study PRJEB29329, sample SAMN06343882) | mouse gut metagenome | isolation source: Mouse cecum | place: Austria: Vienna | collected 2014-11-15 ... | reverse complement strand
AATTTATTAGTTGTGCCTTCTTCGTAGTGATGTACTATTACTTTAGTTGATTTTAGCCTGTAGTAGTAAATTACTTCGACAGTATCTTCTGTCATTGTACCAGTTGCATTTGCTGGTGATTGAGCCAATTCATATTTACTTGGAACTTCACTTGATGTTTCAGTTTCATAGTCATCTCCTACTTTACCAGTAACTGTTACATCATTTGCTACTTTAGTTGTAGTTCCTTCAGCGTAGTGATGAACTACAACAGTTGCATCTTTCTTAGTGTAATATAAGTTAATTACATTATCTTTTGTAGCTATAACTAATTCATCAACATTAGCTGAATCGAAGTTATATCCATAGATATCAACTACTTCATCTTCAGCTACAATAACGTCTTCAAATGTTACATTATCAACTACCTTTTGGTCTTTTAATACTTTGTTTGTATCTTTTTCTAGATAGTTAACAGTGTAGCTTAAGTCTGTATGTTTTGTATAGTAGATATTTATTACATTTTCACTTGTTGTTATTACTAGCTCGTCTTTATCAACAGAGTCATAGTTATAACCATCAATTCCAATTACTTCACTGCTTGAAGTTATCACATCTTCAAGTGTTATTCCATTTTTTACTTTTGGAGAATTTAATACTTTATTTGTACCTTTCTCTAAATAGTTAACTGTATAATGTAAGTCTGTACGTTTTGTATAGTAGATATTAATTACATTCTCTCTTGTAGTTATTACTAACTCAGCTTTATCAACTGAATCATAGTTATATCCGTCTATTTCTATTACTTCATCACTAGATGTTATAACATCTTCGAATGTTACATTATCAACTACTTTTTGAGTACTTAATACTTTGTTAGTATCTTTTTCTAAGTAGTTAACCTTATAACTTAAGTCATTACGTTTTGTATAGTAGATGTTTATTAAGTTTTCTCCTGTCTGTATTACTAATTCATCTTTATCAACTGAATCATAATTATATCCATCAATTTCGATTACTTCATCTTCTGTATTTATAACATCTTCGAATGTTACACTATCAACAACTTTTTGAGTATTTAATACTTTATTTGTATCTTTTTCTAAATAGTTAACTTTATAGCTTAAATCTCTACGTTTTGTATAGTAAATATTAATTACGTTTTCTCCTGTAGTAATAGTTAAGCTATTCTTATCAACTGAATCATAATCATATCCATCGATTGTAATGATTTCATCACTTGAATTTATTATATCTTCAAATGTCATATCGTTAACTACTTTTTGAGTGCTTAATATTTTATTAGTATCTTTCTCTAAGTAATTTACTTTATAAGATAAGTCGTTACGTTTTGTATAGTAGATATTAATTACGTTTTCCCCTGTTGTTATAGTTAACGTGTCTTTATCTAATGAGTCGTAGTTATATCCATCAATTTCAATTACTTCATTACTTGAAGTTATTACATTTTCAAATACTTGATTTCCAACAACTTTTGTTGGGCTTAGCATTTTATTTGTATTTTTCTCTAAGTAGTTTACCTTGTATGAAAGTCCATTTACTTTTGTATAATAAATATTAATAACATTATCTTTTACAGCTATTGTTAAATTTTCTTTATCTGCTGAATCATAATTATATCCGTCTATTGTTATTACTTCATCATTTGTATTTATTACAGACTCAAATTCTATATTATTAACTGTCTTTTGTTCATGTAGTATTTTATTTGTATTTTTTTCTAAGTAATTTACTTTATAGCTTAAGTCGTTACGTTTTGTATAATAGAAATTAATTATATTATCATCTACTTCTATTGTTATTGTTTGCTCTGTTGGTTCTTGTTTTATATATCCTTCTATATTTATTGCTTGTTCTGTTATATTACTTTTATAAGTTTGTCCATTAACAATTTTTTGTTCATGTAATACTTTTTCAGTATCTTTTTCTAAGTAATTTACTGTATAACTTAAATCATTACGTTTTGTGTAATAGAAATCAATTGTATTATCATTTAAATCTATTATTATTGTTTGCTCTGCTGGTATTTCTTTGTTATATCCTATTATATCTATTGCATTTTCTGTTATATTGTTTTGATAAATCTGTTTGTTAACAACTTTTTGTTCATGCAATACTTTATTAGTGTCTTTTTCTAGATAATTTACTGTATAGCTTAAGTCATTACGTTTTGTATAATAGAAATTAATTACATTATTTTCTATAGCTATTGTTATTGTTTGTTCTGTTGGTTCTTGTTTTACATATCCTTCTATATCTACTGCTTGCTCTGTTACAATTGATTGATATGTTTGTTCATTTACATTTTTTGCAACTTTTAACACATTTTCAGTATCTTTTTCTAGATAATTTACTGTGTAACTCAAATCATTACGTTTTGTGTAATAGAAATTAATTGTATTATTTTCTACTGATATTGTTATTGTTTGTTCTGTTGGTTCTTGTTTTACATATCCTTCTATATTTATTGCTTGTTCTGTTACTGTTGCTTGATATGTTTGATTTGTTACTATTTTTGCTATATTTAATACTTTATTAGTGTCTTTTTCTAGATAATTTACTGTATAGCTTAAGTCGTTACGTTTTGTATAATAAATATTTATTACATTATTTCCTGTAGTAATGGTCAATAGTTCTTTATCAGCTGAATCATAGTTATATCCATCAATATCAATTACTTCATCACTTGATGTTACTGTGTCTCCAAAGGTCATATCTCCACAAGTATATTTAGGAGCTATAATCTCATTTGTATCTTTTTCAAGATAGTTTACTTCATATCTTAATCCTGTTACTTTTGTATAAAAAATTGCAATAACATTTTCATCATTGTTTATTCCTAAATTTATTTGATCTGGTATGCAATAAGCATAATTATATCCATCAATTGATATTACTTCGTCTTCAGAATTTATTAGTTTGTTAAATTCTTGATTTGTTACTACTCTTTCTTCGTGTAAAACCTTGTTATCGTCAGTATTATCTAATGTTGAGTCTGATTCTAAATATTTTACTGTATAACTTAAGTCATTTCTCTTTGTATAGTAGAAATTAATTACATTGTTTTCTACAGCTATTGTTATTGTTTGTTCTGTTGGTTCTTGTTTTACATATCCTTCTATATCTATTGCTTGTTCTGTTACTGTTGCTTGATATGTTTGGTTATTTACTATTTTTTCTGTATTCAATACTTTATTAGTATCTTTTTCTAGGTAATTTACTGTATAACTTAAATCATTTCTCTTTGTGTAGTAGAAATTAATCACATTGCTTTCTACAGCTATTGTTATTGTTTGTTCTGTTGGTTCTTGTTTTACGTATCCTTCTATATCTATTGCTTGTTCAGTAATTTGATTTTGATATGTTTGATTATTTACTACTTTTGCTGTATTCAATACTTTATTAGTATCTTTTTCAAGATAGTTAACTGTATAGCTTAAGTCGTTACGTTTTGTATAATAAATATTTATTGTATTACCTGTTACATTTATTGTTAAGCTATTTTTATCAAATGAATCGAAGTCATATCCTTCAATATTCACTTTTTCAGTATTTGAATCTACTACTGTTCCATATATTACATCTTCTACTTGTTTTTGTTGTTTTAGCACTTGGTTTGTATCTTTTTCTAGATAATTAACTATATATTGATAAGATTTTAACCTATAATAATATGTTACTTCTATTTGTTCTAAAGTCATTGTTCCAGTAGCATTTTCTGGTGTAGAAACTAATTCATAATATTCTGGAATATTTGTTAAGGCTTCTGTTGCATACTCACTCGTAACTTTTCCATTTATCTTAATGTCTTCTGCATTTTCTCCATTGATTAGTGGAACAGGCGTTGTTGTTTCTTCAATATAATGGTGAACTAAAACAGAAGCATCTTTTAATTTATAATAATAAGTTACTTCTTGATTTTCTTTAGTAATTTCACCTTTTGGTTCTCCTTCTACACTTGCTAACTCATATTCTTCTGGAATATCTGTTGCTTCTGTAGTTTCGTATTCATCCCATAATAATACATTAGTAATTTTATCTTCAGATAACTTTTCTGTTGTTCCTTCTTTATAATGATGAACTGTAAGTGTTGCTGGAATCTTTTTATATGTATTTGTAATATTAATAGTTATACCATTACTAACCTCTTCTGCTGTGTAGTGCCATAATTTGTTAACATTATCTTGATATGTGTGTTCTGATTCTGGATAAATATTTCCAGTTAATTCTTCTATTTCATAATCTGGTAATGTTACTATCATATTTGCACTTTCGGTTGTTTTTATATGTTCTATATTATCTATAGAAAATCCATAATAATTGCTATTAGAATTATCTGTATGCCAATATAGATAGAAGTCTTTTGTTGGTACAATTACTTCTTGGTCAGCTATTGTATCTCCACCAAATGGTCCATATCTATATATTTTTTCATCTTGATTATAATAAATATAAACATAGTCATATGATGTTGATTCTGTTTTACTATTATTACTAAATTTTATTTTTAAACCATTCTTCTCATTTAAGTTTTCTATAATCGCTTCATATTTTTCACTTGGATTTTCTTCAATAACTGTATATACATATTTTTCAGTATTATTTTTCCATATAGGTACATTTTCAAAATTATATTGCCAATTGTTTTCTGCTGTTACTTCTTGACTTGCAAATACTATTTCATCTCGTAATAAGTTAATTTTTATTTTTTCAGGTCTTTTTCCTTTTTCATTATTGTCATCATTCCAAATTTTAGTTCCATTAACACTTGTATATAATTCATCTGCTTTTAATGTATTTGTAAGTGTAAATTCTCTTTCATCTTCTGTTGTTTCAACTTTAGTTAATTCATATAAATTAACATTATCTATAACTGAATATTTATATTTTTCATTTGTATTATCGCTAATTGGAACATTTTCAAAAGTATATTCCCAATTATTTTCACTACTTATTGTTGCTGTTTGATATTCTATATCATTTTGTAATAATTTTATTTCTATATTATCTGGTCTAACGCCTAAACTATTCGTGCTATCTTCCCATACTTTATTTACTTTTAAATTGAAAGTATCTTTTAATGAAATTTGCACTATATTTGAATTTATTCCTGAAATAAAGTCTATTTCATTTCCTTTTTCATCTATAGCTGTCCATTCTGACCAACATCCATTATATGCAAAAGCCTCTTGATTTCCACTTGTAATATTGGTTTCTGCTGGTGCTCTCATTTTTATTATTACATATATATATGAACTACTTGGTAAGATTGCTTTATTTCCTTCACTATCTAAAAATTCAAATGCTAAAGATTTTACTAGGGTTTTATCTACTGCTTCTGTATATTCTTTCCAACTTGTATCTTTTCCTAATTCTTCAACTAATTCATTTTCAGAATAGTATGTTTTAACTGTATATCCTTGTGATTCTGCATATGAAGTATCTATACCTTCAAAACTACCTTTCCAATGTTCTTTGTTTCCATAAGCTTTTATAGTATTGCCATCTTTATCTTTAGCATATTCTTCAATAGAATCATATATTACTAGATTGGTCATAGAATTTATTCCAGAACGGGCTCTTAATTTATATCTATATTCTGATTCATGAGAAGCCTTTGCCGTATTATCGGTAGGATTTGTTCTATCTGTTTCTGCTATTACCTTAATATCTTGGTGAGATGCAGTAACGTGATTAATTGTATATGTTTGAACTCCTCTAGAAAATTTTTCTTCTATATCTCCATCTTCATCAATATCTACAAATTCTTTATCTAATTCCCCATTATCTATGCTTACATTACTATATTGTAAAGTCACATCATCTTTTTCATAAATATTTTGATAAAACATTCTTGCTGTATACAGTGAACCATATGTTTCTAAGCTATCATATGATATTGAAACTGGAATTGAAAAATCAAAACCCGTGGCAATATATATATTTTTCAAATAGTCTAGTACATATATAGGTTCTTCTCTAAAATCAAAAATTAGTTCTAATTTTGTTCTTCCTGTATTTTTCCAATTTTGAATTATTGTTAATTCAAGATGATCTCCTAAAAATTTGCAAAATTCATCCGAATTTTTAAAATATTCATTATTATTTTTTTTAAAATATTTATGGCCGCTTCCATTCCACCCTGATATTGATTTTTTTATATCTTCTACTGTACCATTAAATTCTACACCTCTTGGTAATAATTCGTACATTTTGAAGCCATAAATATATTCTAAATATGTAGTATCATCATCTAAAAATACAGTTGACCATCTTTCATTTAATTCTACTTTTTCTCCTACAACATTTTCTTTTATGGATGCATTGGTTGCTTTTTCATCATAATAAAACCAACTATAAAATATATCTTGTTTTCTATAATTTATTTCTGCTTTAGCTCTTTGAAGATAATGTCCATAAGTTTCTAAATCATAATCTGCAATTTCTTTTCCAATAATTCCCTCATAATTTTCCAATTCTGCTTCATTTATAATAATGTAACTATCATCTTCTTGTTTTTCATAATATTCTAAAGCACTAATTGCATAAATTGTTCCTTCTTCTTTTACGTTTTCTGGTCGTGAAATATTACAGTAAGTTGTAATATTACTAGGCGACTGTATCATTGATGATTCTTTTAAATTTTTATATAGTATATAAAAACCTACTATATTTTTATCAGATTCAAAACATATATCTCTTCTTGTTGTACTGTTGTTCCAATTAGTATATTTTACAAATTCTTTTTCTCCTCTATTTCGTACATATAATTCTACTTCACAATTCATATCCGCACTTATAACTTGATTTGAATTTGTAAGTGAATTTACACATATTTCTGATATTCTATACTCTTCATCAGAAAGCTTAGAGAAATTTCCTAATTCATCTGTTATTCCAAAAATGTCATTATATACTTGTAAATTATATGACTTACCAGTTGTTCTAACATCGAAATATGTCAAAAACTCACTTCTTGTTTGTCCTTTGGTTATAGTATTGTAACTTTCTCTTCCAGTTGTTCTACTAGACATTGTTATTCCATATAGATTTCCTTCATATTTAAAGTCAAAATCATCTAAAATAATATTTTCTATATTAAAGTTTTTTACAAGTTCAATATTTTCTTTGGAATTTTTAAAAGCAGCGTTATCGCAATAATCTCCATATATATTAAAATTTTGTGAAATTTTTGTACCTGCATAATCTTCTTTAGGATATCCAATATATAAATATGTTTCATTATAATAATATGTATTAGTTGGCGATTTATAGTATTTATCAGTAATACATTTTCCTTCAGCATCTATTTCAATTGGCTTCATTTCATAATCTAATGCAATACAATTAGGTAGTAATTCTACACTAAATAGGTGCTTTTTTACCATTCTTACATGCAGACTTGAATAAGACTTATTCATATTAATATTATACTTTACCCAAATATAATTTTCGGCATTTTCTGGTAATCCCTCTGCAGACTTTAAAGCTTTCTCTACTGTTGCTTTTGCATTATTATATTGAGCCTTTGGTGAGGAAAAAGAGAACGTAATTAAATCACTATTTATTTCATTATTTAATGTTGCTTTTATTGTTGCACTTTCTGTTTGAAAAACTTCTGAACCTTTTATTACATATGATATTTGAATGGTGCCTTCTGTGTTTGAACCTTTTTCTATAAGTATATTGTTTGTTAATATATATTCATCAAAGTATCTAACTCTTGTATCGTAAGTACTTTGAATTTCTTTTGAAGTTTGATAACTCCAATCGTACTGTTTTGCGGATTCTTTTATATTATCTGCAGATATAGCGTTAGCTTTCATTGTATATGCAGGCCATGTACTTGCATAACCATTTGAATAATTATCAGTATTTACCATGTATTTTCCTAAGTTGTCAACTTTTATTTGTAATTGTCCTGGCTCATATGCAGTCACTACATTCGTATTTTTGTAGTTAATTTGCATTGTTATTATTCTAGTTTCTTCCTTTTTTGTTGCATTCCAATTTATTTCTTTTAAAGCCGTCTTACCATTATCTACTGTAGAATCATAAAAAACTAAACCAAGTTCCCAATTATCTTTTTGTATTGTTTCTGAGTCTGCTAATGCTACTGTTTTTTCTGTTTGCTTTATATTTTCACTCTTTTTTATATTTCTTAAGATTGCTACTCCACTTGTTAATATAATTATAATAGCAAGTAATATAGCAATTATAATATTTTTCTTATTTAGAACTCCGGGTGTGTGTGTGTACAGCGTCAACAGTTTGCTGTCTTTGTTCTTTCTTCTTTTCTTTTGACTTTTTCTCTCTTGATAGCATTACAATATCTCCCTTATATATTTTTCTATTCTAATTTGTTTTTAAAATATTTATATATACGTGTCAAGGTAATATAATTAGCATATTATATACTTTTAGACAAAATAAGACATAAACCGCTTTATTTATGCGATTTATGCCTTATTATTTTCTGAATGTTATAAAATTAATATCTTTTGTTTTACATTTTTTATTTTTTATTACGCTTATGCACTTTTGCAGTTATTTTTATATTTCTTTTCCACATTTTTTTCGCATAGTGTGTTATTTATTCTGTTACCTCATTGCTTGATTCTGGTGTATTACTTTCTTCTGGTTCACTTGGCGTTGATTCTGGCGTTGTTTCAGGGCTTTCAGATGGTGTCTGACTAGGTGTTTGGCTTGGAGTTTGACTTACTGTAGGTGTTACGGTTTGTGATGGTGTTGGCGTTGTTGAAGTTGAAGGCACTGAAGTTCTTGTTTCTTCTTCTGGTGCTGTTATTTCATCTACTGGTGCTTGAATTGTTCCTGTAGAGCTATCGTCATAGTATGATTCATCTAATATCTCGCTTCCTCCATGTATTCCGCATATATCTGGTTTAGTACCTTTTAAGAAATTTTCTTTATGTGTATTTGTACATCCGCTTCTTGCTATTTTTCCTGTTTCATCACATATTGTTAATACTGCTATTTTATTTGGTTTTTCAAATCTTTTTCCCTCTAAGCCCACATGTATTCTTGACATTACATTAGCCCATAATAACCCTGATGGGTTTCTTTTGTTGTAATCTATGCTTTCACATTGATCATATCCATACCAACAAATACAAGTATAATATGGTGAAAAACCACACAACCATCTATCAAAATTATCATCTGTTGTTCCTGTTTTTGCTGCAATATCTATTCCTTTTATTCCGCAATACTTTGCTGTTCCATGATTTCCTATTATTGGCTGTGTTAATAAGTCTTGCATTATGTATGCAACTTCTTCTGAGAATACTTTTCTTTTTTCTTGCTTGGTTTTTATTAGTGTTTTACCGTTATTTCTTTTTATTTCTGTATAAAAAGTTGGTTCTATGTATTTACCGTTATTGGCTATTGTTGCGTATGCTCCTGCCATTTCTAATGGACTTATTCCTTTATCTAGTCCACCTAGTGCTAATGCTAAGCTTTCGTCTTTTTCTGTTAGTGTTGATATTCCCATTTTCTTTAAATATCTCATTGATGTTTTTGGCGTTAAATCTTCCATTATTTCTACAAATGGTACATTTTGTGATGACTCTATAGCTCTTCTTACTGTTATTTCTCCTAATGGTGATGTATAGTCTATTGGGTGATAACCTTCTGCAAAATCTCTTTCTGTATCGTCTACAATGGTTGCTGCTGTTATTATTTTCTTATCTATTGCTGGCGCAACAACTGCTATTGGCTTTATGCTTGAGCCTGTTTGTCTTATACTTTGTGTTGCTCTATTTAGTGGTCTTGATTCTGTTTTTTCTCCTAAACCTCCTGTGCAACCTAATACTTCTCCTGTTTTATGGTCTAGTATTACCATTGCAGCTTGAGAATGATCGCCTCCAATATTTGAGGCTAGCTGATATTTTTCTTTTTCAAATTCTTCTTCAATGTTTTTTTGAATACTACTATTTTGTGTACTGTATATACTTGAACCTGATAATTCTAAATAATTTTGTGCAAATTGTTTTGATATTTTGTATTTTTTACTTATTTCTTCTACTACTTGATTTATTAATGCATCTGTATGATATGAATATACTCCATTTCCTGATTCTTGCTGTGCTTTTTCAAAATGTAATCCTTCGTTTACTTTTGCTATTGCTTCATCACATTCGGAACTTGAAATTTTATTTAGCTCTTCTAATTTATTTAAAACTATTTTTGTTCTTTTTTTAATTTTTTCTGAATTATCTGCTTGTCCGTAAGGATTATAAGAATTTGGAGAATGATTTATTCCTGCTAAAAATGCGCATTCTTCTAGACTTAAATCTTTTGCTGATTTATTAAAATAATATTTTGCTCCTGCTTCTACTCCATATATATTTGGTCCAACATATATAGTATTTAAGTAGCAGGTTATTATTTCGTCTTTGCTGGCGCATCCTTCTAAGTTCCATGCTTTCCACCATTCTTTTACTTTTCTAGTAATACTTGTTTTTGAGTCTCCTGTCATATTTTTAACTAATTGCTGTGTTATTGTACTTCCTCCAAAAGATGATTTCCCAAAGTGTATTAAATATGAACCTGTTGCTGCTATTGTTCTTTTTCCATCTACTCCATGATGTTTATAAAATCTTTCGTCTTCAATTGCTATATATGCTTGTTTCAATACTTCTGGTATTTCTCCTGATGATACTGTTTGTTTTACTTTTGTATCACCTATTTTAGCAATTTCTGTTCCTTCGGAATCAATTACTATAGAACACTCACTTATTAGCATGTCTTTAGCTAATTTTCTCCATCTTGCCGTAGAAATAATTAAATTTATTATCATTACTACTAATAGTACTAATATTACTATTTTAATAAGTTTTTTTAGCTTGCTTTTTTTAGGTGGCTCTTCTTCTATTATTTCTTCTTTTTTCTTTTTCTTTGATTTAGTTGGTGATTTTCTTTTTTTTGGCTCTTCTGCCATGTGCTTATTTTTCTTCATTTTTGAGACTGATTTTGGTATGTCTTCTTCATCTAATTCTTCTTCATATTTTCTTATTTTCATCACCTTCTTTATTAATTTTTAGTTAGTATATCATAGTTTCTCTTAAACGTAAATTAAACTACCTATAATGTAGATATTTAAAATATTATAAAAAAAGACTCTACTTTTACGTTTTAAGTAGAGTCTTTTTCTTATAACACTTCTTTTAGCACATCTTGTAGTCCTATTGGTGTTACTGTATTTTTTCTTAATATGTATAATACATTATTGATTGTATTTTCATTTGTAGTTAAATTTGTTATGTTTTGCTTTTCTTCACTTGTTTTCTCTCCGTGAGTATTCTTTTTTCACAATCTCTAATCCATATACTTTTGATTTTTTTACATCTTCATTTGATATCTTGTAATACTCTAATTCTATTCTACTACTATCTGATTCTAACAGCTCTTCGCCATTTAATGTTACTCCTGAATAAAATTTTTTCATTTGCTTTTCCTCCGTTTTTTTATATTAAAATGATTTTACTTTATTGTCAACAAATTTCGTCTCCCTCGCTTCGACGTTGTTCGACACTAGTTTCTGTATTACTTGATATAATAAGGCAACAAAAAAGGAGAAAATTATGCTTAGCAGATATAAATTTTTAATAACCTTTTTCATCTTTTATATCAATATGCAAATTTAAATCTTCCTCAGTTGGTAAAGCATCTACGAGCTCTTTTGGTAATATTTCAAATGAAGAAACACCTATTGGATTTTCAACATTGTTTAATGAATATTCAACAGTTAATCTTTTCTTACCTTTACATAATATTAAACCAATAGTATCATTGTCTTTATCTGTTTTTAGTGAATGATTTACAGCATTTATGTAGAAGTTTATTTTTCCCGCATATTCAGGTTTAAACTCTCCAACTTTTAATTCAATTACGACATAGCATCTTAATTTCAAGTGATAAAATAACATATCCAAAAAGTAATCCTTATTATCTACTGTTATCTTATATTGATTTCCAACAAAACTAAATCCCTTTCCGTAGTTCTATTAAACTATCAAAGCATTTTCTAGTTCTGTTTCAATATATTTTTCTTTTAGAAGTGGTAAATTAAATATGTATGGATCCTTTTGCATACTATTCGCCATATCACTTAATGGAGATAATAGTTTTTTATTAAAATTATTATCTTTCACATTTTTCCCTTGTCTTTCATATAAATTGGTTTCAATTTGTATTTGAAGAACATCAACTGACCAGCCATTTTCAAGACATTTATGCATATACCACAATCTTTCATCTTCATTTTTTATTTTATCTAAAATAAGCAAATTATGAGACCAAGGAATTTGTGCAGATGCCATCTGCACTTTTTCATTTGCACTTGATTCTAAATAAAATTTTTTCATATTTTTAATATTTCTAACTGAAAATCCCTTAATGTTAGGAAAATCGATTTTCATTTGCGTGCTTAAACTGTCAATAAATTTATTTCCCCAAGAAGATTTTTCATTTACTACTTTTCCAATATAAAAATATAATTCTAATAATCTTTTATTTGCATCACTCATAATCAAAGTTTGCGTTTTATAAATTTCATTTTTTATGCTTTCAAATATCTCTTTAAATTCTTTATCTAACATATTTTGTTCCATGTTAACCTCCTGTTTTTATTCTTTATTATTTCTTTTCTTCTAAAAATCAATTACAAATTAAAGAAAGTTAATATTTTGCACTTATTAAATATCATTATTTCTTTAGAATATCAATATAATCGCTATAAAACTTTAATAATTATAGACTCTTTTATATGTCAAATTTCTACTGTCACTAGATAAAAAAATCGGGGGCGCATTCGCCCCCTTTCTGTTTGAGGTTGTGTCGTTTAGATAGTTGTAGCTGTGCACTTCTTGGTGATGAAATACAGTCCTACGCTCATCGCGAAGCAAAAGATTCCCACCAGGTTGATACAGCTAATAAAGCTCAGCACAAGGAAAATGAATATGAACCATTTGAAGAACTTGTGCTTGACCATGATTGTGGATGCGAAACAGCAGATTAAGGCTTCGATGAGAAGATACAAAAAGCCTTTGTTCGGCGTCATTCCCATTCCTGCCAAAAGTTTGCAGCCGATAATCCACACAGCTATCCATACTAACCACATTGCAGTCCGTTTCTTTACTCTCATATAGAGCACCTCCATGGTTTATTAAGACTTTTGTCTACATATTAATTATACCATTTTATCGAGCTTATGTAAACTTTTACATAAGTTAACTATATGCTATTGCAATTTTTCTAACTTAATTTTTACTTCAAAATTCTTTTTGTTTCTTTTTATTTTTAATGTTACTTCATCTCCTATATTTTTTTCATAAATATATTTTTTTAAATCATTCATTGTTTCTACTTTTTTTCTGTCTATTTCTTCTAATATATCTCCTTTTATAATGTTACTGTTTTTTAATGGTCCATTTGTATCTATTTCTTCAATGTATATTCCTTTTTCTAGTTCTATATTTTGGCTTAGGTATGCTACAGCTTCTTTGTCATAACCATATATTCCGATATATGGTTCTTCAAATTTACCTGTTTCATTTAGTTTTTTTATTATTGGTTTTATTATATTTATTGGTATTGCAAATCCTATTCCTTCACTTTCTTCTATTTTTAATGTTGTAATTCCTAATACTTCTCCATATTCATTTATTAACGCTCCTCCACTATTTCCTTCATTTATTGTTGCATCTGTTTGTAATAATCCTTCAAAATATGTTTTTTTGTCTCCATCTTCTACTTTTATTGTTCTATCTATTCCGCTTATAATCCCTGACGTTACAGTTCTTTGTAACTCATATCCTAATGGATTTCCTATTGCATATACTTTTGTTCCTAATCGTATATTATCTGAATCTCCTAATTCTATCACTGGCAAGTTTTTTATATTTGTTTTTACTATTGCTAAATCTAAGTCATTATTTGACCATATGACTGTTCCATTATCAGTTACACCATTTTTTAATGTTATATAACATATACTATATACGTCTCCTGCTACATGTGCGTTTGTTAATATATATCCCTTTTCAGAAATTATTATCCCGCTTCCTAAATTTAAATTTTCTACACTGTGTTCCAAAAATACTGTTGTTCCTATGTCTCTAACTTTTGATATTCCTACTGTGCTTTCTGTTATATCTTCTAATATGTCTTCTATGCTACTTTCTTCACTTACTTTTTTTACTATTGTTTTGGCAACAATATTTGATGAATACTCATATTTTTTATTATCGAGTATTAGTGTATATGCAATTACTGTAAAAAAAGCTACTAAAGCCATAATTAAAAATAATAAATATATGTTTTTTGATTTTTTTGAATTTAACTCGTACATTTTCACTCCTTTTTTTATTATTCACTTATGTTTAAAAAATATACTTTTTGCTGATTTTTAAGCAAAAATCGCTCGACATATATAGCCTTAAAGTCAAAAATATCTCTTTTATGTTACATTTTTCTTTTTTTCTTTTATTCTTATTTTTTTTCTTATATAATGCTATAAAAAAAGTGGAGAGTTAGGTTAATGGATAAAAACTTTTATGACTTTACTTATTCCCAAAAATCAATGTGGGATGAGGAAAGTTTTTTTGACAAAAGCCCTCTAAATAATATTGCTGCTTATCTAGTAGTAAATGAGGATGTTGATTTTATAAAATTAAAAAAATCGCTATTAAAATTTGTTAAAAATAATGATAGCTTTAGAACTAAATTAATTAAAAATAATGATAGAATTTCTCAATATTTTGAAGATTTTTATAATCAAGATATTGAGCTTTTAGAATTAGAAAATATTGATGCTGTAGAAAATGTTTGTCGTATGATGTCAAACGTTCCCTTCAATCTTTTCGATTCTTTTTTATTCGAATTTAAAATGTTTAAGCTACCTAATAAAAAAGGTGGTTTTATTTTAAATGCTCATCATTTAATTTTTGATGCATGGTCTTCAAGTCTTCTTATTAATCAGGTTATGAATGATTATCAAGATATTTCTGATGATGCAATTTCTAATTCTTATATTGATCATATTGTTTCTGAACAGAATTATCTTTCTAGTGATAAATTTAAAAAAGATAAGGAATATTGGTCTAATGTATTTACTTCTATTCCTGACCCTGTTACTATTCCTGTTGTTAAACAGAATGGTAATTCATCTATTTCTTCTTATTCAATAAGAAAAGATTTCTTTTTGAGTAAAGCTATTCAAAAAAGGATAAATAGCTTTTGCACGACAAATAAAATTTCGTGTTATGCATTTTTTATGGCAGTTTATTCTGTTTATTTAGCACGTATTAATAATACAACTCATTTTGCTTTTGGTACTCCTGTTCTTAATAGAAGTAATTATCAAGAGAAAAATACTGTAGGTCTTTTTATTTCTACAATTCCTTTTTGTATTGATTTAGATTGGTCAAATTCTTTTTCTGAATTTTGTAAATATATTTCTGTGCAGTCTTTAACTAATTTTAGACATCAGAAATATCCATATAAAATTTTGCTTGAAAATGTACGTGAAAATAATAGTGAAGTTACTACTTTGTACAATACTCTTATTTCTTATCAAAATGCTAGAGCTGATAAGTCAGATACTCTTGATTATTATTCAAAGTGGACTTCTCCTTCTGCAATTTTTAATGATTTACAAATTCATATTCATGATATTAATGATGATGATTCTTTGATTATTTCTTATGATTTTAAAATTGCTAAATATACTGAAAAAATAATTGTTGATACTCATAAGAGAATTATAAATATTATTAATCAAATTTTATCAGATGATTCTATTTTGCTTTCTGATTTAGAAGTTGTTACAAATCAAGAGAAAAAACAATTACTTTCAATTTGTGATACTAAAAAATATTATCAAAAAAGTAAGTCAATTCAGTATTTTATTGAAAAACAAGCGGAAAAAAATCCTGATAAAGTAGCTATTATTTCTAATAATAAATCACTTACTTATCGTGAGCTTAATGAAAAAGCAAATAGTTTGGCTTTTTATCTTAGAGAAAATCTTGGTGTTAAGCCAAATACTTTTGTTGGTATTTTACAAAAAAGATCTATCGAAATGATGGTTAGCCTTCTTGCTGTTTTAAAATCAGGTGGGGCTTATTTGCCATTAGATTTTAATTATCCTAAGGATCGAATTGCTTATATGCTTGAAAATAGTGATACTAAGGTTTTATTGACTTCTGATGAATTGAGTGAAATTGTTGATGATAATTCTATTACTAAAATTAATGTGGATTTAAGCGATAAAAAAATATTTAATAAAAATATTTCTAATTTAACTGATATAAATAATTCTTCTGATATTGCTTATATTATTTATACTTCTGGTTCTACTGGAAAGCCAAAAGGTGTTAAGTTAAAACATAGAAATGTTAATAATTTTGTTTTAGGTATGACTGATAAAATAGATTTTTCTTCTAATAAATCTATTGTGTCTGTTACTACTATTTGTTTTGATATTTTTGTTTTGGAGTCTTGGCTTCCATTGCAAAAAGGATTAACTATTGTTTTGGCTAACGAGGATGAGCAAAATGATCAAATTTTGCTTAATGATTTATGTTTAAAAAATAATGTTAATATTATTCAAACTACACCTTCTAGAATGAAGAAATTGACTTCTAATATTGAATATTGTACTTATTTTAATAGTTTAACTGATATTTTAGTTGGTGGTGAAAGTTTTCCTAATACATTATTAGAATATTTAAAAAAATTAGGTAAAAGAAAAGATTTTAAAATTTATAATGTTTATGGGCCTACTGAGACTGCTGTTTGGTCTACTGTTAAAAATCTGACTCATACTTCAATTATAAATATTGGAACTCCTATAGCTAATACTTCTTGCTATATTTTAGATGGAGCTAGTCATAGATTATTACCAAAAGGTATTGATGGTACATTATTTATTGGCGGTGATGGTGTTTGTGCTGGTTATCATAAAAGAGAAGATTTAAATGAATCTCTTTTTATTAAAAGTAACTATGATGCTAAAGAAATTATATATAATACTAATGATTTAGCTAGATATTCTAATAATAATGAGATTGTTCACTTAGGTCGTGCTGATTTTCAAGTTAAAATTCGTGGGTATCGTATTGAAATTGGTGAAATTGAAAATAGAGTTTTAAAATACCCTAATATGCTTGAAACTTGTGTTATAGCGCAGAATTCTAACTTTTTAATTTGCTATTATGTGGCTTCAAAAGACATTATTATTTCGGAACTTGTTTCATTTTTACTTGAAGAGCTTCCAAATTATATGATTCCAGTTTATTTTGTAAAAATGAATAAGTTGCCTCTTACTCCAAATGGCAAAATAGATAGAAAATCTCTACCTAAAGTGGATTTAGATAAAGAAGAAAAGATTGTTCTTGCATCTACTGATACAGAGCGACTTTTAGAAAAATATATTTTAAAAATTTTGAATAATGGTGTGGAAAATGTTGATATTAATACTCCTTTTATTTCTTTAGGATTAGATTCGCTTAGTATTGTACAACTTCAATCTATGCTTTTAGGAGAAAATTTAAATTTAACTACTCAAACTTTTTATAAATATCCTACCTTAAAGCAGCTTGCACAATATATAGATAAACATGATTCTTTATCTTGCGAAACAGCTTTTGAGCTTCCTTCTAATTTTATGCATGAAGAATCAGAAAAAATTATTAATAAAAATCAAAATGATTTAGGAAATGTATTTTTAACTGGTGCTAATGGTTTTATTGGTGCTCACGTTTTAAATGAAATTTTAGAAACAACTTCTTCTAAGGTATATTGCTTAGTAAGAGGTGCTAATGTTGATTTTTCTAAGGAAAGATTACGTTCTTCTTTTGAATTTTATTTTAATAAAGATTTATATAAAAATTTTTCTGATAGGGTTTTTGTAATCAGAGGCGATGTTTCTGAAGATAATATTGGTATTTCTGAAGACGATTTTGAACTTATAAAGAATAATGTTTCTACAGTTATTCACTCTGCTGCTATTGTTAAACATTATGGTGATTTTAATGAGTTTAAAAATATAAATATTAATGGAACTAAAAACATTGTTAAATTTGCTTATGCCAATAAGTTTAGATTTATTCATATTTCTTCTATTAGTGTTTCAGGAAATTATTTATTAAAACAAGACAAAAAGAATGTTGATTTTTCTGAAAATAATTTATATATTGGACAACACTATACTGAAAATGTTTACGTTAATAGTAAATTTGAATCTGAAAATGTAGTTTATGATTTTATGAAAAAAGGCCTTCGAGGAAAGGTTTTACGTGTTGGTATTTTATCAGGCAGAACTGGTGATGGAAGGTTCCAAAAAAATATTGCTGCTAATGCTTTTTATAGCCGTATTAAATCTTTTGTGACTATTGATGCTATTTCTAAAAACTTGTTAACTCAAAAGATTGAATTTACACCTGTAGATGAATGTGCTAAAGCTATTGTTTTACTTGCTAAAACTTCAGAATTAGATAATAAAATATTCCATTTATATAATCATAATTTAGTTTCTTTGAAAAATATTATTAAGACTTTAAATAATAATGGTTTTAATATAAAATTATTAGATGAAGATACGTTTAAAAATCGTATTTTGGAATATTCTAAATCTAAAAATGAGACTATATCTGCACTTGTTAATGATTTTAATACTACGAATTTGTCTCTTGATTATAATTTTTCTGTGAACATTAAGTCTGATTTTACTAAAAAAGTTTTAAAATCTTTAGGCTTTTCATGGGGAAAAATTGATGAGAATTATTTATCTATAATAGTTAAATATATGAAGGATGTTGATTTTATATAAAATTAAGGAGCTTACTTATGAAGAAAAAAAATATTTCTTTTTTTGGATTGCCTAGTACAAAAATTGCTTTTAGATTTATATGTATCGCCTTTATGACGATTTTAGCTGTATATTTTCTTTTGCCTACATTACTTAACTATCCTCCAGAATCTATTAATACTGCTTTTGATATACACATGTCTGGAATTCCTTTTGTGGCACAGCTATCATTAATTTTTATCTTTATAGCAATTGTTATATCTATTTTAATTAAGGTTTTATTTAAGCCAATAGACCTTTGGTATAAGGATCCTAATCCTAATAAATATAATAATTTTAAAAAGGTTTCAGCTATTAGAAAGAAATGTTTTTCTTTACCTTATTTAATATTCTTTTGTGAAATTATTGTACCTATTATAGGAATAGTCTTGGTTTTGACTCTTACTGGTAGTCATCAGCCAATTATGATTTTTAAAATTTTATTATTAATATTCTCTTTTCTTTTATTTTTTGCTTCTATTTCATATACATCTTCTCAAAGATTGTATTCGCAAATTTTAAAAGATACTTATAGCAAAAAATATACTATAGGTTTTAGAGTTTCATTAAAAAATAAAATCTTGCTTCAAATTTTACCTATTTCTGTTATGGGGGTTTTCTTAACTTCTTTAATTGCTTATACTCAAGTTATTAAAGGTAAAGAAGATTCTTTATATGAAGCTTATAAACTAAGTTTAAATGATAATTTTAGTACTACTACAGAATATAATTCTGATGAACTTATACAATATTTTTCTGATTTTACTTTAATGGATATTTCACATTCAAAGTTTATTATTTACCCTGATAATTCTTATCTTACAGTCAAAGGCTTTGATCCTACTGATTTTATGCTAGAATATACTTATGAATTTGCTACAGAATCTATGGGAAGAACTTATGATGGATATGGTGTTGATACTCAGGGAAATTATATAAAAGTTCATACTGATAAAGGTATTTATACTCTTGTTGTTTCATACTCTGTATATTCTTCTGAAACTTTATTATTTTTACTAATAGACTTTTTATTTATTATTTTACTTACAACACTTTTCTTAGATATTTTTGCGACATCTCTTGCTAAAAATATTGGAACAGTTACTGATTCGCTTGAAAATATAGCTAATACTTCTACTGGAATGACACAATTGCCTATTATTTCTAATGATGAAATTGGTGACCTATCTGCTGCTTATAATAAAGTTCAGGAAATGTCTGAAGATAATTTAAAACAAATTAAAGATAATCAAAATTTATTAATAGAACGTGAGCGTTTAGCTTCTCTGGGACAAATGATCGGTGGAATTGCTCATAACTTAAAAACACCAATTATGAGTATTGCTGGAGCTAGTGAGGGGTTAACTAAACTTGTAGATGAATTAGAAATGTCGCTTGGAAATCCTATTGTTACTGAAGAAGACTATCATGCAATAGCTCGTGATATGAGATCATGGATTGAAAAAATGAAAACTCACACATCTTATATGTCTGATGTTATTACTGTTGTTAAGGGCCAAACTGTTACTTTTTCAGATGATCAAGTTTTCACTTTTAATGTTGATACTCTATTTAAACAAGTAGATATTTTAATGAGGCATGAACTAAAATCATCACTTACTAATTTAAGAGTCGTTAATAATGTTAGTAATTCTGTTACAATAAAAGGTAATATAAATAGTTTAGTTCAAATTTTAAATAACATTATTTCTAATGCTATTCAAGCTTATAATGGTAAAACTGATGAATTTATTGACTTATTGGCAGATATGAGAGATAATACAACTATTGAAATTGTGATAAGAGATTATGGACCTGGTCTTCCAAAAGTTGTTCAAGATAATTTATTTAAGCAAATGATTACTACTAAAGGAAAATCTGGAACTGGACTTGGACTATTTATGTCTTATTCAAATATAAAAGCTCATTTCAAAGGTGATATTACTTTTGAAACTTGGGAAAATGAGGGAACTGCGTTTATTATAACCATTCCAATTGATTATAATGATAAAGAGGTATAATTTTATGAGATTAAATCAGGAGAATCAAGAAAAATCTAAATATAAAATAATTGCTGTTGATGATGAAATTGGTATAATCGATTCACTTAAAGTTTATTTAAGTAATTATTCAATTACTGGTGTTACAGATCCTCAAGAGGCAATAGAAAGAGTTAAAAATGAGCATTTTGATTTAATGCTTCTAGATTATATTATGACACCATTTCATGGTGATCAAGTTGTTGAAGAAATACGAAAATTTAATAAAGATTTATATATTTTATTACTTACTGGACATAAGGATTTAGCTCCTCCGCTTGAAACAATAAAAAAATTAGATATTCAAGGATATTGTGAAAAAAGTGATAAATTTGATCAATTGCTTTTACTTATTGAATCTGGCTTAAAATCAGTTGAGCAATTAAATATAATTAAACAAATTAATTCTGAACTTTCATATTCTAGAGATTTACTTGAAAAATCTTATTTAGAGAGTATTGAAGTTCTTAGAAGAACTGTTGAGGCTAAGGATGTTTATACAAAAGGTCATTCAGATAGAGTTTCTGAATATGCTTTACTAATTGGTGATAAACTAAACTTATCTGAAGAAGAACTAAAAACTTTAAAGATCGGTGCTCTTTTCCACGACATAGGTAAGATTGGAGTTCCTGATTCAATTCTTTTAAAAGATGATACTCTTACTGATGATGAATATTCAGAAATAAAAAACCACCCTGCTATTGGTGCTCATATTCTTTGTAATGCAACAATATTTTCTAGTATAATTCCTATTGTAAAGTATCATCATGAACGTTTTGATGGTAAAGGTTATCCTGAAAATATAGCTGGTGGACAAATTCCTTTATTGTCAAGAATTGTTTCTATTGCTGATACTTTCGATGCTATAACTTCTAGAAGGGCTTATAGAAATGCATTAGATTTTGAATATGCTAAAAATGAAATTTCAAATTGTAAAGGTTCTCAATTTGATCCAAAACTCGCAGATATATTTCTAGATGTTCTAACAAATGAGCGAGATAAAATAATAGAAATTCAAAATAAATTTTAGTTTATAAGAAGGTGTCGTAAAATTGGATACCTTCTTAGTTTTATATGATATAATCTTAATCAATAATAATTATTTTAGTAAATTGCGCTAGCGACCAAACGAAATGAACGTAGTGAATGAAGTGCGAATTTGAGCAATCTACAATATAAAAACAGAGTTTTTTATTCGGAGATTGCGAAGAGCAAAATTTATTAAAATAATTATTATTGATTAAGATATTAATACTATACAAAGGTATATAATTTTATGACACCTAGTTTACTTTTACTTATTCATATGGTTTAATTTATTTACTAAAAAGGGGGAATATAATATGGATAAAATAGCTCTTATTGCTGACATACATGGTAACCTTACTGCTCTAGAAACAGTTTTAGCTGATATTAAATCTAGAGGTATTACTCATATATATTGTTTAGGTGACATTGCAATTAAAGGCGTATCCCCTAATGAAGTTACAAACCTAATTCGTAAAAATTGTGAAGTTGTTGTTAGAGGTAATTGTGACCATTTACTTGCTCATAACTGCGTTGTCAAGCTACAAAAATGGACAATTGATCATATGAGTCAAAAGAATGTTGATTGGTTAGGTAGTTTACCAATTTCTCATGATTTTTATTTAAGTGGTCATTTAGTAAGAATTTTTCATGCTTCTCCTTTAAGTATGAAGCATATATTTAATCCTTTACATTCTAATGTTGATAGTAAAGATTATAAAAATTTTGAAATATTAGACCCAATGGAATTATTTAAAAACACTAAATTTATTGGAAAAACTGGTGATGATCCTACTCCTGATATTATAGGATATGCTCATATTCATTCTCCAAATATGTTTAGATTTAAAAATAAAACTATATTTAATACTGGAAGTGTTGGGCTTCCTATAGAAATAGATAATGATGATACAGATATAGAACTATCACACTTTTCGACAATTTCTTCATACATTATATTAGAAGGTAATTTGGATTCTAAAGAAATTTCTTCTTATTCTATTAATTTAGTTAGATTACCTTATAATGTAGAAAAAGAAATTTCTAAACTAGAAAAGTCTGATATTCCAGATAAAAAAACTTTATTAAAAAATTTGTCTAATGCAATGTCATAGTGGAGGTTATTACAATGCCTGATCTCGCCTGTATTCAAGAACTATTAAAAAAATATAGTCAAGAACATTTACTTTACTTTTGGGAAGATTTAAATGATGAAGAGAAATCAAAACTTTTAAATCAGCTGTCTTCTATCGATTTTGAAAAAATTGATTCTTTATACAACTCGCTTAAAACTATCCCTATTCCTCAAGGTGAAAAATTAGAATCTCTTGATTATTTTATAAAAAGTGAAATATCAGTTAAAGAACGTAGACGCTTAGAAAATCAAGGTACTGAAATTTTAAAACAAGGACAATATGCTGTTGTTACAATGGCTGGTGGTCAAGGAACTAGGCTTGGTCATAAAGGTCCTAAAGGTACTTTTGAATTAAATTTATCTCCTAAAAAATCTTCTCTTTTTGAAATTTTAGCAGATAAAATTAAACAAGCAAATAAGCGTTATAATATTCAAATTCCTTGGTATATAATGACTAGTGAAACTAATAATAAAGATACAATTTCTTATTTTGAGTCAAAAAACTATTTCGGTTATGATAAAAATAATATAAATTTCTTTATTCAAAATAAATTACCTTTAGTAGATACTTCTGGAAATATTCTTCTTCGTGAGCCTTATCAAGTTTACGAGGCTTCTAATGGTAATGGTAATTTATTCGAGTCATTAGCAACAAATAATATGGTTCTAGATATGAAAAAAAGGGGCATAAAATGGATTTTTGTATCTGGTATAGATAATATATTAGTTAAGGTAGCAGATCCGATATTTTTGGCTTTAACAATTAATAATAGTACTGAGATTGGAGCTAAAACTATTTTTAAAAAAGATCCTTATTCAAAAGATTGGGTTTTTTGTAAGAAAGATTCTAAACCAGCTATGCTTGGTTATGAGCGTATTACTGAAGAAATTACTAATGCTAATATAGATGGTAGATTTTTATATAGAGAAATAAATATTTTGTGCCATTTATTTTCTATTGATGCCTTAGAAAAAATTTCTAATATTGATTTGCCTTATCATAGGGCAACTAAGAAAAATACTTATATAAATAATGAAGGAATGAAAATTGTTCCTGAGAAGCCAAATTCATATAAATTTGAAACATTTATTTTTGATTCTTTTAGATTTTTCGATAATATTACTCTTTTACGAGTTCAAGAAGAAAAAGAATTTGCTCCTATCAAGGATCCTGTAGGAATCTACAGTCCTGATACGGCTACTAAATTATATTTAAAAGAAGAATTTAATTCTAAATAAAATAGTACGAACGCCCCGGAAAACCAGGGCGTTCGCTTTTTTCTTTTTACGAGCTTAAAACTTAAAATGTGTTGTCAGTATATTCATCATAAAGCATTCTCAGCTGATTTATATATTCTTCTACTTCATCTACTGAAATTACCTTATCGGCAAACATACCAATTTTTTCTGGCGGTATTACTTTTGATACTTCGCTGTCTAATCCTTTGATACGTTTTGAAATATAGCCTTCTCTATCGCCTGATTGGAAATAGTAATTCAAATACCATGCATAGCTATTGCCTCTGTAGTCTGCCTCTTGGCATACAATTTCCACCCTTGAACTGCTTAAAGCAGAAACCTCCACTAGTCTAGCTGTAAAATCTGCCTCTACATTTTCATTGGTTCTATTTCTGCCATAATTTTGACCATATGCATTTTCTGTTTCTAAATCAGGAAGTTGCGCATATTTTTTATTTCCAATCCTAAGCATCGAAAAGTGCCTATTATATCCGTCTTCATCTGGCATATAGATGCGTTCATCTTCTAATATCTCGTCTACATTTTCTGCTACTTTTGAAAACTTTATCCAAGGATTATTTAAGTCAGTACAGTAATACACATTATAGCAGTCTCCGTCAACGCTTTGCAGATATTCATAGCTCCACTGTTTTACTTCGCCTCCATTAAAGTTTTCTGTATATATTTTTTCACTTAATCGATATAAAGAAAACTCTGAATCTTTTTGAACTAGTGTACATACGGAATCTAAGTATCGTACTTCGTCTATATCTTCTTCCTTGATACCTGTTCCATATAAGTCTACCAAACCATTGTCTAACCAGTCTGTCTTCATTTTTTCATTGTTCATAATATATCTTTCTATTTTTCTTCCATATTCTTGCCCATAAATTACGAGCGTATCATCTCTTTTGTAGAAAGATATATATTGTTTTAATTCTTCTACTGACATTGAAGAATATGGAGAAATAGCTTCTCTGAAATAGACTTTGTAGCCGTTTTCTGCATTTTCGCAAGGCTCTATAACAACCTGATCTCTTGCATCATTGTAGTAGACTATACTTGCATCTTCGCCCATACTTAACATCTTGTCAATGTCTTTTTGGATTGCTTTTGGTACGTTGGATTGATAAGGAGATGCACTTATATCTTCAGGTTCATCATCCAGTTTATTTAATATCTCTGAATAATGCCTTAAGATTACATCTTCCTTTTTGTCTTCCGGCCCTTTGTTCATGAGCCATAGCGTCGTTGCATAAATGCATATCAACAGCAGTATTGTTAAAATTCCTTTGCAGTTTTCGATAATTTTTACTTTCAAACTGCTTTGTACTGCTATTATAGATTGTCCGATGGCTTCTCTGCTTTCTACTGAATAATACGCTTTTTCAGATACCTTCGAACAATGCAGTTTTTGTGCTTTGGGTCTACTGTTTGGAATTTCTCTTACATTTCCCCGCCTCCCAAAGGTTTGTTGATGTTTCTTTCTCATGGATTTTGCCTCCTATGGTGATTTGTTTACGAGTTACAATATTAAGTTTTATTCTCTCCTTTCTGGGATACTGTTCTCCCATTATTTTTTAATTTAGTGCAGGCACTATTATAGCACGTTTTTATGAGATTGTTAATATGTAAACTAAAAGTTGCCAATAGGGATGTTCTTTTTGACATAAATAGCCTTATAATATATATACTAAATAAAATAAGATATAGTTTTAAAATTGCGCTAGCGACCAAACGAAGGTAAACAAAGTTTACCGAAGTGCGAAATTGAGCAATCTACAATATAACAACGGAGTTGTTTATTCTGGAGATTGCGAAGAGCAAAATTTTAAAACTATATCTTATTTTATTTAGTAATTATATTTAAGTTGTCAAAAAGAACGCCCCATTGACAATTTATTTTATTTCTGTCATCCATAAACCATGTTTATTACAGTATGCATATATTTTTGTACCTTTTTCATAATGGCAACATCTTGCTACTGGCTCGTCTCCTGGTTTTAAATATGTTGTTATCTCTTTGTTTCCAAAAACAACACTTATCCATTCAATATAGTGGTCTTCATCCATTGCATGATTTACTTTTACTACTAATTTATCATCTACAATTTCATATGTTGGCATATGTTTTTCTACTGCTGCATCTTCTGTGTTCGCCTTCATTTCTTTCATTGGTTCTCCGCAACAAACTATTCCACAACCATTACAGTTGCAGTCTTTTAATACTTTTACTGTTGCTCCACATTTTAAACATTTTTTTACTAAAATTTCTTGATTTTCCATACTTTTTTCTCCTTTTTATTTATATTTTTTGATATACAGTTGTCAAAAAGGTCGTCCCTATTGACAAGCTGTTTAATTATGCGTAATAGCGTCTTTCATAGATAAACTTACTTTTTGTTTTTCGGTGTCTATTCCAATTACTTTTACATCAACTATGTCTCCTACAGATACTACATCTGAAGGATTTTTAACAAAGTTATTTGATAATTGTGATATATGTACTAATCCATCATGTTTTACACCAATATCTACAAATGCACCAAAATCTGTTACATTTCTTACTGTTCCTTTTAATATCATGTCTTCTCTTAAATCTTCAAATTTTAATACATCACTTCTTAAAATTTGTTTTGGCATATCGTCTCTTGGATCTCTTCCTGGTTTTGATAGTTCATTTATTATATCTTGCAGTGTTAATTCTCCAACATCTAATTCTTTTGAAAGTTCTTTTACATTTACTCTTTTTAACTTCTCTCTTAATTCACTTAATTTATCATTTTTTAATAAATCATCCACAGAATATCCCATTTTTGTTAATAAGTTTTCTGCTTTTTCATAACTTTCTGGATGAACACCTGTAACTTCTAATGGATTTTTTCCTCCAAATATTCTTAAGAACCCTGCACATTGTTCAAATGCGCTTTTACCTAGCTTTGGAACTTTTAATAATTCTTTTCTTTGTTTTAGACTTCCATTTGTATCTCTGTATTCTACAATGTTTTTGGCTATAGTTTTATTTATTCCTGACACATATGACAATAATGATGGTGTTGCTGTGTTAACATCAACCCCTACACTGTTTACAGCATCTTCTACTACTCCTGTTAGGCTTTCTGACAATTTTTTCTGGTTTACGTCATGTTGATATTGTCCAACTCCTATTGCTTTTGGATCTATTTTTACGAGTTCTGCTAGTGGGTCTTGAAGTCTTCTAGCTATTGATATTGCTCCTCTTAGTGAAACATTTATATCTGGATATTCTTCTGTTGCAAGTTTTGATGCTGAATATACTGATGCTCCTGCTTCACTTACTATTGCATAATATAGTTCATTTTTATTTCTTGATATTAAGTCTGATATAAACATTTCTGATTCTCTTGAAGCTGTTCCATTTCCTATTGCTATCATGTTAACTTTATATTTTTCTATAAATCCTTCAATTACTTTTGTTGCGCCTACTATATCATTTTGTGGTTCTGTTGGATATACTGTTGCCGTTTCTAACAATTTTCCATTTGAATCTATTACTGCTAATTTACATCCTGTTCTATATGCTGGGTCAAAACCTAGTACTGTTATGTCTTTTATTGGCGCTTGTAATAATAATTGTTTTGCATTTTTTCCAAATACTTTTATAGCTTTTTCTTCTGCCTTTTCTGTTAATTCTGCTCTTATTTCTCTATCTACTGATGGTTCAATTAGTCTTTTATAAGAATCTTCTATTGTTTCTGTTAAAATCATATTGTACTGACTTGTTTTGTCTTTTATAATATCGTTTTTAATAAAGTCTATTACTTTATCATCTGGTTTTTCAATTTTTACTTTTAAAAACTCTTCTTTTTCACCTCTGTTAATAGCTAATATTCTGTGGCTTGGTAATGTTTTTACTAGTTCATTAAATTCGTAGTACATTTCATATGGTGATTTTTCTTCTTTTGCTGCTTTTGTTGTCATTACTGCTTCTCTATTGCATAATATTTTCATTTTCTTTCTATATTCTGCATTATCTGATATTACTTCAGCTATTATATCTTTCGCTCCATTTATTGCGTCATCTACTGTTTCTACGCCTTTTTCTGGGTTAATATATTCTTTAGCTATTTCTATAATATCTTTCTTTTCGTTTTGAAGATATATAATATTGGCTAATGGTTCTAAGCCTTTTTCTTTGGCTATTGTAGCTCTTGTTCTTTTCTTTTGTTTGTATGGTCTATAAATGTCTTCTAATTCTGATAAGATTTCTGCTTTTGCTATTGCTTGAACTAGCTCATCTGTTAATTTTCCTTGTTCATCTATTAATCTTGTTATTTCTTCTTTTCTTTCTTCTAAATTTCTTAAATATGTTAATCTTTCGCCAAACTCTCTTAATGTTTCATCACTTAAGTTTCCTGTTGCTTCTTTTCTGTAACGTGCTATAAAAGGAATTGTATTTCCATCATCTATTAGTTTTATTGTGCTTTCAACTTGTGATTGTTTTATATTTAGCTCTGCTGCTATTTTTTCTGTTATGTTCATAATTTCTCCCTTTCTTTTAAAATCTTCGGTTATTATATCAAATATTTTTTTGTGTTTCAATTTGCTTTTTTATAATATTTTCTGGTGTTGTCACATTATGTAAAGCGTGTTATAATATTAGTTAGCCTATACACTTAATAACCCATACATAAGGAGGACTACAACTATGGGAGCTGAAAATTTACGCTGGGTATTTTATGCGTACCACGACAATGTAACCTATTTTCTTGCAGACGAAAACAACAAAGCACTCGGATTTCCTTTTCTCCGGCATCTTTCTACAGATGAGCGTAAGCTCTTAGAGGATTTTGGAATTCGATGTGTAGTAGACCCTAACAATTTCTGCTTTTATGATGTGGAGCTCAAGGAATATAGTGAGAGAGTTGAGATAACCGCTCCGCTTTACATCGAGGTACGTAGAGGCGACAATGTCGAGTTTCAAAGAGCTGGAACATACACCGATGAGTGGACTAATCTGAGGGATTATCAGTTTGTAAACGAAACTATTCTTGCAAATATTCCTGAGGGTAAAATCCATATTGCAGGTAATTATGTTCCTGTTTCTGAATAGGCTGAGGCATCAATGTTCTTTAGGAGCGATACGCTGTATCGCTCCCGCTTTTTTTATATCTTAAAAATTTTACATATAAATTTATTTAATAGATTTGTTCTTTTTCCGCATAATATTTGAATTTTTTGCATAAATGTTGTATACTTATAACCAGTTTAATTTTAGGAGGTTTATAATGTTAAATACTATAGGCGTTACAGTTCGCTTTGGTAAAAGAGTATTATTCGAAGATGTTAATATTAAATTTGCTAAAGGAAATTGTTATGGAATTATCGGTGCTAATGGTGCTGGAAAATCTACTTTCTTAAAAGTTCTTTCTGGTGAGTTAGAACCTAGTAAAGGTGAAGTTACATTAGACAAAGGTGAGCGTCTATCTGTTTTAAAACAAGACCACTTTGCATATGAAGAGTTTAGGGTTCTTGATACTGTTATTATGGGTAATCATGAACTTTATAAAATAATGAAAGATAAAGATGAGCTTTATTCAAAACCTGATTTTTCTGAAGAAGATGGCATGAAAGCTGCTAAACTTGAAGAGCGCTTTGCTGAACTTGATGGTTGGAATGCTGAATCTGATGCAGCTACTCTTTTAAATGAATTAGGAATTGAAACTAGCTTACATGATAAATTAATGAAAGAAATTGATGCAAAAGATAAAGTTAAAGTTTTACTTGCTCAAGCATTATTTGGAAATCCTGATGTATTATTACTTGATGAGCCTACTAACGACTTAGATATTAAAACTATTGACTGGCTTCAAGAATTTTTAATTAATTTTGATAATACTGTTTTAGTTGTATCTCATGATAGATACTTTTTAAATAAAGTTTGTACTCACATTGCTGATGTTGATTTTGGTAAAATTAAAGTTTATCCTGGAAACTATGATTTTTGGTATGAATCTAGCCAACTTGCATTAAAACAAATGAGAGAACAAAACAAGAAAAAAGAGGAGAAAATCAAGGAATTACAAGAATTTATTGCGAGATTTAGTGCTAATGCTTCTAAATCTAAACAAGCTACTTCTAGAAAAAAATCTCTTGAAAAAATTGAACTTGATGAAATAAAACCTTCTAATAGAAAATATCCATATATTGATTTTAAACCAGATAGGGAACCTGGTAAAGAAATTTTAGAAATCAAAAATATTTCTAAAACTCTTAATGGTGAAAAAGTTTTAGATAATGTTTCTTTCACTGTTAAAAAAGATGATAAAATTGCGATTTTATCTGATAGTGAAATTGCTAAAACTACTTTATTCCAGATTATTGCTGGTGAATTAGAACCAGATTCTGGTGAAATATCTTTTGGTACTACTATTTCTCATGATTATTTTCCAAAAGATAATAACTACTTATTCGAAGATGATATGATTTTGGTGGACTGGCTTCGCCAATATTCAAATGACCCTGATGAAACTTATGTTAGAAGCTTTTTAGGTAGAATGTTATTTTCTGGTGAAGAGGCTTTGAAAAAAGTTACGGTTTTATCTGGTGGTGAAAAAGTTAGATGTGTTCTTTCAAAACTTATGCTTTCTGGTGCTAATTTCTTAATTTTTGATGAGCCTACTAACCATTTAGATATGGAAAGTATTACTGCTTTAAATGAGGGTATGACTAAATTTAAAGGTAATTTAATTTTTACTTCTCATGACCATCAATTAACTCAAACTGTTGCTAATAAAATTATTGACTTAAATAGCCATAAAGTTGTTGTTCGTGAATGTGAATATGACCAATATCTAGAGGAGATAAATAAATAGAAAATGACTGTATCTATGTAAATTATAATTTTTTTTGAATAAATTTTGTAATTTGACATATTATAGAAATTAAGCTATAATGTATTTAGCTTAAGCAAATCAAAGGAACTCAAATGATTTGCACCGAGATTATGTGTCCGCATAATCTCTTTTTTATTTTACAATTACTTTTTATAAAAAATAATGACGGAGAATTTTATTATTCTCCGTCTTTTATTTTAGCTTTATTAATGAAGTTAAAACTTCGTTTTAACAAATGATACTGTAACAAGCATAGCTTTAACAGTATCATTTTTTCTTAATAATAACTGTTACTGTTATTCCTAAGATTGCAAATATAGCTAATATTGCAAGTTTTACGATAGTATTATCATCTTCTGCACCTGTTTTTATTGAAATTACTAAATCTGCTTTTCCTTTGTTGTCTTCTATCGTTATTTCTTCAAATCCTGCTTCATTGTCTACTTTTACTATTTCTGCTATGTTTTCCTTCATTCCTAAGTTATCTTCTGATGGTGTCCATCTCATTACAACATTGTAGCTTCTTTCTTGTCCTGGCTCTAAGTCTTCTACACTTAAGATGGCTGTATCTTCGTGTATTACCCAATCTTTGTTATCAAGCTCGTTCATTGTCATTCCGCTTGGAATGTTTTCAATAAGCTCTGCTCCACCTTTTAATTCTGCTGTATTTGTTACTTTTATTTCATATGTAACAACCATTTCTGTAGATGCTATTTTGTTTTTGTCTAGCTCTACTTTTCCTATATTACCGTTTATTGATAATACTTGTCCGTTGTAAGCTATTTCTTTTACTTGTTTTTCTACTTTTAGGTTAAAGTCTTTTTTCTTGTAATAGTAGTCAACTCTTGTATCTTCTGCTGTCATATTTCCTTTAGCATTTTGTGGCATTTCTACTAAGTTATAGTACTTAACTTCTTTTTCTACTGTTTCATATTCATTACCTTCGTGTCCGTCTATTACTTCTTCTGCTGCTATTGTTTCTTTTGTATCTATATCATAGTAGTTTGCAATTACTTTTGCAGGTCTTATGTAGTAGTAAATAACTTCAGTTATATCATCTGTCATTGTTCCTTCTTTATTTGTTGGAACTTCTACTAAGTCGTATCCTGTTATTTCTTTTTCTTCTGCCTTATAGTTATCACCTTTATGTCCGTCTATCACTTCTTTTGGTGCAATTTCTTCACCTGTTATTTTATCTACATATTTTACTTGTACTTGTGTTTTCTTACTGTAGTAGTATGTTACTACTATTTGCTCTATTCCCATTTTTCCTGTAGCATTTTCTGGGTATCTATCTCTTACTAAGTCATATCCCGGTATTGTTTGTTCATGTGTTTCGTAAGGGTCTTCTGCATATCCATAATATTGTTTTTCTGCTACTAGAGCTTCGTTAGTTAGAACGTCTAAGTGTCTTTCTACTACTCCAAGTGTTTCTCGTACATAATAATATGTTACTATGGTATCTTCTTTAGTCATATTACCATTACTATTTTCTGGTACTTGAACTAGTTTATAGCCTTCAAATACTTTATTTTCTGTTGTGTATGGATCATCTTCATGTCCATTTTCTACTACATCTGGTGTTATTTTTTCTCCTGTTGTCTTATCTATATATTGTGCTGTAACTTTAGCTCTATGGATATAGTAATATGTTACTGTTATTGGGCTTACTGTCATGTATCCTTCGCTATTTGCTGGTAATCTATCTTCTACTAAGTCATATCCTGTAAATGTTTTTGATGGAATATTATACTCGTCTCCTTCGTTTCCTTCGTGAGTTCCGTTGTATAATACATCTCCACTTATTACATCTATATGTTGCTCAATTACTCCTCCTGATACGTGTAGATAGTAGTATTTTAGAACTATTTCATCTTTAGTCATGTTTACTGTTTTTTGTGCTGGTTCTTGTACTAAGA
>ERZ777306.1658-NODE-1658-length-33342-cov-28.830384_pt1 | contig 33342 bp, 21 predicted proteins | sample MGYA00374966_ERZ777306 | MGnify/ENA primary metagenome ERZ777306 (study PRJEB29329, sample SAMN06343882) | mouse gut metagenome | isolation source: Mouse cecum | place: Austria: Vienna | collected 2014-11-15 ... | reverse complement strand
TTATGTAGTCCATAAGATCGTATTGCTTAAAAATGAATTTGGTGCGGTCGCCCTGTAAACTAATTGGAATAGTTTGTAAACTAAATTTTTTAGTTACATTTGTTCCGAACAAATAAAATACCATGAAACGACTGACTGCAAGAGAAGAAGAAATCATGGGCTATTTCTGGACGAAAGGCCCATTGTTCGTCAAGCAACTGCTCGAGTTTTACGACGAGCCGAGGCCCCATTTCAATACCCTTTCCACGATCGTGCGCGGATTGGAGGATAAAGGTTTCCTGGCGCATAACACGTTTGGCAATACCTACCAGTACTACGCCGCTGTGACGGAAGCCGACTATAGCCGGGGCACGTTGAAGAACGTCATCGCCAAATATTTCAACAACTCCTACCTCGGCGTCATCTCTTCGCTGGTGAAGGAGGAGGAGATTTCGGTGGATGAACTGAGAGAACTCATTGATTCAATAGACAAGGGGGATATGTCAAAACCTCCTTGCCCCCGTGTTTGACCCCTTTATTTATTCTTAATTATTCACTATTAATTTTTTTAGACGTGGGAATATTTTTAGTCTTCATAATGAAATCCACTTGCTGCTTAGCAGTGTTCTACCTGTTTTACCGGCTGCTTTTGAGCCGGGACACGTTTCACCGTTTCAACCGGATGGCGCTGCTTAGCGTGATCGCTTTTTCCATTGCGATTCCTTTTATACGGCTTGTGGCGGATGAGCCGGCCGTCGTGCAGCGTACGGTGTTGGACATCGAACGGCTGTTGCAAATGGCCGGGACGCCTGCACAGGAGGAGGCGGGTGAGTTGCCGTTCTGGCTGGCGGCCCTGTTTATGGTCTATGCCGGCGGATGCCTCTTTTTCGCGGGCCGGTTCCTCTATTCCGTCTGGCATATCGTCCGCCTGATCCGTTCGGGTGAGGTGGCCGTACTCGGGAACGGGGCGCGGCTTGTCGTGACCGACCGCACGGTCCCGCCGTTCAGCTGGATGAAATATATCGTTATCTCCCGTATCGATATGGAGGAGAGCGGAGCGGAAATCCTGGCGCATGAACAGGCGCATATCAGGGCCTGCCATTCACTGGATATGTGGCTCGCCGGATGCTGCGTCATCCTGCATTGGTTCAATCCTGCCGCCTGGCTGCTGAAACAGGAGTTGCAGAACGTACACGAGTACGAGGCGGACGAGAGCGTGATCGCGCATGGTGTCGACGCAAAGCACTATCAATTGTTATTAATAAAGAAAGCGGTCGGCGCACAGCGTTTTACCTCTATGGCCAACAGCTTCAACCACAGTAAACTTAAAAAACGAATTACTATGATGTTAAAACAGAAATCAAATCCCTGGGCACGCCTGAAGTACCTATACGTACTTCCGCTCGCAGCCGTTACGGTTGCCGCTTTCGCCCGTCCTGAAATCTCCAGCCGGTTGGAAAGAATCTCCGATGTGGAGCTTGCCGAAGTCCTTACGTCCCGACAAGACAAAAAAAAGATGTCGCAGGCGCAAAAAGAAGAGGCCGCCAAAAAGCTGAAACAAGAGTCCGAACAGCTGAAGCAAGAGTCTGTACAGATTAAACAGAAATCCGAACAAATGAAACGGGAATCCAAACAAATGAAACGAGATTCCGAACAGTTGAAGCAAGACTCCGAACAGCTGAAGCAAGAAGCAAAAGCGATGAAAGAGGTGGCTCGCAAAGAAAAAACGCAAATCGAGATGACGGTCAACCAGGAGCCTCGCGAGGATGTTGTCGTTATCGGCTACCGCTCGATGGAGCAGCAGGATGGAAAGGTGTTTGACATAATAAAAAAAGACACGCTCCTTTTGCGCCCTTTGGAATTTAAATCGAATATGCGTCCTGCCGGAGGTGCCCTGTATGCCAAGCCGGACCCGCTTGTTATAGTCGATGGTGTCGAATATACGGGAACCTTAGATAAAATCGATGCCAACAAAATCGAATCGATGAGTATCTTGAAAGACGAGAGGGCCCAAGAAATGTATGGAAGTAAAGCGGCCGGAGGTGTGATCCTGATCACGACAAAGCGAATGTCAATAAAATAAAGAAGAAAATGAAGAATCGTGGATTTCAGTTTATGGCAGCGGCATGTCTTTTTCTTGCCGCTTGTAGCGGAGGCGAGACGGAGGTGGCAAAACTCGATGTGATCCCTTTGGGGGAAGCTTTCGACAATCAGACGGAGTTGAAGACTTCCGACTGTTTCAAGAAAATACGTTATGTCGCATTGGAAACGACAGATAGTTGCTTAGTGGGACAGGGAGCCTATGCTGCCGTCTTGAATGACTGGATTGTGGTAACTTCCGGGCGGGACCGTTGTCAGTTGTTCGACAAAAAGACGGGCCGTTTTATCCGTTCGATAGGCCATGTGGGCGAAGATCCCGAAGGATATTCGACTGTGCATGGGGGATGGCAGAACCCGTATACCGGCAAATTGAACTTTGCGGGTTGGAAGAATAAAATCGTTGTTTACGGGGCGGACGGCAAATTCGACCATATCTGGACTCCAGCCATCCCAGCCGGACAGTTCCCGGCAATGGCAGCGTTCGATTATCTGGATGCAGATCTTATCGCCGGCTATTATTCCGCTACCGACAGCCTGCCTGCACGTATCGCGTTGTTCCGTGGCGATGAAATTGTCCGCGTGGAATCACTGCTGACGGAGCAGAAAGGGGAAGGGGTGATCACTCCGAACGATATTGCTTCCATCTCGGTCTTGAAAGATGGGGGAGACGGTTTGGTGATCATGAAATATAAGGATGACAAGTCAGCCGTTTATTCGCTTGGCAACAGTTGCTTCTGGCATACAGGCAAAGACCTTTATTTTCGCCAGTCCTACAACGACACGATCTATCAGGTATCGGCCGTGAAGGAGTTGCAACCTGCGCGTGTGCTGGATTTAGGTGCTCATCGCTGGCCCTACAGCGAGCGTTTCGAGGATAAGAAGGATGCCATTTACCCGACAAAATTCATGGAAAGCGAAGATGTGATCTTCTTCCGTTTTATAACGAATGTCTATAACGACAAACAGAAGACCTATAATGCCCTCTATCGTAAAGCGGACGGAACCGTCAAGGTCAGTCCTCTCGACAACAAGATAACCGACGATCTGAACGGTTTCCTTCCCTTACAACCCATCTCTGTCTCCGCCTCCGGCGAATTTGCCGCCCTTCTCCCTTCCGAAGAGGTCGTAACCTGGTTCGAAGATAACACCGACAACACTGATATCCCTGCCGGGGTGGCTGCCTTGAAGAAGGTCGGGGAGGAGGATAATCCGGTGGTGGTTATCATGGAGTAGTTACTTTTGGCTTGATCCAAAAGTAACCAAAAGATCAAGGCTTAACCGTCCGGTCTACTCCGGGCAAAGGTTCCGCTGTCGCCTGCGAAACTCGCTTCGCTCAGACAGCGCAGGCTCCGGACGCTACACCTTTACCCTCCGCTTGACGACCGTCCGCTTAGGCCTTTCTTAGAAAGCTGCGCTTTCTCTTGGGATGGCCGATACCGACAGTTCTTTTGCGTCCCCGTGCTCCGCACGGGGACAAGCCTGTTCCCGCACTTGAAGCTGTCGACAGAACAACAAAGCCGGCAGTAGTACCATCCTCAACAGAGCCGTCAGGCTCTATCTCCGGCCTAAGCTGGTGAGCGTTAAGCGCAGAGACCGCAGTGAGCGTCCGGAGCGTCTGCTGTTTGAGCGAAGCGAGTTTCAGACGCGACAGCGAACGAAGGGAACGGAGTAGCTAAGCAGGTTCGGCCTTGATCTTTTGGTTACTTTTGGATCAAGCCAAAAGTAACAATACTTTTCGTATCTTTATCCACTCAAAACAAATACAGTATTATGGAAAACTTTAAAGTCGGAATTATTGGAGCCGGGCATATTGCCCGCAAGATGGCGCATACGTTGCGCGATATGGAAGGAGTGGAATCGTATGCCGTCGCTTCCCGTAACTTGGAAAATGCCGAAGGGTTCGCCCATGAGTGGGGGTTTACACGGGCTTACGGATCGTACGAAGAACTGGCGGATGATCCCGAAGTGCAGCTGATTTATATCGCCACCCCGCATTCCCACCATTTTGAGCAGGCGCGGATGTGCCTTGAAAAAGGCAAACCGGTCTTATGCGAAAAAGCATTTACCGCCAATGCAGAGCAAGCGGAAGCGCTCATACGCCTGTCGAAAGAGAAACAGGTTTTCCTGACCGAGGCGATCTGGACACGTTATATGCCTTTCTCTGTAACGCTCCGTGACCTGGTCGACGGCGGGACGATCGGGCGTGTGATGATGCTGACAGCCAATATCGGCTATCCGATTGCTGAGAAGGAACGCATCGCCAAGCCGGAACTTTGCGGCGGCGCCTTGCTGGATATCGGCGTTTATCCGATCAACTTTGCAAGGATGATTTTCGGCTCGGAGATCACCGGGATCACTTCTGCTTGCGTAAAAGGGGAGACGGGAGTGGATTTGCAAAGCAGCATTACTTTCGTATACAGGAACCACCGGATGGCCGTTTTGCAAATGACCGCTTTTTGTGCGAATGACCGGCAGGGAGTTATTTCGGGGGATAAAGGATATATAATCGTCGACAATATCAATAACCCACAGCAAGCGGTCGTCTATTCGATCAATCATGAGGAAGTGGCTCGCTACACCTGTCCGCCGCAGATAACGGGCTTCGAATATCAGGTGCAGGCATCCATCGATGCGATTCGCGAGGGAAAGATTGAAACGCCCTATATGCCGCATGCGGAAACATTGCGTATTATGCGGTTGTTGGATGATCTGAGATCGGAATGGGGGGTGAGGTTTCCGATGGATGAATAGTGTAAGGAAAAGGCAGTGTGTCAAAATGCCCTTGTTCCCGCGCTTGACGCGGGATCACAAAAGGACAGACCTTATCAATCAGATTTTTATAGGGTCGGTTTTAATGCGACCCCGCGTCAAGCGCGGGGACAAGTACATTTCGACACACCTCCTTTTTATAAGATTTCGTGAATGCGAACTTCTGTTTGTCCTGCATTATGCAATTCCAGGGTCTTTACGCTTTCTAATGCTTCCTTTTTTAGCTTAATATAATTTGCCGGGCCGGAATAAAGCACTTGTTTCACTTTCCCTTTCAGCGGTGTGCCTTCCACCACAACTTGGCTGCAAGGGGAGCCGGACAGATACAGTTCGAGCGAACCGCTTTTGTTTTCCTTGTCAATCGTGATGCGTGAACCGGCAGCCAGCGTATGAACAGATTCCAGATTTTTGTCATACATCAGGCGGACAGGATCGATGGAGGTATCTTCCTTTGTTGTTACTGCAAATTCGTACAGATAGATTTGCATCTGCTTGTCCGTCGTGTTCCGCATACGGATATAGCGTGCTTCGGGAGCGATCTTTTCCAATTTGAAGCGAGCCTGGTCGGTTGGAATATCGGCGATGGGGGTCCACTGTTTGCCGTCGGCTGACCATTCAAATATCCGTCCGCTGTTTTCACTCTTCGGCAGACTGAAGTTGAAAGAGGTTGCCTCTTTTTGTAATTCCCAGGCGAGGCCGAAGGATTGTCCCGGCTCGATGCGCAGCACCTCGTTCAGGCGGTTGTAGCCGATCTGGTCTTTGCCTTCCTTCAACGGCTGGTATTTCAATTGTTCGATATCTGTCAGGATGGAAGCCTTGCTCATTTGTGCGGCTGCTGCATCTGTCCGGTCTGCGAACAACAGGTTGCGCCCAGCTTGTAAATAAATTTCCTGTACGAAAGGAGTCAGGACACGCGAGCCGACTTTCACACCTTTCTGGTACGGATTCTGGTTGTAGGTCCGGTCGATCGTGCGCATGCTGTCGAGCAACGACGTGAGCGACAGGTAAGACTGCCAGGTAGTAGCGCGATCCTTGTTTCGGTCTGCCTCGGCGACAGCGAGAGCCGTCTGTCCTGCCTTTCCTAAGAGATGGAACTGCATCAGCCACGGTTTGATTTCGTCTATCAGCGCTTTGTTGCGGCTTGTCCCGATGGCAGCCGGGGCGGCGGTGATCTCGGCGAATAATTGGTTCATGCGGTCGGAGGCTTCTGCGTTATAGCTTTGTTTGCGGAAGTCACTTAAGAAAGCATCCGCATCTCCGGCATAGCGGACAGATTCGTCGCGGCGGTAGCGGTGACCGTTAGGCCCCGGATCGCAGTTGTTCTCGCAGAATGTCCGGAAGGCTTCAGGTGCTTCCGGCAATACGTAACGGCAAGCTTCGGCGAAGTCGCTTTCGGGGTTGTAGGCTTCCATGTTCCAGGCATAATCGGCAACTCCGTAGAGGGCCACTTTGGAGGCTTCCGCCCGTTCCATCGGGTTGGCGACGAAACCGGACATGGCATGTATTGCATCCGGATCGAGCCCGTAGGCCGGTCCCATCAGCAGGTGGTCGCGGCAGTAGTCGCTTACAGGAAAATTCCACCAGACGTATGACGGGCGTTGGATGCGTTTGTTCACCCATTCCTGCCCTTCGAGTGTGATATCATGGATCACGCTGTTGCCTGTCCACATCACATGGATCGCCGGGTCGAGCGTTTTACCGAGCACATCTAAGTAGTCGCTTCCCGCCCAGGCACGGTTGTATTCGGTCGGGCACATGATCAGCGGGCTGACGCCTTCTTTCTTCTCGATAAACTCCTTCTGCAGGAAGTTGAGCAGGTCGGCTTGCTTGTCCGCTTTGGCCCCTTCACCGGAGATATCGTCGAAGAAGACGGCGAAGGAGCGGACACCGAGGTCGTACATCATGCCGAACTTGTTCAGCACATTCATCCGGTCTTCATCCGTCCATTGGATGTCTAATCCCGGGTGGATCGCCCAGACGAAATCCACTTTGTTGGCGGCGGCTTCCTGCACGAGGTCTTTGATCTGTGCCGCTTCCTTCTCCGGATAAGGCTTGCGCCAGTTCGGGGAACTATGGTAGGGATCGTCCTTCGGCCCGTAGATATAGGTGTTCATCTTCATCTTGCCATAGAAACGGAGCTGTTCGATGCGGTCGGCATGGCTCCAGGGATCGCCGTAAAAACCTTCGACAGTGCCCCGGAAGGCGACGTCGGGATAGTCTTTGATGACGCCGAGCGGAAGTGTCGTGTTGCCTTGCCCGTCGGTTTCGGCCAACTGTCGCAGGGTTTGCGCTGCGTAGAACAAGCCGCGGCTATCGGAGGCTGCAATGTCGATTTCTTTTGGTGTGATGGATAAGATGTATGCGCCGGAGCGTTTCAGCTCGGGTGTCTTGTCTTCCATTAGTCTTATTTTGAGCGGAAGCGCTTCGGGGCTGTTGGTGATCGACAGGGCTTTCCCGATCAGCCGCATGGCATCTTCATCCGGGCTTTTCATACCGGAAAGGGCAAAGCCGTGAGGCGCTTTCAGCCGGTTGGTCGACAGTGTGACCTCCTGCGGCTGCGGATGAATGGCCGGCAAGGGGTTTTGTGCTTGCAGGGCACCCCCTAAAAGGAGGGCGGCGGTTAGATTTAGTAGTTTCATATTTGAGTTATTTAGGTGATTAATTAATGATTTATCTGTTACTTTTGGCTTGATCCAAAAGTAACCAAAAGATGAAGGCTTAAGCGGATGGGCTACTCCGGGCAAAGACTACGCTGTCGCTTGCGAAACTCGCTTCGCTCAGACAGCGCAGGCTCCGGACGCTTCGTCTTTGCCCTCCGCTTTACGCCCATCCGCTTAGGCCTTTCCAAGAAAGCTCCGCTTTCTCTTAGGATGGCCGATACTGCCTGTCGTTCTGCGATTCCAATAGAGCCGGAACGGCTCTATTTCCGGCCTAAGCCTTGACTTTTTGGTTGCTTTTGGGCCAAGCCAAAAGCAACTGTCTTTACCGGACCGAAAACAACAACGTCTTCCCGTTCACATCGCTCCACTCTGTCAGGAGCTGGCGCAGTTCCTTGTATTCGGCAGGCGTATAGAGTTGTTTGTTCAGTTCAAGGCTGCGGGTGACGGTTACTGTACGTCCGTTTGTCTTGACGGCGATGGTCAGTTTGCCGGCGGCATTGCTGATCGTCTTATCGGCCTGCGGTGTGCGCAGCTGCATGTTTTCGGGACATTCGATCGTGTATGTGTAGATTTCGCTGACAGGGCGCGGGATCAAGAGGTTCTCTTTCCGCTGACTATTCAGATAGCCATAAGGCAAGTGGGAGAAGCCGGAAGCATCGTCAGGCAGTATGATCGTAGCATATCCGTTTTGTACGTTTAGGGAAGCCGGGGTTCCCATGTTGCCTGTCGTGAAATAAGGTAATATCTCTTTCCCTATGGATCCTTTGGTCATAGTCATCAAATTACCATCTTTTTTGAATGTCAGTGTGATGTCATTCTTGATCTGGTAATCTTCAAGAGTAGGAACGGCAACGGCGACGGGCTGTCCGGTCGTCAGGCTGAAAAGCGGAGTCCGGTCGAAGTTCACCGTTTGCGGTCGTCGGGTGGAAGAGGGAGAGAAGAGATACATTTCGCCGTTCACCATGCAGGAGACAAGCAGTTGGTCGATCGCTTTCAGGGCCAGCCCTTTTTCGGCATGAGCCTGGTAGGTAGCCATCGGTTCGGCCTTAAAGCCGGCTCCGGCGAGCAATCCGGCGAGCAAGTTGGCTTTTTCGGCTTCGGTCCCGTAAGCGGTGCTCATGACAGCATCGGCAGGGCGGAGACGGTAGCCGGTCTGATCCAGCGTCAGCCTGTTGTTTGCAACATGATTGGTCGTGTATTCGAGGATGGCTTGCAGCTTGTCTTCATCCTTATCCTTGCCTTCGGTCAGGCTTTCCGCCAAAGTCGTGAGTTGTAGATCGCCGGCCGGGTTGAATTGTTTGGACAGGGTGGCCAATGCTTCCCCCTCGGATGCATACGTTGTGGCAGCTAAAAAAGGAACGTCGCCATTCCGGACAGAGACGAATGGGGCGCGTGAAGAAGCCGGGAGGTTGCGCAATGTCCAGGTGGTCGTGCGGACACCGTTGCCTTGCTTGACGGACGGCTTGGCGTTGTTGTTTGCCAGCGTGAAGGCGACTTCTTTGGTTTCCGGTGTCACGATGGAAAGGGTGTATTCCTTGACGGGAGAAGTCTGGAGCAGCTCTTCGAAAACGTCTACTTCCGGCAGATAGCCCGGCCGGGAAGTGACCGTATAGTCGAGGTAGATCGTCGCTCCCAACTCCAATCCGGTGTGGACAACTACCATTTCTTTCAGGTGGTTGTAAGCCGGGGCGTCGGCCGCATTGCGGGGAAGAACTTCCACGAAAGCGTTGTCCGGTGTCTTGATGATCGTGCCGTCTTTCTGCCGGGTGTAAGACGAGTTGATCTTCAGTTCCTGGTACTGCGGGTTGTAGACGATGAAACTTTCCCCGTATGTGCCATTCATGGCTGTATGGGTGAATAGCGTCAGTTCCATGTTGTAGCGGAACTCCTGGCTGCCGTCGGCACGGAGTGTCCAGGTCTTTGCCAGTTTCTTATATTCGGCTTCCGATGCTCCAAAGGCTGTCGTAGCCATAAGCAGCAGGCAAAGGAGGAAGGCGAGTTTATGTTTGTTTTGTATCATTTTGATTTATGATTTATGATTTATGATTTATGATTTATGATTTTAGATAGGGTACCATTCCTTCTAATAGATAGGGTACCATCCCTTCTAAGGGATAGGGTATCATCTATTCTAAGGGATAGGGTACCATCTATTGGAAGGAATAGGGATCATCTTTTTATGACGATATATTCTCTAAACGACTTATGGGCATTCACGGCGTTGCGGAAGCCGTCCCAGTCGCCTGCTTCGTACACGCGTTTCTTCAGTGCCAACCTCTGGTGCAACAGCACTTTGCCGCCCTCTTGGCGGAGGGATCCTTCGAAGTCGGCGGCAGGGCTTTGCGCACGGTCTTCTTTCCCGTCAATCGCCAGCTTATAGCCTGCGGGGAGCTGGATCGTTTCGTCCAGTTCGACTAAGCGCGAGCAGGCGTCCTTGAAACCATATTGGCGTTCTTTGAGGTCGGTATCGATGCGCAGGTAGCTTTTCACCTGGTTGTAGAGGTTGTTCATCACCATCGGCTTGAACAGCATTTCCCCTTCGCCGGGAAGGGCGTAACCGGGGATTTCATAACGGAATGTCATCTTGATCGGTGCAGCCTGGTAGTTCTTCGGGTCTTTGCCGTAGTCTACGCTGATAAGGCGCGCTTTGGGCGAGACGGCAAGAAGCTGGCTTTCCAGTGCAGACTGCCACTGGGACTGCCAGCCGGTGGTGAAGATGCGGCGGATGTTGCTGTCCGACTGCCCTTCGGCTGTGATGGTGAACTGTCCGGTCAGCGTGCCTTTGGCATCTAAGCGGTTGTCGGCCTTGATGCGGACGTAGTGGTTCTCGGGCGCGGAAACCGGTGTGAGGCAAAGGTCCGAACCTTCGGGAACGCCCGGCAGGTAGTTCTGCTGCTGCTCGGCGCTGCTCCACAATTCGCGGCAGAAGGGGACCCAGGTCGGATCGAGCGGCATATAGGTCCCGCTGGAAAGTTTCACGACGGCGACACAGTGGTTGAAGTGGTCGGCCGGGATGCTTTCCACGCGGCTGCCTGCCATCGTCATAGCCGGATAGGCTTCGAAGCCTGCCATGCGCAGGAAGGCAACCAGGGTGCCGGCGATGTCTTTGCAAACGCCGCAACGGTCCGTGTAGTTCATCGTCAGGTTATGCAACGTGTAGCCTTCGCCTTTACCCATCGAGATGCCGGAGTAGCGGATGTTGTCGGCGACCCAGTGGGTGAGGACGGCTATCTTTTCCATCTCGGTCTTCTTGCCCCGGATCAGTTCGTCCACCTTCTTCTGTGCTTCGGGGATGGCGTTGAAGCTGCCGTAGTCTTCGTTCACCTTATTGAACCAAAGGGATTTGTCCTGCCAGCGCGGTGTGCTGGACATCATCAGCTTCGGTGCAGCGTCGAAGAGGTCGACCATGTTCGGTTCGCGTTTGGCCGGCATGATGTCGGTGCTGACGAACGTATAGGCCTTCCGGCCGTCTTCGTAGCGCATGGAAGAGGAGCATTCGCCTTGGTAGAACTGGAACTGCATCTCTTTCTCCATCGGGATATTCACTTTATAGACCTTGCGGACGGTCGGTTCGGTCGCCCAGAAAGGGACGATGTCATAGAACTGGCCGCGCATGGGCGGGATGAAACGGGATTCGTCGTCACTTGCACCGTCAGCCAGCAGGGCATAGGTGAAACCTTTCTTGTCGATTTGGTAGTCGATGATATCGCCCGGGTCGAGGCGGCCTATTTCCATCATGATCTGTCGTGCCCCCCAGTAGATGGCGCGGGCGGGAGCGGCGTAGTCCTGTTGCCGGGTGATGTCGAGGTTGACCACGTCGCCGTTGGCTTTGTAGATGGTGACGCGATGGAACTCGGCGTGTGCCGTCAGCGGGTCGTAATCGTATTTGAGGATGCGATTGGCGACAGCTCCGCGCGTGTTCATGACTTTGACGATCTTGCAGACGGTGAAGGAACCGGAGCCGGTGGGCTGCACGGTCACAGCGGTACTGTCTAACAGGTTTACACAGTCGTAGCCTGCGTATACTTCCGGCTTCTGTAGAGTCGGATCGGGTGCCGTCCGGCAACTTTCCCCACTTTGTCCGTGGGCGGACGCGGTGGCGAGGAGGGCGGAGGCGAGGATTGATAAGTACTTCATAAAATATAGTGTTTTTTTAAATGTTTATTCTGCTACTTTTGGCTTGATCCAAAAGTAACCAAAAGATCAAGGCTTAACCTGCTTCGCTACTTCGTTCCCTTCGTTCGCTGTCGCAGCAAAACTCGCTTCGCTCAAACAGTTGCTGCTCCGGGCGCTCACTCCGGTCACTTCGCTTAACGCTCATCAGCTTAGGCCGGAGGTAGAGCCTGACGGCTCTGTTGAGGATTGCAGAAAGCAGATCCTTTATACAATTGCTTTGCCAGTTTCCTGCATGCCGCCCGGTCGATCTTTCCGCTACCGGTGAGGGGGATTGCTTCGACCCGGAGGATGTGCTTCGGACGCTGGTATTTGGGCAATATTTCAAATATCTTTTCTTCCAGTGATCGGAATAGCTCGTTTCCGATGGTCGGAACAATCAATAAGACCATTGCCTCCCCGAACTTCGGGTCCGGAACGGATGTTATGGCAAAGTTAGCAGAAATAACGGGACGCAAGGCTTCTTCCACGCTCTCCGTCTGTATTTTGATGCCTCCGCTGTTGATGATGTTGTCTTTCCTTCCCAAGATGCGGAAACGGCCGTCCGGGAGCAATTCGGCTACATCGTTCGTGACGAGTGTTTCATCGGCGACGAGCGGGGCGTCTATCACCAGTGTATCGTCTGCCGAAAGCGATAGCTTGACAGAGGGGAAAGGCGTGTAATAGGGAGATGCGTCGGGCCCGTTCAACCGCCGGAGGGCGATGTGCGAGAGCGTTTCCGTCATTCCGTAGGTGGAGTAGACATGTATAGGCAATTCCTGTATACGGGCTTCCAGTTCGTGGTCGATGGCACCGCCTCCGATGATCAGGATATCGGTCCGGCAGAGGCGTTCCCGTTCTTCCGGGACTTGCAGCGTGTTGTAGACTTGCAACGGGATCATGGCGGCGAACCGGAGCGGCGTGTCGACGTCTGCCATCGGATGGCCGGAAGGTTCGCGCACGATCAGGTCCAACCCCGCTACGAGTGAACGGACGACCATCATCTTCCCGGCGATATAGCGGAGCGGCATACAAAGGAGCGCTTTGTCCCCTTGCTGCAACCCTAAGTAATCGCAGGTGAGACGGGCACTGTTTATCATCTGTTCCTTGCGGACCGTGATCCGTTTGGGGGTGCCTGTCGAACCGGAAGTCTGTACTTCCAGATAGGGAGAAGCAGACTCCCAGTCAGAGAGAAAGGCTTTTAAGTCTTTCTCCGGCTGAGAGCTGATTGCTGAAAGTTGTGAATGGCTACTTGTCGTGTCCATCTTTATATTATATTCTTAATCTCAATTCTCCATTTTCAACTACCAACGGCATGTCGATGTTGTCGGTGAAGAGGGTGCCGGTTCCCAGCCCTTGCGGAAGCGGATTGTCAAAAGTCGCGCACCATTGGGCGATGGCGTTCAGGCCGATATTCGATTCCAAAGCCGAAGTAGCCCACCAGCCGATCTGCTGTTCCTGGGCTTCTTTGATCCATTCGCTACATCCGTACAGGCCTCCGTGAAGGGACGGTTTCAGGATGATATATTGCGGGTTGATGAAAGAGAGCAGCTCTTTCTTTTTCTCCGGCGTGTTGCAGCCGATCAGTTCTTCGTCGAGGGCGATGGGAACGGGGGAAGAGGCGGCCAGGAGTGCCATATCATCCCATTGTCCGGCGCGGATGGGCTGTTCGATCGAGTGCAGGTCCAGTTCTGCCAGGCGGTTCAGTTTCGCCATAGCTTCATTTGGCGAGAAGGCGCCGTTGGCATCGACGCGAAGCTCGATTTCATCGGCGGAGAATTGTTCGCGGATTATACGCAGGATTTTCAACTCCTTTTCAAAGTCGATCGCTCCGATCTTCATTTTGATACAACGGAAGCCGGATTCGATCTTATCGGCAACCTGTTCCGTCATCTCTTTATAGCTGCCCATCCAGATCAGCCCGTTGATCGGAATACCTGCTTCACCACGCGAGAAAGGTGTGTCCCAAAGGGCTATACTATTGGCTTCGAAGCCTAAGAGCGCAGTTTCCAAGCCGAACAGGATGGAAGGATAGTCACGAAGCCCTTCTATATCGATCCGGCCTGTGTTGACGAACTTCTGGCAGGCTTTTGCCAGTACTTCCTCATATTCGGGAATATCGTCGCAACTCAGGTTAGGCAGCGGAGCACATTCTCCAACCCCGTAACGCTCAGGATCGTCTTTTGAAGAAAGAGCCAGGAACCAGCTTTTCCGTTTCGTATACGTTCCGCGTGAAGTGCCTGCCGGTTTCTTGAAGTGCAGATCTTTGGGATAAATCTTGATTCTGTAGTGTGTAATCATCTTTGATTATTTTTGATTGTTGTTTAATACAAATTTATTTGCCAGTTCACTTTGCGGAGGAAGGAGTGTTTTTGTGAAATTGTTGATCGACTTCCCTTGCTGGTTGAACAGGTCTTTTTCGATATGATATTCCAGAATGGCACGGCTCCAACCGTTCTCTATGGTCTTGTGGATGTAAAAAAGGGCTTCTTTGGGAGCTTTGACTCTGGTTAGGATTAGGTCGTGATGTCCCCACGGAACTTCAAAAAGAGGGCTGTCATACAATTCTGCCACAACTTGTGGCAGAATTGTATGTTCTTGACTATAGAATAGATAAAAGCGTTTGCATTTCCAAAGATTACGTGCTGACAATCCCTTTATATCCGGAAATTCAGCCTGCAAGTCTTTGCTTAGCTGTTCTATAAACCCGCTCCCCCACAGGGAAGCCCGCTGCTTTTCTACAATTTGCTCGCCAAGGTTCCAGTAAAGACGGATTAATTCGCTGTTTACTGCAATCGCAGCTTTGATTTGGCTCTTCCGGATATTGGCTTTCAGTTCGGTGAGCCATAGGCGATAATCCTGTTGGTTGGATAAATGTTCCATTCTTTTTTATTTATTGATAGTTAAGTAATCGGTTTTTAAGGGAACTTCGGATAATCTTCGAAGCGGGGACGGCGTTTTTCGAGGAATGCTTTGCCGCCTTCCTGGGCTTCGTCGGTCATGTAGTAGAGCATGGTGGCGTCTCCTGCCAGTTCCTGGATTCCGGCTTGCCCGTCCAGCTCGGCATTGAGGCCGGCCTTGATCATGCGGAGGGCGAGCGGGCTGAGCAACATCATCTCTTCGGCCCATCCGACATATTCGTCTTCGAGCTTATCTAAGGGGACAACCTTGTTCACGAGACCCATGTCGAGCGCCTCCTGTGCATTGTACTTGCGACAGAGGAACCAGATCTCACGCGCTTTCTTCTGGCCGACGATACGGGCCAGATAAGACGAACCGAACCCCGCATCGAAACTCCCCACGCGAGGACCCGTCTGTCCGAAAATCGCATTCTCGGAAGCAATCGTCAAGTCACAAACCACGTGCAGCACATGTCCGCCACCGATCGCAAAACCGTTTACGGCAGCGATGACCGGCTTCGGAATGGAGCGGATCTGTTTCTGCACATCGAGCACATTCAGACGTGCCACACCGTCTTTGCCGATATAGCCGCCGTGGCCTTTCACATGCATATCGCCTCCGGCACAGAAGGCGGTATCACCGGCTCCGGTCAGCACAACGACACAGATATCCGGCCGTTCACGGCAGATATAGAGGGCGTCGCTCATTTCCGTCGTTGTCGTCGGGGTGAAAGCGTTGCGATAACGTTCGCGGTTGATGGTGATGCGGGCAATCCCGTTGTAGAAATCGAACAGGATTTCTTCATATTCTTTGATGGTTGTCCATTCTCTTTTCGTTTCCATAAAATGAATTTTAAGTTATAAATTATCAGTTATTGACTGTTGAAATACCGATCATGACCGGCGTGCCATCCGTATTGTTCCTATTTCTTTAGTTGGTGGTAATATTCTTTAAGCAGCCGCACATCTTCGGCAGCGTCCGTGAAGACTTCCATCAACATCGGCCGGCTGTAGGCTTCAGGTTGGGTGAAAGTCGCCATTGCTTCCGTCAGTTCGCCTTCGTTATGGACGGGAAGGTAGGCGAATCCCCGTTCTTCGGCCCATCCTTTGGCAGAGGTCTTGTGCGTGGCGGTCACGAAGCGGTGCGTTTTGTCTTCCATCTTCAGTCCGGGCAGTGTCTGAAAGATCTCGCCGCCTCCGTTGTTGAGCAGGAGGATGCGCAGGTTACAGCCGAAATTGGTATTCCAAAGAGCGTTCATGTCGTAGAAGAAACTCAGGTCGCCGATCACCACGAAATTCAGTTTATCCGAGCAGACGGAGTAACCGATGGCGGTCGAGAGAGACCCTTCTATGCCGCTCGTCCCCCTGTTGCAGCAAACTTCGACCTCTTCGGGAAGCGTGTATAGCTGGGCGTAGCGTACGGTCGAACTGTTACCCAAATGGAGGGCGGCAGGCGCGGGAAGCGATTTGACTAACGCTCCGATCGCAGCCATCTCCGAATAGGCAAATTCCGGCTCAGGCAGGTCGCGGGTGTTGTTCTCCCAGATACGGGGAAACTCCGTCGTGCGGTTCTCCAGCAGGTAGGCGATCTTCTCGAGAAACTCGAACGGGTCCATCTCGATAACGGTCGTCAGGGAGCCGTAAAGGTCCGCCACCCCGCCGTCGAGCGAAACATGCCAATGCTCGCGGGGCGGATGCTTGCGGAGGAATTGTTTGAGGCGTTTCGATACGATATGTCCGCCATAGGTAATCAGCAGGTCGGGAACCATCTTCTCCAGCGTCTCTTCCGGCAGGGCGTAGAGGGCGGCGTCGAAGTTCTTTACCGGGATGCCGGGGACGATCTTGTTTCCCGTGTGTTCCGTCAGCCAGGCGAAATGCTTGTATAGCAGTTTGGAATATTTCTTTTCAAAGAGATAGATCAGGCTCATCTGTCCGGCGACGATCATGCGGCGGTTGTAATTGTTCAGCCGTTCGATGAGTCCGGTGTATTCGCGGTCGTAGACGTTCAGTCCTTGGTAGCGGGTGATGACGCGCACCTTCGGCAGTTCTCCGGTCGTGAAGCGGAACAGCGGTTCGGAGATCGGTACGTTGATATGCACCGGCCCTTTCCCATGATGGTTTAGTTCGAGCAAGGCTTCGTTGATGAGGCGGTTGCAATGCCACTCGTCCTCGTCGGTATGTATCTCCGGCAGGTTGACGGATTTCTTGACCAGCGAACCGAATATACCGGGTTGCGGAAGCGTCTGCCCGTCCATCTGTCCGATCCAGGCGCCGGGGCGGTCTGCCGAGATCACGACCAGCGGCACTTGCTGATAGAAAGCCTCCGACACGGCGGGATGAATATTGAGCAACGCACTGCCCGATGTGCAGCAGATAGCTGCCGGGCTACCACCATGCAAGGCCAGTCCGACGGCGAAGAAAGCCGCGCTCCGTTCGTCCGTCACCGGATAGCAGGAGAAGAACGGATGGTTGGCAATCGTATGCACGATAGGAGAGTTGCGGCTGCCGGGACACAAAACGATTTTCTTGACGTTATGTTCGATGAGCAGGGCTACAAGCTGCAGGATGTTTTTCTTATCTGAGTACATAATGTGTTTATTTGCTGCGATACGATGGTTCGCATGCTTTTTTTGCAAAGATAGCATCAATGGCGTAAAAAACATATATCTTTGTTGCACTTCCTTCGCATGATTTCCAATATAGATCTTTATATAACTTGTTTTCGGCGTCGTCAGGAATATATTTGACGTCGTCGGGTATTTACACGACGTTGCCAAGAATATGTTCGGCGACGTCGAGAACAGATTACACTGGTACAAAAATGCAGATGAATGGGATGGAAACAGTGAATCTATGGGAAGGAAACAGGCCGGAATAGTAAGTATGAAAAGAAAAAGGCTTCGCCTGCCGGAGAGTTCCGGGGCGAAGCCTTTCTGCTTGCTTCTATTTCAAAAGTTACTTGTTCAGAACTTCTGCATGTTCAGGTTCTTGTCCACCAGGACGCCGTCGATTGCTTTCAGGTTGAATTTAACCTTGCGTTTCGCTTTCAGCTTGATGGTGAAGAGGGCTTCTGAACCTTCGAGCGTCTTTTTGTCACCGAGGTTGACAAAAGTGGGATAGAGTGCCTTTTGGCCGCTGGTATGCAGACGGTCGTAAGTCAGGTTTTCCATCGCACCCAGACCGGCAGGTTCGATGCCGGCAAATTCATAATCCTGCTGGTCGTACGGCAGGGCGAAGCTCAGGGCGTTGACTGCCTGGAGGCTGTCGCCTTTGACGGTGATCTCAACAATCTCGCCGGCGTTGTACGTCTGTTTCGGAGTGGAGAGCGAGAGTGTTCCGGCTACGCGGTCCGTACCCGGATCTTCAATGCCGTCCTCCAATTGGGTTGCCACAACCGAGATGTCGTAGGCGTCGATCAGGCCGTTGCGGTTGATATCGCCTGCACTGACATAGTCGAAATCGCTGTCGCCGCGGCGCAGGCCTGTGTAGTTCATATACGAGGTCAGGTCGTTAGCATCGATCTTTTTGTCGTTGTTGATGTCGCCCGGCAGATAGCTTTCCGTTCCCGGAACCTTGAATACATACAGTTCGCGACCGGAAGCATAGTTTCCGACGCCTTCCGTGATATGCAATTTGATGTAGCGGGCTTTCGGCTGGTCTTTGAATGTGAATGTTTTCACGTCGCCATTGCGTTCCCAGCGGAACGAGTCGACAGCCGTCCAGCTTTCCTTATCCATGCTGTAAGCCACGTCGCCGGCAAGGATCGTACCGTTGCCGCCATCCTGACGGGACAGGTAGTTGAACTTATCCAACTGGTTGATCGTACGCAGGTCGATGATCATGTCGAACGGCATTGCGTTCTTGCGATACTTCGTGTGGAACATATCGCCCAGCTCTGCAAAGTCGAACAGACGGAAGATTTCGAAGCCTTCCTGCTCTTCGGCTGTCACTTCGCCACGGATGCCCTTGATGGCAAATTCCAACGGGTTGGATTTTGTCTTGACGGAGAAATCAGACCAGTCGGAATGGCCGTCCTTGTTGACTGAGCGGATCTTGAACGAATAGTCTGTTTCGGCAGAGAGGTCGTCGAACAACAGTTCGGTGTTCTTGATCTGTGTATAAAGCATACCGCCCGTTTCTATTTCGTAGAAGTCGGCGCCGGAAACTTTGTTCCAGGTCGGTTTCAGGGTGTAGGCTTCCGTGTTCTCGTCCGTCACCTGAGCGGTCGGAGCGGTCAGCGAGCCGGTAGAGACGCGGTGGGTGTCGGGCATATCGAACTTATAGCCGTCGATAGTGACAACTGTTCCATTTGCGGTAATGTCAGCCGGAGCCAGTTTGACTAACAACTGCGGGTTCTTGGTGATCGTCACCTTTTCGAATTCGCTTCCTTTGGTGGCGAACTTGTTCAGGTTCGGAGTGGCGTCGTAGAAATAGACGTTCGTACCGTTCAGATATTCGTCCATCGAACGGGCGGCGGTCAGTTTCATTTTGGAGGAACCGACTTTGGCGGTGATCTTCTTCGGCTGTTCCGAGAGGTTGATACGCAGTTCGGTTGTTTTATCTTTCACGAAACCGTCGAAGTCGCCTTTTGTCGGGTGGATTGTGATGGTGACGTTGGAAGAACCACTCATTTCCGATTCGATCAGCGTTGTTGCGCCTTCACCTTTCAGATAGGCTTGAGTTTTGCCATCATCGTCATATTCTGTGAATGAACTGTTGCCAAACGGATAGAGTTCGTAGATACGCAGGTTTTTGTCGATTTCCTTTACATTATTATTAGGATTCGTCATCGGGATGATCGCACCGGCTTTTACGAATACGGGGAGTTTCCAAAGCGGGGATGCGAAGTTGTTGACAACACAGCCGCCCGTGTATTTCTCACCGGTGAAATAGTCGAACCATTCGCCTTCAGGCAGATAGATGCCATCGCGGATGTCGTTACCCTTTTCGTCCATCGCTGTCTCCTGATAGATCGGGGCAACGAGGAAGGACGGACCGTACATAAACTGATATTCCGTAGCCTTGCCGTATGTATAAGGATTCGGGTCTTCGAGGAACATGGCGCGGATCATCGGTTTGCCGTCGACGGCTTCGCGGGCGATGCTGTAAGCGTACGGCATCAGGCAGGATTTCATCTTCAGATACCAGCGGTTGATGGAAGTAGCCGGTTCGCCCAAGGCGTGCGGATATTTCTCGTTCGATCCCCAGCCGTCCATGTTCAACTCCATCGGTGTCCAGGTTTTCCACTGGAAGTCGCGGGTGTTCATCGCCAGGTTCTTGCCGCCGAAGATACCGTCCATGTCGGACGTGATGTTCGGTTGTCCGGAAAGACCGGAACCGATGTAGGTCGGGATGTGGAACCGGATATATTCCCATTGTCCGCCCGTCTGGTCGCCCGACCAGACACCGGCATAACGTTGCGTGCCAGCCCAGCCGTCGAGCGAGATGATGAACGGACGGGCATCGTTTCCGTAGTACGGCATGATATGTCCGACGTCGGCCACGCCGTTCAGCCCGAACGAGTAGCCCCAGCCGACCCATGCCACGTCTGTCTTCAGGACACGGACGCCTGCATCGCGCACCTCTTTTACGATGTCGCGTTGCAACAAAGCGCTGATGCTGTCTTTCGGGTGCAGGTCGGATTGCGTCCAGAGGCCGATCTCGACACCGTTCTTATGGGCGTAGTCGGCGAGGCTCTTCAGGTTCTGGATATTACCGTCCAATGTTTCGGTTTGTCCGTAACCGGCTCCGTAGCCGTCGTTCGGCAGCAGCCAACCGAGCGGCATATCGTGATTCTTGTAGCGGTCGATCACGGCGCGGGCGGAGAACTGGTAATTGTTCTTTTCGCCGTTCAGCGATTCCTTGATACCTCCGTTGTCTTTCTGGCTTTCCTTGTAGCGTTTGCCGTCTTCGAAGAGGATGCCCTTTTCGTCTTCTTTCCAGTAGTCGCGGTTGTAGGCGTTCAAATGTCCCTGGTAGAACCCGAACTTGGGCAGCAGCACCGGGTTTCCGGTCAACTGGTAGAAATCGTTCAGCAGGGCTACGGGGCCGTCGTTAACCATATAGAAAGCATCCAGATAGTCCGTATCGTGAGAGAGTTTCACCGTGCCCTTTTCGGCAGCGCCGAAGTCATATTTTCCCTGTTTGAAAGTGTACCACATGAAGCCGTAGCCATTTGTGGACCAATAGTAAGGGGTAGGCGAGGCCACGCCGCCGTCTGTCCAGCTGTTCTGGTTTTCGATGGCGATTGCTTTTCCCTTATGCGAGAAGCGGCCGTTTTGCACACCGCCGCCATAGAAATATTCGCCGGGGTTTTCTTTCAGCGTGAGGATCGTTTTGCCCTTTTCGTAAGTCACCGGCTTGGCTTCTTCAAAAGCGACCGTGTTTGTGGCGAGGTTGGTGACTTTCAGCAAGCCGGTCGATTTATCCAGTTGGAGTTTGACTTTCCCGGTTGTGATGGTCACTTGCCCGTTCTCGTCCATGATATCCAGCTTGGAAACCGGACGGCGGGGATTGTTTACGAGGATCTGGGCTTCCGGTTTCGCCTGCGGGTCGCGCAGGATGCCGCCGCTTGTGTCCTGGAACATACGGAAGATGTTGTCTCCGTAGAAGTCGAATGTCATCCGCTGGTTGTTGGAAAACACGACGTCGACCGTAGTCGGGTTGATACGCTGTACACCTTTGATTGTTTGCGCCTGCTGGGCGATGGCGGTTACATGATCGGTGCCGGTCACAGCCATTAATGGAGCAGGGGAGAACATCAATGGCATAGCGAGGGCGATCAAGATCGCCTGTTTCTGTTTACGATTAGCCATTAAGCGTTTCATGTTGATTTAATTGAATTATTTAGGTTTTTTATATTTAAGGCAAAAGTACATAAAAAATAATTATAGTTACTGTGAGTCAAGTTAAAAGTAACTTACGATAGTCTTTAGGTGACATTCCGACATATTGTTTAAAGTATTTCCCGAAAAAAGACTGGGTGGGAAAATTAAGTTGTGCAGCAATCTCTTTTATACTCAGGTCTGAACTTTCAAGTAACTGTTTCGCCTCCGTAATAACCATCTGGACAATCCAGTAAGAAGCACTGCTGCCTGATTTCTCTTTGATGATGCTTGAGAAGTAGCGAGGGGAAATGTGTTGCTTCTTTGCGTAAAAGTTTACATCGCGTTCCTTGCGGTAGGAGCGGAAAAGGGACAACATGAAATTCTGGAAGATCAGGTCTTTTTTGTCTTGTGGCAACGGCTGTAACGGCTGGTAGGTGAAATAAATGTTCAGTATTTCGTAACAGATGGTTTGCCCCATCGATTTAATCAGTTCCTGCATCAGGTGCTGCCGTTGTATGTTCATTTCGGCTTTATCCTCCATTTTTATCCGGTCCTCCATATCTTCAAGCAGGTTTGTGATGTGGACATACTGCTCTTCGGACAGAGAGACACACGGATGTTCCCGCATAAAAAGCAGATTCTCGACATTGATCACTTTATTGGCAATAGGGATGACGTAATCCAGGTCGACCTCGATGATCGTCCCTTCCGCATCTTTGCTCTTGTGCAGGAGGCGTACCAGTGTGGACGGCTGATAAATGTAGATGTCGCCATGCCTGATCAGATACGGTTTGTTTTCCAGCGAGATTTCGATCTGTCCACGATGGCAGAGAAAAAGGCCGCACTTGTTGAGTGTCGAAATGATTTGGCCATCCTGGAATGCGGGGGAAGCGCCACAGGAAAGCAGGGTGAAGCAAAAAGGCAATTGTTGGTTGAACATCTTTCTATCGGATTAAGTATTTCCTGCAAAGAAAATACAAATCGCAGAATATTCACATCTTCTTTTTACTGAAAATATACAAATAGAACAATTTATTGTTCATATTGGCCTTTCCGAGGTTGTCTTGCCGGGATAATTTTGCCCCTGAATAAATACACTTAAATTATGAAACGAATTTATTTCATTTTAGCAGGTATTCCCTTGATATTATTTACTTCTTGTGCCCGGCCGGAAAAGGGTATAAAAGAGTTCCAGACAGTCAAGATCGATACGGTCGTTTCCGCCAGCGGCCAGACAGCCCTCCAGTTTCCGGGTAAAGTGAAGGCTGCACAAGATATCAGCCTGGCCTTCCGTGTGAGCGGGACAATCCGGAAAATATATGTGGAAGACGGCGCCCGTGTGCGGGAAGGACAACTACTGGCCGAATTGGATCCGGCGGACTACCAGGTGCAGTTGGATGCTACGGAAGCCGAATACAAACAGATAAAAGCGGAAGCCGAACGTGTCATGGCGCTTTATAAAGAAAACGGGACCACTCCCAATGCCAATGACAAGGCCGTGTACGGATTGAAACAGATCACCGCCAAATATCAGCATCATAAAGACCAGTTGGAATACACCCGGCTGTATGCTCCTTTCAGCGGCTTCGTGCAGAAAAAACTGTTCGATACACATGAAACGATCGGAGCGGGCATGCCTGTGATCTCGATGGTCAGCGCCGGCATTCCGGAGGTGGAAATCAATCTTCCGGCAGCCGACTATATCCGGCGGGACCGGTTCGACGGTTACCACTGTACGTTCGATCTCTATCCGGGAGAAACCTATCCGTTGAAATTTATTAGCGTCACTCCGAAAGCCAACGCGAACCAGCTGTACACGATGCGCCTGCAAATGGTTCCGGGCAAGTTGCCGCTCCCTTCACCGGGAATGAATACGATGGTCACAATCTGTAGCAATGAAGGCGATGCACTGCCGGTTTCCGTTCCGAGCGGGGCACTCCTGCAAAAGGACGGCAAAACGTATGTGTTTGTCTATGATCCGTCCGCGGGGAAAGTACATAGCCGCGAGGTGGCGGTTCTGCGCCTGTTGTCCAATGGACGTACGATGGTAGTTTCCGATACGCTGCAAGCTGGCGAAGTCGTGGTTGCTTCCGGCGTACATCATATTGAAGATGGAGAAAATGTCCGCCCTTTGGCTACCGGCTCTAAAACGAATGTAGGAGGATTGTTGTGATGGATATAAGCAAATGGGGATTTCAGAACCGGAACCTGGTCTATTTCCTGGTAGCGGTTTTGCTGGCAGGCGGAGCTTTGGCCTGCTATCAGATGAGTAAGTTGGAAGATCCGGAGATCAAGGTGAAGCTGGCAATGGTAGCGACTGTCTATCCGGGCGCTTCGGCCCACCAGGTGGAGCTGGAAGTGACGGATGTGCTCGAAAAAAGCATCCGCAAGATGGACGATGTCAATAGTGTCGAAAGTTATTCGTTCAACGATCTGTCTCTGATCCAGGTCGAACTGTTGACGACCGTCAAGGATGACGACGTGGAACAGCATTGGGACCTCCTCAGGCGGAAAGTGAACGATGCCTCCGCCTTGCTCCCTTCCGGAGCCAATACGCCGGTCGTGCAGGATGACTTCGGCAAGGTGTTCGGCATGTTCTACGCATTGACGGGCGATGGCCTGTCCGATCGCGAGATGGCGGATTATGCCGAACTGATCAAGCGGGAAGTGGTCGAGATAGAAGGAGTGGACCGGGTGGATATATACGGGGAACGCCCGGAATGTATCAATATTTCCCTGCTACAAGACCGCATGGCCAACCTCGGCGTGAAACCGGCCGAAGTCCTGGCTACCTTGAACGGACAGAACGAGACGACCTATAGTGGCTATTATAATAACGGGGACAACCGCATCCGTGTGACGGTGAACGACCGTTTCAAGACGGTGGACGATATCGGCAAAATGCTTATTCAGGGGCATGACGACGACCAGTTGCGCTTGCGGGACATTGCCCTGATCGGGAAGGGATATGAAGATCCTACCCGTAACGAGATGCTTTATAACCAAGAGCGGTCGGTCGGGATTCTGATAGCCGCTTCGAGCGGCTCGGATATCGTGAAGGTCGGCAAGTCTGTGGAAACGAAGCTGACGGAATTAAAAGACAACCGCCTGCCTGCCGGAGTGGATTGCCATAAGATATTCTATCAGCCCGAACGTGTGGGAGATTCGTTGGGGACGTTTGTTCTCAACCTGATCGAGTCTGTCGTCATCGTCGTGTTTATCCTGATGCTGGCGATGGGGTTCAAGAGCGGCCTGATTATCGGCATCAGTTTGGTGGTGACTGTTTTCGGTTCATTCCTTTTCCTGCAATTCGCCGGGGGAACGATGCAGCGTGTCTCTTTGGCAGCTTTCGTGCTGGCGATGGGGATGCTGGTGGACAACGCCATTGTGATCATCGACGGCATATTGGTGGATTTGAAAGCTGGAAAAGACAGGATGGAAGCGATGACCGCTATCGGGCGGCAGACGGCGATGCCGTTGCTGGGGGCGACCCTGATCGCCATTATTGCCTTCCTGCCGATCTATATGTCGCCTGATACGGCAGGCGTTTATACGCGCGACCTGTTTATCGTACTGGCGGTTTCCCTTTTGCTAAGCTGGGTGCTGGCGTTGCTCCACGTCCCGTTGATGGCAAACCGGTGGTTGCATCCGGTGGTGGAAGCCGACAGTTCCGGGAAGCGTATATATAAAGGTAAGATATATGCCGCGTTGCGGGCTGCTTTGCGTTTCGGTTTGTCGCATCGCCTCGGCTTCACGTTGACGATGGTCGCTTTGCTGCTTTTGTCTGCTTACAGCTACCGGTTCCTGCGCCAGGGATTCTTTCCTGACATGGTGTACGACCAACTGTACATGGAATACAAACTTCCCGAGGGCAACAATTCTACCCGTGTGGCACATGACCTGAAAGAGATAGAAGCCTACCTGAAAAGCCGGAAGGAGATCACGAACGTCACCGCTTCCATCGGTGGGACGCCGGGACGTTACAACCTGGTGCGAAGCATAGCCAATCCTTCGCTGGCCTACGGGGAGCTGATTATCGACTTTACATCTCCCGACGAGCTGGTCGAAAACATCGACGAGATACAGGAATACCTGACACAGCAGTACCCGGATGCTTATGTCAAGCTGAAACGTTACAACCTGATGTTTAAAAAATATCCCATCGAGGCCCAGTTCCTGGGACCCGATCCCGCCGTCCTGCACCGCTTGGCGGACAGTGCACGGCATATTATGGAGAATACGCCGGAAGTCTGCCTCATCATGACCGACTGGGAGCCACAGGTCCCGGTCCTGACAATCGAGTACGATCAGCCGTCTGCCCGCGCGTTGGGATTGAGCCGGAGCGATGTCAGCCTCTCGTTGCTGGCAGCTACGGGTGGTATTCCTATCGGTTCTTTTTATGAGGGCATCCATAAGAATAACATCTATCTGAAATGTCTGGACGGACAAGGAAAACCGATCGAGGACCTGGGGAACACGCAGGTCTTTTCGACGCTCCCTTCGTTGAACGGCCTGCTGAACGAAGAAAACATGGTGAAACTGAAAGCTGGGACACTCTCGAAAGAGGAACTGATCGAAAACCTGATGGGCAGTACGCCGTTGAAACAGATCAGCAAAGGAATCGACGTGCGGTGGGAAGACCCGGTCATACCGCGTTACAACGGACAGCGCAGCCAGCGCGTGCAATGTTCCCCCGTGCCGGGTGTCGAGACGGAAAAAGCGCGTCGGGCGGTTGCGGAGAAGTTGGAGCAGATCGAACTTCCCGAAGGCTATTCGTTGCAATGGCAGGGAGAGAAGAACGCCAGCGACCAGTCCATGAAGTACCTGTTCAAGAACTTCCCGCTGGCCATTATCCTGATGATCGCGATCCTGATCATGCTGTTTAAGGATTACCGCAAGCCTGCCATTATCTTCTGTAGTATTCCGATGGTATTTGTCGGGGTGGTGATGACGATGCTGGTGACCGGCAAGACGTTCAACTTTGTCGCCATTGTCGGGACATTGGGGCTGATAGGAATGATCATAAAGAACGGTATCGTGCTGATGGATGAAATCACCTTGCAGATCGGACAGGGGACGGAGCCGGTCACCGCGTTGATCGACAGTGCCCAGAGCCGTCTGCGTCCGGTGATGATGGCGGCCCTGACCACGATCTTGGGGATGATTCCGTTGCTGACCGACGCCATGTTCGGTTCGCTTGCGGCATCCATCATGGGCGGCCTGCTATTCGGCACGGTGATCACACTTGTTTTTATTCCTGTCCTATACGCATTATTCTTTCATATTAAACATGTAGACTGATGAAAAAAATATCTATTATCCTGTTGTCTATTCTTTGCCCGTCTTCTCTTTTTGCACAGGAGACGTTGAGCTTGCAGCAATGTCGCGAAATGGCGATGCAATATAACAAGGAGATGGCGGCATCGGTGAAGCAGACCGAAAGTGCCCTGTACACGATGAAAAGCTATAAAGGAAATTTCTTCCCGAACTTCACCGCCAGCGGAATGGGCCTTTACAGTACGGCGAACGGCGGATTCGGGATCGAAGGAGGCAACCTGCCCGTCTTGCAGCCCGATGCTGCCGGAAACTTTAAGCCGACGGGCAACTTCGCCTATTTCCCCGGCATCAATCTCGATTATAAAGTCGGGACGGTCTATATGGGCGGCATCCAGGTAGAGCAGCCGCTTTATATGGGCGGTAAGATCAGGGCGGCCTACCGGATGTCTGTCTTAGGAAAAGAGATGGCCGAGATGAACGAGGTGCTGACGGCGACGGAAGTGATTCTCAAAACGGACAATGCCTATGCCCAGGTCGTGAAAGCGCAGGAGATGAAGAAGGTGGCGGATAAATACAACGCCGTGCTCCAGGAACTGCTGTCGAACGTCGAAAGCGCTTACAAGCATGGCCTGAAACCGCAGAACGATGTACTGAAAGTGCAGGTGAAGCTGAACGAAAGCGAGCTTTCCATCCGTAAGGCGGAAAATGCCCTGCGGCTGGCGACCATGAACCTCTGCCATTTGATCGGGAAACCGCTTGTTGCCGACATCCGTATTTCCGGCGATTATCCGGCGGTCGAAAAGGGACTGGATGTCCAGATCTCCGATATCAGCGCTCGCCCCGAATATGCCATCCTGGACAAACAGGTCGAAATGGCCGGGCAGCAGGTACGGTTGAACCGTAGCGAGCTGTTGCCTAAAGTCGGCATCATGGGTTCTTACGATTATGTACACGGCTTTGAGCTGAACGACCAGATGTTGATGGACAAAGGCAGTTTCTCCGTCTTCCTGAACGTGAGCATCCCGCTTTTTCATTTCGGAGAGCGGAGCAATAAGGTGCGTGCCGCCAAAGCCAAGCTGGTACAATCCCGCCTGGAACAGGAAAACCTGAACGAACAAATGATGCTGGAATTGACACAAGCCGCCAACAACCTCGACGAAGCCCGGCTGGAAAGCGAACTCTCCGACCGTTCGCTCCTTCAGGCCGAAGAAAACATGAAGGTCAGCAAAAGCCAGTACGAAGTGGGCCTGGAGACGCTATCGGACTACCTCGAAGCGCAGGCTTTGTGGCAACAAGCCTATGAAACGCAAGTCGATGCCCGTTTTCAGCTCTATTTGAATTATGTCGGATATTTGAAAGCAGCAGGGGCGTTATATGATTCGAAGCCGGTCGATCCTTGATTTTTTTGATTACTTTCATGACGAGATAAAAGCAATGTAATAAATATTACCTATCAGTTGATAGATAAACCTTATCCTTGCATCCGATGTTTATATTATATTAAATGATTACATTGCACGAAACACAATTAAACCGGAAATTCCATGAAAGAGAAAATCGATCAGTTGGCGGCGCTCAATCACCAGGCAGAGTTAGGTGGTGGAGAAGACCGGATCGCCAAGCAACATGCGGCAGGAAAGTTGACTGCCCGTGAACGTATTGAACTGCTCCTTGAAAAAGGAAGTTTTGTCGAAGTAGATAAGTTTGTCACCCACCGTTGCACCGAGTTCGGACTGGAAAAACAGCGTCCGCTGGGAGATGGGGTGGTAACCGGCTACGGGATGATAGGCAAACGTACGGTTTTTGTCTTCGCCCAAGACTTCACGGTCTTTGGCGGTGCCCTCTCCGAAACGTATGCGCGTAAGATTTGCAAGATTATGGATATGGCGATGCAGTTGGGTGCTCCGGTGATCGGCCTGAACGATTCGGGCGGGGCGCGCATCCAGGAAGGCGTCCGTTCGCTCGCCGGATATGCAGAGATATTCCTGCGCAATTCGCTGGCTTCGGGTGTGATCCCGCAGATCAGCGCCATCATGGGCCCGTGTGCCGGTGGAGCCGTTTATTCGCCTGCGCTGACCGATTTTATCTTTATGGTGAAAGATTCCAGCTACATGTTTATCACAGGCCCGGAAGTCGTGAAGAGCGTGACGCAGGAAGAGGTGACCATGAACGAACTGGGCGGCTCGGAAGTGCACAGTACGAAATCGGGTGTCGCCCATTTCACGGCCGACAACGACATGGAATGCATCCTGAAGATACGCGAACTCATGTCTTTCCTCCCCAACAACAACATGGAGGAACCTCCGTTTGTCCCGACCACCGACAGCGCGAACCGCATCGACGAAAATCTGAACAACTTAGTCCCGACCAATCCGAACCAGCCCTATGACATGCGCGAACTGATCCTTTCGGTTGCGGACGACAACAACTTCTTCGAAGTGCAGGAAGAATACGCCCGCAACATCCTGATCGGCTATATCCGCCTGAACGGGAAGACGGTCGGGGTCGTCGCCAACCAACCGGCAGCCCTCGCCGGGACGCTCGATATCAATGCGTCGGTCAAGGCCGCCCGCTTCGTCCGTTTCTGCGACGCGTTCAACATTCCGTTGCTGACATTCGTGGACGTGCCGGGATTCCTTCCGGGTGTGAACCAGGAGTATGAAGGCATTATCCGCCACGGAGCCAAACTGCTCTATGCCTATTGCGAAGCGACCGTCCCGAAAGTAACGGTTATAACCCGCAAAGCCTACGGAGGCGCCTACGACGTGATGAGTTCCAAACATATCCGCGGCGATATCAATTTCGCCTATCCGACGGCCGAGATTGCTGTGATGGGGCCGGACGGCGCCGTTAATATCCTTTTCCGCAAAGAGTTGAAGAAAGCCGAGGATGTCGAAAAGAAACGCAAGGAATTGCAGGACGATTACCGCGAGAAATTCGCCAATCCGTACCGTGCCGCCGAGTTGGGATATGTCGACGAGATCATCGAACCGTCGGTAACCCGCCCGCGCCTGATCCGCAGCTTCGAGCTGTTAGCCAACAAACGGCAGTCCAATCCGCCGAAGAAACATTCCAATATTCCACTTTAAAACGCAGCCGTTATGATTAAGAAAGTATTAGTAGCCAATCGCGGCGAGATCGCCATGCGTATCTTTCGTACCTGCCGCGTGATGAATATTCCCACCGTTGCCATCTATACCCATGTCGACCGTGGCGCCCTTCATGTCCGGTATGCCGAAGAAGCCTACTGCATCTCGGAGGATGCGGCCGACACTTCCTACCTCAAACCCGAACTGATCCTCTCGATCGCCAAGAAAACGGGAGCCGCCATCCATCCCGGATACGGTTTCCTGTCGGAGAATGCCGATTTTGCCCGCCGCTGCGAGGAAGAAGGCGTGATCTTTATCGGTCCGAGCGCCGACGTGATCGCCCGCATGGGAGTCAAGACCGAGGCGCGTAAGATTATGGCTGAAGCCGGTGTCCCGATCGTTCCCGGAACCAAGGAACCCGTTGCCGGCCTCGAAGAAGTGCGCCGCGTGGCAGCCGAAGTCGGTTACCCCATCATGCTGAAAGCCCTTGCCGGAGGTGGTGGAAAAGGGATGCGTTTAGTGCGCGACGAGGCAGGGTTAGACGAAGCTTTCCGACTTTCCCGTTCGGAAGCCGCCAACTCGTTCGGCGACGATGCCATCTATATCGAGAAATATATCGAACATCCGCACCATATCGAAGTGCAGGTCTTGGGCGACAAATACGGTAATGTGATCCATCTCTACGACCGCGAATGCTCCATCCAGCGCCGTAACCAGAAAGTGATCGAAGAATCCCCGTCGCCCTTCGTCAAGGAAGAGACGCGGCAGAAGATGCTGGAGGTTGCCGTCGAAGCCTGCAAGAAGATCGGGTACTATAGTGCCGGGACGCTTGAATTTATGATGGATAAGGACCAGAATTTCTATTTCCTCGAAATGAATACCCGCCTGCAGGTGGAACACACCGTGACCGAAGAGTGTACCGGCGTCGACCTCGTGCGCGACATGATCCTCGTGGCCGCCGGAAATCCGCTTCCCTATAAGCAGGAAGACATCGAGTTTCGCGGAGCCGCCATCGAATGCCGCATCTATGCCGAAGACCCGGAGAACAACTTCATGCCGTCGCCCGGAATCATCAAGGTTCGCGAAGCCCCCGAAGGGCGTAACGTCCGTTTAGACAGTGCCGCCTACGCCGGTTTTGAAGTCTCCCTCCACTACGACCCGATGATCGCCAAGCTGTGCGCCTGGGGCCGTAACCGCGAGTCGGCCATCTCCAACATGGTGCGCGCCCTCCGCGAATACAAGATCTTAGGGATTAAGACGACGATCCCGTTCCACCAGCGTGTGCTGCACAACGCGACCTTCCTCTCCGGCAACTATGACACGACCTTCATCGACACCAAGTTCGACAAGGAAGACCTGAAACGCCGCCAGAGCAATGATCCGCTTGTAGCCGTGATCGCTGCCGCTATCAAACATTTCGAGCAGGAGAAGGAAGCTGCCGCACGGGCAACGACCGTCCCGCTCGTCGGAGAATCCCTGTGGAAATATTACGGCAAATTACAGATGACTGCCAATAATTATTAAAAATATCCTTGTCCCCGCATCGTATGCGGGGCCGCAAAAGGACTGTCTGATAAAGGCAGTGCCCATGCGATCCCGCGTCAGGCGCGGGAACGAGGTAAGTAAGGAGGAATTTATTATGTCAGCAAAAGCATTAGCGACTTATTTCGCAACAGTAAACGATATACCCGATACCGAATTCAAGGTCGAAATCCTCGAAGACGGTCCGGTAAAGAAAGTTTCCGTCAACGGTAAGATATACGAAGTGGATTATAATATGGGAGGCGACACGATCCATTCGATCATCCTGAACCATAAATCGCACGGCGTCCAGATCTCGAATATCGGCAACGACGTCTATGAGGTAAAGAATAAAGGCGATTATTTCCAGGTCCAGGTGATCGACGAATTGAAGAAGATGCGCCAATCCCGCATCCGTTCAGCCGCCGCCGGCCGCCAGGTGATCACCGCACAGATGCCGGGCGTGATACTCAAAGTCCACGTCAAGCCCGGCGAAGAAGTTCAAGCCGGAACTCCGCTCTGCGTACTCGTCGCCATGAAGATGGAAAACGAGATCCGCAGCCCGATCGACGGCGTCGTGAAGGAAGTGTATATTAACGACGGCGACAAAGTTTCCGTCGGCGATAAAATGTTAGTGGTAGAATAGTTTTTTTGTTCTTTTTGTGGTTTTCATGGTGGTGAAAGGGAGGATTTGGAAAGATTCTCCCTTTTGTTTGTTTTATTTTGTTTTGATCATTTAAAATCATTAACTTGCGCGCTGTTTAATATAGTTTAATCATTTAAAAATGTATATTATGAAAAAGAGTTTATTCTATTTAATGGCCTTATTTTGTGCCTTAAATCTTTTTTCATCTTGTGGAGACGACGATGAAAAAAAAGATGAACCAACACCGGAGGACACAACTTGGAAAGCTGTTGCTGGTTCGTATACTGCAGACAAACTTAAGTTGACTTATAATGGTCAAGAACTTAATAATCAATCTGTTATGATCGAAGCCGTTTCGGCAGAGAAAGCAACTGCTACCCTGAAAGGAATGGTTGCAGGTGTGGACGAAGTGAAAGTTGACCTCGTTATGTCGAAAGCTACAAAAGCGGAAGAAGTAATTGCCAATTATAGTCTGGAAGGAACTGCAACAGTGGAAGGTAGTCGTACAGTGTCTGTTACTGGAAATGTGAATGCAGGTGTCCTGACTTTAGCCGTTGCCATCAAAGTCGATTCTCCCCTTATTGGTACGTGGGTATTCCCGCCTTATGTTCCGTCTGATATAAATGGAGATGGTAAAATTGATGCAAATGATTATAATGTAATGGGAGGTAGTTTCTTCATGAGCCTGACTACCGAATCAGGAGAGATAGCGTTTGGAGGACAGACTATTCCGGATTATCAATTCTGTGCGTTTGCCGATCAAAAAGCAGAGGCGACTATTGCAGAAGTAGCGCCGGAGATTACATTCCTTGAAAACGGAAATATAACAATTTCCTTTACGAAAGAGGGAAAAGCAACTAAGTTAGAAGGTCTTATGGAATATTACGTAAAAGATAAAATGTTATATGTAACCCTTGACATTACCGCATTGATGGGAATGCTTAAATCGGAAGACAATACATTGGCAGAGCTCATAGCAATGGCTCAAAATGGTATTCCTTTAGTACTTGAAGAAGAGGATGGCGAATATAGTATTTTGATCAATAATACGCTCGCAACATCTTTGGGTACGCAACTGGCTCCTGTAATGGAATTAATAGCCGGCATTATGCCTGATAAAGCAGAGATGATCGGTCAGATCGGAACTTTGCTTCCTGTTATTATGGCTGACAAAGATTTTATGGTAGGAATCAATTTGTCTAAAAAATAATCATATATAATTAATCCAATATTATAGATTGAATTGTCTATTTTTATGATAACGCCGGTTATTTTTTCGGAATAACCGGCGTTAACTTTTTTGTGTTGTTTGTTTCATTTGGATTACTTACCTTCACGCCGTTTTTATGTATAATTTAAAAAGAAGATTATTATTGCTGTCCGATAAAACTTTTATGAAGTGAATAAAATTAGGGCTGATTC
>ERZ777306.1643-NODE-1643-length-33622-cov-10.091042_pt1 | contig 33622 bp, 29 predicted proteins | sample MGYA00374966_ERZ777306 | MGnify/ENA primary metagenome ERZ777306 (study PRJEB29329, sample SAMN06343882) | mouse gut metagenome | isolation source: Mouse cecum | place: Austria: Vienna | collected 2014-11-15 ... | reverse complement strand
ACCCTCTCCATCCGGATGCCAAAAAGGCGTTGGTCGAATTTCGACACAACGCCATTGATTTATAGGTTATTATGTGTAGTGTGGCAGTTTAGTATTCTTCCTCGTTGAAAAGATGTCTTATCCCATTATATCAGCAAGTTACGCAATTTGCAATGAAAAGTGGACAAACAAACCGCGACTTCTGAGGCAATAAGACAATTTTCGGTTTATTATTCGTTATCATCTATGACTTTTGAGTATATTTGTCGGAAGACTTTTTAGTTTGAAAATATATTTTTGTGCGAAAAGTTGAATGTCTTCACGCAGATAAGACATGCTTGAAAAACGAAACAAGATAATGGTTATGACAAATAGAATTCTTACGATAATTGCATCCTTAATGCTTATTGCATCAGTTCCATGCACGGCAAAAGGGTCAGATTCTTCGGCTGAAACATCAACACAGGACTCGATAATAGTATCAGGTCGCTTCTGGAACATCGCAGAAAGGATGCCACGCACCGCCACGATAATCGAATGTGATCCATCCGACAAGAGTGTGAGGGAAATATGCGAACTTGACAGCAATGATTCTTTCTGCCATAAGATTCCACTGTCCTATCCTCACACGTTCACCGTAAACTATAACAGACGCAACTTCATCAACGCATTTGCTGCTCCCGGCGATTCCATATATATGGATATTGATGCCTCCACCTCTCCGCTTTCAGTCTCATTCTCCGGAGACCATGCAGAAATAAATCAGCAGTATAATTCTGCATTTCATTATCTGAGCTCACTAATAAATGCGGTTCATTTGCCCGCTAATACTGTTGCATTTGAAGAATATATGCATGTATTTAAGGAATATGTCAGGCAGGGGCGAGACAGTATTGACATTTATGCTCGGAAGCACAATTTGTCTGACGAAGTAATCTCGATGTTATATGCTGATAATATTTATGCTATTGCAAATTCCGCATTAGGCTATAGAGGAAGGGATATTGAAGAAAAGCGTGCCTTTTTCCTTGATTCCATCTTTGACATCTTTAATGACGAAAATACAAAGATAATGATCTTTCCATATCACCTTACCGCGATAATGAATCATTTCCCTGATATCAGGGACAACGCCCCGATAGGAACTGTCCGCGATATAATGTACGCATGTGATGAGGATGTTCCTGTGCCGGATAGATCTGTGTTTTTCAATAAGAAATATTATGACCGGCTTTATGGACATGATCATCATGTCAACGACATTTCAATCGACGGGATTAAGCACGGCGGCATCATTGTCTATGCTGATGGAGAAATCAAGGAACTTATCGATGAGAATCCTGTGAAATGGCTTATAAATGAATACAAAGGCCACCCTATATACCTTGACATAAGTGCGACTTGGTGCGGCGCATGCCGTGCGGGACTAAAAGGGAGTGAGTCACTGAGAGAGCATTTCAAAGACAGCAACATCAGATTTGCTGTAATCTGGCTTAATTCAAGCAAGGATAACTGGATTAAATTAGTCCCCACTATATCAAATACTATACATATTTTTATAGACATAGACGATGTGGAAATGACCGATCAGATTTTGGGTCATCTTAACGTTCAAGGCTATCCGACTCATATTATGATTGATAAAAACGGCAATATGACAAAAGATGGCGTGCCACGGTACCTGTCTCCGGAACTCCCCGACTTCCTAAATCTCTATCAGTAGTATCTGCCGGAATGTGAAAGTGATTTACTCTTGCATTGAAGTATTAAACACGATCAATTTTATAATTCCCTATCATTCTAAATTCATCTCCATAAGCCAGTCAACGCCAAAGCCGAGCATTATGGCTATTGTGAAACTGGTGAATGTGCCGATTAGTACATACTCTGTAGTCTTTATATCTTTTGCCCTGTTTAGCTCGCCGAAACGAAATACGGATTTGGCAGCCAATAGAAAACCGACTCCCTCAATATTGCCGGTAAAAATAAAGGTCAAGATGAGTATCCTCTCAAGATACCCTATCCATTTACCCGCGTTTGGCAGACCTTTCAAAGATGCATCCGTCGGGAGCCATTTCTCATATTCAATGAAGGATTTTATCAAAACTGATGTGGGGGAGAGTACGGCAATATAAGTTGTGGCTATAAGCCACAAGTTTGCCGAGAGGATTTTTGCAGCCTGATTGTAGTCATGATTTATATGCAACCATATTAGGTTGCTATATTTAAAATCAATCAGTTTAGGTTGCGCACTTTGTTTCTTGCGATACTCACAAACCTCTGAGGACTGTCGGAATTTAGCCAAGAATATCGCTGAAGCTAGTCAAGAAAATAGATTTTGGCAAAGAAAACTATGGGGTAAAACAGCAATGGCCAAGAAAATTATTTATTTCTTAGCCATTGATTGTTAAGTGTTTATATAAATTTATTGCTCAGTATTCCTCTTCGTTGAAGAAGAAGTCTTCTTTGGAGGGGTAGTCGGGCCAGATGTCTTCGATGCATTCGTAGGTTTCGCCTTCGTCTTCGATTTCCTGGAGGTTTTCGATTACTTCGAGGGGGGCACCGGAACGCTGTGCGTAGTCAATAAGCTCTTCGCGTGTTGCTGGCCATGGTGCGTCCTCAAGTTTTGATGCGAGTTCAAGTGTCCAATACATAGGGTGTTATGCTTTAATTCGGTTATTCTTATGCGGGATGGCCGAGTGGCCTGTCCGGTCGGGCCGGCATGTTGCCGGCGGCATGATTCATGGGAATAACGTGGGGCGTGGTTAAATATTGCGGTTGTTCTGCCATTTTTAACTGTTTGCCTGTTCCTATGATGGCTTCCATGGGGTTTCCGGGGTGGATGTCAGGGTGTTGGCGAAGCGTGCAACGGTGAACAGATAATCTGAAAGGCGGTTGATGTAGCGCACCACCAGCGGTGCCACTGATGCTTCGGCGGCCAAGGCGAGGATGCGGCGCTCGGCACGGCGGCATACCGCACGGCATACCTGGGCGTGGGCGGCGGCATGGCATCCGCCGGGGAGGATGAATGATTTCAACTGTGGCAATTGGGGGGTGATTATGTCGATTTGGCGCTCAAGATGCGCCACGTCGGATTCCGACAGCCCTGACGGCTGCAAACCGGGATTGTCGGTGTTATCGGTAGCGAGGTATGCGCCGATGTCGAACAGGCGGCTCTGCACGGTTGTCAGGGTTGATGATGTGGCTTTTTCTCGTGCTATGACGGGCTCTGCCGCCAACAGTCCGAGGAATGAGTTGAGTTCGTCGATTGTGCCGTAGGCTTCGAGGCGGGTGGAGTGTTTGTCGACCCGTTTGCCTCCTACGAGTGAGGTTTTGCCGGCATCGCCGGTGCGTGTGTAGATTTTCATATAACTGATGTGTGACTTCTGTGGGTATCAGCCCGGTTAAATATAAACGCTCTGCAGCGTGTGAAGTTGGGATAGTAATGATGCTATGTCGGAGTGGAAGCTGATTCGCCCTGCGACTTGGGGAGTCATAAGACCGCGAGTCTCCATTTCGTTGAACATGAGTTGCAGGGGTGTGTAGAGGTTGTCGCGGTTGAGCACTAACAGGGGTTTGGGTTCGTTGAAGAACGACATGGTTGCCAATGCCGACATTATTTCGTCGAGAGTGCCGTAGCCACCGTCGAGGGCAACGAACAGGTCGGCGTTCTCTTCCATGATCTGTTTGCGCTCGTGGAGCGAGTTTACCAGGATGTTGACGCTGTTGACGGGGTTTTCGCGGTCTTGGCGGGTTGCCGGCACTACTCCCGTTACTTTGCCGCCGGCTTCGGCTACGGCGCACGATACCACGTCCATCAGGCCCATCGACAGGCCGCCATATACGAGGGTGTGGCCTCCTTTCCCTATTGCGTTGCCGAGTGTGCGGGCATCTTCAATGACTTCTGCCGGAAGCCCTGTCCGGGCTGAACAATAAACTGCTATTTTCATATGAGGTTGTAAAGTCGTAAGTCGTAAGTCACGAGTCGCAAGATCAGGTGGAAAATGAGGGGGATAAGGTGTTGAAATGATGAGGATGCCCTCTCCTTATAATCCTGCTCTCCGCTCATGATTTATAACTTACGACTTAAGACTTCCGACTGTCTATTAACAAACAAATATATGGATTTTTCGTAAATTTGCGGTTATGAAACGAGAAGATTTTGAGATAATGGCTCCTGTGGGGAGTTATGAAAGCCTTTGGTCGGCAATCAATGCCGGGGCTGATGCGATATATTTCGGGGTTGAGGGGCTGAACATGAGGGCGCGGTCTAGTGTGAATTTCACTCTTGATGATCTTAAGGAGATTGCCCGCATCTGTTGCGAACACAATGTGAAGTCGTATCTGACGGTCAATACTATTATCTATGATGAGGATATCGCCAAATGCCATGCCATAATCGACGCGGTGGCGGCGAGCGGCATTTCCGCCATCATCGCAAGCGACATGGCGGCGATAATGTATGCGCGGCGGGCCGGCGTGGAGGTGCATATATCCACCCAGCAGAGCATATCCAACATTGAGACGGTGAAGTTTTATTCGCAGTTCGCCGATGTTGTGGTGCTGGCCCGTGAGCTTAATCTCGACCAGGTGAAGGCCATTTCCGACGCTATTATGCGCGACGACGTGCGCGGCCCGCGGGGGGGGCTGGTGCGCATCGAGATGTTCTGCCACGGGGCTTTGTGCATGGCGGTGTCGGGTAAATGCTACCTGAGCCTGCATGAGATGAATTCCTCGGCCAACCGCGGGGCATGTACGCAAATCTGCCGACGTGGTTATGAAGTGACTGACCTTGAGACGGGCGACAAACTTGCCGTCGAGAATAAATACATAATGTCGCCAAAGGATCTTAAGACCATCCATTTCCTCAACAAGATGATTGACGCAGGTGTGAGGGTGTTTAAAATCGAGGGGCGCGCCCGCGGTCCGGAGTATGTGTCGCTGGCGGTCAGGTGCTACAGCGAGGCGATAGAGGCCGTGTGCGATGGCACATATTCAGAAGAAAAGATAGCCGTCTGGGACGGGCAGCTTGGGAAAATCTTCAACCGGGGGTTCTGGAACGGCTATTATCTCGGCCAGCGTCTGGGGGAATGGTCGGCTAAATACGGTTCGTCGGCAACGCGTGTCAAGGAATACCGCGCCAAAGGTGTGAGATATTTCTCTAACATAGGGGTGGCCGAGTTCTATATGGAGACTGGTGAGTTGCATGTGGGCGACGAGATTGTGATTACCGGGCCTACCACCGGCACCATAATACAGACCGTGGAGGAGATCCGTGTTGGGTTGGAACCGGTTGAAAAGGCCGTGAAGGGTGACAGTTTCTCTATCGCTGTGGCGCAGAAAGTGCGGCCGTCAGACAAGCTCTATCTGTGGCGGAAAAAATAACGGCGGTGTTGACACAATTAAAACATCGTTACGTTTAATTTAACCGGTTGGTTACGACCGTATGGCCGAAACTACGTAATTTTGCAAACGGAATTAATGAATAGGGTACAACCTAAAACCAACATAAAAATGAAAACAATCAATGTCAATGTGAAAGAAGTGCTCGGCACCGTAACCGCCGAGCAGATTCAGGCTCTCAACCCGGCAGCAGCCGAGGGGCTTGAAAAACTACATAAAGGCACAGGTCTCGGCTCTGATTTCCTCGGATGGGTTAACCTGCCCGAAGAAACCCCGGATGGCCTGGTGGCAGAGATAGAGGCTTCGGCCAAGGTTTTGCGCGAAAGCTGCGACTATGTGGTGGCTATCGGCATCGGCGGCAGCTATCTCGGCGCCAAAGCCGTGATTGAGGCTCTGAGCGATTCGTTTTCGATGCTCCGCAGTGACGACGCGCGCCGTTGCCGAGTGCTGTTCGCCGGACAGAATATCGGCGAAGACTATCTCAACGAGCTTCAGGATTTGCTGCGCGACAAGAAATTCGGCATCATAGTAATCTCAAAGTCGGGCACAACCACCGAACCGGCAATAGCCTTCCGCCTGCTCAAAGAGCAGCTTGAGAGCCAGCTCGGCAAGGCTGAGGCTTCGAAGCGCATCGTTGCAATAACCGACGAACATAAGGGTGCGCTGCGCCAGCTCGCCACAGAAGAAGGTTACAAGACGTTTGTGATCGCCGACAATGTCGGTGGCCGTTTCTCGGTTCTCACCCCGGTGGGCCTCCTTCCGATAGCCGTGGCCGGGTTCGACATCCGCGCCCTTCTCGACGGCGCCCGCCGTATGCAGAAAGCGACCGTGGCAGCTAACGACGAGAATCCGTCGCTTCTCTATGCCACTACCCGCAATGCCCTTTACCGTGCCGGTAAAAAGATTGAAATCCTCGTTAACTACAATCCCAAACTCCATTTCTTCGGCGAATGGTGGAAACAGCTCTACGGCGAATCAGAAGGTAAAGACCACAAAGGCATCTTCCCTGCCGCTGTTGACAACTCAACCGACCTACACTCGATGGGACAGTGGATACAAGAGGGTGAGCGCACTATCTTTGAGACGGTGCTGTCGGTTGAATCGGCCCAGCACACCACTGTCATCCCCTCCGACGAAGCCAATCTCGACGGTCTTAACTATCTGGCCGGGAAGCGTGTGGATGCTGTAAACAAAATGGCTGAACTCGGCACACGCATTGCCCATGTCGACGGCGGAGTGCCCAACATGCGCATCACCATCCCTGCACTGAAAGAGGAATACCTCGGAGAGCTAATATATTTCTTCGAGAAAGCGTGTGGCATCTCGGGCTACCTGCTCGATGTCAACCCCTTCAACCAACCCGGCGTGGAGGCCTACAAGCGTAACATGTTCGCCCTTCTCGAAAAGCCCGGCTACGAGGCTGAAACCGCCGCAATCAAAGCCCGTCTCTGATTCCGGCGTCCTCATAGAGGAGGCAATAAAAGCATCGGCGCGCAATCCGGAACGGGATTACGCGCCGATGTCTATATGTTGGTGATTAGTGGTTTTCCAGAAACATCTGATACAGGGCCACCGGCCCGTAATGCCACAGTTTGGTCTCTTCCCTTTCGAGTTGGCTGTAGGTAGTTGACAGATATATACGCGTCAGGGCTTCTGTGATAGGCAGTCCGAAATCTTCAGCATACATCACCGCCATTTTGCTCACCTTTCCCGGCAGCAAAAGATACAGGTTATCCTGCGTTATTCTGCATTCTTCAATGTCGTTCATTTTGAAATCTTGTCGGCTGTCAAAAATTTTATTGATGCAAGCGAGGCCTCGGTATGTAATAATATCTGATTAACCAGTTTGTAGGCTTTTAGTTCGGCAATCAAAGACTGTTTGTTTAATAGCCCGGCTTCGTAGAGTGCGAATGATGCATATACACGGTCGTCGGCAACAGGTCCTTTTACTATGTCGTAAGTATGCGTAAAATTTCGATTCATCCTATTCGCCATAACGAAATCGAGCCATTTCTCATCCGGATTCTCAAATATAAGTACTGACAATGAAATCTCGACGGATGGGTCATATTCGTAGATATTAAGCCAGCCTTGAATGATTTCTCCTTTGAACTTTCGCCGTACCCAGCTTTCTGCCTGTTGTCGGGAGGTTGTCAGGTAGAATCCTGTTCCATAGTCAAGTGTGCGGTTTGGTTTTCTGATTTCAGGTGAATCTACTATATCGAGGCTGCCGTGGTATAGTTCAATCATTGTTTTGTGATTTGCGTGATGAGAGATAGTCGTTTATTTCGTCTAGAATCCATTGTGGGCTTTGTGTATGGATAGGCTCAAAATTTTCTTCAAGAAATTTTGTCAAGTTGCTGTCTCTGAACAAAATCGCGGTCTGACTGCCTTTCATGCCAGTGTTGCCTTTATAGAGTTCAACGCAGAATGCTATGAAATAAGCGACATTATCGTTATATTGTTGTTTGGTCATAAGAAATAAATGAAATAAATGGAAATATTAGCGTTCGGCCTCCTGATGGTGGATGTTATAGGATTTCAAGTCGAGGGATAAATGGCACCCATCCGATATGGTCAGTGGTGTTGTTTATCTTTGATTGCGAATATATCCAATTGCCATGGTTTTCAATAATCACCCCTCCTTGATAGGTGTTGCCGAGAAGACGTTGTTCTGCCGCGTATTTGATGAACCCGTTATGTTTTAAATGAGCGACTGAAGCCTCACTTCCTACTTTGCAATAGTGCGACGAGTCCTTGGCAGGGTGACCGTTAGGCAATCCTTTATACCATTGCCTTAATTCCAGTGAGATAGTTTCATAATCTGCGCCATACCGTTTTGCTAATTTCCGATAGCAATTGTATATGTCATCAAGGCCAGGTTTACGTTCTCTCCAAGTTATATCGTTGGATTTAAGAAATTCCTGATTTTTGACATAAATCAGGATATATTCATGTGAAATGGAAATGTATCTTGAGTCGTTTTTTCGTCCGGCCGACCATATCAATTGGGCAATGAAATTTTGACGCCCAAAGATTTCATCACATAAAAGTTTCAGATGGGCTTGTTCATTGTCGTCAATAGATATGAAAATTACACCTCGCTCGGAAAGAAGTTTTTTGGCTATTCTAAGGCGTTTTGACATGAACGACAACCATTTTGAGTGCCGATACTGTGTTTCTTTTGCCACGAAATTGTCATTGTATATGAAATCTTCACTGATTTTATTCCCTGTGTTGTATGGTGGATCAATGTATATGACGTCTATTTTCCCTGCGTGGGTAAATGATAAAGTTGTTAATGATGCGAGATTATCCCCTTCTATGAGAATATGGTCGGGGGCTTCGGATTCGCCAGATAAGATGGCGCGGTCTGGAATTTCAATTAGAATGGGCAATTCATGCCGCATACGTTCATTCACTTCTTCCTTTTGGTCTTCCCAGACAAGTCCGAATGTTTTTTCTTCAAGGAGTTCAAGGAGTGTGGCCCGGTCATCGTCAGTGATTCCGTTGAGGTGTTTAATGCGTTGTCTGAGCTTATTCTTATCGACCGTTTTCATAAACGAATTATTAGGTGGTTACAACGGAGTCAGATGTAATGTTATGTGGCGATTCAGGCATATTGGCAATAATCCCAGGTGTAGAATTCGGATTTGCGAGGCGTTGTCAAAAGCTGTATGCGTGATTCTGCCTGGAAACTCGATATTACAAAGTTACGAATTATATTGCAATTGTGTTTGACCGGATTTGAAAATTAGGGTTAGTATTACTGAAGAGGTGTGCGCGGAGGAGTCAAGGTGGCGGTCTGGAATGGTAGGGTGTAGAGGGGGATGTTTATGGGTCGGTCTTGGTGTTTATGGCCTGGCAGGGAGATCCTGAGGTCTTTTTTGTCAGGATTCTCTTTTATGAACTGGGCTACGTACTCTTCCGATATCAGCCCGTTGTATTCGGATAGGGCGTCGCTGGCGGGGAGCATGACGGATGTAGGGCTGTTATGTTGCATGGCCAGCATAACAGCCCTATATCAAGGAAAAAAGTTTTAACGCTGAAAGGTCTTCATAGAACTTCAGCGGGATTGCGACTTTGCTGACCTGGCCGACTTTTCAGCATGTCGACTTTGCCGACAGGAAAAGATTCGTTATAAACAAGCGAAAACTGCATAAAGTCGATGGTGCGGTTTGGAAAAACACACACAAAATCGACGATTAGCTGTAGGGCTGGTATGGGGTTGGGCGTACGGGGGATTTTTTGTAACTTTGCAAAATTCAGGATATGTCTCTGAGGTATTCAAATGCACTCATATCTTCGTTATATGGGGCTTATGTGTTCTCATTGGAGAGTGGATGTTTTCTAAAGGGCATATCTTGTTGTCTGACTGACAGTATCAAGGTAGGTGCCGGTCAGCGGAAACGGAGGTTTGGCCGGGAGTTTGGAAATGAGTGTTTCATAGGATAATTATTACAGAAAAAAGGATAGCTATGTCGATAGATCAGATTGTGGCCCAAGGTGTGGCCAAGGCTGTCAAGGAACTTTACGGGGTTGAGGCTGACGCCAAGGATATCGTGCCCCAGACCACCAAGAAGGAATTTGAAGGGAATCTCACGGTTGTGGTTTTCCCGTGGGTCAAGGCGGCGCGGAAGTCGCCTGAGGCTGTTGGGCAGGAAATCGGCCAGTGGCTTGTTGACAATGAGCCGGCTGTTGACCGTTTCAATGTAATCAAGGGCTTCCTGAACCTCGTAATCGAGCCTACGTTCTGGAACTCTGTGCTAAAGCACATAGAGGCTGCTGCTGATTATGGCCTGAAAAATGCTTCCGACAGCAGCCCGTTGGTGATGGTTGAATATTCTTCGCCCAATACCAATAAGCCGCTCCACCTTGGGCATGTGCGCAACAATCTGCTGGGCTATTCTCTGGCAGAGATTCTGAAGGCTTGCGGTAATAAGGTTGTGAAGACCAATATCGTCAACGACCGAGGCATCCATATCTGCAAATCGATGCTTGCCTGGCAGAAATGGGGCGACGGCATCACTCCGGAAAAGGCCGGCAAAAAGGGCGACCATCTCATCGGCGATTTCTATGTGCTTTTCGACAAGCATTACAAGGCTGAGCTGAAAGAGATTGCCGCCCGCGACGGAATAAGCGAGGAGGAAGCGGCCAAGCTGTCGCCTCTGATGGCCGAGGCCCGCGAGATGCTGCGCCGTTGGGAGCAGAAAGACCCTGAGGTGCGCCGCCTTTGGGCGATGATGAACGAGTGGGTATATGCCGGTTTCAACGACACCTACAAACGGATGGGGGTTGACTTCGACAAAATCTATTATGAGTCTGATACCTATCTCGAAGGGAAAGAGAAGGTGCTTGAAGGGCTGGAGAAGGGGATAATGTTCCGCAAGGATGACGGGTCGGTATGGGCCGACCTTTCCGACGCTGGGCTTGACCAGAAGCTGCTGCTGCGGTCAGACGGCACGTCGGTCTACATGACCCAGGATATAGGCACGGCCAAGCTGCGCTTCCAGGATTATCCCATAGACAAGATGGTCTATGTGGTGGGTAATGAGCAGAACTATCATTTCCAGGTGCTGTCGCTGCTGCTCGACCGCCTGGGCTTCAAATGGGGCAAAGACCTCGTTCATTTCTCATATGGCATGGTTGAGCTTCCCGAAGGTAAGATGAAGAGCCGCGAGGGTACGGTGGTAGATGCCGATGATCTGATGGAAGAGATGGTGGGCGGTGCGCGCGAGGTGTCGCGTGAGCTTGGCAAGCTCGATGGCCTTAGCGAGGCTGAAATCGAGGATATTTCAGAGATTGTGGGCCTGGGGGCGCTGAAATATTTCCTTCTGAAAGTCGACCCGCGCAAAAATATGCTTTTCAATCCGAAGGAATCGATTGATTTCAACGGCAACACGGGGCCGTTTATCCAATACACTTACGCCCGCATCCGCTCGGTGCTCCGCAAGGCTTCTGCCGAGGGGATTGAACCAGTTGATTATTCGGCTGTTGTTCCTAATGAGAAGGAGATCGCCCTGATTCAGATGCTTGCCGATTTCCCCGCGACAGTCGAAGAGGCCGGACGCAGCTATTCTCCGGCGGTTATTGCAAATTATGTGTATGAACTGGTGAAGCAGTATAACCAGTTCTATCATGACTATTCGATTCTCAAGGAGGAGGATAAGGCAGTGAAGTCGTTGCGCCTGGCTTTGTGCGATGCAACTGCCAAAGTGGTAAGTACCGGCATGGGGCTGTTGGGCATCAGGGTGCCGGAGCGCATGTGACCATGCTTCACTCTCCCATCCGGAAATGAAAGGGCGGATATTTATTTTTGCTTCGCTCTCTAAACCTTCAGAATTCACGGATGTCAAATATATCATTGGGCGCCGGCCGGTTTGCCGGGTCGCCAGACACAGTTTAACTCTCACCGTAATTTTTGAAAAATATGAATTATTATCAGACTGAATCGTTCTCTCCGCAATCGCTTGAGGCCAAGGTGTCGCAGGTTATGAAAGGGGTGTATGTCAAAATGTTCCTCGGGCTGCTTGTGACTGCAGCCGTGGCTTGGATTGTGGCCGCTACGGCAACCCCCGGCTCGGGATTTTTCTATTATATGGCAACCCATTCATGGGTCTACTGGGGTTTGGCTCTTGTTGAACTCGGATTGGTTATGTGGATTTCCGCCGGTCTGAGGAAGATGAGCTCTGGCATGGCCACGGGTCTTTTCTTCCTGTTTGCCATTGTCAACGGACTTACGCTGTCGATGATTTTCGCGGTTTATCAGATTGCTGCCATTTTCAAGACGTTCCTGATTACCGCCGGGGTGTTCGGCGCCATGAGCGTCTACGGTTATTTCACCACCCGTGACCTGACACGTATCGGGACATACCTTTATATGGCGCTTTTCGGATTGATGATTCTGATTGTTGTCAATATTTTCTGGGCTAATTCAACTATGGACTGGATTATCAGCGGCATAGGTGTGTTGCTTTTTATCGGCCTGACTGCCTGGGATACCCAGCAGATCAAGCAGATGGCTTATGCCGATCCGTCGATGGCCAACGGCCGCCTTGCCACACTCGGCGCCCTGAGCCTGTATCTTGACTTTATCAACCTGTTCCTCTACCTGCTGCGCTTCTTCGGCGGCAACAGGGATTGAACATTGGTTTTGGCAATTTCTGAGATCTGCAACGAAAACAGAGGGTGTGTCATAATGGCTCATCTGGGTCGTCGCCCGAGGGCTTCGGGTTCGGTCATTGACCTTAGTCAACTCCCTTCACCCTCACCCTCAGGCTCCTACCATCTGAACCATTCTGACAGCACCCTCTCCATCCGGATGCAAAAAAGGCGTTGGTCGAATTTCGACACAGCGCCTTGGTTATATATAAGGTTGTATTGGAATCAATGGGTGGCAGGGGGTGTCACCAGGGCTGCCACTGCGGGTGTCAGGCATGAGTCGAGGGCGGAGTAGGGGATCACGCATCCGGGCATTCCTGAAGCATAAGGGGCGATTTCATATTGCTGGTAGATGAAATGCACACCTTCGCCTGTCAGATATGGAGGGGTTGCAGGAAGCGGAAGGGTGTCGGGATTGATGAGCAGGGCATCGCGCAGAATGCCGGCACCACTTTCGCGGAAGTACCGGGTCAGTCCTTCCTTAACGAGGCTTGTTACTTTCGGAAGGGCGTCGGGGCGGAACATGCCAAGCCCGAGAGCTTCTCCGGTGGCGGCAACGAATGTCTGCCCTATGGCAGAAGATGCGCCATGTGCGCCTCCGAGGAAGGCATATGTTGTCGACATATATGTTATATATTCCGGCGTTTCAAAAATTTTGCGGATATCCCAGTCGTATTGATACTCAATGGAGAAGTCGGGGCTCATCGAAATCAGAGTGTCAAGAGAGGCGAATTCCTGCCTGGTATCGGCCAGAACGGTGTCGCACACGGATTTAATCAGACGCGGGCCGTTGGTGACGTCGGTTGCAGCTGCGGCATATGGCAGCGGTGTGTTGCCGGAGGTGTATCCGATGGATGAAAGCTGCTCGGCTATCCACTCTCTTACGCTGTCGACCAGTTCGCCCTTCCCTTCTGAGGGATAATCAACGCTTATGGCGCAGAATGCTTTGGCGTGTGGGGTCATGATGCTGTCGGTGCAGCTTATTGAGTCTGTGCGGAAATCAGCGATTTCATCTCCGCTGCTGTTAGATGTGCATGAGCTGACGGCAGAAATGCCACAGAAAGCCAGGAATGGCGTCAAGGCTGCCAACAGCCCTTTCTTTTCGGTAATCATAATATTTGTTTATTAGTTGTCAATATATGTTCAAGATTGGTATGGACGTAAGGGGTTCCAAAAGTATAACACATACGGATGGCTATTTTATTGTATAGTATTCAAGGTTTATGGAAAATAATCCGGCTGTTCATGAACCCGATGGCTGTGATTCCCATTTTATAATTGGATTCCCGCCGGTTAGTGAGCGTTGAGGTTTGGCCTTTAGGGCGATAATCGCTATCTTTGCCCATAGGGATGTAATAATCAGACTATAATTTTGTTGACAGGCTTAAGATTTTGAGATGATCAGAAAAGTTTTGTTTGCTACGGGTGCCATTATGCTGGCGCTGGTGATGCAGGGTCGTACGTTGACTCCGCAGGAGGCTTTGGAGCGCCTTGATGCTGACCATGTTGCTATGGCTCGTGTGGGTGGAGAGACAAGGGTGCAACCCCGTTTGGTCCACACGGCAACAACTGCATCCGGAGCCGCGGCGGTATATGTGTTCGACCGCCCCGGAGCGGCTGGCTATCTGGTTGTCAGTGCCGATGATGTTGCTGCCCCGCTGCTTGGTTATTCCGACAGTGGTGAGGTTTCTGCGCCAATGCCTCCACAACTCCAATGGTGGCTTAAACAATATGCTGCAGAGATAGAGCAGGCATCGGATGCTGATGCTGTCAGGTATGTCACCATGGCAAACCGGAAACCGGCCGGGGCTGTTGCCCGTAAGGCCATTGCGCCGTTGTTGTCTACGCGTTGGGATCAGGGAGCACCATATAATGACGATTGTCCATCTGTGTCGTCGCCGGTCATGCCGAATGGGAAAGCTCCGACCGGGTGTGTGGCCACGGCCATGGCGCAGGTGATGAAATATTTCAACTGGCCTGAAAAAGGGGCGGGTACAGGGAAGGCTACTGATTCGTCGGGGAAGAGCTATGCGATGGACTTAGGCGTGACGTTCAGCTGGAACGACATGAAGGCACAATATAATGAAGGGAATTATACTTCACCACAAGCGTCGGCAGTGGCGTTGCTGATGAAGGCCTGCGGTTATGCGGTGGGCATGAAATACGGGCCGTCGGAATCTGGTGCCGGTTCGGTGGCGATTCCATCGGCGCTTGTCGACAATTTCGGATATGACGGCGGGGTGCGTCTGTGCATGCGTGCCTATTATGGCCGGGAAGAGTGGGAAGGTATGATTTATGATAACCTGGCGCATGTGGGGCCGGTGCTATATACAGGCACTACCAATTTAGGCGGCGGCCATGCTTTTGTGTGCGATGGTTATTCGACCGACGGCTATTTCCATTTCAACTGGGGCTGGAGCGGAATGTATGACGGATATTACCTGCTGACCGCCCTCAACCCGGAAGGAGAGGGTACAGGCGGTTTTGCCGGTGGATATAACATCGGCCAGGAGGTTGTTCTGGGCATATGCAGGCCCACCGGGGAGCCTGTTGGATTGCAGCCGTTCAGGCTGACTCTTGACAAAGCCCCGACAGGGGAGGTGGAGGGTTCTTCTCTCCGTATGAGCGGGGGATGGTATAATGCCGGCCAGGAGGCTGAACGGTTTATGGTCGGCGCAAAATTTGAAAAAGTGGGCGCAACGGGAGCCGGTGCGGTGCAATATGTCAATCTCGGCGAGATGTCGCTCAATCCCATGCAGGGATGGAGCGGATTGAGAATACCGTATACCTACGCTTCGCTTACAGACGGCACATATAAGGTTAGCCTGGTGACCCGTAGCGGTTCGCAGTGGTATGATGCCCTTCATTCCATATCAGTGCCCGACTATGTTTTGCTGACCAAGAAGGGGGATGCGTATTCGGCGGCTAATGCGCCTGTGTCGCGGTTCACAGTCACTAATGTGAAACTGCTGACCGATCTGTATGCCGGTGAAGCGGCAAAGATGTCTTTCACTGTAACCAATGACTCTGAAACCGAGATAGCCGGAGCGGTCGCCCCGTTGTTGATGACTGGCGGATATGAGATGACTGGTATCGGCGAGAGTGTGTTCCTCGATTTAATGCCCGGCGAGAGCAGCGATGAGGAGCTGGTTTTCACTATGCGTTATACCGACAAGTTTAAGGTAGGGGAGAGCTATCTGTTCGGCATCTATGACCCGTGTGACAATTCGGTTTATGGCACGATAGGCAATATGAGTGTGAAACCTTCCCCGGGAACACCGGCGCTTGGCTGCTCTTCATTCACATTGACCTCCGGGAATCCGGTGGCCGACCGCGCTGATATGCGTTTTTCCGCCACTGTCAGCTGTTCGTCGGGGTATCTTGCCTCCCCTTTGGTGCTTGTAATATTCAAGACTGAAGGTGATGGCTTCACTAATGTTAGCCAAAGTTCTTTCGAAGATTATCTGTTTCTCGGCAAAGGGCAGTCGGCCACCACTGAGGCAAGACTTGACTTTTCGCAGGGAGTGGCAGGCGTGGGTTATATGGCAGCTGTTTATAATCCCCATGTCAACAGCAGGCCGTTGTCGATGATTCCGTTTACCATTTCACAATCGGGCGTTGAAAATGTTGAGGCCGCAGGGCTGTCGATTGCATCTGTGGCCGGTTTGCCGACGGTTGTGGTCACTTCTGATGCAGCGATTGAGGCTGTCTCAGTAATAGGTGTTGACGGGCGGCAGTTGAATGCCGTGGTGGCATATGATGGCAATATAGCTACCGTAGACCTTTCAGGATGCCACCGTGGAATTGCCGTAATCACGGCAACAGATGCTTCTGGGGTGTCGAAGACAATGAAGATAGTGTTATGAACCGGGCGTTATTGTTTGTGATATGAGATATGTTTTGATGGGAGTGGCGGTTGTGGCCGTTATGATGTTGTTGTTTTCATGCCGCAGTCAGAAGAATGCGGCCGACAAAAATGTGGATTCGATAGCTATCGGTTCGTCGCCGGTGCGTAATATCGGGGATAAGCCCGAAGGGGCCGACCGTTCACTGATAGATTCAGAAAAACGGTTTGCCGGAGAGGTGGTGCATTTCCAGCCCGACAACCGGGTGCATATAATCGGAGGCAGGCCTACGGCTGTGTTGCCGCGAGGGGTGGCGTTCCGGATGTCGGGTGATTATGCCGACAATCTGCCGTTGAACCTCAGTGCTGACGGCGTTTTGGAGTCATATCCGGCTCCGTCGGATATTTCCGCCGATTCTGCTCCCATACCTTTGGCTGACGGATGGTGGCTCGACCGCCGGGGGGTGACCGAAGGTACGGTGTTTTCGCGATATACTCTTGCGCAGTATGCCGCGATGAAAGAGGTGCCTTCTCCGCAAGAATTGCTTGCCTCTGTAATCCCTGGTGCGAAGGTGACGGCTGTCGTCCCCCTGCCGATGATGCAGCATGAGGCTTTGGCCGATACGGCTGCGGTTAATGCGTGGCTGCGGGCAAACCGGTTAGGGCTGGGGGAATGAGTATCAGGAGGGTGTGTCATAATGGCTCATCTGGGTCGTCGCCCGAGGGCTTCGGGTTCGGTCATTGACCTTAGTCAACTCCCTTCACCCTCACCCTCAGGCTCCTACCATCTGAACCATTCTGACAGCACCCTCTCCATCCGGATGCAAAAAAGGCGTTGGTCGAATTTCTACACAGCGCCCTTGGAACTTTCAGATATGTAGTTTGAACGATGCGAGAAGGCTTCGGGGAAGCGACGGGCCGTAGATGTAGCCTGAATCGCGGAGGTGGCCTTTGTCGAAATCGCGTTGGTAGCTGTTGAAGATGTTCATGACCGAAGCGCTGACATCGAGGCCTACGTTGTGGAAAATCTTGAATTCATATGTCACTTTCAGGTTGGCATCGAAGAATTCCGGGGTGGTTACAGCCCGGTCTACGTCTGTGCCTGAACCCTCCATATGCTGCACAAGCATGCTGCCGGTGTAGGTTCCCGACAGGGATGCGTTGAAATGGCGGGTTATGTCGTAATTTAGGGTGAGGTAGCCATAAAGGTCTGGTGTTCGGAACATCTGCCGAACAGGTGCTACCTCGGGGTTTTCGCTCCATTGTTCGGGGCGCTTGTAGCGGCTTTGCTGCCATGTCAGACCTGCCTGTAGCTGCCACCGGGTAGAAAACACTGCTTTCCCTTCGATATTTATGCCGCCCACGGTTGCTCCGGAACCGTTGTAGCGCTCAAGCACAGTGTTTCCGGCGGCATCAGTCTGGTCGAGTTTGCGCAGGGCGAAAACGTCGCGCAGGTCGGTGAAGAACCCTTCCACCATCAGGTTTGTCTGCACGTTTCCGAAGCGGTGGTAGAGGTCGACTGACGCGCTGACGCTGTTGCTGCTTTCCTGGCGCAGCCCTTTGGCCAGCACGGTCACCACGCGTTCACCGCCGACGATAGCCACATGGAAGTCTTCGTCGTAGGCCTGTGGAGAGCGGAACCCGGTTGAATATGATAAGCGGAAGTTGATATTGTCGGATGGGTTGAACCTGATATTGGCACGCGGCGAGATGATCGGGTTGTCAATCATCGAATGGCTGTCGATGCGGGCGCCGATGAGGAATCCCCATCTGTCGTTGCGCCATTCGTTTTGCAGGTAGCCGCTGTAGATGTTGACACGCTGGGTGATGTCGTGGTCGTAGCCGAGGGTCACATCGTGAAGGTAGTTGTGGTTGTATTCCACCCCGGCTATTAGCTCAGCCGGCATGAACCACAGGCGGTTGAAGTTATGGGTCCATTGTGCGCCGGATGTCACCACGAGGTCGTGGGTGCGCCCGTAGGCGTTGGGGTCTTCTTCGCTGCCGTAGTAGCTTTTCCTTTTTGTGTTCTGGGCTGCGGCAAAGATGTTAAGATGGTCGGCACGGCTTTTCGACCAAAGGTCGAAAGATGCTTCCCCTCCGTGGATGTTGTGGTCGACCTCTTCTGCAATCATTGCATCGTGGGCCGGGCGGTCGAGACGGTCGCCTCCACGGCGGTATTCATGGGTGCCATGATATTCTACGGTGAGCTTGGTGTTGTCGGAAGTGCGTAGGAAAGCCCTGGCTCCCATGGTCTGGGTCTTGAGTTGTGCAACTTCGGTGAATCCGTCGCCGTTGTGGTCGTAGCCGTCGCGTGAGCGGTTCTGCCCATAGACGAAGAGGCCTATGCGGTTGTTGTCGTTTACCACTGATGCGTTGAGGGTTGTGTTGTTGTCGAGAGAGCCGGAGATTCCTATCGAAGCGAGGGAGTGGCTTACTTCGGCATAGTTCACAACCGGGTCGCGTGTGATGATGTTTACCGTACCCCCGATGGCTGATGATCCGAACAGGGCCGACCCTCCCCCGCGCATGACCTCCACGCGGTCAATCATGTTTGCAGGAATCTGTTCGAGACCATAGACTCCGGCTAACGCCGAGAAAACCGGGCGGGAATTCATCAGAATCTGCGAATAGTGGCCGTCGAGGCCGTTGATGCGCACCTGGGTGAAACCGCAGTTCTGGCAGTCGTTCTCAACCCTCACTCCCGGCTGGAAATTCAGCCCGTCGGCGAGAGAACATGCGCTCACCTGGTCGAAAATCTTGTTGTTGACCACGCTGACCAGCACAGGGCTGTTGCGGCGTTTCTGTTCGCTTTTGCTGCCGGTGACAACCACCTGTTCGAGCATGAAGGCGTCGGGTGTCACATCGAAATTTATTTCGAGAGTGCGTCCATGTTCAATGGCCACCTCTTTCTGCATGGTTTTGTAGCCGGTGCAGAGGGCTTCGATAGTGTAGTTTCCCGGGTTGAGGTTGCGAAGGGTATAGTGGCCGGATGCGTCGGTGAGTGTGCCTATGGATGTGCCGAGCAGGCGGATTGTGTAGTATGGCATGTGCTCGCCGGTTTCGCTGTCAACGACATGGCCGGTTATGTTCGCGTCGGTCGGGGCTGCCTTTGCGGGGCAACCTGCAAGTGACGACGCTGCCAACAGCGCCGACATCAATATGAATTTGTGCATGATGATTTGTTGTTTGGTGGATTTTGAAACCTCTGGGGCTTCACTGACTGATTCCACATACCAGCCTGGTAACAGTGCCGATATGGAATTGTATGTGCTAAAATCAAGTCAGGCCACCGGGGGTGCACGTCCCCCAGCAGTGTGGATATGCGCGATTACATGCAGCTTCGTGTGAACAACCTGTATATATGTTGTTGTTGATACCGGCTTTGGCATTTCGGCCTGATAGGGGGTATCCATTGATGCTGCCGTGGCATTGAAAGCGGCAATCGATTGCAGCGCCTGCGACGAATGGCTGTGGGAGTCGGAAGGGAGATAGGGGTGTGAGTGGACTATTTTGTGCCCCTCAGCGACGTGGGTGTGCAAAAAGAGCGTATTCCCGCAATAGAACCATGCGAAAATGCCTAACATTATCCATGTTGCTAACTTTATGTAGCGCTCTTTTTTCATTAACGTTGCAAAATTAGGCAAAAATAGTGATTGAAGCCTGTAGGATACGGTAAAATAGAGAAAAAAACGAAATGTCGTGGCTCAAAGGTTGCAAAAACGGGAAAGAATGCCTACCTTTGCACAGCAAATGCCCAGATGGCGGAATCGGTAGACGCGCTGGTCTCAAACACCAGTGGAGCAATCCATCCCGGTTCGATCCCGGGTCTGGGTACTGAATATCGGGGCTGAAGATCATTTGATTTTCAGCCCCGATAGCTTTTTTTGGATAATTCTGGCAATCGTTGTGTTTGGAAGGGACGTGTGGATTAATACGTTGAAATTTATTCTAACATGGCCGGAGACGGGGAGTAGCACGTCTCTTACCTCTTTATGGGGAGGGAGGCGAGCCAGGCGAAGGTGCGGGCGTAGAGGAGTGTGCGGAGGCGGGGGCTGGAGAGGTAGAGGTCGTGGAGACCGCCGACTACGCGGATGCAGGTGACGTCGGGGCCGAGCATTAGTCCGTAGCGGCGTATGTCGTTTACGTCGAGAACTGCGTCGGCGCGGTTGTGGGCGGTTGTCCAGTCGTGGCCTGAGACTGATTCTGCCGAATACATCAGCAGGATGGGGATGTTGATTCGGGCTTTGCCGTTGCGCAGTGCTTTCTGGGCGCTGTCGATGGCATGCACCCATCCGGCGGTTACGTCTGACGATGCCGGGAGTTTCCAGTCGGTTCGGAATTGCCATTCGCCGTGCTCATCTTTAAGCAGACTTTCGGAGTAGGCTGTTGAGTTGCCCTGGCTGACGGGTGTGTCGGGGAACAGGGTCCCCCACCATGAGATTATCGGCACGAGATGTTCTTTCCAGCCTAAGTTCCAGTCGAGAAACGGGGAGTTGAGAATCAGGGCATCAACCTGCGGGTTGTGTGTCCGTGCCATGTAGAAGGCTGTGATAAGGCCTCCGGTGGAGTGCCCCATCAGAATTGTCGGGCCGTTGTGTGCGTGGCTGATTTCCACGAGCGCAGAGTCGATGTCGGGGAAATATTCGGTTAGAGACCGGCATTGGAAGAGTTCTTGTCGCGGCCGTATTGAACGGCCGTATTTCCGCAGGTCGACTGCGTAGAAGTCGTAGCCGTGGCGGTTGGCCTGTTGCCCCAGTTCTGGATTGAAGAAGTAGTCGTTGAATCCGTGGATGTAGAGGATGGTTCCGAGTGGTCGGGTGACGGTGTCGGGTAGGAGCCGCCGGATTATCGTGGATACTACCGGGCCGGAATAGTCCCGGCCTTGGTCGACTGTACGCATCTCATATCCCTGCCGGAGGATGTCAGGTTTCCAGTTGTCGGTGGCATGGCCGGTGATTGCGGTCAGCAGCAGAAGCAGTAGCGGCAGAAATGCGCGGAGTTTCAGTTTCATAAGTCGGCTTTTTCGAGGATTGGCATGAATGAAGATTCTGCGGGGACATGGAGCGGGGAGAATCCAAGCTCCGCGCCGATGCGGCAGTTTTCGGCTGAGTCGTCGAGGAATATGGTCTCAGAGGGTATGATTCCGAACTTGTCTGTGACGGCACGGAATATGGCGGGGTCGGGTTTGCATACACCGATGTTGAAGGATGTCACAATGCCGTCGAAATAGTCTGAAATGGTCAGACCTTCCTGCCGGAATGCTTCGTCGATGGGTCCGTGCCACATTATGGGGTTGGTGTTGGAGATGACGTAAAGGCGGTGGCCTTTGGCTCTTAGATTGCGCAGGGCTTGCAGGCGCTCGCGCGATATGCCGGTTATGAATGCGTTGAATGCTCGGTCAATCTGGCTGTCGGAGACCGGCGAGGGGATGTGGCGGCGCACCTCCCGGCGGAACTCATCGGGTGAAATCCTCCCCTCTTCAAGAAGCAGGAAAGGCCCTTTCTGGCCGTATTCTCCGAGATATGCCTCTATGTCGGAGAACCCGAGTTGAAGAAACGCGTTGACGCAGTTCTGCCGCCGGATGTCGACTATGACGCCTCCGAGGTCAAACAGCAGGTTTTTAAGCATAGGTTGTAAATTCAGATATGATTGAGTGCAGGGGGGTATTTCCGTGGGCTTTTCGGCATCTGGATGCCCCGGTTACAGTAGAGACGGGGGTACACCCCGTCTCTACGTTATGCAATCTGCAGAATCCGTTTTCAGCGGATGTTTGCATTGTTGTTTTACTTAACAAATAATCCGGATAGGTTGTTTAAGAAACCGTCCAGGTGTCGCCGGCGAGAATCATGTCGCGCAGGGCGGTGAATCCTTTGCGGGCGCGAACTTCTTCGGTCTGGCGCGCTACTTCTTCGTCGTAGGCCGGTGCTTCGACGTCGCGGATTACTCCGATGGCGAGTGGCAGGTCGTGGCCGTCCATCATGGCGAGCTGCTGGTGGAGGAAGTTCGACGGGGTGTGGGCGTCATGAACGAGCACGTCGTTGATAGTCCACCCGTCTTTACCTATTTCAACGGCACGCACCAGGAATCCGTCGCGCACCAGACCCTTGTTGTTGTCTTTCCCGAAGAGCATTTTTTCGCCGTGGCGCAGATGTATCGTGCGTTCGGCGCGGACCTCGCGGTCGGTTATGAAGTTATGGACGCCGTTGTTGAAAATCATGCAGTTCTGGAGGATTTCGACCACCGATGCGCCTTTGTGGCGGGCGGCGGCCACCATCACTTCCTGCGATGTGGCGAGTTCTACGTCGATTGTGCGTGCGAAGAAGTTGCCGCGTGCGCCGAACACGAGTTCTGCCGGGATGAAGGGGTCTTCAGTAGTGCCGTAGGGCGATGACTTCGAGATGAATCCACGGTCGGATGTGGGTGAATACTGCCCTTTTGTGAGGCCGTAGATTTTGTTGTTGAGCAGCAGCATGTTGATGTCGACGTTGCGCCGCACGGCATGTATGAAGTGGTTGCCTCCGATTGCCAGGCCGTCGCCGTCGCCTGAAATCTGCCATACGGTCATGGCGGGGTTGGCAACTTTGAATCCGGTTGCCACGGCGGCTGCACGCCCGTGGATGGTGTGGAACCCGAAGGTGTTCATGTAGTAGGGGAGTCGCGATGAGCATCCGATGCCAGAAATCACGGCTGTCATTTCGGGAGGCACACCGAGTGTGGCCATCGCTTTATGGAGTGAGTTTAACACGGCATGGTCGCCGCATCCGGCACACCAGCGCACCGGCTGGTCGCTCTTGAAATCTTGAGGTGTCATGGTGGGTTGGTGTTAGGAAAGATGGGATTTTACGCCGTTGATTATTTCTGCCACGAGGAAAGGCTGCCCTTCCACTTTGTTGATGCGCCGGATGTCGGCTTTTGGGAAGCGGGCCTGCAGGTAGTCGGCAAACTGGCCGGTGTTAAGCTCTGCCACGATTATGCGTTTGTATCGGCTGAGGAGCTCGGCGGTGTTGGCCGGGAGCGGGTTGATGTAGCGGAACTGGGCGAGAGCCACAGGGATTCCTTCACGGTTGAGCTCTTCTGCGGCCGTGTAGAGGTGGCCGAAAGTGCCGCCCCATCCGATGAGGAGGGTTTCTGCTTGGGGCGAGTCGCACAACACTTCCTGCAGGGGTATGTCGGCGGCCACGCGGTTGATTTTTTCGCGGCGGATTTCAACCATTTTCGCATGATGGGCCGGGTCGGTTGTTATGGCGCCTGTCTCGACATGTTTCTCCAATCCGCCGATGCGGTGTGGAAGGGCATCCCGGCCGGGGATTGCCCAGTAGCGGGCCAGTGTGTCGGGGTTGCGGGTGTAGGCTTTCCAGCTGTCGCGGATATCCTCAGGCACGTATGGCACGCGGATTTCTGGATAATCCGATGCTTCAGGGATGCGCCATGCTGACGATCCGTTGCCGATGAATGCGTCGGAAAGGAGTATGACCGGGGTCATGTGTTCTATTGCAATGCGCGATGCTTCGAAAGCCATGTCGAAGCAGTTGGTCGGCGATGTCGGGGCCACGACAACCAGCGGCGATTCGCCGTTGCGGCCGTAGAGGGCCTGGTTGAGGTCGGTCTGTTCGGTTTTCGTTGGGAGGCCGGTCGACGGGCCTCCGCGCTGCACGTCGATTACGACCAGGGGCAGTTCGGCCATCACTGCCAGTCCGATTGCTTCCCCTTTGAGGGCGAGTCCGGGGCCTGAGGTCGATGTCACGCCGAGCGATCCTGAGAAGGACGCGCCTATTGCGGAGCATACGCCGGCGATTTCGTCTTCCATCTGACAGGCTTTGACACCGAGGTCTTTGCGTTTTGCAAGCTCATGGAGTATGTCGGTTGCCGGAGTTATGGGATAGCTCCCGAGGAAGAGCGGGCGTCCGGATTTCTCGGATGCCATTATCAGGCCCCATGCTGTTGCCTCGTTTCCTTTGATATCGGTGTAAACGCCCGGTCGGATTTCGTCGGTATCGATGCGGAATGTCGACACTGATGCGTGGATGTTATGGCCGTAGTCGTAGCCGGCGCGCAACACGCTTGAGTTGGCCTCGAACACTGCGGGCTTTTTGGCGAATTTCTCACGGAGCATTTTCCGGGCGCTTTCCTCGGGGCGGTCGAAGAGCCAGCAAAGCAGACCGAGCACGAATATGTTGCGGCATTTCAGCATGGCTTTGTTATCCATGCCTGTGCCTTCGAGGGCTGCTTTTGTGAGGGTTGTCACCGGCACTTCAACAACTTGCGCGGTTATGCCGAGTTCTTTTATAGGGTCGTCGGTGAGGAACTTGGCTTTTTTGAAGCCGTCTTCCTTGAACGAGTCGCTGTCAATGATTATGACTCCACCCTGTTTCAAGAACTTGTAGCCTTGTTTGAGGGCGGCGGGATTCATTGCCACCAGCACGTCGCATTGGTCGCCGGGAGTGTGGACATGCGATCCGACACTTACCTGAAAGCCGCTGACGCCGCCAAGAGAACCTTGCGGAGCCCGGATTTCGGCCGGATAGTCGGGGAAGGTTGACACGGAGTTGCCGAGACCGGCAGACACGTTTGTGAAGATGTTGCCGGCGAGCTGCATTCCATCGCCTGAATCACCTGAGAAGCGCACTGCCACTTTTTCGAGTGAGCGCACCCTGGCCGGAGCAGAGTTTTCCATGTTGTTCATGATAATGAATATATACGGAATATAGATTGGTTGCGAATTAATGGGACGAAGTTATCCCCCGGGGGCAAAGATAAGCCTTTTTCTGAGAATAACCTTATTTTCAGATTAAAATATGGTGTGTATGAAAAAAAGAATTTAAGCTGGTGATTCTTGTGTTGCAAAGGCGCTTCGGATGCCGGACTGATTTGGTGAGAGACGGTTACGATGATGTGTAACTGTCGAGAGCTGCGCGGAGGTCGGCTATCAGCATGGTTTTCAGTTCGGGCGGTGCCAGCACAGTGACACGCGGCCCGAAGCTGAGAAGTTCCGACACGAAGTCGGGGGTGATGCGCAAACGGTATGTGAATATTGAATATTTGTCGTTGACCATCTCTTCCTGTGAGGGGTGGAGCGGGAGTGCCCGGAAGTATTTTGCCTGGCGCGATTCCACTTTTATCTTGACGGTTTTAGGCTGTGCCTGGGTGACCATTACCCCGAATGAGTCGCGGAAGTAGCTGGCGGGGTCGGTATCAGGCGGGGGGGTGAATGTGTCGGGCAATATGGTCAGTGCCGACATTCGGTCGAGTGAATATGTCTTTGTTTTGCTGTCGGCGGTGTTGCGGCCTGTGACATACCACAGCTGCCTGTGTATGCGCAGGAAATAAGGCTCGATGACCACTCCGCGGGTAGGCTGCGACCTTGTGTAGGGATGGTAATCGAATGATACCTGGTGGTTGAGCCTGAGGGCGTCGATTATGGGTGCGAGGAATTCGCGTGCCGAGGGCACATCTTCAAGGAGTATTTTACCGGCCACGTCGCGTGATCCCTGCAACACGCTGCTGGTTGCCGATGAGTTTAACAGCCATTCGGTGATGTTCCCTTTTTCGGGTTCGACAATGTAGTATTCATAGGTCGACGGATCGCACTCTATCGACAGTGAAAACAGCTCTTCGATGGCGTGGCGGTAGTTGAAGAATGTTCGGCGCGGGATGGAGAGCTCACCGTTGCCGTAGGGGGATCGGCGCCAGCATTCGTCGAGCTGCCGGCGCGAGATGCGTCCGTAGCGGCGGATGGTGTCGATGATCCAGATGTAGCGGTTAAGCAGGTCTTTTGCCATGGCGTGGGGCGTTTACTCTACAGGCACACCTACGGCGCGGATGATAGTAATGGGGTTTTCCGGGTCGTTGGCAATGACCTGTATGCGGGCATTTAGCAACGGAGCGGGGAGCTGTGATGGGTCTACAGTGACTTTTACGATTGCTGATTTCCCTTTTTTGATTTTCGTTGCCGATGGCTCGAGTGTCACTCCGGGGTCGATTGTGTAGACACGGCGCAGGATAAGGTCGCTTTTGCCGGTGTTGTCGATTGCGAAAGACCGGGTTATCGGTGCGCTATCGGCCGGGAACTGGCCGAAGTCAACGCGGCTGTCGCTGATGCTGATCTGCGGGGCTTTCTGCCGCTGGCCCGGTGTGAGTTGCGAAAAGTCTTCTTCAAGGATGGCGGTTATGTCGATTTTCGCATGGCTGTTGCCGTCGGTCAGGGTGAGAGAGTCGGTCAGAATGCCGTAGAGGGCGGTTTCTGTGGGTGTCAGCACCAGGGAGTAGACAGCCTGTTCTCCCGGCGGTATGGTGTCGGATGAGGCTGCCACACGCATGTAGGCCGGGGTGTTTTCCCAACGGGGCACTATCGGGGATGATGAGGAGTTGTAGACTTCGACGAATGCCGATTTCGCTTTCCCTTTCATGACGGTGCCGAAGGGCACTGCGGTTGTGCGTAGTTTCATTGCGCCGGCTTCAATGGGATAGCGGGAGCGGAGGGTGTTGGAGGAGCCGATAACCACACCTTTGATTACCAATGACTGCCGCGGCCCCGCCCCTGCTCCGGCGATATCCATGGTGACGGTCTTCGAGAACCGGCCGGGCCGCCCGGTCGGATTGAAAACCACGGTCACCAGCCCGGTGTCGCCAGGCTCTATGGGGGTTTTTGTGAACGAAGGGGTGGTGCAGCCGCATGAGGCCCGCGCCGCCCTTACGGTCACGGCTTCCTGTCCGCGGTTTATGAACCGGAATTCACATGTCACTTTGCCGTCGTCTTCCTTGAAGGCGCCGAAATCGTGGGTGGTCTTCAGCCATTCCACTTTGGCTGCGGCAGATAGCGCCATAGCCGATAGAACCGATATGGTGATTAAGCGGGTTGTTTTCATTTTGCCGGATTAACGAAACCTTTGATTTTAAGAGTTACCTTTTTTTGGTTTTTAGCTTTGGCGTTGGTCTTGACGGTTACGGTTTTGGTGAATTCACCCGGCCGCCCCTCGGGCAGGTAGGTGACTTTGATTTTACCCGACTTGCCCGGGGCGATAGGTTTTTTGGGGTATTCGGGCCGTGTGCATCCGCATGAGGCCGAAGCGGTCAGAACCATCAGAGGCGCGTCGCCGGTGTTTGTGAAAATGAATTCATGTTTGACCGGCCCCCCCTTTTCGGCTATTGTGCCGAAATCGTGCGAAGTCTGGGCAAATTCGATCGCAGGTTCACTGGCGGCCTGTGGTTTGGCCGCGTTGAGGGTGAGGGATGCAGCTGATAAGAGTGCGGCAGAGATTATGAATGGCAGTTTCTTCATATTCGTCTTCATATTCGGAATGTTGTCTGGTTATATTGTGCGGTTTTTGCCTGCGAGCATTCCGCAGGCGGCCATTATGTCTTCACCTCGCGATGCTCGTATGGTGGCTGTGATGCCTTGGGCGTTAAGCGTGTCGCGGAACCGCTCCATCACTTCAGTTGACGGGGCGGCCAGGTCGGAATCCGGGATGGCATGGAAGCGGATTAGATTTACGCGGCAGTCGAGCCCTTTGAGCATATGCGCCAGCTCGAGGCAGTGCCGGCGGTCGTCGTTTAGCCCTTTGAACATGATGTATTCAAACGACAGCCTTCTCTGGTGGGAGAAATCGTATTGCCGGAGCAGCGATATGACGTCTTTTATCGGGAAGGCTTTTTCGACCGGCATCAGGGCGAGGCGCTCTGTGGGGTAGGGTGAATGGATTGATATGGCGATATGCACCTTTGTGGTGTCGAGCAGGGTGCGTAATTCGCGCAGCTTGCCTATGGTGCTTACGGTTATGCGTTTCGGACTCCAGGCCATGCCCCATTTTGAGGTGATAATCTCTATGGCTTCGAGCACCGGGGGCAGGTTGTCGAGAGGTTCGCCCATGCCCATGAACACCAGGTTTGTGAGCGATTCGCTGCCGGGAACAGACAGAATCTGGTTCATTATGCCGGCTGCGGTCAGTGAGCCATGGAACCCCTGGCGGCCGGTCATGCAGAACGAACAGTTCATGCGGCACCCGGCCTGCGATGACACGCACAGTGTTGCGCGGTCGCGGTCGGGGATGTAGACGCTTTCGATGTCGCGGCCTCCAACCCCTTCAAAAAGATATTTCACTGTTCCGTCGGAGCTTTCTGCTGCGGTTAGTGGCTGTTGGCGGCCAACGGTGAAGCCGTGCTCGGCCAGTTTTGCGCGGGCGCGTTTCGACAGGTCGGTCATAGCGTCGATTTCCGTTATCCTTTTAACGTAGAGCCATTGAGCCATCTGTTTGGCGCTGAATGGGGGCATACCGCACTCGGCCGCCACTTTGCGTAGCCCTTCGAGTGTGAGACCTATGAGCGGTTGGCTTTCAAACTGTGACATGGTTGTGTATGTTGGTGTTATAACGCGGCGGCGGGGCAACATGTTTGCCCCAGCGGTTTTTGATGGCAAAGGTAGCAAAAAAACGGGATTGGCTGCCATATGTTTTTTCTGACTTTTGGGGGCGGATAATTGTTAATTAGGGGAGATTCGTTAACTTTGTGAAATTAAAGGATGTTTGCAACGGGGTTGGGGATGCATAACAGATGGATGATAAAAAACTTTTCCTGCTCGACGCCTATGCGTTGATTTACAGGGCGTATTATGCCCTTATACGTTCTCCGAGGATTACCTCCGACGGGTTCAATACTTCGGCTGTGTTCGGGTTCTGCAACACGCTCCAGGAGGTGCTGAAAAAAGAGAACCCGACGCATATAGCCGTTTGTTTCGATCCCCACGGGCCTACTTTCCGCCATGAGATGTATGAGGGGTACAAGGCTAACCGTGAGGCCCAGCCTGAAGACATATCGCTGTCGGTGCCTGTCATCAAGGAGATTGTCGAGGCTTATAACATACCGGTGTTTGAAGTTGCCGGATATGAGGCCGACGATGTGATCGGCACATTGTCGCTGCAGGCTGCCAGGCAGGGGTTCACTACATATATGATGACTCCTGACAAGGATTACGGCCAGCTTGTGTCGGATTGTGTGCTGATGTATCGTCCGTCTTTGCGTGGCGAGGGGTTTGAAATCAGGGGTGTCAAAGAGGTATGCGAGAAATATGACATCGACACCCCATCACAGGTCATAGACCTGCTGGCTTTGGAAGGCGACTCCATCGACAATATCCCCGGCTGCCCCGGCGTAGGCCCGAAGACGGCTGCCAAGCTGATAAAGGAGTACGGGTCGGTTGAGAATCTGCTTGAGAATGCATCTGCCGTCAAGGGGGCGTTGGGCGAGAAGATCAGGAACAATGCCGATAAGATAAGATTCTCGAAACAGCTGGCTACGATAAAACGCGATGTGCCGCTGGTGGTGGATTTCGATAACCTGCGCCGGAATCCGGAGAATGTTGACCGGTTGCGGGATATTTTCACCAGGCTTGAATTCAAGACATTTCTGAGCCGTCTGGAAAAGAGCGCTCCCCGGGAGGCGAAGCAGCGCAAAGCGGCGCCACGGCAACCGGATGGCGCCACAAGGTCGCTTTTCGATTTTATCGACGGTGTGGAAGCTGCGGTGTCTGAGACTGTGCCGTCGTTGGAGACATCGGGGGTTGAATATTCGGAAATAACAGGTTCCGATGAAATTGGGAAAATGGTTGGTGACGCGGTGGCTTCGGAAAAGGCCGGTATAGCTCTCTATGCCACCGGAGAGGAGGCCATGACCGCGCAACTCAGGGGTATCGCTGTCTGCGCTGCCGAGGGGCGATGTTCATATGTCGAGCTTCCTCCGAAAGGGGAGGCGCGCGAAGCGCTTTTCAGACAGCTTGAACCGTTGTTCACATCGGGAAATGCCATGTTGGTGAGCCACGGCATAAAACGCGACATAATTCTGCTGAGACGGGAGAATATCGAACTTAAGACCCGCTATTTCGACACTTCGCTGGCGCACTATGTGCTTCAGCCCGAGATGCATGTGTCTCTTGCCAGCATGGCCATGAACCTGCTTCATTACCGGATGGCTGATTATAGCGGAGAGCCGCGCAAGCCTTATTCGGCTCTGCCGCCGGGTCAGGCCATGACGCTTATGTGTGAGCAGGCCGACATGACATTGCGTCTGGTGGAGCCGCTCAGGCGGTTGCTCGAGGAAAACGGCCAGCTGAATCTGTTTGAGGAGATTGAACTGCCTATGGCGCGTGTGCTGGCCGACATGGAGTGGGCCGGTGTCAGGATTGATTCAGCCGAACTCCACCGGCAGTCGGTGGAGCTGACTGACAAACTGCGTGTGATTGAGCAGGAGGCTTATGAACTTGCCGGTGAGAAATTCAATATCAGTTCGCCGATGCAGGTCGGCGAGGTGCTGTTCGGGAAGCTGAAACTCGACCCGAAAGCCAAACGCACAAAAAAAGGGGGCTTCTCCACAACCGAAGAGATTCTGGAGAAGCACCGGGCCGCGCATCCGCTTGTAGGGCTGATTCTTGAAGCCCGCGGTTTGAAAAAACTGCTGTCGACCTATGTCAATGCGTTGCCGGAGCTTGTTAATCCGGCAACAGGGAAGGTGCACACCACTTTCCACCAGACGGTGACGGCTACAGGACGCTTGTCGTCGGCCAATCCTAACCTGCAGAACATCCCTATCCGCACGGCTGCCGGCCGGGAAGTGCGCCGGGCTTTCATTGCCGACGAGGGGTGTGTGATTCTGTCGGCTGATTATTCTCAGATCGAACTCCGGTTGCTTGCGGCGCTCAGCGATGACCCGGAACTGACCGAAGCGTTCCGCGAAGGTCTCGACATCCACCGCGCCACGGCGGCGAAAATCTACCATGTGCCTTTCGCTGATGTGACCGACGACCAGCGGCGCAAGGCTAAGACTGCCAATTTCGGCACTGTCTACGGCATTTCGGCCTTCGGTCTGGCAGAAAGGCTGTCGATTCCGAGGGCGGAGGCAAAGGAGCTTATCGAGGGCTATTTCAACACTTATCCCCACATACGCCAGTTTATCGAGGAATCTGTTGAGCGGGCGCGCAAGCAGGGGTATGTGTCTACCATAATGGGTCGGAAACGTTTCCTGCCCGACATCAACTCGCGCAATGCCACCGTCAGGAGTTTCGCCGAGCGCAACTCGGTCAATGCCCCGTTGCAGGGGTCGGCAGCCGACATAATCAAGATTGCGATGATAAGGATTCATCAGGAGATGAAGCTCAGGCAGCTGAAATCGACGATGATTATCCAGGTCCACGATGAGCTGGTGTTCAATGTTGTGGCCGGGGAGCTGCCTGTGGTGCAGGAGCTGGCGGTCAGGTTGATGGAGGAGGCTTTCCGTGGGAGTGTGCCGCTGGAGGTGGCAGCCGGTGTGGGAGCCAACTGGCTTGAAGCCCATTAGTTGACGGCATAAGACTTATAAGACCTATAAGACTTATAAACAGAGAGGAATATGGAAGAGACAAAAGATATGTGTGCCATGGCGCATCCTGAGAATGACCCGCAGTTCGCGGGGCTGAATGTTAATGCGGGGGTCAGCAAGCCTCCGATTGTCAACCCCTACCTGAAACCGCGTAAACGGCAGGCGCTGCCGAATGCGGCCGATCTGGTCGAGGGGATTCTCAAGGGTGACGTGACCCGGTTGGCCAAGGCTGTGACGTTGGTTGAGAGTGTGGCTCCGGCCCATCAGGCTATCGCCCATGAGGTGATTGAGAAATGCCTGCCCCATTCGGGCAACAGCCGCCGCATCGGAATCACCGGTGTGCCTGGAGCGGGCAAGTCGACCTCTATCGATGTTTTCGGGCTGCATGTGCTGAAAAACGGGGGTAAGCTGGCCGTGCTTGCCATCGACCCGTCGTCGGAGCGGTCGAAGGGTAGCATCCTCGGCGACAAGACCCGTATGGAGAAGCTGTCGCTGCATCCTTCAGCTTTTATCCGGCCTTCCCCATCTGCCGGGTCGCTGGGAGGTGTGGCGCGTAAAACCCGCGAGACTATAATTCTCTGTGAGGCTGCCGGCTACGACAATATATTCGTGGAGACTGTCGGCGTGGGGCAGAGCGAGACCGCCGTGCATTCTATGGTAGATTTCTTTCTGCTCATACAGCTTGCGGGTACGGGCGACGAACTGCAGGGTATCAAGCGTGGCATCATGGAGATGGCCGACGGGATTGTCATCAACAAAGCCGACGGCGACAATATCGACCGTGCACGCCTGGCGCAGGCGCAGTTCCGCTCGGCATTGCATCTGTTCCCCACACCCCCTTCGGGGTGGACTCCTGAAGTGCTTTGCTATTCGGGCTATTTCGAGATAGGTATAGCGGAAGTGTGGGATATGATCGACCGCTATTTTGCCTTTGTAAAAGAGAACGGTTATTTTGAGAAACGGCGGCATGAACAGGCACGCTACTGGATGTATGAGACCATCGATGCCGAACTGCGGCGGAGGTTTTATGACGACCCTGACCGCGCCGCCCGTATCGCCACATGCGAGCGCTTGGTGCTGTCGAACCGACTGAGCCCGTTTGCGGCTGCTTACGAACTATTGGATAAAACAAACAATTAACGATACCACTATGAAAAAGGCTGAGAAAAAGTCTGTTGAAAAGACGGCAGCCATGTCTGCTAAAAAGACTGTGAAAAAAGCAAAGAAACTGGCCATCTACCGCAACGACCCTTGGCTGGAGCCGTATGCCGATGCCATCGAGGGGCGGCATGAGGATGTTGTGAGGAAAGAGGCTGAACTGACAACACACTGCAATTCGCTGAAGGATTTCGCCAACGCACACCAGTATTTCGGGCTGCACCGCCAGGGCGACTGGTGGGTGTTCCGCGAATGGGCGCCTAATGCTACGCAGATTTTCCTGGTGGGAGATTTCTCTGGGTGGGAAGAGAAATCAGAATTTTCGCTGAAAAAGCTCGACAACGGGGTGTGGGAAATCCACGTGCCGTTAGACCGCATACGCCATGGGCAGCTCTACAAGATGAGCGTGCACTGGCCCGGCGGCCAGGGGCTGAGGATTCCTGCCTATGCCACCCGCGTTGTGCAGGATGAGAACACCCATATTTTCTCGGCCCAGGTATGGGAAAGTGCGCCGTTCCACTGGACGGTCGACCATTTTGTGCCTGACACACGCCCGTTGCTGATTTATGAGTGCCATATCGGCATGGCTCAGGAGCGTGAGGGTGTCGGCACCTATATCGAGTTCCGCGACAATATCCTGCCCCGCATCGCCGCCGACGGATATAATGCCATCCAGATCATGGCCATCCAGGAGCATCCCTATTACGGGTCATTCGGCTATCATGTGTCGAATTT
>ERZ777306.1637-NODE-1637-length-33760-cov-6.204332_pt1 | contig 33760 bp, 37 predicted proteins | sample MGYA00374966_ERZ777306 | MGnify/ENA primary metagenome ERZ777306 (study PRJEB29329, sample SAMN06343882) | mouse gut metagenome | isolation source: Mouse cecum | place: Austria: Vienna | collected 2014-11-15 ... | reverse complement strand
CAGCGAGCTGGGGCCGCTGGCCTCGGTGCGGTCGCCGCAGCCGGACACGCCGCAGCTGGAGCACTCATGAGAGCATTCTTCTGCCATTTCTCCCTCTTTCTCATTTGCGGTGTCGGCAAACAGACGGCCGACCCATCCTCTTTGAACAGCGGACATGATAGCACAGGGCGCAAAAAAGGACGGAGCCCGTCGGCCCCGTCCTTGATTTATTCACGAGCGGAAATACAACGCGCGAGCGGCTATTCCTTGATCGACGCGTAGAAGGTGGCACCGTCGAAAAGATCGGAAATGGATTTGCCCTGCACAAACGGGAGCTCCAAGAACTCGCTGATGGTGGGCACCAGCGCGCTGCAATCGACGTAATGGCCCTTGTCGTTTTTCACGGTGGTGTCCTGAACGCGCCAGTAGCGGTCGTTCACATCGGTCAGGTAGTAGGTGGCGTCATCGACGTCCATGTACATGGAATGGTTGGCGTGCAGGTACATGGGCAGGTCTTCGTAGGACACTTCCAATGCCTCTTCAGCTTTCACTCCCATAGGAGCCCCTTTCATTCGGGTTTTTCCGATGGAACAATCATACATGGAAGGCCGCAGAATTCCTGCGGCATTGCGGCGCAATTCGATAATCTTTTCCGAAGCGAAACCAAGGGGCGCCGGCGAAGGGACGAGGCGCGGGCGGCGGGCCTGCGAAACGGCGCGGGGGAAACCACCCGAAAACCCGCCCGTCAGAGCAGTTGCTTGGCCACCTTTACGCTGGCGGCAGCGTCTTCCACGTAGAAGTCGGCGCCGATTTGGGCGGCGTAGTCGGCGGTTAGCACCGCTCCCCCCACCATGACGGACACGCCGGGCGCCTCTTGCCGCAGAAGCGCGATGGTGCGCTCCATGGCCCCCACAGTGGTGGTCATGAGGGCCGACAGCCCCACCAGCCGCGCACCGGTTTCCCGCACCGCGTCGAGCACCGCCTGCGGCGCCACATCGCGCCCCAAATCGCGCACGGCGAAACCGTAGTTTTCCAGCAGCATGCGCACGATGTTCTTGCCGATGTCGTGGATGTCCCCCTCCACCGTGGCGATAACGATGGGGGTGCTGGCAGCGGCCGGCACGTCGGCACTCTGGCCGTTGGCAGCGCTCAGCACGTCGAAGGCCGCCTTCGCCGCTTCGGCGGCGGCCATGAGCTGCGGCAAAAAGTAGGTGCCCGCATCGTAGCGGCGCCCCACCTCATCGAGCGCCGGGCTGAGCACGTCGCCCGCGATGGCCACCGGTTCCTGCTGCGCCAGAAGCGCCGTGGCGGCTGCAGCGGCCCCATCGGGCCTGCCGGTGAGCACTGCCTGGTACAGAACGGAGGCCTCTTCTGCGGAAAACCGGGGGCTGTCGTCCGTTAAGCGCTCGGCGGCGCCGATGGCCGCGCTGCCAACGGCCGCAACGGGAGCCGCCTCTTCGGTGCCGACATAAGCCTCCAAGTACGCGAGGCATTTGCCGTCCTGGCTGTTGATAACCTTGAACGCCCGCAGCGCGTCTTGGTAGCGGGGCTCCAGCGGATTCAGAATGGGCATGTCGAGGCCCGAGGCGAGCGCCGCAGTGAGGAAGGCGGCGTTGAGCACCGGCCGCCGCGGCAGACCGAAGCTGACATTGGACACCCCCAACACGGTGCGCACCCCCAGCTGCTGCTTGCACAGGCGCAGCGCCTCAAGTATCTGGGGAATTTCGTCCTGGTTGGTGGCGGCGGCCATCACCAGGCAGTCGATTGCCACGTCTTCCCGCGGAATGCCGGCCGCTTCGGCCGCCTCCACGATGCGCCGGGCAATGGCGAAGCGCTCCTGGGCGGTGGGGGGAATGCCCCCTTCGTCCAGCGTGAGGCCCAGCACGGTGGCGCCATAGCGGGCCGCCACCGGCAGCACCGCCGCCAGGCTTTCCGCCTTGCCGGTAACCGAGTTGATGAGCGGCCGGCCCGCATAGGTGCGGCATGCCGCCTCAAGGGCTTCGGGACTCGAAGAGTCCAGCTGCAACGGCGCCGTCACCGTGGCCTGCAGCCGCTGGGCCACCGCCCGCAGCACCGCCGGCTCGTCCAGCCCCGGCACTCCCACGTTCACATCCAAAATGTCGGCGCCGGCACCCACCTGGGCCACCGCTTCCGCCACCGCCACATCGAAATCCCCCGCCAGAAGCGCCGCTTTCAGGCGCTTCTTGCCCGTGGGGTTGATGCGCTCCCCTATCACCGCGATGTTGGGGCTGTCGGGGCGCAGCTCGGCCATGGCCTGGGCACTGGTCACTAGAAACGAAGGACGGTAGGCGGGCGCGGCAAAGGGCGCCTCCGCCAGCAACTGCCGCAAGAGGGCGATATGGGCGGGAGTGGTGCCGCAGCAGCCCCCCACCACCGCAGCCCCGGCGGCCAGGATGCCCTCCATGGCGGCAGAAAACTCATCGGGCCCCACGTCGAACACCGTTTCCCCGCGCTCGTTCACCCGCGGCAGGCCGGCGTTGGGCTGCACCATCAGCGGACACCGGGCGTAAGGGGCCATCTGGCGCAGCAGCTCCGCCAGCTCGGCCGGGCCAAGCGAGCAGTTCAGCCCCACAGCGCTGGCCCCCATGGCGCTTAAGGTGGCGGCAGCGATGGCGGGCGTGGTGCCCATGAAGGTGCGGCCGTCTTCGCCGAAGGTCATGCTGCACAGCACCGGCAGCGCCGTGTTCTCCAAACAGGCCAGCAGCGCCGCCTTGGCTTCCAGCAGGTCGGAGAAGGTTTCCACCACTATAAGCTGGCAACCGGCCGCCTCGGCGGCGCGCGCCTGTTCGGCGAAGATGTCATAGGCCTCGTCGAAGCCCAGAGGCCCCAGCGGCTGCAGCAGCGCGCCGGTGGGGCCGATGTCGCCCGCCACCAGCGGCGCGCCGGCCTCTCGCGCGATGGCTGCAGCCGCGGCGTACACCTCCGCTACCGTTGCCCCCGAGCCTTCCAACTTCAGGCGGTTGGCGTTGAAGGTGTTGGTGGTGATGCAATCGGCGCCGGCCTCCACGTAGCGCCGCTGCAACTGGCGAACGGCTTGCGGATGGGTGAGGTTCAGCAGGTCGGGCACCTCATGGATGGCGGCAAGCCCCGCCTCCTGGATAAGAGTGCCCATGCCGCCGTCCATCAGCAGGCGCGCCCGCCCTTCCAGGGCATCGCGCAGCAAGGGAGATTCCACGGTCATCGTGCGGGGAGCAGCCATGGGCTACCGCCTTTCCGTATCGCGCGCCTTCGGCCCGGCTAGGGGCGCAAGCCCCACCACCGCCGTGACGCTTTTCATCGGGGTCATGAGAAGGGAGGGGCCCACATGGATGCCCAGCAGCTTGTCGCCGCCGGAAAGCCGCAGCATGTCCGGCTGCAGCTGCAGGGGCAAATCGCCGTAACCGGCGCTGAAGCGCTTGGTGGGGCGGAAACCGGCCACCCGGGCCCGGCGCTCTATCTCGGCCGAGGCAGCACGGGCCGCCTCTTCGGCCATCGAGGAGGCGCAGCCGTCGGCCAAAAGCCCCTCCAAGGGGGACAGCGCCTGGGCGCGGGCCAGCTGCCGTTCGCTCTCCATGCCGAGGGTGACCGCCAGCACCACCGCATGGGTGCAGCCTTCCAGGAAGCGGGCGATGTCGGCACCGGGCAGCGCCACCCCCGTGCCCGCCAACTCTACCGGCCGGCCCGGGCCGCCCCATAGCAGCGGGTAGGCCCGGCCCACGCCGCGGGGCCGAGCAGCGGAAGCGCACTGGTCGGCCGCCTCCTGCAGCCGCTGCCCCAAATGCTCCGGCAGTCCTTCGCGCCGCTGCCCCAGATAGCGCAGCGCCCGCGGCAGGTCCACCGCGCACGGCAGCAGCTGGGGCCCGAACTGCACCGCAGCGGCGTCCCCCATCAGCGCAAACCTTCCGCCGCCAGCGCCTCGGCCGCGGCAAGGGCAATATCGGGCTGGTTCATGGCGTACACGTGCAGGCCGTCCACGCCCGCCTGCGCCAGCCCCACCAGCTGCTGGCAGGCGTAGCGGATGCCCGCCTGCCGCAGCTCTTCCGGGCTGTCCTCGTGCTTCGCCAGAAGCTTGATGATGGGAGCCGGCAGGCTGCTGCCGCACAGAAACACCATGCGCTGCAGCTGGCTCTTCGCCAAAAAGGGCATGATGCCGCAGGTGATGGGCGCCGTAACCCCCGCCTCCTTCGCCTGGCGGCAAAAGCGCAGCAGCACGTCGTTGTCGAAGCACAGCTGGGTGACGAAGAAATCGGCGCCGGCCTCTTGCTTCTCCTTCAGGTGCCAGAGGTTGTCGGCCGCGCTGAAGCAGCTGATGTGCCCCTCCGGATAGGCGGCCGCCCCCACCGTGAAGCCTTCCTGCTTCAGCAGCGGGATGATGTCCTTCGCGTAGAGGAAATCCCCCGGCTCTTGCCCTTCGGCCATGTCACCGCGCAGGGCCAACACCGTGGTAATGCCGGCTTCCCGCATACGGCGCACCTGCTGATCCAGGGACGCGCGCGTAGCGCCTACGCAGGTGAGATGGGCGATGCCGGGAATGGCGAATTCGTTTTGGAGAAGCGCGGCGATATCCACCGTTTGGGCCGAGTTGCCGCTGCCGCCGGCCGAGCAGGTTACCGACACGAAGCTGGGGCGCGCTTGAGCCAGTCCCGCGGCCACCGTGCGGGCGGCATCAAGCGTGAGCTGCCCCTTCGGCGGGAACATCTCGACGGAAAACGGCAGGGCGAAAGCGGGGAACAGGGACGAAAGGGAACTCACTGGGATACCTCACAACGAACGGGAACGAAAGGGCAATTATACGCCCGCCTCCTGCAGCGCGGGCCAGGCGGGCCGGGGAACGCGCGAACGATGTCCGCACAAAGGCACCCTGCCCGCTAGCCGTGGCGGGCAGAACGGCGAAACACCCGGGCCCGCAAGAAACTGCCCTCCGGCACCGGCTGCGGGCAATCCAATCGGTACAGGTTACAGGAGCGGTTGGCCACCGGCGCCGGCAGCCAATCGTCCGCGGCCGCCCGGTCAAGGGCCTCCGGCACTGTTGCCGGCGCCCCCTCGTCGTGCACGTCGGGACCGAAGGCGGGCAGCCAGCACAGGTTCCGCACCTCCACGGGCGCGGCGGCCCCGCCGGGCACCAGCGCTTCCAGCGCCTGCCCTTCCTCGAAGCGGTTGCGGGCCAGGGCGTACAGCTTGCCATCGCCGCAGGCCACCACGTCCGCCACGTGCATCGTTTGCTGTTCGTAGCCGTCGTAGTCCACCGCTTGGCGCGCTTCGCCGAAGTAAAAGCCCGTACCGTAGGGGCGGTGGGACACGTCCAAAAGCTCCGGCGCCACCTGCTGCCACGGCTCGCCGTCCAGCACGCGGCGATAGGCCCCCACCACGCTGGCCACGTAGAACGCCTTTTTGTTGCGCCCCTCTATCTTTATGGAATTCACCCCCGCCCGGGCCAGCTCGGCCAGATGGGGCAGCATGTTCAGGTCCTCGGCGTTCATGAGGAAACTGCCGGTTTTGTCTTGCTCTAAGGGGAAGAACACCCCTGGGCGCTTCTCCTCTTCCAGCAGGTACTCCCCCGCCGTCTCGGACGCGCCGGGCGCGCCGGCCCCCACTTTGTAATTCCAGCGGCAGGGCTGGGTGCAATGGCCCTTGTTGCCGGAGCGGCCCGTGAGGTACGAGCTGATGAGACAGCGACCGGAAACCGCCATGCACATGGCCCCGTGCACGAAGGCCTCGATCTCCAAATCATCGGGAATCTGACGCCGCATCTGGGCAATGTCCGCCAGCGACATCTCGCGGGCGCATACCACGCGCGCAGCCCCCAGCGAATGCCACACCTTCGCCGCCTCGGCGTTGGCCACCGAGGCCTGGGTGGAAACATGGCGCTCCACCCGCGGCGCCACCTGGCCCGCAATGGCGAAAGCCCCCAGATCGCCGATGATGAAAGCGTCAACCCCCGCCGCATCCAGCGCCCGGAAGAAGTCCGGCAGCTGGGCGATGTCGCTATCGTGCATGAGGATGTTGCAGGTAACGTGCACCTTCACCCCATGGGAATGGGCGAAGGCCACCGCTTCGGGAATCTGGGCCAGTGGGAAATTGGCGGCACGAGCCCGCATGCCGAAACGATCGGCCGCCAGGTACACGGCGTCGGCGCCGAACAGCACCGCCGCCCGCAGCTGCTCCATGCCCCCTGCGGGGGCCAAAAGTTCCATAGTGCCCAAAATTCCGCCCTTCCGAAAAACTGAAGGGCCATTATAGCGGCAAGCACCGCCGTCGGCCGTCCACGCGCAGCGGCCCGGCCGCCCCGCGGGCGCCGTCACTCGTCTTCGGAGAAAGGCCCGCTCTATGGAGCCCCCGGGCCTCTGCCGAAAACGAGCATCCCCCTTCTCGTTGCCGGCTTCCACCCGCCCCTTCCCGAAACGGGTCAACAGATTACAATGGGCACGTTGACCGATGGGTCAACGCACCGGGGAGCGAACCGAGAGCTTCCCACACAAGCCACCCCCGCCCTGAAGGAGATGCCCGTGCGCCCGCTCAAGCCCACGAACCGCCACGGCGATTTCGACGCCCTTCCGCCCGAGCGCCAAGAGGCCATCATACGCGCCGCGGTGGAGGGCTTCGGCCGCCACAGCTACAAGGAAGCCTCCACGGAGGAGATTGCCCAGCGGGCGGGCATGTCGAAGGGGCTTTTGTTCTTCTACTTCCGCAACAAGAGAGCCCTTTACCTGCGCACCTTGGACTACCTTATGGACAAGGTGGTGAATTGGGTGGTGGACGACGAGTTCTACGCCATCGATGACCTCTTCGAGCTGATGCTGTACTCCGGCGTGCAGAAAATGGACAGCCTGAAAAAGTGGCCCTGGGCAATGGAGTTCTCCATCCGGGCCTTCTACGCCGACCACTCCGACCTGCGCGATGCCCTGACGGGGTGGACGAAAACGCAGGTGGACACCATGTTCGATCGCTTCTTCCAGAACGTCGATTTCAGCCGCTTCCGCGAAGAGGTGGACCCCCGCGAGGTGCTGGACATGCTGATCATGCTGGGGGACGGCTACCTACACCAGCGGCTGTCCGACCGCGAGCCCATAAACCTGGAAGACTTCATGGCCGCCTACCGCAAATGGTGCGGCATCCTGCGCGCCTGGGCCTACAAGCCGGAGTACTTGTAGGCCTTTCGATCAGGGAAAAGGGAGAGCAGCCCAAGTCGCTCATGTGTCAAGGGGACGAAAGTGAATGTCCCCTTGACACCCTACCCGCGAACGGCCGTAGGGAGGGGCGGGGGTAGCCCAACAAAGCGAGTTCCGCACGACGAAAACGCGCCAGTGGCGCGTTTTCCAAGGCAGGGCTGTCTGAGCGACTTGGGTTACCCCCGCCCCTCCCCTCCAGAAACCTTACAGGCTGAAGTCGCGGCGGCAGAAGGCAGTGGCACCGGCGGCGAAGAGAGCAATGGAGGCCCCCAGCAGGCCGACGGAGCCGGCAGCGGCGTCCGCTTCCCCCGCCGCCAAACCGTAGGCATCGTAGAGGGAAAACGGCGAAAGGTTCGCCACCCATTCCAACCCTTCCCCCACCGTGCCGGCAAGGCCCATCAGCAAAAAGAGGATGCACGCCCCGGCGCCGGCCCACAGCGCCACCGACGGCCTTTGGAAGGCGAAGCCGGAAGCGAAGCACAGCGATGCGGCGAACAGCCCCAAGGCGGCAAGGCCGAGGTTCGCCTGCGCCAGCGCCGCCTGGTCCAATTCCCCAGGAAAGAGCGCCTCGCAAAATGCCGCTTCCGAGGCCCACAGCAGGAGTACCGTAAGCAGTACCACTGCCACCTGCGCTGCAATCAGCGTGGCGGCAAGGCGCGGGCGGGAGCAGGGCGAGGCCAAAAGCCACGCCAGCGAGCCGTCTTTGACCGGCGCAACCGCCAACCGCTGGGCCATGTAGGCGGCCAGCAGCACGAACAGGCCGGTGAACATGAACCCGTAGAGGTAATTCAGCAGGAAATCGCACAGGGTGGCGGAGGGGTTCGCCATGCCGAAAGCGGCGAACAGCTCCGGCATGGCCTCTTGCATGAGTTGCAGGCTTTCGTTCACTTCCGGGTCGTAGAGGTAGACCACCATGCCAATGTAAACGGCCATCACTGCCGCAATGGCCGCAACGGCAACCGCCAAGCTGCGCAGGCTGCGCCGAAAGAGGGGCAAGCTCATGACCGCACCTCCTCCCCTTCAAAGGAGCGCGCACCCACAGCGCTGCGCTCCCTCCCATCGCCCCAATGGCGCTGCAGTGCCTGGGGCCCATAGAGCTGGCCCATCACGCCATCTAAGGTAAGCTCACCGGCAGATGCGGTGCAGACCAGCCGCCCCTGCCGGATGAAAACGGCCCGGTCGCAGGTGCCCTCCACTTCCCCCAGCAAATGGGAGGAGAGCATGATGGTGGCGCCGCGATGCTTCTCCGCCTGCACCAGCTCCACAAAGCGCCTTTGCATCAGCAGGTCCAGCCCACTAGTGGGCTCGTCCAACAGCAGCAGCCGGGGCTTCGTCATGAACGCGGCCACAATGCCCACTTTCTGGCGCGTGCCCTTCGACATGGACCGCAGCGGCACCGAGGGGTCCAACTCGAAGAATTCCGCCAGCTCGTCGGCGCGCTTGCACCCAAGGCGGCCACCGTTACCGCGCGCGTTCGCCATGGAGGCCGCGAACCGCAGGAAGGAGAGCCCGGTCATGTCGCCGGGGAAGGCCAGCTCCCCCGGAAGGTAGCCCACCGATTGCTGGATTTCCGCCCGCTGCGAGAAGCAGTCGCGGCCGAAGATGCGCACGCTGCCCACGCGCGGCCGCACAAACCCCATGAGCATGCGCATGGTGACGGACTTCCCTGCGCCGTTGGCCCCCAGAAAGCCTACCACCTCCCCCGGGGCCACCGTCAGGGACAAATCGAACACGCCCCGGCCGCGACCGTAGTCTTTGGTGGCGTTGCGAATCTCTATTGCATAGCTCATAGGCCAAACCCCTCCGCCCTCGGCACCTGCCGGCGCCGACCGATCATTGGGGTTTAAGCCTACTCCGTTGACTTGTTTTGGGAAGGGGTTAGCCTTCGTAAGTGACGCGGGCGCCCTGCGGGGTGTCCTCAATCACAAAACCCAGGCCCGCCAGCCCGTCGCGCACGCCATCGGCCAGGCACCAGTTCTTTTCCTTGCGGGCCAGGGCGCGGGCCTCCAGCAGCGCCTCCACCGCCTCTTCAGGGCTGGCGCCGCCGTAACCGGCCAGGTCGGCCGCCAGGGCCACCACCTCAGCGGGGTAGTTGGTTTCCTCGGCCATATCGGTTTCCACGTCGATGCCCAGCACCGCCAGAAGCTCGATGATCGCATCGCGGGCCGCCACCACCGCCTGGGCGTCGTTCACGGAAAGCGACTTGTCGGCCACCGCCGCGTTCACGATGCCCACCAAGGTGAACACCGCCCCCAACGCCTGCGGGGCATTGAAGTCGTCGTCCATGGCCTCGGTGAAGGCACCGTTGGCCTGGGCCACCGCCTCCGCGAGCGCCTGGGCATCCACCGCATCCGGCGCGCCATCTTGGGCGTTGCCCGCCAGCCAGTCCATGTTCTTCACCGCGTTCTCGATGCGCGTGAGGGCAGCATCGGCTTCGTTCAGGCGATCCACCGAGAAATCCAGCGGCGAACGGTAGTGGGTCTGGGTCATCAGCATGCGCAGCGCCGCCGGCCGGGTTTCGTCCAGCACGTCGTGCAGCAGCATGAAGTTCCCCAGCGATTTCGACATCTTCTCGGCGTTAATCTGCAGCATGCCGGAGTGCATCCAGTGGTTGGCGAAGGTGCAGCCGCAAGCGGCTTCCGACTGGGCCCGTTCGTTCTCGTGATGGGGAAACACCAGGTCCGACCCGCCGCCATGGATGTCGAAGGGCAGCCCCAGGTACTTGCGAGACATGGCGGAGCACTCGATGTGCCAGCCGGGGCGCCCCTGCCCCCACGGCGAATCCCAGGCCGGCTCGCCGGGCTTGGCCGCCTTCCACAGGGCGAAATCGAGCGGGTCGCGCTTGCGATCCTCAAGCCCCTGGCCGTCGGCCCGCAGCTCCCGATGGCCGCCTTCCATCTCGTCCACATTGCGGCCGGAAAGCTGGCCGTAGCCATCGTAGGAGCGCACGGCGAAGTACACGTCCCCCTCGTCGGTAGCGTAGGCATGGCCCCCTTCGATGAGGCTGGCGATGAGCTCTTGCATGGCGCCTATTTCCTCGGTGGCCTTGGGGCGAATGTCCGGGTCGGCCACGCCGGCGGCGTGCATGTCAGCGATGAAAGCCTCAGTGTACTCGGCGGCCACCTCGGCGGCGCTGCGTCCCTCTTCCTTCGCACGGTTGATTATCTTGTCGTCCACGTCGGTGACGTTCTGCACGAAAGTAACCTCGAAACCACGCCAGGTGAGGTAGCGGCGAATGGTGTCGAAAGAGATGAAGGTGCGGGCGTTGCCGATGTGGATGCGGTTGTACACGGTGGGGCCGCACACGTACATGCCGATCTTCCCCTCGTGCAGTGGCACCAGGTCCACCTTCTTGCGCAGCTTGGTATCGTAGAGCTTAACGGTCATGGCAAGAGCCTTTCTATTTGCGGAAACGAAAACGAAGCGAGAACAGGGCGCCTAGCAACATCGGGCGCATAGGCACACCGCCGTGGCGCTGATACCCTCTTCGCGGCCCTCGAAGCCCAAGTGCTCGGTGGTGGTGGCCTTCACCCCCACGCTCTCCACTGGCAGCCCCATGGCGCGGGCCAGGTTCTCCCGCATGGCATCGCGGTAAGGCGAAAGCTTGGGCGCCTGGGCGGCAATCACGCTGTCCACATCCAAAATCTCGTAGCCGGCATCGCGCACGAACTGGGCCACGCGGGCCAACAGCTTCAGCGAGTCGGCGTCTTTGTAGGCGGGGTCGGTATCGGGGAACAGCTTGCCGATGTCGCCGCCGCGCACCGCCCCCAAAAGGGCATCGGAAATGGCGTGGGCCAAAACGTCGGCATCGGAGTGCCCCAACAGCCCCTTGGTGTGGGGAATGTCCACGCCCCCCAAAATGAGGCGGCGCCCCTCGGCGAAGGCGTGCACGTCCATGCCCTGGCCGATGCGCAAACGGGAGAAGTCTTCCATCGCAGCCGCTCCTTAAAAGCCCATATCATCGCTGCCGGCACTCTTCAGATACATCATGCGCACCGCCGCCGCCAGCAGAATGTAGTCCTCGGGAACCGTCAGCTTGATGTTGTCCCGCTTGCCTTCCACCACCAGCACCTTGCCCCCCAGGCGCTCAATGAGGGAAGAGTCGTCGGTGCCTACAAATCCGTCTGCCAAGGCAGCGGCATGGGCGCGGCGGTAAATGCCGCTGCGGAACACCTGCGGCGTCTGGGCGTTCCAGAACACCGAGCGGTCGGGAGTGCCCATAATCATGCCGTCTTCCACCACCTTCAGGGTGTCAACGGCCGGATGGGCCACCACGGCACCGTCGGCATCCAGGTTGCCCCGCACGGTATTGATGGTGTGCTCGATGAGCTCGGGGCTGATCAGGGGCCGGGCGCCGTCGTGCAGCACCACGAACTCGAAGCTATCGTCCACGTACTCCAGCCCCGAGAAAGCGGACTCCTGGCGAATGGAACCGGCCGGCGCCAGTACCACCGGCGTGACGAAGGGGAACGGGTCGATGGCCTTGTGGAGGTACTCGCTCTGGCGCTCTTCCGGGCACACGATGACGATGAGCCCGATGTCCCCCACCGCATCGAACGCCTCGGCCGACCAGGTGAGAATGGGCTTGCCGGCAATTTCCACCAGCTGCTTGCCCCCTTCTTTCCCGAAGCGCTCACCGGTGCCGCCGGCCAGGATGATGGCGGCGGTTTTGGGGTTCTTGTCCACCTTGCCCTGCAGCTCCAGCAGCGGGTGCTGCAGCATGTCGAAATCGAAATCGCTCAGCAGCAAATCGGGGGCCTGCAGCACGGAAGGTTCGTAGATGGGATCGATGGTGCGCGCCATGAATGGGCCCCTTTCTCAGGCTTCGTTTTTGTGAACAGTATAAACGAGGAAGGGAGGCCCGAAGGCCTCCCCTGGCAGAACGAACGCAAACGTAACGGCTACTCCGCCGCACCGCCGCCGGAAAGGACGCCGGCCGGAGCGCGGCCGGGGGCGCCGGCGTGGCCCAAGTCGAAATTGGTGAGCAGCAGCTCGGCGTCGCGGGCGACGGAGTCGCGCTTGCGGGGCGCCGGAATGGAACCGGTACCCGCCGTGAACACCAACTCGTCGCCGGCTTCGTTAAGCTGCACGTCCACCACGCTGCCGCTGGTCCAGCGGCCCTCCAGAATCTGCTCGGAGAGCGGGTCTTCCAGCAGCCGCTGGATGGCGCGGCGCAGCGGGCGGGCGCCGAAGGTGGTGTCGGTGCCCTCCTTCGCGATGAAGCGGCGCGCCTCGTCGGAGAGGTTGATGGTCATGTTCAGCTCGATCATGCGGTCGCGCAGCTCCGCCACCATCAGCTCCACAATCTGGCCGATCTCTTCCTCGGTAAGGCTCTTGAACACGATGATCTCGTCGATGCGGTTCAAAAACTCCGGCCGGAACAGCTTCTTCATCTCCGCCATCACGCGGGACTTGATCTCTTTGTCTGACAGGCCCCCCTGCGAATCGGCCGAGAAGCCCAGCGGGGTGCTCTGGGCGATGTCGCGGGCGCCCACGTTGGAGGTCATGATGATCACGGTGTTGCGGAAGTCCACCGTGCGCCCTTGGGCATCGGTGAGGCGGCCTTCCTCCAGGATCTGCAGCAGGATGTTGAACACATCCGGATGCGCCTTCTCGATTTCATCGAACAGCACCACCGAGTAGGGGCGCTGGCGCACGGCCTTGGTCAGCTGGCCGCCCTCGTCGTAGCCCACGTAACCGGGAGGCGAGCCCACCAGGCGGCTCACCGTGTGCTTTTCCATGTACTCGGACATGTCGAAGGAAATCAGCGCGTCTTCGGAATTGAACAGGAACTCCGCCAGCGCCTTGGACAGCTCGGTTTTGCCCACGCCGGAGGGGCCCAGGAAGATGAACGAACCAGCAGGGCGCTTCGGGTCTTTCAAACCGGAACGGGAGCGGCGGATGGCCTTGGAAAGGGCGGTGACCGCTTCTTCCTGCCCCACGATGCGCTCGTGCAGCACCCCTTCCATGCGCAGCAGCTTCTCGGTTTCGGCCTCGGTGAGGTTGGAAACCGGCACGCCGGTGGTCATGGACACGATGTCGGCGATGTCCTCCATCGTCACCGCCTGCACCGCTTTGGAGGTGTCGGCCTCCCATTGCTTCTCGGCGTCTTCCCGCTTGTTGCGCAGGTCGGTTTCCTTGTCGCGCAGCTCAGCCGCCTTCTCGAAGTCCTGGTCGGCGATGGCGGCGTCCTTCTCCTGGCGCAGATGGCGCAGCTGCTCGTCCAAATCCCGCAGCTCTTTGGGCAGTGTCATGTTGCGGATGCGCATGCGGGCGCCCGCCTCGTCCAGCACGTCGATGGCCTTGTCGGGCAGGAAGCGATCTTGGATGTAGCGGTCGGACAGCGTGACAGCGGCCCGCAGGGCGTCGTCGGTGAAGTGCACCTGGTGGTGCGCCTCGTACTTGTCCCGCAGCCCTTCCATGATGCGCACCGCCTGCTCCTCGTTGGGCTCGCTCACCGTGAGCGGCTGGAAGCGGCGCTCCAGAGCGGAGTCCTTCTCCAAGTGCTTGCGGTACTCTTCAGAGGTGGTGGCGCCGATGATCTGAATCTCGCCGCGGGACAGCGGCGGCTTCAGGATGGCGGCGGCGTCGATAGAGCCCTCGGCGGAACCGGCGCCGATGATGGTGTGGATCTCGTCGATGAACAGCAGCACATCGCTCTTCTCCATCACCTCGTTGATCACCTTCTTCAGGCGCTCCTCGAACTCGCCGCGGTACTTCGAGCCGGCCACCAGGGCGGAAACGTCCAGCGTGATCAGGCGCTTGTTGCGCAGCAAATCCGGCACTTGGTTGGCCACGATCAGCTGAGCCAGCCCCTCGGCGATGGCGGTTTTGCCCACGCCCGGCTCGCCCAGGATGAGGGGATTGTTCTTCTGACGGCGGGAGAGGATCTGCATCACCCGCTCAATTTCGGCGGCGCGGCCGATCACCGGGTCAAGCTGGCCGTCGCGGGCCTTCTGGGTGAGATCGGTGCCGAACTCTTTGAGCATGCTGGAATCGGGGCCGGATGCGGGGTCGAAACCGGAGCGGCCGGCGTACACGGGGCTTTGGCCCACCAAATCGTTCAGGGCAGAGCGCACGTCGTCGCCGCTGGCCCCCAGCCGCTGCAGCACCTCAAGGGCGGTGCCCTCCCCTTCCCGCACGATGCCCAGCAGCAGGTGCTCGGTGGAGATGTAGGACTGCCCCATCTGCATGGCCTCGCGCAGCGAGTTCTCCAGCACCCGCTTCACCCGCGGGGTGAAGGAAAGGTGGCCGGACACGTCGGTATCTTGGTCGATGGTGACCACCTGGCGGATGGTTTGCACCACGCCGTCGTAGGTGACGCTCAAACGATCCAGCGCCTGGGCCGCCAGGCCGTCCTTCTCCTGGATAAGGCCGAGCAGGATGTGCTCGGTGCCCACGTAGGGCTGATGCAGCCCGCGCGCTTCATCCTGAGCCAGGACAAGCACCTTACGGGCCTTGTCCGTGAATTTCTCGAATGACATGGTTGCCTCATTTCCCAAATTGGGTGCCCGCGAATGAACACTTTTCTCTCTCAAAAACAGACATGCCGGGCACAGAAATATAATCGAAGTCAGTTTAGCACTCGCGTCAAGCAATTGCTAAAATCCGCCCGCAGCGCCCCGTAGTTGTGGGCAGGTTGTGGATGGGAGCAGGCGGCGGCGAAGGAGCGCCCCGTTCCACGAACCCCAAACGAAAAGGCCCGCACCGGAAGGTACGGGCCAATTGTCGGAAAGCCGGCAAACAGCCGATTAGTACAGCTTGGCGCCGGCGGGGATGCGGTCGTCCACCATCAGCAGGTTCAGCTGCTCCTGCTTCTGGCCGTCCTCCCCTTCCACTTCGTTCACGGCGCTGATGATCATGCCGCAGGAATCGATGCCCATCATCTTGCGCGGAGGCAAGTTGGTGATGGCGATGAGGGTGCGGCCCACCAGGTCTTCCGGCTCGTAGTAGGCGTGGATGCCGGAGAGGATGGTGCGGTCTTGCCCGGTGCCGTCGTCAAGGGTGAATTGCAGCAGCTTCTTGCTCTTGGGCACCGCCGCGCACTCCTTAACCTTCACGGCGCGGAAGTCGGATTTGCTGAAGGTGTCGAAGTCCACCTCGTCGGCGAACAGGGGCTCGATGACCACATTCGACAGGTCCACTGCCGGCGCCTTGGGGACCGGGATGGCGGACGGGGCCGCAGGAGCCGCGGGGGTTGCCGCCGCGGCGGGCGCAGCCGCCTTACCGCCAGCGGGCGCAGCCGCCTTACCGCCAGCGGGCGCCTCATCCTTCATGTGGGGGAACAGCAGCACGTCGCGGATGGAGGGGGCGTCGGTGAGCAGCATCACCAAACGGTCGATGCCGATGCCCACGCCGCCGGCCGGGGGCATGCCGTACTCCAGCGCGCGGATGTAGTCGGCGTCGTAGCCCATGGCCTCGTCATCGCCCATGTCCTTGGCCTCCACCTGGGCACGGAAGCGCTCCGCCTGGTCGATCGGGTCGTTCAGCTCAGTGAAGGCGTTGGCATACTCGTGGCCCAGGATGAACAGCTCGAAGCGCTGGGTGAGCTCGGGGTTGTCGGGGTGCTTCTTGGCCAGGGGCGAAATCTCCAGCGGATGGTCAATCACGAAGGTGGGCTGCACCAGCTTTTCCTCCGCCACCGCTTCGAAAATCTCGGAAATCAGCTTGCCCTTGCCCCAAGCCGCCTCGGCATGGCCGCCGTTCTTCTCCAGAATGGCCACCAGCTCTTCGCGGCTGCGGGCGAAAGACACCTCTTCGCCGGCGTGCTCGGAAGCCAGCTCCATCATGGAAGCGCGGCGCCAATTGCCGGAAAGGTCCACGTCGACGCCTTGATAGCTCACCTGCAGGCCGCCACAGGCGTGCTGGGCCGCCGCCTTGATACAGCCTTCGGTGAGGTCCATCATCGAGTCCAGGTCGCCGAAGGCCTCGTAGGCCTCCATGGTAGTGAACTCGGGGTTGTGGTAGGGGTCCATGCCCTCGTTGCGGAACTGGCGACCAATCTCGAACACCTTCTCGAAACCGCCCACCAACAGCCGCTTCAGGGGCAGCTCGGTGGCAATGCGCAGGTAGTAATCGCGGTCGAGCGCGTTGAAGTGGGTGATGAAGGGCTTGGCGTTCGCGCCGCCGATGATGGCGTGCAGAAACGGCGTTTCCACCTCGTAGTAGCCCTGCTCCTCCATGTAGCGACGGATGGCGGACACAATCTTGAAGCGGCGCTCGAAGGTGGTGCGCACCTCCGGGTTCATCACCAGGTCCACATAGCGCTGGCGGTAGCGGGTTTCCTTGTCCTGCAGGCCGTGGAACTTCTCCGGCAGCGGGCGCAGGCTCTTGCTCATCAGCTCGAAGGAATCCACCGCCACCGAAAGCTGGCCGCGCTTGGTGCGCATCATGGTGCCGGTCACGGCAATCCAGTCGCCCACGTCGAGGTCCTTCAGCTCTTCGAAGGCTTCCTCGCCCAGAGCGTTGATGCGGCAGAACAGCTGGATGTCGTGGCCCGACTCCCGCAGCTCCAGGAAGGCTATCTTGCCCTGCACCCGCTTGGCCATGATGCGGCCGGCGATGGCCACCGCCTTGTCGGTGGACTCGCCCTCTTCCAGCCCGGCGAACTGCTGGTTCAGCTGTTCCACCGTGTGGCTGCGCTTGAACGAGTGGCCGTAAGGGTCGCGGCCGGCGGCGATCATCGCCGCGCGCTTGGCCTTGCGCACCTCAATCGGGTCGTCTTCAACAACGGCTTCAATCTCTTCGCTCATGGGCCCTCCTAACGTGTCCATGGAGAAACGTAAGAACCTATTTTCCTCAAATTCTTTCAGAGATGCAGGTCCGATAAAAGTAAGCGAGAAGGAGCCCGGTGCCCCAGATTGCCCCGCGCAGAAGGCCAAGCGTACTTCGGTACGCGCCGCGCCTTCTGGAAGGGGCAAGATGGGGTGCCCGGCTCCTTCGCAGCGCCCGAGCGGTTCCGTCGGCCGGAAGGCCGACGGAACCAACTTAATGCTCGATCTTGGTAATCGTCATCTCGATGGTGCGACCGGTGGGGCCGGTGGTGGACACCACGTCCCCCTTCTTGTGGCCCAAAAGCGCAGCGCCCACGGGCGACTCGTTGGAAATGCGGCCGGTGGCCACGTCGCTCTCGGCGGCGCCCACGATGGAGAACACGCGCTCTTTGCCGTTCATCTCCACTGTCACCGACGAGCCGATGTTCACCTTGCTGGAACGCTTAGGGGCATTCACCACGGTGGCCTCCGACAGGATGCGGTTGATCTCGGAGATGCGCGCCTCCATCATGCCCTGCTCATTCTTGGCGTCGTCGTACTCGGAGTTCTCGGAAATATCGCCGAATTCGCGGGCCACGCGGATGCGCTCGCCCACTTCGGCACGCTTCTCGTTCTCCAGGTAATGGAGCTCTTCTTCCAGCTTCTCCTTACCCTCTTGGGTGAGGATGTAATTGCCGTCAGCCATGAGCCGACCTCCTTCGGTAACGGAGGGCACGGTAATTGCCCCCGGACTGCAACAAAGACGCACCGCCAAACTGATAAGCAGTGCGTCTTCAGGGTTTCTGCGTTGAGCAGAGGAATTATAACCAGGTAATTGTGTTTTACAAAGGGCTATTCGGCCTTCTTCACTACCTTCTTCTTAACGGTCTTCTTGGGAGCAGGCTCTTCCACCACTTCCTCCACCACCTCTTCCTCGTCGGTGGCCTCTTCGGCGTCCTTCTGGCCCTCGCCCATGCCGTCGCGCAGGTTCTTCACCGTCTTGCCGATGGCGTTGCCCAGTTTGGGCAGGTTCTTCGGGCCGAAGATCAGCAGGATAACGGCCAGAATGATGAGCAGCTCGGGCACGCCCATTCCCAGAAACTTCATGTTCTTCTCCTCGCGTTGGTTTGGTTCGGGCACCACTGCCCTTAAGTCAACTAGCGGGAAAAGATAGCACAACCGCGGGCGCGCGGCGCGCTGCCCTATAAAGATTCCACAGGGGAAACGGCGGCGGGCGCTACCGCCCCACGTCCCAGGCCACGAAGGCCCAGGTGGTAATTTGCGGGTCCTTCAGCCGCAGCCATTCGCCTGCCCCGCCGTCCTCTCGGGCGCCGTGCAGCTTGGCCGGGGCGCCGGCCTCGTCGCCGGCGGACACCAGCTGCTCGTCCAACCAGCGCTCCAAGCGGGCAAAGGCCGCCGCCCGAGCCGATGCCCCCAGTTGGTCCAGCGCCTGCTCCGCCATCTTCCGATAGCGCTCCCGCGCGTCCTCCCGCGAGGAAAAGCGGTCGTGGCGCACGCTGCGGATGTAGCTCACCTCGGGGCAGAACCCCCCGTCCGCCAGCATGTTGAAGGCGAACAGGTAGTCCCGCGCCACATCTTCCGGCAGCCCCATCACCCGAAACACCCGGTTGTCCATCCGCGGGGACGAACCGGTGGCCAGCGTCACGCACACTCGGCGCCGGGCAGTGCGGCACAGCTTGTCCAGGGCGGCCTGCAGATCGGCCACCGCCATCGAGCGCGAGGCCACGCACACGTCCACCGACTTCTCCCCCACGCCACGGGCCTCCCAATCATCCTCCCAGCTCATCTGCACCGGGCGTACGGAGGCGATGGCCTTCTCGGCCAAAGTGCGCTCCATCACCCCCAGCATGCCGGCGGAAAAATCGGCCGCCACCACTTTATGGCCGACGGCCCCCAGCGGGATGGACAGCGCCCCAGTGCCGCAGCCCATGTCCAACACCGTCTCGCCGGGGCGGATAGCCGCCAGGCGCAGGAAGTCCTCCACGTAGGTGCTGGGGGCATCGGCCACCGTGAAGGTTTTGGAGCGCTCATCCCAGTAGGCGGCGTCGTCGCTGCGGCGACGGGCCGCCTGGAACGCCTTCCAGCGGCCGCTCCAATCGATGGGGGCAAGGGCGGGGGTTTGGGTCATGGGGCAACCTTTCCGTAACGGGCAGTCTCGCTATTATACTCGCTCAAGGCAAATGGACGGCCCTTATCTGCACTGGCGCAGACGGGCCTTCATCTCCGGAGAGATGCGGCGGCTCTCGATGGCCTTCTGGATGGCCTTGCGGCGGGTCCACTCGTCCAGAAGGGCGCCCGCCCCCTTCGCCTCGAAATAGGGCAGCGCGGCCGCCTGCTGCTTCGCCAGCGCCTCGGCGAAATACCAGGCCCGCATCATGTCCACATAGTAGACGTCGTCTTTGCTGGCCGGCTGCTGGCGCGTGCTGGGCATGCGAGCTGCGGCCACCGTCTGAAGAAAGCGCTCCTCGAACAGCTCGTCCAAGAACAGGCGCATCAGCACCCCGATGCCGAAACGGATGGTGTAGCACTTCCCCGACGCCAGCCACTCCTGCACCTTCGCAAGCGTCAGGCCGGGCTGCTGCGCCAGCACCTGCACCGGCAGCTGGTCGCAGGTGGCCCAGTTGTCAACGTGGGGAAGAAAGGCATCGTAGAGCTTGAGGGCGGTGCGGTAGTCTTTTTCCAGCCCGATGGCGAAGGCGTGCACTTGGTTTTCGTCGTACAGCCGATGCGGCAGCGCCTTGAGGAAGGTCTGCTTGTCGGGGAGCTTCGCCAGCTGCTTGGCAATGCGCCGCAGCGCCGGGGTGCGCACGCCGGCAATGGTTCGCGAGTCCAAATTGGGCACCAGCTTGGAATGGAATTGCCGGTAAGACGCGTCCACGTTCTGGGCGATGCTTCGGTTGACGAACTCCAAAGCGCTGTCCTCGCCGAAACCCTCCAGCTCGGCGCCCAGCACCTCCTCGAAGGGGCGCTGGGCCGCCAGCACCAAAAGCCGGTCTTTCTGGCGGCGGTCCAACTTCTTGAAGCGGGCCTCGGCGCTCATGGCCCGCTCCTTGGTGTAGAAGCGGGCGCAGGCAACCAGCTTAACCGGCCCGTGGGACTTCGTGTACTTCGCCCCCGTGCCCGCCTGGTGGGCCGCCACCCGCGCCTTCACATCGGGGCTGTAGCCGGTGTAAAGGCTGCCGTCCCCGCACTCCAGCACGTACATGTAATGTTCGAACATACTCATAGGGCCAGTATAGGGCTTCCCCACCGGCGTGGTTGGGCGAAAAAGCAGCAGGACGACCGTCTTCACCTCGTCGGCTAATGCAGCGCGTTAACGATAAGCGTGAGAACGAATGCGACGATCAATCCGATTCCCGCGCCGCAGATGAGCTTCGTAAGGTTGGACAGCCACGGACTGCGTCGCGAAAGGGCTTCTCCGTCCTCGGGCACCTCTTCCCCATCCATGAACGCGCTGATTTCGCGGTATGTCACGAGATTATGGCTCTTCTTTATCCATTCGATCCTCACCGATAGCACAAGCGAGGGAATCCAGAAGGCAACCATGGCGGCTATTCCCGCAAGAGCGCCCGTCGACAAAAACGGTATAGGCGAGGGATTCTTCCAGACAGCGTTAAGCCCGACCATGCAGGCAATGCCCATGAGTATGAGCGCGACAGACCCGACCGCCATCCGCTCCATCACCACCGCATCCTTGCTGACCATCGCTTTCATTGAAACCACGTCTCCTTTCACGAGATCATCTATGGAGACGCCGAATAGGTCGCTGAGCAAAAGAAGGCTTTGAACATCGGGATAGGTCTTCCCGTTCTCCCAGCTGGACATAGTCTGCCGCGACACGTATATCGCGTGAGCAACGTCTTCCTGGGACAGGCCCAGGCGTTCGCGGTTGGCCTTCAGTTGCCTTGGCAGCTCCATCGGCACCTCCTTTCCGAAGACGAGGTTTGCATTCGGCATTCGAAGATACCACCAAGATGGCTTTACATTGATGTATTGAGAGCAATTCGAAGCGTCAAAAGGTCTTTACATAAGCCTCTGAACTGGTGATTTAGATTCGAAGTCTATTTTAACGAATTCAATGTCAGCAGAACGTCGCAGATATCACCTTGAACAAGAGGTCGCATGCTATCGGTGTATTTAGAGAGATCCGCGTGCCTTAGCGCATCGGAGATACGGGCAGTAAGTTGCGGCTTCTCTTCAGCGACTTGCGCTAATGCTTTCACGCATTGACGAGCCGTGATAGGCTTCTCGTCAGTCACATGCTCAAGGTACTCGTCGATGATCTTTTCGATCTTGCCCGCTTCGTCCCATCTCGCATTGCAGGCAATTAGAGTCAGTCCGCGCGTTCGGACGTAGGAATTTTGATCGCTCATCATCTCGATGAAGGTATCCATATAGTGATATACCTCATCGCTCTGACCGCTGGCCTCGACGAGCGATTTCAGCGCGCAGTAAGCAACTTTGTTGTTAGGTGAGCGGAGTTGGTGCACCAGCATCTCGACGCTTTCTTCATTTATCACAATAATCCTTCCTTCTATTGAGATTGCCCGCAGCATGCGAACTTGAAACAAGCTGAAGGACACCGAGCAGCAGATAGAATGCAGACAGCCCATTCGGAATGAAGACCAGTTCAAACATGGTCCAGAAAATGAGCAGGATTCCCGCAGTGATGCCCAGCGGTAAGAGACTGCAAGTTTCCCGCGAAAGCGGAAGACCAGAGCGATCACGTTTGGAACCCCGTTTACGAGGAGAAGCGCAAACCCCGCCCAGAACAGGTCCTGCTTCATGAAGTCCGGTATAGGAAGCGGATCGAGGATCGATGCGGGCATCCAATCATTCCATGAAAGCGGAAGCGTAAAGAACGCGCTCGCCATCATCCAGACTCCGCAGACCGAGGCACAGATCCCGTCGAACCAGTTCATGAACAGCGCGAAAGCGCGGGACAGCCTGCCTAGCATTGCTCCCCTTTCTCCATTGCGCTCAGGCAGGCGAGCACCGGTTCTAAGTACTCGCGCCTTGTGCCGTCGAAGCCCTCGCCCATGACGCGCAGCATCTCGGCTGCCTTCGGGTCGCTCTCTGCTGCCTTGGCGTTCGCCTTGAAGAACATCTTCATCGCAATCTTGTCTGCCGCCCCGAGGCGCTCAAAGTCGAACCCGCCTTGGCAGTAGAAGTGCGGGAAGGCGGGATACTCGTTCTCGGGGAACGTGCGGTGAAACGCTTCCTCTGTCTCTGATGCCGGCCACATATCGCACGGCATGGGCGTAGCTCCCGTGGCAAGCACTACAACGCGAAGGTTTGGATGATCTCGCATCACCTTCTTCAGCCATTTGGCGCCCTTGACGGATGCCGCATGGAACCAGCTGCAGAAGACGAGAGCATCCACATCGTCCAACGCAACACTATTCTTCTCGGAATAAGGAACAGCCTTGCACCCGAGGTCTTCTGCGAGCCATTCGGCGTACTTCTTCGTGAATCCCGTCTGTGAACAGTAGATAACAGCGGCTCTCATCCTAGGCGTCCTTTCTGTGGGCATCGTTGAACTGCTCGACATGGCGCAGACAGAAAGCACGGGCATGATCAGCTGACGCCTCTTGCTCCATCAGCATGAGCATGGGCCCGTGGAACTCCATGGCTGCGAGCTCGATATCGCATGGAGCAAACACCCCGGCATCGACCAAATGGGAGAAGATGGTCTTCTGCAGCTCGATGGGGCGCTCGATGAACATGGCTGCGTAGAGCGCGCGGAAGCGGTCTTCTCCATAGCGGTTGGAGGCGAGCATCCGCATGAAGAGCTTGATCCTTGCATTATCGAAAAAGGGCGCGTAGCTATCCCATACGAGAGAGGAGAGCTCTTGGCTCTTCGCGCATGAGTAAGCGTGCGGGTCGTCTTCGGGAGAGGCCATCGCGCCCGCATCCCTCACCGTGCTCTCAACATATGAGCTCTCCCGCTCGGTCAGTGCGTCGAAGAGCTCCCGCTTTCCCTTGAAATGGTTATAGAGCGAAGCAGCCTTCATCCCGGCAGCTTCTGCGATATCGCGCATGGTGGTCGCTGCGTAGCCCTTCTCGCTGAAGAGGACGAGCGAATCATCAAGAATTCGATCCCGTGGGTTTCCCTCGATTTTCGGCATAAGGCTCCCTTGCGCTAACTAACATTTGTTAGTTAGTATAGAGATTCAAAGGAGGTTGCGTCAATCTATGTGGAGAGTTAAAGGTATTGTCCTTGCCAATGAGGAAGTCTTGCCTTTTGAGCTGCATATGGCAAGTTCGGTTGACGCATTTCCAACCTTTGTTGGTTGAGTGCCAACCACAGCAGTCGGTACATTCAGCCCATCGTTGAACACGTAGAATATCCAGAGGAGTGATGAAGCATGAATTTCAACGAGAAGCTGATAGAGCTGCGCAAGTCCAAGCACCTCTCCCAAGAAGAGTTGGGGCACGAGATAGGCGTGTCGAGGCAGACCATATCCAAATGGGAGTCCGGCCAGTCCTACCCCGACTTTCAGCGGCTGGTTCTTTTGAGCGACTATTACGGGCTGTCCTTAGACGAGTTCGTACGCAATCTCGACGTGCAGGATGTGCGCGATAAGAACATGAGTGCCGAGCAACTGAACTCCATCTACAACGACGTCGGGTTTGCGAAGAAATGCATCAAATGGTGGATCATCATCGCAGGCATTGCTGTGGGAATCGTGCTTCTGCTCATCCTGCATTTCGTCATCAACGCCATCTTCGTGTGGTGAAGCGACTGCACGCGCCTGCACCAAATGCTTTTAGAGATGCTTCAAAGATTGCTCCCATTCAGCTTTAGTCCTTGAAGCATACGGAAAGGAAACGATGGGACGGGGCAATGCTTCGAAGAAACACTACCCCAATCTGTCCTTCTGATATGCTCTCCCACGTAAGCTTTGGGCTGGGCAGTTTTTATTCTGCCTTTCCACAGGCTTTCAAGATCAGTGTCGCGGCACCGCAGAGGAGTCCTCCTATGGGCCAAGGAAGCCAGAAGAATTCGTCAACTTCGCTGCCGTTGCCCAAGGGGATGAATAACAAGCTAAGCGCGATGATGGTCGCCACTATCATGATGCAACCGCATATCGGCCCCACGAGCCTGCTCTCCTGTTTGAGCGCAAGCGCGCGCTCACGTTGTTCTTCCGTCAGGTTCGCTCGCTCTATGTCAGATGCGCTCAGCTCCTTTACGGATTCCTTGTTGTACTCGTCGATGTTCACGCGCCCCAAGGCGAGCGCGCCGTGAATGATGAGCCAAACGTCTATCGCTATGCATACGAGCATGGAGAAAGCGGCGAATATATTGTTCATCGACGGTTCGTCTGTCTCGGAGCCGAAAAAGATGACAAGGACTATCCACAAGAAGATGAGGCAGATGCCAATAATGAGCTCCCGGGTGAATTGTTCACGCGCCTTCACCTTGTCGGCTTCTGTGTAGAAATCCTCCAGATAGGGATGGAGTTTGACGAATGCAGAATGTTCAAGCGCTGCCCTGATGATGAATGCCAGCCCCGAGCCTATGCCTGCGAAGAGGAGGAGCATGCCGAAACCCGCCGAGATCTTCTCCGGCAGAATACCGACATCGGACAATCCTCCGAAAATGACACAGAAGGCCACTCCCAAGATAATGAGCGATATTCCCGTCGGGATCTTCCAGCCAAAGGTTCGCATGATCTTGTCGTATCCGAAAAGGTCGGATGGCGCTCGATGCTGCACGAGGGCGGGCGTTGGCCCCTCTCCGGTAAGGTCACCCGTTATAAGATCATCGAGGGTGCAGCCGAACAGGTCGCACAAAGCAAGCAGCTTGTCCACCTCGGGGCTCGTTGTCCCCGCTTCCCATTTTGTGACGGCTTGTCGGCTCACGCCTATACGTGCCGCGATGGCCTCTTGCGTCATGTTGTTTGCTGATCGAAGATGCAGCAGGTTCTCTCTGAATGCCATTGGTGTGATTCCTTTTTTCATCGGTTGCAATTGTACTGTGTCGAGATGATCCAAATTAAAGCATTCTTCAGGTTCCTGCCATCAACCAGCCGGTGCAAAATACGTTTTTTTCTGGAACTTGGTGGTTGCCAAGGGCTGGTCACAAGCATCTTTTTTATACGTTTGGGCACGTACATGTACTCGGGGCTCATAGGGTGGGTGACGAGCTCGCAACCGTCGTCGAGGCTCCCGTCGTGCTTGAAGTAGAGGAAGTCGTTTCCGTACATGGAGCTGATGCGGGTCGCTGCGGCATCGGCGTCGCCGTCGTCCATCTCAAGCTCAACGCCGAGGTAGAGGCCCGTAGGCTCCGACTCGGGATCATCGCGGAAGATCGGGGCGGGCTTGAAGTAGTAGGACTGTATGGACTGCCCGTTGTCGTATGAGGAGCAGGACCAGCAGTAGCGCCCACTCTCGGTCTCTCGCGTGTCGCTTGTGCGGAAGAGCCGCCCGCAGCATTCGCAGCGGGAGTAGTTCGGGAGGCACTCTTCGCAGATTTCGCGCCCGTTGTGGGCGATGGCTGGCGGGTGCAGTTCCGTCTCGTGGAGCTGTCCGCAGTGGCCGCATGTGTATGTGCGGGCATCGGCGCAGCTGCGGCAAAGGACGCATGACTCGGAGGTGGTGAGCATCTCCTCGGTGAGACGGAAGGTGCCGCAATGGTCGCATCGGGTGTATCGCGTCTCAGCGCAGTTCGGGCAGACGTCCTGAATCGGTGAGCTTGCGGGTTCGTAGATCGTCTCGCAATGCCGACAGAAGTTCAGCAGAGCCTCGCTCTGAGGAGGGTTTGCTCGCCTCGCTCTGGTTCGTGTGGCAGTTCTTGGCATGTGGATCGCCCCTTTCTTTTGCGTGCCTTGCACGCCCGGGGGCGCAGGTGACGTGCGTTCGCGGCAAGGGAGGAAGCGAAACCCGGAGGGCTGGAGTTTTTATCGCTTTCGGATATAGTCACGCGGCGAGAAAAAGTTTTCGCGGCCCTTGCGCGTATGAGCGGATGCCTGCGAACATGCGGGTTGCTAGGTGCGCTGAAAGGGCGATTAGCCAAGCCACCGCCTGAGAGCAAGAGCGGGACTGCGCTGCTCAGCAGGCTCATATGATGCTGAAGCAAAGGCGTTGCGACTTCCCGGAACCCAGCAAATCCCATCCAATTCGGAAAATCCACAGTCTGTTCGATTGACGGATTCACCCAATGGGTGCATCATTAGAAACTTTAAAATCGTACAAATGTTCCCATTCCGAGGAGGTGCCTCTTGCGCGAGCGCGTCATAATGCATATCGACATGAACGCCTTCTATGCGTCCGTGGCCCAGCACCTCGACCCATCGCTCAGGAACAGGCCGGTAGCCGTCGCCGGAGACCCTGAGCGCAGAAGCGGAATCATCCTCGCCAAGTCGCGAGAGGCCAAGGCGTGCGGCGTTAAGACGGCGGAGGCGATATGGCAGGCCAAGCAGAAGTGCCGAGACCTCATCGTCATGCCACCGGACTATGCTGCCTACAAGAGGTACTCGACGCTTGCGCGCTTGATCCACTACGAGTACACCAACCAGGTGGAGCCTTTCGGGCTGGATGTATCCTGGATAGACGTGACGGGTTCGATGCACCTGTTCGGCGAAAGCCCCATGCTCATAGCCCAAGAGATCTCGGAGCGCGTCAAGAAGGAGCTAGGCCTTACGGTGTCGGTCGGGGTCTCGTGGAACAAGGTGTTCGCGAAGCTCGGAAGCGACACGGACCCGGGAGACGGCATCATCGCCATCACCAAGGGCAACTACAAGGACGTCGCATGGCCGATGCCAGCCTCCGAGATGATCTACGTGGGACCGGCCACCACCCGCAAGCTCCAATCGGCGGGCTACATGACCATAGGCGACCTCGCGCATGCCGGGGACTACTTCCTCGACAAGAGGTTCGGCAAGATCGGAAGGATGCTGCGCGCATTCGCTCGCGGCGAGGACCAGACCCCCGTGCGCGTGATGGATCCCGCGAAGGCTGATGTTGACTACGTCGTCAAGGGCATCGGGAACGGTCTCACAGCCCCGCGGGACCTCGTTTGCGAGGCGGACGTGAAGGCACTCGTGTGGCTGCTGTCAGAGTCGGTGTCGCAGAGGCTTCGGGAGTCGCATCTTCGCTGTAGGACAATATCGGTCGGCATCAGGCGAGCAGTGGACCTCACGGGGTACTCAAGGCAGACGACCTTGCGCGTGCCGACCTGCCTGACGACCGACGTGGCCAACATCGCCATGGAGCTCATTCGAACAAGCCAGCCGCTCGATGAGGAGCACGCGATACGGGCCATCCATGTGCGCACCACGAACCTGTCCTCGATGCTGGAACCGACGCAGCACGACCTCTTCGGGGATGTCGAGAAGGTGAGCAAGCTTGAGAAGCTCGACCTCGTGATCGACAAGCTCAGGCGTCGCTTCGGCAACAAGTGCGTCCATCGTGCCGTCGAGCTCACTGACGAGGTGATGTCCGGACTGGACATCAAGCGCGACAAAACCGTCCATCCAGTAGGGTTTCTGAGGTAGGCGATGGGCGTGGTTCAGGGAATAGACGGAAGGGTGAAGCGGTACGTCTGCGTGACCGCTCGCATAGACGAGGACGGCAGGACGCGCCCCATGTCCGTGCAATGGTGGAACGGCGAGACCTATCCCATAGAGAAGGTCATCTCGGTTTGTCGCCGCTCATCTAAGCGCGTAGGGAGCGATGGTATCTGCTACACCGTTATCATTAACGGCAAGGAGACCTTCCTCTACCACGAGGACCCGCGTTGGCTCGTGGAGGAGAAGGTCGCAGAAGGGCATATCTGCTGAGCAGGCCTCATTCGCGCCCCGACGTATCGGTATCGGCATCTGCTATGAAACGAATCTCGCCCTCAGTTATTAACAACGCATTGGCACCGTTGAACATGAAGTCGAGATTATCAAGCTGGCTTATCTGCGCGTCAACTGTTGACGGCATGGACCCGTCCTTCGAGATTTCGCGGTAGAGACCGCGCTTTTTATCCTCGTTCTTTTTCTTGCCCTCTTTGAGCACAGCGAGAGGTGTGTGCCTATCAACGAACTCGCCAACGTGCTTGACCGCTCCATCCACGGGGTTCTTTGGCGGCTCTTTCAATTCGCGCTTCTTGGCTACGGCGATGGGAGAAAGACCTTTGACTTTATCAACCTTGACGCTCAGTTTCCTGCAAACATCGTCGTGAGCCGATTGATATTCCTCAAGCATGTCCGAAGCAGATGCCTTCAGCTTGCCGACGCGTTTTGAGGAGAAGTCGTTATCGTATTGCATGCTGGTCTGTTCAACGAGCATTGCAAGCTGGAATGTTGACGCAGACGCCTCTTCCAAGGTTCGCAGCTTATCGATAGCCTCTCTTGTTTCCTTTTCATTCAATCGGCCACTCTTTGACAGCTCTTGCTTAAAGTCGTTCAGCGAAGAGATCTGATAGGACCAGAGCTGTAGTGCAGCGGTACTCATGCTTTCAAGGTTGTTGATTACTGCCTGAAGCTTTACCGGGTCGGCGCTGTTGTCCTCAAGATCCGTCGCGTATTGCTTGAGCTTTCTGAAGATTCCATCGATCTCAGCTTCTTTGTCGCGCCCAAGCATCCGCTCGATGGTGGCAATCCCACTCTCGATGCTTTCGAGCTTCGAATTGATTTCGGTCATATACGCTTGACCTACTACGATTGCCGCGCCTTGAAGAGCCAAGTTCGCAACTGCGGCAGGGTTGGACTTCAGCCCCGCCTTTTTGATGGCGGCTTGGGGATTAAAATTTCCGTCCTTGTTGAATCCGCCCAGTTGCTTCCATTCTTCCCAGCCGGGCGTTTTGCGGTTGAGCAGATCGTTCCAACCAAGCTGCTTGCCATCGACCACTGGAAACCGGACCATGGCCGCATCTTTGCCTGGCACGGCTGCAGCAACGTTGCCAAGAAGCGGAATGAGGGCATCGCGTCTCGCTTTGAACCCGCTGAAACCAGAAGGGATTGCGAGTGAATGGTCTTCGCTTTCTAGCGGGACCGCATCAAGCTCTTCGCACCCAATCAAGATCATGCCATCGTCCTCACCTGGAGGAACGAGTGCGGCTTCATGATTCAGCTCTTCGTTATCACTGTTGTTGTCTTTCATTTCTGGATCTCCCGAATCATTGCTTTGGGGTCGTCTATGCTTATTCCGATAGCCCGCACTTGCTTCGTGCCGGTTATTGTTCGTGCTAACACTGGGCGCTTCGTGATGATCCAAAGATTTGCTTTGTAGAAGGTCCCGAAGTTGAGCGCGTCCACTTTTGGAAGGTCGCAGGCATCTCTTTCAGTAACGCAGACCTTCTCGATTTCGGAAAGCGGAATCACCGCCTCCATCTGGATGCCGCATTCCAGGCGAACGCAATCATCGCCAATCGCGACAGGGCGCATCACGCGAGCTCGCGCGTCACCTACGAGCCAGATGACCGCATAGACCGAAAGTGCCGTCACGACGCATGCGGCGGCTACGCTCCACTGCGATATGAGGAGGTGGACACCAACTATCTCAACCGGGAACGCGAGCGCGAGACCGAGCATCATGCTCATGTAGCCTCCGGCATTGTGATAGCTGAAAACTCTCTCTCCCGGAAGCACGTAGGGCTTCTTTCGCCACGAGAGCAATGCGTAGTACCAGACGCTGAGCTCGGCTGCCGCCATGCTCGCAGGCGCATTCTTCCTCACGAGATAGAGCATCGTCTCCCTGAACCAGACCATAGGGTCTGCGCTGGCCTTCCTTGCTGACTTGTAGACTTGGGTCACCTTCAGGCACTCCCTGAACGCGATGGTGAGCTCAGCTGGAATTAGCACTACAAGCAGATATGGCAGCACGCCAGCGTCGGCAGATCCGAGCGCGAAGATGCTCAGCCCGTACCCGATCCAGATGACGGGGATGACCGAGAGAAGCGAGAGCCTTCTCGGCCTGATGACGAAAAGATAGAAGCCGAGAGGTATCCCGACCATGAAATCGAGCGGCAAGATAATGTCCTCGATATGGCTTGGTATGTACGGAGCGGAGACGACGCCGTAAATGTAGAGGGAGAGACCCAGCGTGCAGAAGCCGATCAAGCTCAATCGCTGCCTTCTTGCTGCATCCATCTCTTCTCCCTCCTTGCTTAACTGGGACAAATTGTCCCAGTGGCTCTGAACTGGCACTTCTTTGCCGATTACATCGGTTTCAGGTTCTGGTTGAGCCTGTCCACCATCCAAGCAAGACGCTTCTCGCGACCAGCATCGGTCTTTGCATCAAGGTAGGCACGAGTGTATGTCTTCCGCACCGAAGGCGACATGCCGAGGAAGTTCGCATGCGCCGCCTCGTAGGGCTTAAGGAGCTGTGCTACGCACTCGATGTCCTCGTCGGTGATGCCGGTAGCCTTTGGGGCATCCCATTGGCCGTTTTCCTTCGCCTCCTCGATCTTCGCGCGCCCATGCTCGGTCATGAGCCCGAGATTCTCAAGCTCGGCTATAAGCTTCTTGTTCTTCTCCGACCATTTGCTGTTGGGCCTCCGTTGTGAGAAGTACTTTCGATAGGAGATGTCATCGATCCTCTGCATCTGCCCGTCGATCCATCCGAAGTACAGCGCCTCCTCAAGCGCCTCGGACGCCTTGAGGGTTTTGGGGCCTCCTGCTTTGCCGAAGATGAGCCACACGCCATCGCTAGAGGCGGCGTTCTCGCCCAACCAATTCCTGAATTCGTCCCTATTAGCGAATCGCAGATCTTTGCTCATGCCTGCCTCCTACATACGACACAATACGCTCTTCCGCCCATGATGGGTTGGACCTCAAACGCAAAGCCCGCACTCTGCGCTGCCGAGAGGACCTCACTCTCTGCGTGCATCCTATAACCGAACTGGGTATGCGAATAGGATTCGATGGACTGGTTCGTGTAATGGGTACCAATGAAGAGGCCACCTGGTTTGAGCGCCCGAGCGATTTCTGCGAAGCCCGATGCCAGGTCCTCCCAGAAATACAGCGTATTGATAGTCAGCGCCTTATCGACAGTCGCGTTTTCAATCGGCATATCATCCACGGGGCACCAGAGAAGCTCGACATCCTTGCCTTTTAGTCTGTGCTTGGCGGATTTTAAGACATCGCTAGAGATATCTGTCCCGATAAGGCGGCAATCGCACCTGTGGGCGATCCTTTCCATCATGGCACCGTTGCCACAGCCTATGTCGAGGACGGTGTCGCCAGCCTGAGGACGAAGGAGTCTCTCAGTCGTTTCGTACATCTGCGCGTTCTGGCGGTTCATGACGGCCATCACGATGCGTCCTCCGAGCCCATGCGGGTTTGCAAATTGTGCTGCTATGTACTCATTAAAGCTCATTCGCAACAGCTCGGATCAGGAGTGCTTCTCCATGTACTCCTGCTTGACGAGATCGATGCACTTGCCACCAATTCCGTAACTCGCATCGTCTATTTCGTGGATAGTGATGCTATAGAACTCGGGAGGAATCTTCATAACCTCGGAAGACACCGCTGTGAGTCGCTCGACCAACGTGCGCTTCTGCTCATCCGTGAGTTTTCCTGATTCGATGGTGATGTGGGGCATGACAGCTCCTTAACTTCTCTTGATCTCGTCCTTGTAATGCTCGATCTTCTTATCAAGATGGGCGAGGTTCTCCTGCCATTTCGAGATCATGTCGATGATGCTCTCCCGATGGCTGACCAGCATGGCCATCCGCTCTTCGAGCGTGGAATTTCCCTTTGCGCGCAAGTCCGCATATCGCTTGATTTGCGCAAGCGGCATCCCGGTTTCTTTCAAGCGCTCGATGAAGGCGATCCAAGTAAGGTCAGCCTCGTCATATTCTCTATGACCCGAGGCGTTCCTCTCTGGCGAGATGAGCCCTTTGCGCTCGTAGAAGTGCAGGGTGCTCACGGGAAGCCCGGTGCGTTTCGAGAAGTCTCCGACCTTCAATGATCCTCCTTGACCTCAACCGTGGTTCAGATTTTACCATCTAGCCCACGTATCCGAACGAAGAGGAAGAAATGAGCATGAAAGAAAGATACGAGAGGGGTTTGGAACTCCTGCGGCAAGTAGATGGTGATGGCGGAGTGCAGGTGGTCGACTCGCTGAAGGATCTAGCCCCCGATGTCGGCAGGTACATCATAGAGTTCGCTTTCGGAGACATCTATGCGCGGGGAGGTCTCTCCCTTCGCGATCGAGAGCTTGCAACTATCGCAAGCCTTTGCACTCAGGGAGCCTGCGAGCCTCAGCTTAAGGTTCATATACGCGGAGCGCTCAATGCGGGGATGACGGAGGAGCAGATTTTGGAAAGCTTCATTCAGCTCATCCCGTATGTTGGGTTCCCGAGAGTGCTCAACGCTATAACTGTTGCGAGGGCAGTCATGTCAGCAGATGGTGGGACAAATTGTCTCAACGATTGAGATGTATGCAGCGAGAGCCAACTCGCTCGTCTCCTCGAAAGGCACATCGAAGACTAGATCAACCGTGATTGCGCGATCTGGCAGCTGAATGCAGCGGGCGAGCATAGCGGCTATGACCAGAGCACTGATCTCGCTCGCAGCCCTCTCGGTCACACCGGTTATACGGAGGTCGGATGTGCCGGGTTCAGATGACGGTGTTGCTGATATGCAGCGCGATATGCCGTTCTCGGTTATGACCGTTGCGATGGCCACGTGGCTCATAGGAGCCTCCTTTCAGCTAGATACGACCTCTATCGCCACCGACGGCTCAACATGGATCGCGAGGTTCTCGTTGTCGCCGGATGTGCGGAACTCGATGTCATCCCAGCTCTCGCCTATACGGCAGAACTCGTAGGGAATCTCCTGCTCGTCGAGCTCACCCAGCGCCTCTTCCACGTTGGTGACGTCACAGAGGAGTCCGACGTACCATTTGATGTCGTCCCATCCGAATACGACGCTGCCGCCTTCTTCCTCGAAGTAGCCGGGGTCGATGTCGGAACCGATGAGCGGATATTCGACGTTGCCGCTCTTGTTCTTGAGATCCATTATTTCGAGAAGGGCGTCGTACCCCTCACGGATGGTCGCTATCTTGACTTCGCTTCTGTATCCCATCTTCGTATCCTTTCTCGTATGGGCGGCTGAACAAGGAAGCGCCGCCAGCTCTTGTGAGCCGACGGCGGCAGGGGCGGTTACCTGCGCGGCACGATCCTGCAGGTGTCTCCGTGGGGGTAGTTGTTCGGGTTCCAGGAGTGGTCGCCTTCGTGGTCGTATCGCTCGACGTATGCGACGCCTTTGCGGTCTGAGCCGTTAACCATCCCGGTGCCGAAGCCCACGACCGGATACGTCTTGACCGAACCGTTAACCTCGCACATCCAAACCTCGTCGCCGAGCCTCAGCTCGCATACCGGGACCACTTCCGCATCGAGGTAGGCGCCTAGGCGCTCTGTCTCGGGCATGCACTCATCGAAGGCCTTGAGCATCTCAGCGAAGTCGTATTCGGATTGCTCTTGGGATTCCGGATAGGCGACCATGCGGGAGGTACTGAAGTCGCTGCCGTAATCGGTGGTGAGGCGCTCGACAATCTCCCAGCCGTCGATGACGTAGATGCCGTTGTCGCCGGGGTCCATCTGGCGATCCGTCGTGTAGGTGCTGATGCCGACGCTGTTTGAGCCTCCGAAGAAGTTGCCCAGCACTTGACACAAGCGAGCCCAGCCGTATGAGTCGGAGCTAGGCGGACGGTATCCTTTCAGCTCGCAGTACTTGAGCAGCGGCTGGATCGTGTCACGGCCTCCGTTCCAGTGGACATAGACGCCGAGCTTGCGGTCTTTTGTCGTGATGACAGCTCGATTTCCCATGGTTTGCGACCTCCTATGGTTTTCGGCGCAGGCCCTATGCCTTCGCCTTTCGGGCGGAGATGCGACGAGGTTCA
>ERZ777306.1632-NODE-1632-length-33876-cov-22.870022_pt1 | contig 33876 bp, 29 predicted proteins | sample MGYA00374966_ERZ777306 | MGnify/ENA primary metagenome ERZ777306 (study PRJEB29329, sample SAMN06343882) | mouse gut metagenome | isolation source: Mouse cecum | place: Austria: Vienna | collected 2014-11-15 ... | reverse complement strand
CTCATCCCTCGCACCCCCCCAAATAAAAAACCACCCGGTAGTGTGCATGCAAAGCAGAGGCCGACCGGGTTTGCTAGCGCTCATTTTAGCACAAGAGCCGCAAAATAGTTCGACGTTTCTTGGGGCAATGGTGCGAAGAACGCAAGCAGACAGCAGCCTTCTTCCCGAATGCAAAGACACAAAAACGGCCGCACCCGAAGGTGCGGCCGTTGGCTTTCGGGCCTGTTTCGTGCCGGTTAGTTTCCGGCGGCGCGGGCGGCTTCGTAGGCTTCCACGAGCTTCCGGGTCACGTCGGCTGGTGCGGCCTCGTAGCCTTCCAGCGCCAGGCTGTAGGAGCCGGACCCGCGGGTCATGGACCGCAGATCCTTGGTGTAGTTGATCACCTCGGCGTAGGGAGCGCGCATCTTGATGATGGTCTCGCCGGCCGCGAAACCGGCGTCAGTGCCGATGATGCGGCCGCGACGGGTGGAGATGTCGCCCATGATGGTGCCGGCGTACTCCTCCCCCACGGTCACTTCCATGGTGGCCCAGGGCTCCAGGATGATGGGGCCGGCCTGCTCGCAGCATGCGCGGAAGCCGATGCGCGCGGCGGTCTTGAAGGCCATCTCGTTGGAGTCCACGGAATGGTACGACCCGTCGAACACCGTGCATTTAATATCCACCATGGGGTATCCCGCGAGGAAGCCCTCTTCCATGGCCTCGCGCACGCCCTTGTCCACGGCCGGGATGAGGCCGTTCGGGATGGCGCCGCCCTTGATCTCGTCCACGAACTCGTAGCCCTCGCCGGGAATGGGAGCCAGGCGCAGCCAGCAGTCGCCGAACTGACCGGCGCCGCCGGTCTGCTTCTTGTGGCGGCCCTGGGCCTCGGCGGTCTTCGTGATGGTCTCGCGATAGGGAATGCGCACAGGCACGAGACGCGCCTCAACCCCGGACTGGTCGCGCAGGCGGGCAAGCAGCATGTCCACCTGGGCCTCGCCCATGGCGTGGATGATGGTCTGGTGCGTGTCCTCGTCGCGGGTGATGCGGATGGTGGGATCGGCCTCGGCGGCACGGGCGAGGAAGGTGCCGAGCTTGTCCTCCTCCTTCTTCGACACCGCCTCGATGGCAACCGGGTACAGCGGCTCGGGCAGAGGCAGCGGCTCGATGGCGATGGTACCCTCGCAGGACAGGGTATCGCCCGCGCGCACGTCATTCAGCTTCGGCACCACCACGATGTCGCCGGCCTTCGCGCTCTTCACGTCCATGGCTTCTTTGCCGCACATCACTTGGATCTTGCCCAGGCGCTCCTTCTTGCCCGTGCGCCCGCACACGAGCTCCAGACCGGGCTCCAGGTAGCCGGAGATGACCTTCAGGAAGGTAAGGCGCCCCACGAACGGGTCGGAGACGGTCTTGAAGGCGAAGGCGCAGGGAGGCTTCGTCTCGTCGATGCGCACAGTGACGTCGTCGGCCATCTGGAAGCGGCCGTGGCTGCGCGGGTGCGGGAAGTAGGTGCAGATGTCCTCCATGAGCCCCTGCACGCCCTGCATGATGATGGTGCTTCCCACGAACACGGGGATGACGAGCTCCTGGGCGATGGCTTTGTCGAGCAGGCTCTCCAACTCCTCTTGGGTGAGCTGCTCGGTGCCATCGAGGTACTTCATCATGAGCTCATCGTCGGCCTCGGCCACCAGATCGCACAGCTTGTCGCGGGCGATGCGGGCCTCTTCCTGGTACTTCGCCGGCAGGCTGTCCACGTCTTCCACGCGCTCGGCGGTGCCGCCCGGCTCGAAGTAGCGAGCCTTCATGCGGATGATGTCGATGACGCCCGCAAAATCGGGGCCCTGGCCGATGGGAATGGTCACCGCGCCCAAACGTCCGCCAAAGCGCGCGTGCAGCAGCGCCATGGCGGTATCGAAGTCGGCCCCCTCGCGGTCGATGTGGTTGATGTACACGGCGCGGGACAGGCGCATGTCCTCGGCCTCGCGCCACAGCTTCGTAGTCATAACGCCCGGGCCATCGGCGGCGTCCACCACGAACAGAGCCATTTCGGCGGCCTGCATGGTGGCCAGGGTGTCGCCGATGAAATCGGGGTGGCCGGAGGTGTCCAGCACGTTGATCTTGTAGTCCTTGTAGGGGATGGGCGCAATGGAGGTGGAGATGGTGAACTTGCGCTTGATCTCCTCGGGGTCGTAATCGAGATACGACTTGCCGTCATGGGTGGTGCCCATGCGCGGGGTCTTGCCGGAAACGAAGAGCATGGCCTCGGCCAGCGAGGTCTTGCCGGCGCCATCCTGTCCCACAAGGACGATGTTTCTGACGTGTTCGGGAGCCGGAGCTGCCATGAGCGACCACCTGCCTTCCTTGTCGAGGGCACTCGCGCCCCTTGCGCGAGCATTCCCTGATCGCACGGCGCACGCGGGCCGCGCGGCAAAGCGGTGCCGTCGTGCCGGACGGCCGATCGCTTGTTGACGCAGTGACAGCGAACGGTCGCTTTGAACCGGCGAACGGCTTTTTCAACATGGATTCATCTTAGCAAAAGGGCGCCGCCTCACAGAGCGCAGCGCCCAGTTATTTTGAACGTCGGGAACAGGGCAAGCGACCCGCGGCGGGTGAGCCCACGGTAAACCGGCACGCCCGTAGAACCATGCGCGGCAAGCCGGCACGCGGGCGAAACCACCTGCGGAAAGCCGGCACGCGGGCGAAACCACCTGCGGAAAGCCGGGTGACGCTAGTCCCCGAGCACCTCTTCCTCGTCGAGGTACCACTCCTCCTCGGCCCAACGCGCACGATCCGGCGCGTTCATAACGGCCGCGACGATACCGAGCACCCCGGGCACGAGCGCCCCCAAAAGCGCGGCCGGCGTGGGCAGCCACGAGCCGCCGAAAGCCGACAAGTGGCTCGCCGCGCACACCCCCAGCATGAGCACCACCGCGCAGGCGATTGAGCCGGCCACGTCGAAGGCCTTGGTGCCGCGCACGCAGAACAGGCTGTAGACAACCGCGCCCACCACCCAGCTGATGCCGATAACCCAGGTGCCGCTCTGGGAGAGCATGGCCATGCAGGCCGCCTGCGGGTTGCCGGACAGCTCCATATGGAGCACCGCATCCCAGTTGAGCAGATCGAGCGAGCCGAAGCTGCCCATCACGAGGGCCATGAGGAAGGCGAAGGCCGCCGAAATGGCCGCTTGCAGCACCGGCAGGAGCACGCCGGAGAGCACCGGGGAGACGCCGGCGAAGCCGAAGGCGCCAAGCAGCGGCTGCACGAGCGCCGAGACCGCCTGGGTGGTGCCCCGCCGCCCGATGAGATACCACCAGCCACCCGTGGCCGCAGCCGTGAACAGGGCGAGCACCCAGTCGCCATGGGCGCCGAGGGCCACCACGAGCGCGCCGTAGCCGAGAAGCGCGCCGATGGAGGGGCGGATGGCGGCCACACCCGCAGCCACAGCCACCACAACCCAGAACACCACCGGCGAGTCGGTGAGCAGCCCCAGGGCCGACCCGCCTGTCAGGTGGATGTTCGCGCAGGCCACTGCCGCCATAAGCCCCACGGCCACCGCGGCAACGGCATGGCCGAGCACGGTCAGGCCGCGCAGGCCGAGGCGGTCCACTAGCGGCGGCAGGGGCTCGGCCGGCGCGGCGGGCTCGGGGGGCGCCACGGCGTCCTCCTTGCCCTTCACGATGTCGGCGAGCACCTTCTTGCCCTTCTTCACATTGCCGAGCAGGGGCATGAGCGCCTCGGAGAACTCGGCGATGGTGGCGTAGCGCTCCTCGCGATCGGGGTCGAGGGCCATGAACATCACGTCGTCGGCTTCGGCGGGCAGCTCGTCCCAGCACAGTGACGGCAACACGAGCTCCGCATCCTCGATGGCCTCCTCGGCACCGCGCAGCGTCGCGGCGAAAAACGGGTTCTCGCCAGAGAGCATCTCGTAGGTGAGGCTCGCCAGGGCCCACTCGTCGGTGCGCACGTCCAAAGGCTCCTGGCGCATCTGCTCTAACGGCATATAGCCGATAGTGCCGCCGCCGGTGGTGCCCGATCCCGTGGCGTCCATGAGGGCGGCCAGGCCGAAGTCGGTCACCTTCGCCACGCCCTTGGAGTTCACGATGACGTTCTCGGGCTTGATGTCCAGGTGCAGCGTATTCGCGCCGTGGGCCACCTCGAGGGCATGGGCCACGGCCGAGAAGACGGCGGCCACCACATCCAGGGTGATGCTGTCGTCGATCTCGTCGATGATCTGCGCCAAGGTCTTGCCCTCGACGTACTCCATGATGACGTAGGCGCAGGCGTCCTCTACGGCGCAGTCGTACACAGTGACGATGTTGGCATCGGACAGCTTCGCCACCGATCGGGCTTCCTCCAAGCCGGGAATGTGCTCGAAGAGATCGGCATCGTCGGTCTCGTCGAAGTCGGTGGAAGCCGGGGGCACGGAGGCGCCGGCCCCGCCCACTGCGGCCGACACGCTCGACACGGCGACGGAGGCGGCCGCGGCGCGGCCCCCGCGGCGGCGGCGCTTCTCGGCGGCCCCGTCGATGGTGCGGGATGCCCGGATGCCCCGCAGATGGCGCACATCCACGGCACTCTCGTCGAAGTAGTCGCTCATGGGGGCGGCATCCTGCACCTCCACCGGCGGTACGTAGGGGGCCTCGGGGGCATGGCGCGTCTTGCGGGGCCCCACCCGGCCGTCCAAGCTCGGCCGCGAACGGCCGGCGAAGCCGCCGGTAGCGGCGTTCCAGGGAACAAGGGAGTTGTCCTCTTCCTCAGCAAAGGCCATGTCCTCCCAGGGGGGCACCTCCTCGGCGCTGCGCACAGTCGCAGCCGAGTGACGACCGCTGCGACGTTCGTCGACACCCCGGAGGAAGGCGGGGTCGGCGGGGAAATCGGCGGCACCGGAGGCCGGGGCGGAGGCGCCGGAAGGCGCGGCACCCGCAGGAGCCGTAACGCCAGCGGCTACAGCGCCCGCGGAGGGCTCCCCATCCTCCAGATCGGCGGCCATGCGGGCCTCTAGGGCCACGAGGCGCGCCCGGGCCACCTCGTCTTCCGAGAGCTCGATGCACTTGATGGCCACATCGCGTTTGAGATGGGTGTCAAAGGCGTGCACGACGGTGCCGTAGCCGCCGGCACCGGCCTGGTCGATAACGCGATAGCGATTGAGGATGAGCTGAGATCGTGCCATGGGGCGAGAACCTCTTCTGTCTTCGTTTGGGCTGCATGTTCTTGAGGTAGGGCCATTCTACCACCCGGGCAACGCCGCGGCGACCGTTGATCGGCGGCTTCCACGGGCCAAACGGTGCCGCGCCAACGTGGGAGGGGCGAAGCACGGTGTGCGGGAGGTGGGTGCGCGGGGTGCGGGGTGCGCGGGGTGCGCGGGGTGCGGGGGTGTGGAGAGTGTGGGGGGCACAGGAATGGGAGCACTCCGCCGTTTTGTGGCCAAAAAGCCGCCGAGTGAGCTCTGAGAGCGCGCCGAACCGCATACAAGAGTCCCCCATGGGTACAAAGCAACGGATTATTGAACGAATTTCCCCACTCTCGGCCCCTTGGCAACCCCTGAACTATGATTTTCCCATCATCTCGAGCTCACTCGGCGGCTTTTTGGCCACAAAAATAGAATCTAATCGCGAAAGGACTCCCATGCTGACTATCGGTTGCCACTTGTCGAAGCGGCGCGGCTATCTGGAAATGGCGAAAGAGGCCGCATCCATCAACGCGAACACCTTCCAGTACTTCACCCGCAGCCCGCGGGGCAGCCGACAGGCGGAGCTGGATACCAAGGACGTGCGGGAATACCTCGCTTTCGCAGCCGATCACGGCATGCGCGACGTGCTGGCCTACGCCCCCTACGACACCGACCCGGCCGCGGCCCAGATGAGCGAGCGCGATTTCGCCCTCATGACCTACGCCGAGGATCTGGCCCAGCTGGCCGAGTTGCAAGTGCCGCTGTACCTGGTGCGCCCGGGCAGCCGCATGGGCATTTCCGTGGAAGAGGGGCTGGCCGATGTGGCCGATGCCCTGAACAAGGTGATCACCCCCAGCCAGACCACCCTGGTGCTGCTGGACACCATGGCCGGGGAAGGCAGCCAAGTGGGCACCTCCTTCGAGCAGCTGGCAGCCATCATCGACCAGGTGAAGCTGGCCGATCACGTGGGTGTGTGCCTCGATTGCGCCGGCGTGTGGGCCGAGGGCTACGACATCGCGGGCGACCTGGACGGCGTGCTCGGGCAGCTCGATCGCACCGTCGGTCTGGACAAGCTGAAGGCCGTGCACCTCAACGATGCCATCCACGAGCGCGGCAGCCATGTGGATCGCCACGCCCGCATCGGCGAGGGTGCGATCGGCTTTGAGGCCCTGGCGGCCCTCGTGAACCATCCGAAGCTGGCCGGGGTGCCCTTCTACCTGGAAGAGCCCGACAGCACGCTCGTCATCTACGAGCACGACGTGGCCCGATTCCGAGCGGCCTATACGGGCAAGTAGGCAGCAACCGCAAGGCCCCCGTTCGCCGTGGCGAACGGGGGCCTTGCGGTGGGCGAGGGCCTTAGCGGGCGTGGCGGCCGCGGGCCTGGACCTGGGCTTGGGCCACAGCCGACGGCACCGGAGCGGCCGGGCCGCCGTAGGGACGCACGGCCCCGCGGACCTCGACACCGCGGGCAGCCACAGCCCGGGGATTGCCCGTGCGCTGGGCGCCCCGAGGCACCGAAACCTCCTGGGCACGGCGGGCCTGACGGGCCTCCAGCTCGGCAGCGGCCCGAGCGGCGAAGGCGCGCTCGGCCTCGCGGCGGGCCTTGCGGCTCATCTTCCTCCCGGGCATGACGATGGCCTGATCGGCCGGACCGCCCTGCACCCAGGAATCCACCTCCTGGCCCGTGGGCAGGGGGATGCTCGTGGGGGTCCACCCGGCAGCGGTCGGCTGGGGCGTGGGAGCCGGGGCGGCCTGAGCACCGCGGGGGATCTGCGGGTGCCGGCTGCCCTGGCCCCGGGCGGGACGACCGCCGCGAGCCGGCGCGAGCTGCGGGCCGCAGCCCTGCGGCGTCTGCTGCGGATTGGGGGTCGGCTGGGACGGATGGCCGGCCGCACTGCGGGACGCGGGAGCCGGGCGGCCGGGCACGGGGGCGCCGGGCGCCGTTGCGGCGGCACCGCTCGGAACCGGAGCGGCCTGGGCCATGGCCGCGGGGGCGCCGTTGGGCACCGGGGCGGCCGTCGGAGCCGGAGCAGCCGCCGGGGCAGGGCGGCCGCCGCGCCCATAGCTGCGGGCCGCGTTATTGCGGCGGCCGATGACCATCTGCATTTCGGCCACCTTGCGTCGCTCCGCCTCCAGACCATCGGCCATGCCGCGCATACGGCGGTCGAGGGTGGTGATCCACAGGCACAGGGCCAAGACGGCCACCGCCAGGACACCAAGGCCCACGGCTACCAAACCGAATGGCGAAGACAAGAATTCAAACACAGGAACAACCCCTCCCGCAGCGGGCATATCATCAGCTATTTGGATGATAAACGACGCGGGAACGAATGTCGATACAAAAACGCACAGCCCATCGGCCAAAAGGGTGAAAGATCGAAAAGCCCGAACGAGCGTCAACAAGGCCGGGGCGCGTCAGCTGCATTCCCAGCCCTCGCGAACCTCTGACCGCACTACCCCGGCGGCACCATTCCGCACCAAGGAAAGGGAGCCGCCGCGCCCCTGCGCGGGATCGGGCCGCCAAACCGCCGCCCTACACGGCGAAGACGAGATCTCCCGCCACAATGGGGAAAGGGGCGTCGTCGCCGGGCCGCTCCAGCAGCAGGTGCCCTTCCTCGTCCATGCCGCGCACGATACCGATCTGCTCGCCCTCGATGTCACGCACCGTGGCCTCTCGGTTCAGGCCGAGGGCCAGATCAAGCCAGCGGCTCCGCACCGGGCCGAAGCCCTCTTCGGCAAAGAAGCGGTCCACCCGTTCCAAACGGTTCAAAATGGCTCCGGCGCACTGGGCCCGCGAGGGCTCTCCCGCCGCACCGCCTGCTCCCGCTGCGCCACACCTGCCAGCCGTCGCCACGTTGCCGAAAGCCGCGCCCGAATGCTCGCCCGAGACCGCGCAATCGCCAGCCCCCTCCACGCCCCCCGCGGCCGCCACCATGCGCAGGCTGGCAGCCACCGAAGCCAGCTCCCCCTCGAAGGCGGCCTGGTGCACGTTGAGACCGATACCGATGCTCACCCAAGCCAGGCTCCCGTCTTCGGCCACGGCCATCTCGGCCCGAATGCCGCATAGCTTGCGGCGAAAGAGGGGGCCGTCGGCCACGAGCACGTCGTTGGGCCATTTGATGCCCACGGGGAACCCGAGGGAGAGCAGGCCGTCGGCCACGGCCACCGCAGCGCCCAGGGTGAACCAGGGTGCCCGATCCGCAGGAAGGGAGGGTCGCAGCAGGGCCGTCATCCACAGGCCGTCCCCCGCCGCCGATGCCCAGGGGCGGTCGTGGCGGCCGGTGCCCGCGGTCTGGCTCTCGGCCACGGCCACCGTGAAGGGGGGCGCACCTTCCTCGGCGGCCCGACTAATCTCAGTCATAGTGGAGCCCACTTCATCGAAGCTGCGAATGGTCCAGGGGTGACCGAGGCGCAGCTCGGCAGCAATGGCCTGGCAGGATATCACGGCAAGCTCCCTTCCACCGCCCTAGCGACGGCTAATATCGGCGGGGAAGGCCCCTTCTTCCCACAGGTAGCAGGCGATGGTGGCCGACAGCAGGTCGGCACTGCCCCCGGGGCTCAAACGATAGGCGGCGCAGAAAGCACCCAGGCGCCCGTAGGCCGCCCGTCCTGCCTCGGTGAACACCGAGCCTGCTTCCAGCACGGCGGCGGAACGGTTCTGCACCTCGGCCAAAAGCCGATCGTCGCCGCGCCAGAGCACCGTGGTGTCGTCCACTACGGCCATGAGGGCCACCAGGCTGTGGGTCAGGGCCTCCGAGAGGGTGCCCCCGCGCCCAAAGGCCTCGCGCAGGGCCGGCAAGCCCGCCTCGGCCACCGAGGGGAAGCCAGCCTCCACCTCGCCGCGGATGCCCGTGGCCCCGTAGCGCTTATACAGCTTCTCTCCGGCCGTGACCGGCTCAGCCGTCCCCGCCAGCTCCCGCTCCACGAGGCCGGCGGTGGCCGCGCGCGCATAGGCAAAGAGGGACGGGCACCGCACTTCTCCGTGAAGGCGATGCACCTGGCCGGCGAAGGCCGCCAGCATACCGAGGGCGAACAGCGCCCCCCTTTGCGTATTCACGCCCCCGGTTGCCTCCAGAAGGCGGCGCTCGGCCGAGATGCCCCGAAACCGCGCCTGGCGAAACAACTCGGCGGGCTCTCCTTCAAAAGAGAGCCCCCATTCGATAAACTCCAGAAAGTAAGGGAGAAGGGACGCCGACCCGCACATGAACGTGAGGACGCTCATATCGTCGTGGCTTCCGGTACTGCCAGGGCAAACCAGTCCCGGTTTGCCTGCCGTTGCCACTTCGAGCAACAGACCGTTTACCACCGGCTCAGCCAAAGCCCAGCGCACGTCGTTCAATTCCTTCTCCCCCGCGCATAATCCTATGCCGTTACTTTCTTGGGCGGCCGTTGCGCGGTTCCTGCCAGAGAACCGGCCCATCGCCCCCAACCGCTCCGTCGACCCCTGCCAGAGGGCCTCGGCGGCCTGAGGCGCCACCACACCACGCCCGCGCCCCGTCCGGGGCCTCGCAGCGCGATCAGCGCCGCTAGAAGAACATCGTGAGCGCCAGATACAGCACCGACGGGCACAGCAGACAGCCCGTGCCGGTGTAGAACGTGGCGGTCATGGCGCCGTAGGGAACCAGGCGCTCGTCGGTGGCGGCCAGGCCCGCGGCCACGCCGGAGGTGGTGCCCATGAGGCCGCCGAAGATCATGGCGGACTTCGGGTTGTTCAGGCCGAGCGGCTTGGCCAGCATGGGCGTGGCGATCATGACCACGATGGACTTCAGCACGCCGATGGCGATGGAGATGGCCACGACCTCGGAAGAGGCGCCCACCGCAGCACCGGTGACCGGGCCCACGATGAAGGTCACGGCGCCGGCGCCGATGGTGGCCATGTCGGCCGCGCTGGTGTAGCCGAAGGCGAAGGCGAAGATAGCGCCGATGATAAACGCCAGGATGACGCCGATGAACAGGGCGAGAATACCGGGCAGACCGGCCTTCTTGATCTCATCGAGGCTGGCGCCGAAGGCCGTGGACACAATGGAGAAGTCGCGCAGCATGCCGCCGCCCATCACCGCCAGGCCGCTGAACATGGCCACGTCCGACAGGCCCTTCTCGCCGCCGGTGGCCAGACCGCCGATGAGGGCGAGGATCAGGCCGAAGACGATGGCGATGGCCGAGCCGGCGATACGGCCCCGGGTGGCCTTGCCGAGCAGATTCGCGACGGCCATGACGGCGCCCACGACGAGAAACGACATGACCAGGCCGTTTTTGGTCATGATGTTGGTGATCATTTCGATCAGTTCCATGACGACCCCCTTATTCCTTGCTCAGCGGGGGCAGCGGCTCGGAAGGCGCGCCCAACTTCGAGATAACCGGAATGAGCAGCAGCGGCACGATGGTGCACACGATGCCGCACATGATGGTGAGCACGCCGCCGCCCATGATGGCCGCAGCGACGTCCTGGCAGGCCGTCATTGCCACCACGATGGGGATGTACATCGCGCTCCAGAACATAATGCCGTCCTGGGCCTTGCTGGACAGCTTGTTCTCCTTCAAGAGCTTGCTCGAGACGAGGATCAGTGCCAACATGGCGAAACCCACGCCGCCGACGTTGGATCCAACGCCGGTGATCATGCCCAGGATGTCTCCGAGCAGCATGCCGCCGAAGAAGCATCCCGAAAGCAAGGCTAATCCGTAAATAACCATGAATTGCCCCTTACATGTCAGGTGGGGCGGCTGCGGCGAAAACCCCTTTCCGCAGCCGCCTTCGTTTTCTCAGTTACTCGATGACGAACATCACGGCACCGGCGTCGACGCGATCGCCGGCGGCGAAGTTGATCTCCTTCACCACGCCGTCGCAGGGGCAGGCGATGTTCTGGTTCATCTTCATCGCCTCCATGACGCCGAGCACGTCCTTGGTCGCCACGGTGTCGCCCACGGCAACCTTCACCTCGACCATCTTGCCGGGCACACGAGATTTGACATCCATTTCTTTCTCCTTCTCTTAGCAGAGCGAATATCTATGATCCATGGCGCGCACCTCGTCTTTGTCCATAAGGCGCACGCCAGTGAATCCCTTGGCGAGCACGATGGCTCCCCCGTCGAAAAGCTCGGCGAGCTTGATGCCCGCGCCATCGGGAAGCTCCAGCTCCACATCGATGGCAACGCCGCTTTTCTGCGCGAGGTCGACCACCGCGCCGTAGAAGCGCTCGACGGCGTCGAGCGCCCCCATCTTCACCACAAGGTCCAGATCCGAGCCCTCGTGGCAGAAGGGCAGGCCGCTTGCCAGCTGCAGCGCGACGGATCCGAAGACCCCGCAGGGCAGCCCGGCCGCGGCGGCCAGCGCCCACGCCTCGTCCAGAACGCCGAAAACCGGCAGATCGGGAACGACCGTGCAGCGCTTGTGCGCGATCACCTGGTAGGGATCGCGAATGAGGGAAACGGCCGCGGGCGGCACGACGGCGCGCCCGCGCAACCGGTTTCCCTCCTGGCGGAAGGGCGTTGCGAACCCCACCGCCAAGCCGGAGTGGCCGTCCTCCTGCCGGGAGACGATTCCCGGCAGCGGCACCCCGTCCACCACCCCGCATCGCAGTTGCTCCACCTCGTCGGCGGGCCACCACGACGGGTCGCCGAGCACTTCCACCGCCAGCGACCGGCGAGCCGTCGGCACGATGGTCACCAGGTCGTGGCGACGAAAGCGCCCGCGCACCGCTCAGCGCCCCTTCGTCCAGAGCGGATCGCTCTTCGACGTGGCCTGGTAGCGCTCCTGCGCTTCCAGAAGGCGCGCGAACAGCACCGTCTTCTCCGGGTCGTCGATGACGGCCACCATGCGGTTCTCGGGCCACGCGCTCATGAGGGCGAGCTCGTTGACCGGAGCGCCGACGACCACGTCGGGCGCCATGCGCACGATGCGGCCCTTGATCCGCAGGATGGACCGGCATGCCCGCTCGAGGGTCAGAGCCGATTGCGCGGTGCAAGCCTGCACCACCACCTCCAGCTCCGGCGTCGTGCGCTTGCGGGAATAGGTGTGGATGATGCCGGCGGGGTTCAGCACGTGCCCGGTTCCGCCCACGGGAAAGCTGTCGCCGGTCGGCAGCCCTCCCGCTGCCAACATGGCCCAGCCTTCCCGCTGGGGGTCGGCCACCAGGGTGAGGTCGTCGCGCAGAGGCGCTCCATCCATCACGAGCCAGCCGAACTCCTGGCAGCCATACAGGTCGTGCACGACCGCGGCCTTCTCCTCGGCGATGGGCAAGAGTTCCAGATCGAGCGGCGTGCCCGCGCACAGCAGGTGCACCCCCTCCGGAACCGCATCCCACACGCCCAGCTTCTTGGCATCTTCCAGCGAGGCGCGCAGAAAGCTGGACTCCCCCACGACCACCCGGGGCCGCTCGCGGCACAGGGCCACGAGGAACGCGTCGCGCGAGGACCGGCTGAGGAACACCGGCCTGACCTGCGCCCGCTCGAAGGCCCCGCGGGAAAACACATTGCCCAGCGGCGCGTAGCACAGCAGCACCGTGTCATCGGACCGCGCCCCGGCCCGGCTGAGGGCCCGCGCCCCAGATCTTTCGCGCTCGGGCAGCTCGGACCAGGTCACACCCACGATGTTCTGGAAGGCGGTGCTGCCCGTGGTGAACGTCGTATAGGCGAAGTTCAGGGGCGTGTGCACCTCCTCGATCACATGAGCGCTCGTCGGGCCGGCCGTGGCCTTGTCGGCCAAGGTGCGCCGCTCCATCTCGTCCAACGCGGGGGCTGTGGAAAACTCCTCGGCCAGGTACGCCAGCTCGTCGACAGCCTGCTGTGCTACGTCCATGGGAGTGCCTAGAGGTACTGGCCGGCCACGGAGGCAAACTCTTCCTCCATGCGGTCGATGACCCTGCGGCGCATCATGCGGCCGCCGCGCTCCTCGCCGAGGGTGCCGTGGCCCATAGGACCGGTAGCGTCGCCATCGCCGGCCAGCTTCGCGGCCTCCACCTCCTGGATGTGGCGGGCCACCGCCGGGCGCATGTCCTCGACGTTCTCCACCAGCTCGTCCACGCCGCCCAGGTGGTAGAAGAACTGGGGGCCGGCCGCGAAGACCGGGTTCTCCTTGGACAGCTCCTCCAACCGCTCGATATCCATCTTCGTGATGCGGGAGATGGAGGTGATGGGCATGACGTGGATCATGGTGCCGAACTCAGGGGACAGGGACAGAATATGGTCGGCCTGCAGGCCGTGGCAGAGGAAGGCACCGGAGATGGCGCGGCCGATGACGAGCGCGATCACGGGATGCCCGCTCTTGCGCGCCTCGGCCAAGGCCAGCTGATAGGAGCCGGTGGCCTTGTTCATGCCGAAGATCTCCTCGATCTTGCCGGGGCCGTTGCCGGGGGTGTCCACGATGAGCACGAGCGGGCGCTTCTCGCCCACGGGCTTGTCGGCGTCCTGCTTGATGGTGGTGTAGACCACCTTCGCCATCTTGTAGGCCTCTTCCAGGCCGATGACGCCGAAATACACCACGGGGAACTTGTCATTGAACGCCTGGGCGTCGTTGGCGATGACCACCACGTCGCGGCCGTCGATGGCCGCCTCGCCCACCACGGCCCCCGGGCCGAGATCCTCGGGGAAGGCGACGTCTCCCACCGAATTCTCGTGGAAGCTGCCGGGGTCCACCACCATGTCAATGGCATCGCGGCCCCGTCCGATCATTACCTCAACAGTCATAGATGGTGCCTCCTTATCGACGCTGAGCCACAGCGAGGAACTCCGCCGTGGTCATCTCGGGAATCTGCTCGACGTCCTCGTTGCCGAAGTAGGCCCACACGTCGCGCGCGTCCTTCGGCGCCATCTCAACGGACAGCTCCGCCAAGGCAAGCTGCTCGTCCACGAGCTCCTCGCTGCCGATGCGGCGGCACTTCACGATCTCGTCGTAGGGAGCTTCCATGATGGCGGCCAGCTGATCGTGGAAGTCACCCAGGGTGTCCTCCACCAGGTAGTTCGCGTCGCGCATGATGTACTTGTGCTTGCCGCCGGTGGTGCGGTACACAAGGGAGCGATCGGCGGAGTCGAACTCGTCCTTGCCCATCTCCTGCTCGATGACCTCGGGGCCCGTCAGGCCCAAGCGGCCCAGATCGCTCATGACGATGACATCGGTGGCGGCGGCCACGAAGCCCATGCCGCCGAAGCAGCCCACCTTCGAGCCGATGAGCGAGATGACGGGGAACTTGCCCTTGGTCTCCTGGATCTGGTCCATGACCTCGGCATGGGCCAGAAGGCCGGCATTGGCCTCGTGCAGGCGCACACCGCCGGTCTCGAAGGAGATGACCACGGCGGGCAGGCGCTCGGCCAGCTCGTCGGGATACTCCTCCTTGATGCGCTCGTACATCTGACGGGCCAGCACGAAGGTGCCCACCATCTTCGCGCCGTGGACCTCGCCCACCGCGCCGCCGATGAAGCGGCCCTCCTGGGAGATGACGAACACCGGGTGCTTGCCGATGAGGCCGACGCCGGTCACGCAGCCGTCGTCCCATTCCACGGCCTCGCCGAGCACGGGCAGATGCGGGCTGCTCATACGGTCGGCAGGTCCGGCAAGCTCGGTGAACGTGCCCTCGTCGACGATGCCGCGGGCGCGCTCGCGAGCCGAGGCGCCGTAGAAGCTCTTGGCTTCCAGTTCCTTCCAGTCGATCATTTACTCTGCCTCCTTCCTTGCCTCTTCAATGGCCTGGCGCATGCGCATGGACACCACGACCGGGGTTGCGTTGTTGTCGTTGATCTCGATAACGGCGTCACTGACCTGGCTCTCGCGCACGAAGCGGTCGAGCACGCGCTCCCACACCTCGTCGAAGCCGACCACCGGGGTGCACACCTTGATCTGCACGTCGCCGCCCAGATCGCGCTGCTCGAACATGACCTCCATATCGCCGGAGCCGACGACGCCTCGGTGGGACCAGCCCACCGGGAACGGACGCGGGTCTTCGGGAGTGAACGTGAAATTGAGCTCCCTCAATGCCATCGGGTAACCTCCTTGCTTTCTCTTCGGACCGATTGGGTCGAACTACCAGTTGCGGAACTTCGCGGGCGGGTTGTACAGGCCGCCGGACCAGTTCACCAAGTCCTTCACGGACTTAGCGGCCAAAAGGTCGCGATTGGCGCGACGCACGTCGATGCCCAGGTCGGCCGGGGTCTTGAAGATGCCGCGCTCCTTGAGGGCCGCGGTCTCGTCCGGATCCTCGGCCATGCCCACCTCAGTGAAGCCGGCCACGGCGCGGATGGCGGCCATGCGGTCGGCCATGGAGGTGCACTTGTGCAGGTAGGCGATGCCCTCCTCAGTGACGATGTGGGTGAGATCGTCGGAGTAGATCATGACCGGGGGCAGATCGAGCCCGGCGTTCTCGGCCAAGGCCACGGCGTCCAGCTTGTCCACGAAGCCCGGGGCCATCTTCTCCCGGAAGGTCTCCTGGAGTTGCACGACGAGCCGCTTGCCGCGGGGAAGGTCGCCAACCAGCTCGTCGTGCATGCCGTACTCCTCGCCGCACTTCATCCAGCCCGGCGTGGAGTGGCGTCGGCCCTTGGCGTCGCAGCCCATGTTGGGGGCGCCGCCGAAACCGGCGATGCGACTGGCCGTGGCCGTGGAGGAATTACCGTACTTGTCGATCTGCAGCGTGCCGCCGATGAACATGTCCAGGGCGTAGTGGCCCGCGGTCTGGGCGTAGTCGCGGTTCGAGCGCATGGTGCCGTCGGGACCGATGAAGAACACGTCGGGGCGCGCCTGGACGTAGTCGGCCATGCCCGCCTCGCCGCCGAAGCAGTACATGGTCTTCACCCAACCGGACTCGATGGCCGGGATGAGGGTGGGATGGGGATTGGTCACGAAGTAGGAGCAGATCTTGCCCTTGAGCCCCAGCTCCTCGCCGTAGGTGGGCAGCAGAAGCTCGATGGCGGCGGTATCGAAGCCGATGCCGTGGTTCAAGCGCTGGATGCCGTACTCGCCGTAGATGCCCTTGATGACCATCATGGCGCGCAAGATCTGCGAGTCGGTGATGAGGGCCGGGTCGCGGGTGAACAGGGGCTCGATGTAGAAGGGGCGCGGCGCCTGGATGACGAAGTCCACCCAGTCGCCGGGAATGTCCACGCGGGGCACCTCGTCCACCAACTCGTTCACCTGCACGATGACGATGCCCTGGTGGAACTTCGCCGCCTCGGCGATGACCGCGGTGTCCTCGGTGTTGAAGCCGGTGTAGATGTTGCCGTCCTTGTCGGCGGACACGCCCACGCACAGCGCCACGCGCGGCGTGAGATCCACGAAGTAGCGGCCGTAGAGCTCCAGATAGGTGTGGATGGCTCCCAGTTCGATCTTGCCGTCGCGCACGTACTCGGCCAAGCGGCCCGCCTGGGGTCCCGAGAACGAGAAGTCCACCTTCTTGGCGATGCCCTTATCGAAGACGTCCAGATGGGCCGGGATGGAGAGCACCGACTGCACCATGTGCAGATCGTGCACCTTCTCGGTGTCCACCTCACAGAGGCACTGGGCCAAGAAGTCGGCCTGCTTCTGGTTGTCGCCCTCGATGTTAACCTTGTCGCCGGGGCGGATCACGGCCTCGAGCAGCTTCACCGCATCTCCCGCCTCGACCACCTTCCCGTCCATCACATAGGGACGGGCGGCCTCGATGCGCTCACGGTAGTCCCGCTGGAGCGTGTTCCAGATCTTCGGTTCCGTCGTCATTCCTTCTCCTTTCCTTTCCTGATACCTGCTTGCCTTACTTTTCAATGCGGTCCAGATCGGGCAGGTGCATGACACCCAGGCCCACCCGTTCGTGGCACGAGAACACATGGAGGGACGATTCGCCGTAGAAGGCCACGGCCACCCATCCCTTATTGCGCACGATGGCGATCTTCATGGCGAGGCTCGCCGACGACGCCGTGTTCACGAGAACGCCGCGCTTGGCCTCCTCGGTCGCGTGCATGAGGGCGTGGATGGAGCGACCCTCCTTCTCCACCAGCCCGGAATTGAGCGCCGCCCCGATGACAGCGCGGGCGGCCTTGGTCTGGAAGTCGGTGTCGCTCGTGCCGCCCACCTCGGTGGCCACAGCCACAATGCCCTCGCGAAGGAACTGCCGCTTGAGGGCGTCCTCCTCGGACTTGGTCTCGGTCATGGACAGCTGGAGCGCCCGGCGCCCCAGGCCCTGGGGGCCGATACCCTTGATTTGAAGCCGTTCGTAGTCGATAGCATCCATGAGATCCCACCGCCCTCTCGGGGGCCGCCTCGGTGGGAGGCGGCCCGCTCATCGAATGGTTCGCGATTGAAACGCTGGACTAGAGGACCAGTCCGATGGTGGCGACGAAGACGCCGGCGGCGATGGCCGACACGATAACGCCGGAGATGTTGCAGCCCATGGCAATGGGGATGACGATGGCGAAGGGGTTCTCCTCTTCCACTGCATGCTGGGCGAGCTTGGTCGTCGTGGGCATGCAGGAGATGCCGGCGATGCCGACCGCGGGGTTGAAGGACTTACCGGTCTTCTTGCCCACGAAGTACATGACCCAGCCGCCGGCGATGCCGCCCACGGCCGAAATGGCCAGGGCCAGGATGCCGAGGACGAGGATGATGCCCACGGTGGGATTCAGGATGGTGCTCGCCTCGCAGAGGCAGCCGAGCACCAGACCCAAGAACAGGGAAGAGAAGCTCGTGATACCGCCCTCGAGCAGCTCCTGGTAAGGCATGATCTTCGCTTCCTTCACGGCCATGCCGAGGAAGAAGGACAGCATGAGCGGTGCGGCCACGGGCAGCAGCAGGCACAGCAGCAGGCAGACCACCACGATGAAGACGAACTTCGCCTTCTGGGACACCTGGGGCATATCGAACTCGATGTCGATGCCGCGGTACTTCTTGGGCACCATGGCCTTGATGATGTAGGGATAACCCGCGTAGGTGAGGGACAGGTACAGGTAGGCGATGATAGAGACGGACACGAACAGCTCCGGCTTCATCATGAGGGTGCCGAACAGCACCATGGGACCGTCGGCGCCGCCGATGATGGCCACCGAGGCGGCGCTAGCCGGATCGAGCCCGAAGAAGTCGACGCCCAGAGCCAGGGTGACAAAGGTGCCCAGCTCGGCGAAGATGGCGATGATGATGCAGGTCCAGGGGCGGGCCAGCAGGAAGCTGATCTCGCTGCGAGCACCGATGCCCATGAACACCAAGCACGCGATGAGGTTGTTGGAGAACATGAAGTTGTAGATCGGCTGCAGGAAGTTCACCTGGATGGCCGTCATGAGATCATCGGTCTCGCTGACGAGCGGGTCGATGATCAGGGTGCCCGTGGTACCGCCGTCCAAGAACAGCACGCCGCAGTTCACGGCGATCATGCCAAGGCCCATGGGAACCATGATCAGCGGCTCAAGCTTGCCCTTGAAGCCGAAGTAGGCCAAAACGAAGCCCAGGATCGTCAGCCCCACGCGCACGGCGCCCAAAACGGGATCGGTCATGAACAGGGTGGCGATGCCGGGGAAAATCTGAGCTAAAACATCCATCTTAGTTCGTTTTCCTTTCGGAGATCAGAGGAGCGGGCGCAAGAGCGCCCAGGGGCAAATCAGATACTCGGTTTACTCGGAATCTTTGGATTTGCTGCGGTTCATCAGCTTGTTGATGACCACGATGACTGCGATGACCAAAAGGGAGATCGCCGCCGTCAGCGCATACGTGAGAAGCGCATACAAGTTGACATCCATCCTCGTCTCACCTCCTTAAGGCAACAAAAAAGCAGAGCATCCGGCTTTCGCTCAAATACTCTGCTTCTCATAACCTTATGATGCGACGTCCGAGGACGCTCTGCATATTTTGAGACTTCCCTTTCCCCACGCTCGGTTCGCGGGAAATCTAGCTGTTGCTGCCATCATACGGACTTGGCACCGAAACGTCAACACCAATTCTCCAACTTTTTTCCCGTCTGAGGAAAATAGCTGGTCAACCTTGGTTTTTGTGCATCTGCACTAGCCAATTTGAGGACCATTGCGCCCCTGGGAGACCCTGGAATTACCCCTCGGACACCTGGGCCACGAGCTCGGCCAGCTCGGCTACGGTAGCCTCGTTGCGGGCCGCCTCCTGGACCGCCTCGGGCGCCGCCTCATCGGCCTCGCGAGCCGCCGTCTCGCCGAGGGCCGCCACAGCGGCGACGGGCGCCTTGGCGCACCCCGGGCAACGCAGGGTCACCTGAGTGCCGGCCCCCAATTCGCTCGTGTACACCATCTGGGCATCGGGCCCGAAGAAGCCCACCATGCGGTCGTGGACGTTCTTCACGGCGATGCCCAGACCCGTGGATGATTCCACCTGGGTGATGTTGGCGCAGGTCTCCTCGCTCATGCCCACGCCGTCGTCTCCCACCACGATGACCACGTCATCACCGTCGGCCTCGGCCTGGATGCTGATGGTGAGCCGCCCCTCGGAGGGCATGGCGTGCTTGATGGCATTCTCCACCAGCGGCTGCACAAGGAAAGGGGGCACCATCATGGACTGGAGTGCCGGGCTCGCCCGCACCTCCAGGGCCAGGCGCGCCTCGCCGAAGCGAGCCAGCTCGAAATTGAAGTAACGCTGGACCTGGTCGAGCTCCCGAGCCAGGGAGATACGCTCGGTGGAATCTTCCAGGGTACGGCGGTAGAACACGGCGAACTCCCGCAGCAGGGTGCGGGCCTTCATGGGGTCGGTGCGGATGAACGAGGCGATGGTATTGATGGTGTTGAACAGGAAGTGGGGGTTGATCTGGGTCTGAAGCATCTTCAGCTCCATGGCGGTGGCCAGCTTGCGCTGGGTCTCCATCTCCACGGCGGCCATCTGAGTGGCAAGCAGCTGGGCGAAGCCGTGGGCGATGGAGCGCTGGGTCTCGGTGATCTTGTTACCGTTGCGATAGTAGAACTTCAGCGTGCCCTCCACGCGGTTGCCCACCCACAGCGGCTCCACGATGGCGGCCTTGATACGGCTCTCGTCGGCCGGCTTGGGCAGGCCGATCTCCTCGGGAGTGAGCAGGACAAGCGTCTCCCCTTGGCGGATGGCCTCGTGGGTGGCGCTCGTGCGGATGGCGATGCCCGCCGGGTTGTGGGCCTCCTGGTAGCCGGCATAGCCGAGCACCGACTCGCGGTTGGTGAGGGCCACGGCAATGGCCGAGGTGTTGGGCAGCAGCAGCTCGCAGACCTCCTGAGCGGCGCGGGCCGTCAGCCCCTCTCCCATGGCATCGATCATGGAGCTGGCCAGCTGAAGCATGGCGTCGGATTGCAGGGCGCGCACTGAATCCGGGTCCATCATGAGGCGAATGACCACCACGACCGACACGGTGAACACGGCCCCGGATACCACGAGCACCGGCACGGGGAAATCGGGCTGGGAGAAGGTCCACACCAGCGTGATGGCGGCGATGGCGGCGATGGTGGCCCCGAGCATCTCCAGATTGAACTTCGACACGCCGATGCCGCGGCTGAACGCCGATGCCGATTCCGCTTCCCGCTTCGCCATGGCTCCTCCTGAGTGTCACCGAAATTGACGCCAGTATAACAAAGGCAGGGGCCCTAGGCCACGGCGGCGAATTGGTTCACGACGAGCATGACGGCGGCCACGAGGAGGAAGCCGGCGAACAAAAAGCGCAGCTGGCGCTCGGGCACCTTCGGCACGAGGCGGGCGCCGAGCATGGCGCCGGGCACCGAGCCGCAGGCCACGGCGATGCCGGCGATCCAGTTGATGTTACCCAGCACGGCCTGGGTCACCACACCGGGCACGGCCAGGATCATGACGGCGATGAGCGAGGTGCCCGAGGTGTAGCGCATGGACAGGTGGGCCAGGGAGATCATCATGGGCACCATGATGAAGCCGCCGCCCACCCCCACGTAGCCCGAGGCCAAGCCCGCCACCAGGCCGATGCCAGCGAAGAGCAGCAGCTGGCGACGACCCACGTCGATGGGGCCGTCGGCCGAGCTCCCCTCCCCCGCGCCGCCCTTCTGGGAAGCGGGCCCCTTGGGCACGGCCAGGGCCTTGCGGAACATGGTGGTGGCCGAATAGGCGATGACAAGGGCCGCCGCGCCCATGATGGCCCAATCCGGCGACTGGGTGGCAAGCCACACGCCCAGAGGCGAGGTGACGGCCCCGCCGAGGCCGGCGGCAATGCCGAGCTTCGGCACGCAGGTGCGGTTGCGGATGCGGGACACGGCCCCGGAGATGGACGTGGGAATGATCGTGAACAGCGAGGTAGCCGTGCACATGAGGGAGTCCATGAGGTAGCCGAGCTTGAAGATGGGCACGAGGAACATGCCGCCGCCCACACCGAGCAGGCCCGACAGCACGCCCACGACGAAGCCCACCGCCAGGGAGGCGGCGGCCATGACTGCGACTGCCTCCACCGCCTATTCCTCCATATCGAGGCGAATCTGGGTGGTCATGCCCGCATCGATGGAGGGACGGGGCACGACCGGAGCAGCGGGGACACCGCCGATACCGGGCATTCCGGCCGCGGCCTGCGCCCCGGGTGCGCCCGGGGCGGCCGCAGGGGCCGCGCCGGCGGAAGCATTCGCAGCGGCACGGACGGCGGCCCGCTCGGCGGCATCGGCCGCGGCCGCTTCCACCCGCAGCATGCTGGAGCGCACGAGAGCGCTGGACAGGATCTGGTCGGATTCCATACGGCCCATGGCCTCGGGCCACACGTACTGGAACTCGAAGTACTTCGCGCAGTGGGCCTCGGCGTAGGCCGAGGCGGCTCCGGTCGCAGCCTTGGCGGCCAGGCGATAGGCCTTCTTGTCGGAGCAGGCGAAGCTGCGCAGCCAGGCCGTGAGCCGGATGCGGTTGCGCAGGCCCGATTCCAAGAACGGCCCCGGGTAGGGCTCCAGGGAGGCGGGCTTTACCTGCTGCAGGTCGATGAGGGCGCGGCTGTACTCCAGCTTGCGGTACTCGTAGAGCCAGCGGAAGATATCCTGGCGGAAACGAGTGCCCTCGCTGTTGGAGGCCGGCGGCAGATGGCGCAGCACCCACTGGTTGTCGAACCAGATATCGGATCCGTACATGCGCAGGTTCAGCATGTAGTCCAGATCCTCGCCGCGGGTGATCCAGGGGTCGAAGGCCAGGCGGCGGAACGCCTCCTTGTGCACGGCCAGACAGCCGCCGCACACGTGGTTGGAGCGGGACAGGCGCGGGCCCTTCATGGCCGCGGTGATCCACTGGTTGAAGTAACGCCCCTGCTGCCAGAAGCGGTTGTACCACTTGTCCTCCCACTTCGAGAGGTAGGAGCCCTCGTCGTTGAGGTAGTAGCCGGTCTTCGCCACGATGGGCACGCCCTGGCGTGTGAGTTTCCCCAGGCCGTACATGGCCTTGGTGAGGAACTCAGGGTCGTCCACCACCTCGTCGTCGTCAAGGAAGACCACGGCGTCGAAGCCGAGCACGTTGGCCACAAGCAGGCCGAGGTTGCGAATGGCGCCGTAGCCGGACAGGCCGATCTCCTTGGAGAGGCGCTCGATGTTGAGCTGGGCCATGCGCTGCTCGATGAGGGCCATCTCCGCCGCTCCGATGACCAGGGTGGTGACGCCGGGGTGCTCGTTGCAGATGGCCTGGACCTTCTCGGCGGCCTGGGCCTCGATGGACACATCGGCCGATACGAGGATGACGACGAGCCCCAGGCCCTCCACCTTCTCCAGGGATGCGAGGCAGCGGCCGAGCTCGCCGGGCTGGTTGGGCGCCGTGGGGTGGTCGTAGGTGGCCACCACGTCGGTGCCGCCGCGATGACGGCGCGGGTAGATGAAGGTGGGGATGATGACGACGGGGTTCATAGGATTCCTCTCGCATATCTTCGGTTCGATTACATCGAACGTCACTATTGTAACCCCTTACGGCCCTGGAGCAAAAAACCGTCCGTCAACGCACATCTTATCGACGGCGACCGCCGCGGGAGGGACCGGCCCCCTTCTTGCGGTAGTGCTTCGAGTAGGCCGCCTTGTCCTTGTTCAGGCGCCGGGCCTGCTCGCGGCGGTCGCGCACGTCGGCGGCCTCCCGGCACAGGGCCTGGTAGGAATCGTAGCGGGTGCGGGGCAGCGCGCCGGCGGCCACGGCCGCGCACACCGCGCAGCCGGGTTCGCCCTGGTGGGTGCAGTCACGGAAGCGGCACTCCTCAGCCAGGGACTCCACGTCGGGGAAAGCCGCCTCGATGCCGGCCTCGGCATCCCACAGGCCCAGGCCGCGCACCCCGGGCGTGTCCACGATGCGGCCGGCCCCGGGCACGGCCACGATCTCGCGGCTCACCGTGGTGTGGCGCCCCTTGCCGTCGCCCTCGCGCACGGCCCCCACTTCCAGTACTTCGGTGCCCACGAGCATGTTCACCAGGCTCGACTTCCCCACACCGGACCGGCCGATGAGCACCGTGGTGGTGCCCGGAGCCAGCAGGCGCCGCACGGCCTCCACCGAGGCGGGGTCGGCCTCGGACACCACGAGCACCTCGGTCGCAGGCCCGGCCAGGGACTCCACGGCCTCGCGAACCGCCGCCGTTGCGGCCTCGTCGGCCAAGTCGCCCTTGGTGAGCACGACGGTGACGGCGGCCCCAGTCTCGAAGGCCAGCACGAGCTCCCGCTCCAGCCGGCGCAGGTTCACCTCGCCCACGGGCTGGGCCACGATGACCCGCTCGAAGTTGGCGGCCAGCACCTGGGGCAGGGCCCGCTCCGTGGGGTCCTTCCGCACGAATTCCCGCGTGCGGGGGGCGATGGCCTCGATGACCCCCTTGTCATGGGTCGCAGGCACCGACACCGCGACCACGTCCCCGATGACGGCCCGCTGGTCGTGACCCTTCACGAGGGCCGTGGCGTGCTCGCAGCGCAAACGCTCGCCGTCGGGAAAGCGCACGAGGGGGTAGCCGCGATCGAGCTTCACCACCTCGCCGGTACGCAGGGCACCCTCCTCGGCGCCGCCTTCGCTGCGCAAATCCTCGGCCACTAGCGCTGCCCCTCTCTCATCCGGTGGAACACGAGGATCATGATGGTCCCCAGCACCACCAGGCCCAGCCCCGGCAAAAAGGCGCCGATATCGAAGACCTGCTCGGTGACCGAGCCCTTCTCCACCACGCTCACGGTGTCTGCGTGCAGATCGGTCAGTCCCTGGTGCTCGGGGCAGGACAGGTAGAAGATGCCGCGAATCTGCAGCATGGTGCCCCGCCGCCCGTAGGCGCCGTAGGTATCGATGCCGTCGGTGGCATCCTTGGCAATGAACACCGGCACCTCGGAGCGGCCCTTATCGTTGCCCTGGAGCACGATCCAGCAGAAACCGGGATTGAACTCGGCGTTGATGCGATCCCCTACCACTTCGCCGGTCACCTGCACGATCTGGTTGTTCAGGTAGGAGTCGGCCTCCTGCAGGGCCCCGATGGAGGTGTCGTAAATGAAGGAGCTGTCGGGCTTCTGCTGGGGGTTCATCAGGTTGTTCTCGCTCACGCCCCCTCCGAAGACCGGGTCGGGCAGCGGGGGCGGCATGGGCGCCTCCTCCCCGTGCGTACCTTCCGAAGACGCCTCTCCATCGGCATTCTGGGCTGGATCATCCCCCTCGCCCTTCGGGGGCGCGACGCCCGCAGGCCCGTCAGCGGCACCGGCGCTGCCCTGGCTTTCCGGGCCGACGCCGTCGGTGGGGGCCGTCCCGCTCGGATCGGAGCCGTCGTCCTTGGCCGAAGGATCTACCACACCGGTCTCGTCGGTGGGCACGTCCTGATTCGTGGTCACGTCCTCGAGCTGGTTGATGGGATCGTCGGCCCAAGCCACGCCGATGCCGCCCACGGCCACCAGCAGGGCGAGGGCGGCCGCGAGGGCGGCCATTGGGCGCTGCGGCCCCCTCATGGGTTCAACCTCGGCTTCACCCGGGGCACGAGCGAGGCGCCCACTTCCACGATGAGCGCCAGCAGCGTGACGAACTCGAGACGGCCCGCCCACATCTGCAAGATGTAGAACAGCTCCAGCGTGGCCGGCATGCCCGGTTGGGCCAGAGACGTGGTAATGCCGCCGTTAGAGGTCATGGCCACCGACTCAAAGATGGCGGGAATGGCCTCGCCGCCGTGGGCGATGCCCACAAGGGCACCGACGACATAGGTGATGACGTAGAGGATGAACACCGTCATGGCCTCTTTCACGATGTTCGGCGTGAGCGTGCGCCGCCCCAGATGGCTGTAGGACACCACCACGCGGGCCGAATCGGGGGCCAGGGCCTCCTTCACGTTCGCCACGATGGACTTGAAGATGATGCCCATGCGCGAGAACTTGATGCCGCCCGAGGTAGACCCGGAGCTGCCGCCCACGGCCATGATGAAGGCCAGGGTGAGAAAGGCGCCATTGGAAAACGCCGTGGTGATCTGATTCGTCGTGATAACTTGAAAGCCCGTGGTCGTGGACACCGAGATGATAGTGAACAGCCCCCGTCGCAGAATGGCCAGCATATCGCTGAACAGCGGCCACGACGCCAACGTGGCCGTGAACACGAAGGCCATCACCACGAGCCACAGCACCATGGTCTTCGTTTCCAAATCGCGGAAAAAGGCCGCGACGTTGCCCTTCCACACTTCCGCGTACAGCACGAAACTGACGGAGCCCAGCAGCATGAGCACCATGAGAATGCACTCGAGCGGGAAGGAGTGATAGTACATGATAGACAGCTGCATAGGGGCGAAGCCGCCCGTCACGAAGCCGGAGGTGGACACCCACAGCGCGTTGAGGAATGCGCGGGCGGGCTCCATACCCAAAAGCAGGCAGAGCCCCATGATGATGACTGTGGCCACCGACACGATAATGAGCGTGATGCGGGCAATGAACTGGGTGGTCTGCACCACGTTGGGCACCACGTGCTCGCTGCGACCTTCCGAGGAGAACAGCGACGCGCCGCCCCCGCGGCCGAACAGCCCGAAGGAAAGCGCCACCACGATGAGGCCGAGGCCGCCGAGCATGTGCATGGCGAACCGGAACATGTTGTCAGCGTAGGAGAGGTGGTCAAGATCGACAATAACCGAGGCGCCGGTGGTAGTGAGCCCCGACACGCCGTCGAACACCGCGTCCAGGTAGGTGGCGTAGTGCCCCGAGAAGAACAGCGGGATAGAGGCGATCAGGCCGAGGACGACCCAGGCGAACCCGGTGACGGTAAGCGCCTGGCGCCGCGAGAGACGGCCCGGCTCGATACGCAAAAAGCGCAAGCCGGCGCCGATGATGATGGCGATGCCGATGGAGACGAGGTAGCGGGCCGCCGGCTCCCATTCCTGGAACACGAGGGCTGTGCCGAAGGGCACGAGCATGAGCACGGCGAAGAACAAGATGAGCGTACCCAGGTAGTGGCCTACCACGCGCAAGTCGTACAAGGTGAATCGCTGCCACATACTAGCCCCCCAGCAGAATGCGCGTGAGGGCCATAAGCGTCCACAGCGCAATGATGAAGCTGACAATGGAGAGCAGCATGAGCGCGAAGGCCGCCGCCGGCGAGGCCGGTTTTATGTCGGGACGCTTGCGGGCCATAGGGCCTAGCGCTTTCCCGAAAACGGATATGTAAGCGATTTTGTCATGGGGGTATTCTAGTACAATGCTCGATACGGGTCACCAGTGGTTACCCGATCGCTATGGCAAACGGAGAAGACGGCTCTTCCCGGGTGTCGGAGCCATAGCCTATTCGGGCCTGATCCGCGTACCATCTGATAGAGGAAGGAAACGCCATGAGCACGCAGGACTTCGAACAGGAGCTCCGGGCAATCGTCGGGGCCGAGCGCGTGCTGGCTGACGAGCCCCTGGCGGCCCACACCACCTTCCACATTGGAGGGCCGGCCCAGTGGCTCGTGCTTCCCTGCTCCGAAAACGAAGTGGCGGCGGTCGTGAACGCCTGCGAGGGGGCCGGCGTTCCGTGGCGCGTGCTGGGGCTCGGCTCCAACGTGCTCGCTCCCGACGGGGGCCTTCCCGGCGTCACGGTGAAGCTGGCCGAGAACTTCTCCGCCGTGGAAGTGCTGCCCGGAGGCCTCGTGCGCGCCCAGGCCGGGGCCACGAACGAGGCGGTGGCCGAGGCGGCGCTGGCGGCCGGGCTTGCCGGCTACGAGTTCGCCAGCGGCATCCCCGGCACCGTGGGGGGCGCGGCCATCATGAACGCCGGCGCCTACGACGGCCAGTTCTCGGACGTGGCCGTGGAAGTGCGCTGCCTGGCGCCCGCAAACAGGACGGGCGCATCCGGCGGCGACAACCCGGACGGCGTTGGCAACAAAAGCGGCTCGGGAGAGGCTGCCGACGGCAACGGCGGCTCGGGAAAGGCTGCCGAGGGCGCCATTGTGACGCTTTCCGCCTCCCAGGCAGAGTGGGGCTACCGCGCAAGCCGCATGATGCGCGAGGGACTCGTGGTGCTGTCGGCCACGCTGCAGCTTGCGCCCGACTCCCCCGCCGCCATCCGCGCGCGCATGGACGACCTGCGCGAGCGCCGCGCGAGCAAGCAGCCCCTGGAGATGCCCTCGGCCGGCAGCACCTTCAAGCGCCCCCAGGGTTACTTCGCCGGCGCCCTCATCCAAGAGGCCGGCTGTCAGGGCGCATCGGTCGGGGGTGCGCAGGTGTCCACCAAGCACGCCGGCTTCGTCGTGAACACCGGCGACGCCACCGCCGCCGACGTGCTCGCGCTTATCGCCGAGGTGCAGCGCCGCGTGCACGAGGCCACCGGCGTGACCTTGGAGCCCGAAGTGAGGCTGTGGGGGTAAGGGCGTTGCGGAGGTGCGCATCTTCTGAGAAGCTCAGAACGATCGCGGGGCGCAGGAGTCCGCAACCTAAACAAATCGCACCGAAATATACATCGATGCATGTTTTTGCCCGATATGCATAACGATCAGTCCGAGAAACACCCAAAACCCGGCCCTATGACCGGGTTTTTGACCAGCATCGTCTCAAAAGCTGTACAAATCGAATCTTTTTGCGCATCGATGTACGAAAAGGCGCGATTTGTCTAGATCGCCGCACTCGATGCGCAACAACATGCGAGCGAGCAAACCCCGTCGACTGCCGTATTCGCTCAAACCAAACGGGGCACGAAGAAGGGGCCTTGTGGCCCCTTCTCGGTTGTTGGCGCTGATGACGCGCGTTCTACCCGCGTTCTGGCCGTCGCTCTAGCCGTCGCTCTAGCCGTCGCTACCCGCGGAAGTAATCCACGCCGCCTTCGAACAGGGGCTGGTAGGTGTTGCCGAAGGCGTTCTTGTACAAGCCCGCACCCGAGCGCTCGGTGTGGCCCATCTTGCCGAGCACGCGGCCGTCCGGGCTCGTGATGCCCTCGATGGCGAGCACGGACCCGTTGGGGTTCGCCGACAGGTCCATGGACGGCACCCCGGCCGCGTCCACGTACTGGGTGGCAATCTGGCCGCCGGCGATCATCTGGTCCAGCAGCGGCTGGGGCGCCACGAAGCGGCCCTCGCCGTGGCTGATGGCCACCGTGTGCACATCGCCCACGTTCATGCGGCTCATCCACGGCGACAGCGTGCTGGCCACGCGGGTGCGCACGAGCGTGCTCTGGTGACGACCAATGTCGTTGAAGGTGAGCGTGGCGCAGTCGGCGTCCATGGGGCGGATGTCGCCGAAGGGCACGAGCCCCAACTTCACCAGGGCCTGGAAACCGTTGCAAATGCCGAGCATGAGCCCGTCGCGGCGCTGGAGCAGATCGCGCACGGCCTCGGTCACCTGGGGCGCGCGGAAGAACGCCGTGATGAACTTCGCCGAGCCGTCGGGCTCGTCGCCGCCGGAGAAGCCGCCGGGGATCATGACGATCTGCGACTCGCCGATGAGGCGCGCCAGCTCGGCGGTGGACTCAGCCACGGCCTCGGGCGTCAGGTTGTTCACGACGTACACCGTAGGCACCGCGCCGGCGCGCTCGAAGGCGGCGGCGGAGTCGTACTCGCAGTTGTTGCCGGGGAAGACCGGGATGACCACGCGCGGGCGGGCAATGGCCTCGCCCGCGAATACCGCCGGGGCGCTGGCCGTGAAGCTGAGCGTGGGCACCTCCTCGGCCGCCGCGCGATCTTTGGCGCTGGTGCGGTAGGGGAACACGCCCTCGATACCGCTCTCCCAGGCCTCCTGCACGCGCGCCAGATCGGCCACCTGACCGTCGCAGGCAAGCTCGTAGGCCTCGGTCACCTGGCCTAAGGCCACCACGTCCACATTGGCGGCAAGGCCCGCGTCTTCCAGGCGCGTCACCACCGACTGGGCCGTCTCGCCCGCGGCCAATTCCACCACGAAGGTGCCGTAGGCCGAATCGAAAAGCTGGCCCGCGCCAACGGCCGCGTCCACCGCCACGCCCAAACCGTTGCCCACGGCCATGGCGATGAGGGTGGCGGCAATGCCGTCGGCCCCGCTGCTCGCGCACGCGCTCGCCACGCCGGCGCCGATGAGGTGCTCCACCGCGTCGAAGGTGGCGCACAGGCTGGAGGCCAGGGTGTCCTCGGGGGCGATCCACACCAGGTTATCGCCGGCCGCCTTCAGCTCGGGCGACACGATGCGGTCCACCTTCCCGATGGCCGTGGCGAAGGACACGAGCGTCGGCGGCACGTCCAAATCCTCGAAGGAGCCGGACATGGAGTCCTTGCCGCCGATGGCACCCACGCCGAAATCGACCTGGGCCATGAGCGCGCCGAGCACGGCCGCCATGGGCTTGGCCCAGCGCTCCGGGTCCTGGCGCAGCTTCTCGAAGTACTCCTGGAAGGTGAGGTACATGTTCGCGCGCTCAAAGCCCGTGGCCACGAGCTTCGCCACCGAGTCGAGCACGGCCATATAGGCGCCCGCATAGGGGTCGAACGACGACAGATAGGGGTTGAAGCCCCAGGACAGGCCCGACACCGTGGCGGTGGCCCCGCCCAGCACCGGCAGCTTCGCCACCATGGCCTGGGCCGGGGTGAGCTGGCGGGAGCCGCCGAAGGGCATGAGCACCGTGGCCGCGCCGATGGTGGAGTCGAAGCGCTCCACGAGGCCCTTGTTGCAGGCGCGGTTGATGTCGGCCATGAGCCCCGCGCAGGCCTCGGTGAGCGAGTCGGCCTCGCGGGCCGCCTCCACCACCGGGTCGGCCAGCTGCTCGGCCGCCTCGAAGGCGCGGTCGCAGGCGCTCTTCGCGAAGCTCTCCTCAGCCGGGGCGGGCACGCTCACCGCCGCGTGCTTCGGGGCGCCGTTACTCGCGAGGAAGTCGCGGCTCACGTCCACGATGGTGTTCCCGCGCCAGCCCATGCGCACCCGCGGCTCCTCGGTCACCACGGCCACCGGCGTGGCCTCCAGGTTCTCCTCGTGGGCCAGCGCGATGAAGGCCTCCACGTCCTCGGGGGCCAGGGCCACGGCCATGCGCTCCTGGGACTCGGAAATAGCCAGCTCGGTGCCATCGAGGCCGTCGTACTTCTTGGGCACGGCGTCCAGGTTGATGTCCAGGCCGTCGGCCAGCTCCCCAATGGCCACCGACACGCCGCCGGCGCCGAAGTCGTTGCAGCGCTTGATCATGCGGCAGGCATCGCCGCGGCGGAACAGGCGCTGGATCTTGCGTTCCACCGGCGCGTTGCCCTTCTGCACCTCGGCCCCGCAGCTTTCCAGCGATTCCACGGAATGGGCCTTGGAAGAGCCCGTGGCACCGCCGATGCCGTCGCGGCCCGTGCGACCGCCCAAGAGCACCACCACGTCCCCCGGCGCCGGCGTCTCGCGGCGCACGTGGTCGGCCGGGGTGGCGCCCACCACGGCGCCGATTTCCATGCGCTTGGCGGCGTAGCCGGGGTGGTACAGCTCGTGCACGTGCCCGGTGGCCAGGCCGATCTGATTGCCATAGGAGGAATAGCCCGCCGCCGCCGTGGTCACCAGCTTGCGCTGGGGCAGCTTGCCGGGAATGGTGTCGGCCACGGGCACCGTGGGGTCGGCCGCACCGGTCACGCGCATGGCCTGGTACACGTAGGAGCGGCCGGACAAGGGGTCGCGGATGGCCCCGCCCACGCAGGTGGCCGCGCCGCCGAAGGGCTCGATCTCGGTGGGATGGTTGTGGGTCTCGTTCTTGAACAGGTACAGCCAGTCCTCTTCCACGCCGTCCACATCCACCTTGCACTTGATGGTGCAGGCGTTGATCTCCTCGGACTCGTCGAGGCCGGTGAGGACGCCCTGCTTCTTCAGCCACTTCGCGCCGATGGTGCCCATGTCCATGAGGCACACGGGCTTCTCGTCGCGGCCGAGCTCGTGGCGCAGCTCCAGATAGCGGTCGAAGGCGGCCTGCACGTTGGCGTCGGCGATGGCCACGTCGTCGAGCACGGTGCCGAAGGTGGTGTGGCGGCAGTGATCGGACCAGTAGGTGTCGATCATCTTGATCTCGGTGATGGACGGGTCGCGCCCCTCTTCGGCAAAGTAGGCGCGGCAGAACTGGATGTCGGCCAAGTCCATGGCCAGGCCGCGATCGGCGATGAAGGCGGCCAGCTCGTCGTCGGAAAGCTCGGTGAAGCCGGCGATGACCTCCACATCGGCCGGGCGCTCGAAGGCCATGGCCAGGGTGTCGCGGGTATCCAGCGAGGCCTCGCGGGCCTCCACCGGGTTGATGACGTAGCGCTTCACGGCCTCGATCTCGGCGTTGGTCAGGTTGCCCTCGAGGTAGTACACCACCGCCGAGCGCACCAGCGGGCGCTCCCCCTGGCTGATGAGCTGGATGCACTCGCTGGCCGAGTCGGCACGCTGGTCGAACTGGCCGGGTAGAAATTCCACGGCGAACACCGCGGCGCCGTTGGCTTCGGGCAGCTCGAAGGTGGCAATGTCGGACTGCGGCTCGGAGAACACCGTGGGCACGCAGGCGGCGAACAGCTCCTCGCCGATGCCCTCCACATCGTAGCGGTTCACCAGGCGCACGCCGGTGAGCCCCTGAATGCCCACGATGTCGCGCAGCTCGGCGGCCAGCGCGCGGGCCTCGCCGTTGAACCCGGGCTTCTTCTCAACATAGACGCGAGATACCATGGATGTGCCTCTCTCTTCTCTCTTCAGTGAACGAGCGGGGACGGACAAAGGCGCGTCCCGCACCCTGCCCGGCGGGACGCGCAAAGGGGCGCCCGCGGGCACCCCTTGAAAGCTACTGCTGGTCGGACGCGCCGGCGCCGTTCTTCGCGGCGGCTTTGGCTTCGCGGGCGGCCTTTTTCTCGGCCTGCATCTTCTCGCGGTTGGAAAGGCGGAATCCGCTGCCGAACAGACCTCGGCGCTGGGGCTTCACCGGCGCCTCGTCGGACTCGCCGCCATCGGCCGCCTCTTCGGCGGCCTGGGCGCCGACCTTCTGGGCCGCATGGCGGTTCTGGTTCTTGCCGGAGCCCTTCGCCTTCGCCTGCTTGGCCTGCTGCACGCGGCGCGCCTGCTTCTCGGCCTTGGCGTTCTTCTCCTCCAAGGCCAGCATGCGCTCCTGGTAGGCCACGCGCTCCTTCTTGATCTTCCAGAAATCGAGCACGAAGGCGCCGATGATGAACACGTAGGCCGCGATGAGCGTAGTCACGCTGAGCCACTGCGGCAGAGCGCCCTGGCCCACGAAACTCAAGGTGGTGCAGCCGATAGCCGCGATGAGCATCACCCACCAGATAGCGCGCAGGCGCTTGTAGCGGGGGGTGTCGGGCTTGTAGTACTTGCGCTCCACCTCGCGCTGCTTGGCGGCGGCCTCCTTGCGGGCGGCCTTCTCGGCGGCCTTTCGCTGCTCGGGAGTCTTCTTCGCCGACTTCACGGTGACCGACGCGGCGGCCTTCGACTTCGGCTTGGCTGATGCGGCCGATTTGCGGGTCACGCCGGTGCGCTCCTCGGAGGTGTAGCGCTCGTTCATGGGGTTACGCTGGGACATGCTGCTTCGTTTCTCCTTCGGTGAGCTGGGCGGGCCGAGCCCGCACGGGGGCGGTGCGCGACGCTAGAAAGTCGCGGGGTCGAATTTCTGGCCGGTGATGGTCTCGTAGGCCTGGATGTACTTGGCGGACGTGGCGTCGATGACATCCTGGGGCAGGCGCGGCGGGTTGCCGGTCTTGTCCCAGTTCGCGGTCAGCCAGTCGCGCACGAACTGCTTATCGAAGCTGGGCTGGTCGGCGCCCTCCTCGTAGGTGTCGCCCGGCCAGAAGCGGGACGAGTCGGGGGTGAGCACCTCATCGGCCAGGATGATGGCATCGCCCAGGCGGCCGAACTCGAACTTCGTGTCGGCGATGATGACGCCCCGGGCGGCTGCGTGGTCGGCGGCCGTGGCGTACACCTTCAAAGCCAGATCGCGCAGGGCCGTGGCATCTTCCTCGCCGAGGATTTCCACCAAACGCTCGAAGGAGATGTTCTCGTCATGGTCGCCGATCTCGGCCTTGGTGGAGGGGGTGAAGATGGGCTCGGGCAGCTTCGAGGAATTCACGAGGCCCTCGGGCAAGGCGATGCCGCACACGGTGCCCTCGCGGTTGTACTCCTTCAGGCCGCTGCCGGCCAGATAGCCGCGCACGATGCACTCGGCGGGAAACATGTCGGCCTTGCGCACCAGCATGAAGCGGCCGCGCAAGTAGTCGGCGTAGGGCTGGAACTGCTCGGGCAGGTCGGCCACGTCGGTGGAGATGAGGTGGTTTTCCACCACGCCGTCGAGCAGGTTGAACCAGAACTTCGACAGCTGGGTGAGCACCTGGCCCTTGTGGGGGATCTCGTCTTCCAGGATGTAGTCGAAGGCCGAGATGCGGTCGGTGGCCACCAGCAGCAGCCTGTCGCCCAGATCGTACAGATCGCGCACCTTGCCCTGCGCGTCGGGAGTGATGTCGATTCCCGCCATGGATGCCCTTTCTCCT
>ERZ777306.1619-NODE-1619-length-34093-cov-7.533374_pt1 | contig 34093 bp, 38 predicted proteins | sample MGYA00374966_ERZ777306 | MGnify/ENA primary metagenome ERZ777306 (study PRJEB29329, sample SAMN06343882) | mouse gut metagenome | isolation source: Mouse cecum | place: Austria: Vienna | collected 2014-11-15 ... | reverse complement strand
GCTTAGGCATTGATATCCTTGCAAAAAAAGTGTCAACCAATATTGACAATATCATCAAGAACTATCCAACCCGTGAAGGAAGGTAGGGATGGCCATCGATTTAAAAGACCAATATTTCGGAACAGAGATTGAGCTGACTGGGATCACCAGAGAGCAGGCGGCGAATGCTGTGGCAGAGATGTTTGGGACTAGGGCATATTATATCGGCAGCTATTACCAGACATGGGGTGTGAAGGATAACGAAGGGAAGGAATGGAAATTTACCTATGACAGCAGTATTTCTGCACAGATGAGGTCATCAAGAGGGTATATCTATGCAGGGGATGAGTACTGTACGGAGATGGTCAGTCCAAAACTGGAATATTCCGAAATGAATAAACTGCAGAAGGTGGTAAGATGCCTCCGGCATCGTGGCGGCAAGGTGAATCCCTCCTGCGGGATGCACGTCCATGTAGATGCGTCAAACCACACGCCGAGGAGCCTGAAGAATGCACTGACTATCATGTATTCCAAGGAAGACATCCTGTTCAAAGCACTGAAGGTCAACCCGGACAGGGTAGAGCGCTGGTGTAAAAAAGTACGTGAGAATGTGCTGGAAAATATCAGGCAGATGCCCAACAGCACCATGTCCATGGATAAGTTCCGGCAGCTCTGGTATGAGGAAGGAAGAAACGGGGGATACAGCCACAGGCATTATGATGAGACCCGGTACTATGCCTTAAATCTTCATGCGGTGTTTGATAAAGGAACGGTGGAATGGCGCTGTTTTAACAGCACCCTCCATGCCGGAAAGGTAAGGGCAAACATTACGCTGGCCCTTGCCATCTCTGCACAGGCCATTAATCAGAAATGTGCCCATATGCGGAAGACGGAGATCACGGAGAATCCCTGTTTCACCTTCCGCACCTTTCTCCTGCGGCTGGGGCTCATCGGACCGGAATATAAGAATGTCCGGGAACATTTACTTGCCAATCTGGAAGGGGACCGGGCGTGGAGATATGACAGAAGCAATTATGAATGCCTGAACAGAAATGAAGGGGCGCGTTAGGAGGTAGAAAAAGTGAAAGACAGATATTATTTTGCCTATGGCAGCAATATGAACTTAGACCAGATGGAGTTCCGCTGTCCGGATGCGGAAGTAGTGGGAAATGTCCGGCTGGAGGGATACCGTCTGGCATTTGCAGGCAGAAGTCCGGGAAACGGGGTGGCGACCATCCTACCGGAAGAAGGAAAACATGTGGACGGGGTGTTGTGGAAGATTACCCCGCACTGTGAAAAAAGCCTGGACCGCTACGAGGGATATCCGTTTCTATATGGAAAAGAAATGGTGGAGGTCACGAATGCGGCAGGGATTGTTAGCAGTGCAGCGGTTTATACCATGAATGCACCGCACAAAGACTTCCCTGCCAGACCCTCCGACTTTTACCTGAAAGGGATACTGGAAGGGTGCAGACAGAACCAGCTGCCCACAGAACCTGTTCTGGAGGCGGTGAAGCACACAAGGCAGGAATCGATACAACAGAAAAAAACGGGGAGAAACCGTCATGAGAATGGATCTGGCAGATAACCGCAGGGAAAAGATTTTCTGCGGTTTTGCAATAAAAAAGTACACTCAGAGAGTGGGAAGGAGAATGCAATGAAGATCAGAAATTTAAAAACAAGGGCCGTGGCATTAGGTCTGGCTGTGTTAATGGGGATGAGTTCCCTTGGGAGCGCGCCATCCATTTATGCGGCAGAAACAGAAGGCAGTCAGGATGAGGCGGTTCTGGAAACATCAGAGCAGGCAATAGAAACTGTCACGGAAACAGAAAAAGGAAAGGCAACTGCAGAGGACATCACAAAGGATATCTCAGACAAGGATTTTGCAGTAGAGACCAGCATGGATGGCATCCACTATGATACCGCACAAGAGAGCGTCACCTTGTCTGCGATTGAAGGGGAGGATGGGAGCGAATACCAGTCTGACAAAGCGGGTACCTATACTGCAACCTACATGGTAGTGCCAAAAGACCAGAGTGATGTTTATTTTATCACCCGTAAGGTCACCCTGACGGATACGGAAGGACAGGCACACGCAGAAGATAACGGCGGGAGCAAGCAGAAAGAGGATACCGAATCCGAAGAAGACTCGGAAGAGGATACTGCAGCAATGCCGGAAGTAGAAGTTTTCAGTACCGATGAAAAGGATACGCCGGAAACTGTGGAACAGCTGCAGGAAGACATTGAATCAGGCAATGTCCTGTTGTTTTCCGGTGCAGACAGTTCCTTTTCTGCCAGAGCCACGGTAACACTTGAAAAAGGGGAAACCATTTATTATCCAAGTTATATCGGGAATTACCTAACCTGCTGGTTTTATGTGAATGGAAAGATCGCATACTGTCTCCAGTCGCACAAAGCATCCCCGCCAAGCGGTGATTATGTGGCGCAGGTACTGGATTCCAACAAGAATCTGCAGAAGGTGCTCTACTACGGATACGGCGGCGCCGGGGATATCACTGGCAGTTATCTGTCCGGGAAAAGCGCGGAAGAAAAGTATGTGTATACCCATATCGCCGCAAGCTATGCCTATGCAGGGGAGGATGGATTTACCGGCTGTGATTATAATGATTTGGTAAATGCAGGAGTCATCGCTTACATTGACTATCTGTTTGGCATGGAAGAACCGCCCAAGGGGGAACTGGAATTATCCAAGACATCTGTAAAGGCTGTACGTGACGGGGATATCCAGAAAACACCGAATATCAAGCTGTCCGGTGACCACCGCAACTTTGTGACAGTCACAGTTCCAAAGAATGTGACTTGCTACAACAGAACAAAAGGGACTTCAGCAACAGACGGAACCATCCGTATTTACGGCGGGGATACCTTTTATTTGACAGCAAAGATGCTCCACACAGGGAGTTACTTTTCTGGCAGTCTGCGAGGTTCTGTCGGAGAAACATGGAGGACGCTGGTATTGACAACAGGAGATGCTAGTCAGGACATCGGTGTGTTTGAATCCGAACGAGCAGAGCCAGTCAGCTTCAAAGTGGACTGGATGGAAATGACAAGGATTGAACTGGTCAAAAAGGATGCGGATACCAAGAATCCGCTGGCTGGTGCGGTATATGGCATTTACACGGATAAAAAATGCGAGAATCTACTCATGACCATGAGTCCCACAGATGGGAACGGCAAGGCAGTCAGCGATTATTTTGAATCCACAATCAAGACGGTGTATGTAAAAGAGATTACAGCACCGGATCTGTATGTAAAAAGTGCTAAAGTCCATACAGTAAATGTAGATGCTGGGAAAACAGTTGTAGTATCTGCAGAGGATGAACGGATTACTGGAGCGATTCATATCAAGAAAATTGACAGGGAAACATTAGCATTTCTGCCGCAGGGAGACGGCGCTCTGGCCGGAGCGGTTTATGGACTGTATGCAAAAGAAGATATTGTTCATCCTGATGGAAGAACAGGAGTATTGTACAAGAAGGACAGTCTGATTGCACAGGGAACCATTCAGGATGACGGGACATTGGAGTTTAAAGACCTGTATCTGGGAGCCATGTACGTCAGGGAAATCACACCACCGGCATCTTATACTTTAGATGAAACGATATATGATGCAACCTTGACGAGTGAAAAAGAAGTGGATGTTGAGGTCACCCGTGACCTGACCGTAAGCGAGCAGGTGAAAAAGCAGGCGTTCCAGCTGATCAAGGTCAGTGAGGATGGCAGCCAGACCGAAACGGATCTGGTGGCAGGCGCTGGCTTTAAAGTTTATCTGGTGAGTAGCCTGTCCAAGGTAAAAAGCGGAGAATTAAAGCCAAGCAATGGGACTGCATTTACAGCAGAAGATTTTCGTGGCTATGATTTCAGCCAAGAATCTGTGGCTGTCACCTATAAAGACGGGCAGGCAATCCCTGTGCCGGAGTTGATCACAGATAACAAAGGATATGCCATCAGTCCGGAACTTGCCTATGGCCTTTACGTGGTTGAGGAAAGTACGGTTCCGGATAACATGAAAGCAGTAGACCCATTCCTTGTAAATGTAGACGAGGACAGCCGTGAACCGATGCAGTGGAGAATCTTCGACGACCGTCCCTTTGAGTTTCTGCTGAAGATTGTGAAAAAAGATGCCCAGACGGGAAATGTGGTATTAAAGGCCGGGGCATCTTATAAGATTTACGATTGTGAAAAGGAAATCTATATTGAACAGGTTGTCCAGTATCCGAAGAAAGAGAAGATCAGTATTTTCTCCACGAATGACGAAGGATATCTGGTAACCCCGGAAGAACTGAAAGCAGGAACCTACCGCATTGAGGAAGTAAAGGCACCGGAAGGGTTCGTAAGACAGGGGAATGAAATGTCTCTGTATGACGGAGAAACCCTGATCTCTGGTCTGGAACTTTCCATGGCCGGAGAATATAAAGAAAATCCGAAAGGATCCATCACCATTACGGTATCCTCGGATTCTGCCCATCAAATAGACCCGGATACGGGTGCAGTCATTGTGGAGGTAGAACAGCCAAACGATGAGCAGGCAGGCAGCCTGACATTGACAAAGACCGGGGAGAAACTGGTGGAAGTGACAGGGGATTCCCTTCTGGATCAGGCAAAGAATCTGCTGTCCAAGATCAAAACGGCGATTACTGGAGAAGATAACCAGACTGGCATATTCCATGAATTCCAATATGAGGAAGGCAGCGTAGAAGGCGCTGTGTTTGAACTGTATGCAAAAGAAGATATTTATTCGCCGGATGGAGCAAAAGATGAGAATGGCAATCCAACCATTCGTTATGCAAAAGATGATCTGGTGGCAACCTTAACAACGGATGCAGACGGCAAGGCAGTTTTAAATAACCTTCCCCTTGGCAGTTATTATCTCAAGGAGACAACGGCCGGGGAGCATTTCGTGTTAAATACAGAGATGAAGGAATTCACCCTGACGGCAGAAGATGATACGCAGGCTGTGGTCTATGAGGGAGTAGCTTATAAAAATGAGCGTCAGAAGATATCCGTATCCGTGGAGAAAAAGGATGCCGTATCGGAAGAGAAGCTGGAAGGAGTCGTATTTGATCTCTATGCAGCGGAAGACATTGTTTCCAATCAGGGGGATGTCCTGATAGAAAAGGATACCCTGCTGGAGAAAAAAGCTACGGATGAAAACGGGAACCTGACCTTTGACAGTGATCTGTTCCATGGGAAATATTATGTGAAAGAGGAAGTCAGAAAGCCGGGGTATCTTCCAAATGAGGAAATCTGGGAGATAGACGCTTCTTATGAAGACCAGAACATGGATATCATTACTCTCACAAAAGAGATAGAGAACCAGCCGACTGAGAGCCATTTCACGAAGACGGACGCAACTACCGGGGAAGAGCTGGAAGGTGCAAAGCTGCAGATCATTGATGCGGATGAAAACGTGGTGGAGGAATGGATCAGTACCAAAGAGCCTCATGTGGTCTATGCCCTGCCGGAAGGTACTTACACCCTGCACGAAGAACTGGCTCCTTATGAAGATGGGTATGTGTCTGCCAGCGATATCACATTTGAAGTGCTGGAAGACGGAAGTGTCACGAAGGTGGAAATGAAAGATGAATATTCCAAGACGGAGATCTCCAAAACAGATATCACCACCGGGGAAGAACTAAAAGGGGCGAAGCTCCAGATCCTTGATGAAGATGGAACTGTTCTGGAAGAGTGGGTGACGGATGGAAAGCCGCATCTGGCGGAAAAGTTTCCGGTCAATGTGGAACTCACCCTGCGTGAGATCACGGCGCCGGACGGATATGAGATCGCAGAGGATGTGAAATTCACGCTGAAGGATACCATGGAGATCCAGAAGGTGGAAATGAAGGATGCAAGGACACCGGAAAAACCGGAGACTCCGGTAACATCTGTGCCAAAGACAGGAGATGACCCGTGGAAACCGTTGCTGCTGCTTGCGATTTCCGGATTGTCTGCCGCAGCGTTGGCAGTTACTACAATGAGGAAGAGAAAGCTGAAAAAGAAAGAGGAAACGGATAAGAGCAATGAAAAGACGGCAAAATAAGATGCGTTTCCTGCAGGCAGTGCTTGTTATGATCTGCCTTGCCAGTGCAGGTCTGCTGGTTTGGGAACTGTTCATAGAGCCGGAGAAAAACAGACAGATGACAGAACGGCTCAAAGAGGAATTCCCGGAGGAAACTCCGGGAGTTTCTTCTCCCCAAAAGGACCCTCAACAAGCTGAAGAAGAAAGCGGTCATTCTGCCATCAATCTGACGGCAATGCAGGCACAGTACCCGGACATCCAAGGCTGGCTTACCATTCCCGGAACGAATGTAGACTACCCGGTTCTCCAAAGTGGGGAAGACGAGCCGGAATATTACCTGAAACGCAATTACCGGGGGGAGTGGGATGCAAACGGCAGCCTGTTCCTGCAGTGGAACTGTAAAGTGTCTGAAAGCCAGAACCTCATCATCTACGGCCACAACATGAACTCCGGGGCAATGTTCGGGAATCTGGACAAATTTGCTGCTGCAGATTATTGGAAGGAGCACAAAACTGTTCTTTTCCAGACGATACAGGGAATGTATGCCTATGAGATTATGTCTGTCATGAAGGTGGATGCCTCCATGTTCCCATTCCAACAGGTGGATTTTGAAGGAGATAGCAGCCTTGAGACATATATCAAACAGGCAGAAAGCCTTGGACTGTTCGGGACGGGAGTATTATGCGACAATCTGGAGCAAGCGCTGACTCTCGTCACCTGCTCTTATGAGTGGGAGAGCGCCAGAAATGTAGTGGTTGCGGTAAGAAAGGCAGAGGTTCCGGTTGATTAAGGGGAAGCTGTTGATATATAATAGGAAATAGCAGATGAAGCATAAGAATTAAAAAGAGAAAAATGTTATGTTCAATATAAAGAAGCAAAGGAGTATGCCAGATGGATGACAATAAAATGGTGGAGCTGCTAAAGAGCAGGTTCCACATCGAGGCAGAGAGAAATGACAGAGGCGGTGTCTACGCACTCACACAGAGGAAACTTGCCTACAATTCCAACCGGATCGAGGGAAGTACGCTGACGGAAAAGCAGACCGCCTCTATCTTTGAAACGGGTACGATCCGGGCAGACGGCACTGTCTTCCGTACCAAAGACGTGGAAGAAATGACCGGGCATTTCACGATGTTCAACTATATGCTGCAGACTTGCGAAGAGGAATTGAGCCAAAAGCTGGTCAAAGAATATCACTATCGGTTAAAGGCAGGCGTGTTTGAGGATATTGCCAATGGGTATCCCATCGGGGAATACAAAAACAGAAGAAACATGGTCTCGGATATCATAACATCTGCGCCGGAAGAGGTAGAAGCGGATATGCAGGCGCTTCTCGACAGCTATAACAGCAAAGATTCCCATGATTTGCGAGACTTAGTTGAACTGCATGCGAGGTTTGAGCAGATCCACCCCTTCCAAGACGGAAACGGCCGCACGGGACGAATGATCCTCTTCAAAGAATGTCTGCGGAGTCATATCATGCCGTTTATCATAGGGGATGAACGGAAAGCAGAATACTATGAATGCCTGAATAACGCCCAGATAAAAGGCGATTACGAGCCTCTTATCCGATTCTTTGGTGAGGAGCAGGCAAGGTATTCGGAGATGGTCAGGGATTTTATCTGTCCGGTTTCCAAGGGGAAGAGTGCAGAACGTAAGCAGGACAGGGAACGGTAAAAGTGTTTAGCGGTATATTTGTAACTGCAGTGAGGAGCTGTTCGAGAATGAGGTGTTTCGCAACAAACTGTTGCATAAAAAACAGGAAAGAAAGAGGTATCTGGTTATGAAGAAACTGTTTGCATGTGCGGATCGGTTTATAAAAGAAAGTGACTGGAAGGATCTGGCGCTGGTAAAATTTTGTCTATGCGCTATGGGGATCATGATTGGATTGTGCATTCCAAAAGAGAAGAAGAAATACCCGTTCCTTATGGCATTCACGGTATTTCTGGTAACTTATATTCCCCTTATGGTTAAATTCGGGAAAACGGCAGTAAAGGTATTCGTTCCTGAGAAGAATCAGGGAAAAGACCGCTGAGAAACAATGAAATATGGAGAACTTACAGGCAGGATGTATTCCGTAAAAAGAGTACATCCTGCTATTTTTTTGCAGAAAGAAGGGATGTTACATGAAACGATATTATACAGCAGAAGCAGTAACGGAAGGCCACCCGGATAAACTATGTGACCTGATCGCAGATAGTATTCTGGATGCGTGTTTAAAAGAGGATCCAGAATCCAGAGTTGCCTGCGAGGTGCTCGCCACCAAGGGGAATATCCTTGTGGCAGGGGAAATTACCAGCATCCACGAACCCTCTGTGTTTGGGATTATAAGGAAAGTGCTGGAAGATGTGGGATATTCCGCAGAAGGGATTGAGATGGACGCATTGATCCATCAACAGAGTCCGGATATTGCCGGAGCTGTTTCCAGTTCCAAGGAGAAGAGAAGCGGAGTGTCTGCAAATCAGAAAGAATTCAGCAGCGGAGCCGGAGATCAGGGTATCATGGTCGGTTATGCCTGCAGTGAGACACCACAGCTGATGCCAATGCCCGTGGTTCTGGCACAGCGGATTGTCCGGGAATTATCCGCCTGCAGAAAGAGCAGCTATATCAAGGGAATCCTGCCGGACGGCAAGGCGCAGGTCACCGTGGAATATGAGGACGGCAGCCCTGTCCGGGTAGAAAGTGTGGTGGTGTCCTGCCAGCATGAGGAAGAGAAATCCTTGAAAAAGCTGGAGCATGAGATCCGGGAAAAGGTATTAAAGCCGGCTCTGCGGCCACTGCCACTGGATGAAGATACCAAGATTTTCATCAACCCATCCGGTCGTTTTGTCTGCGGAGGTCTGGATGCAGATACCGGACTGACAGGAAGAAAGCTGATGGTGGATTCTTATGGCAGCATCGTGCCCCACGGCGGCGGGGCGTTCTCTGGGAAGGACTGTTCCAAGGTAGACCGCTCGGCGGCATATATGGCACGTTATATCGCCAAAAACATGGTAGCTGCCGGCCTTGCCAGCAGATGTCAGGTGTCCCTGGCCTATGCCATCGGAGTGGCACAACCAGTCATGGTGCAGGTGGATACCTTTGGAACGGGAACCGTGTGTGCGGATGACTGTCTGGCGGCTGCGATCCCGCTGGTGTTCGGGCTGACACCGGATCAGATCATTGCCAAGCTGAACCTGAAGCGCCCAATCTATAGACAGACAGCTGTTTACGGACATTTTGGAAGGAAGGAATTTCCATGGGAACGGACGGATAAGGTTCAGCAGTTGAAGGATGCGGTGCTTTAAATGCCTTGGGTCAGTGAGGAAGAGATTCAGGCGGCAAAGCAGATGTCTGCTATTGAATATTTGAGGAAGTACGAGTCCGGCAGGCTGAAAAAATCGTCTGCCAGAAACGAATGGGAACTGACGGATCATGACAGCTTCAAGATCAACGGGATCACCAGCAAGTGGCATTGGAAGTCCAGAGATATCGGCGGGGTGAGCGCCCTGCGGTTTTTGACAAAGGTTGACGGTGTGGAATTTACAGAAGCAGTCAGGCTTCTGTGTGGGGAAAATCCCTGCTATATACCCATGGAACATGTAGCAAAAGAAAAGAAGCCATTTGTACTGCCGGATCAGGCGCCCAACTGTGGACGCATTCGTAGGTATCTAAATAACCGGGGAGTCAGTGACGAGGTTATGAGTTACTGCATACAGCGGGGGATCCTATACGAAAGTCTTCCATACCACAATGCAGTGTTTGTGGGAAAAGATGAGCAGGGGAAAGCCAGATATGCATTTCTCAGAGGGATCTATGACTACAATGGCAAGACCTTCCGCATTGAACAGGCGGGCAGTGAGAAAGCCTATTCTTTCTGTGTTCCACCCAGCCAGCCGACTGTACGGGCGGCACTTTATGAAGCTTCCGTAGACGCACTTGCCCACATGACACTGGAGCAGGGAAGGGCAGATAAATACAGGCTGGTGCTGGGAGGCATCAGCGCGCCAAAAGAGGGGAGTGTCCATAGAAGTTTTAAGAAACCGCAGGCACTGGAACATTTTTTAAAGCAGCACCCGGAGATCAGGGAACTGGAGATATGCACCGACAATGACTTTGCCGGGCGGTATGCCTGTGAACAGATCAAAAAGGCATACGAAGGAGAATACCGGATCATTGAAAACCTGCCGCAGATAGACGGGACAGATTACGGAGATCTGGCTCAGGCCGCAATGAAAACAAAATCCAATCTTTCAAAGGAAAGGGGGAGGTAACACATGGAGCAGAAAGAACAGGAGATACCGCAGATAGAACTGCTGACTCCGCTTACGGGTGAATTTTTCCCGGACGATAGCGGATATGATTATGAAGGAGAACTGGACGATGAGTACGGACTTCCGCTTGACGGGGAAGATCTTGCCCAATATGAGGAATCCATCAGTGAAAGCATCCGTCAGCATAACGACATGGGTCAGGAACAAAAAAATCCCTGTAACCTGATGGAGTATTTTCATGGCAGCGAAGCAATCAGGGAAAAGGTAACCAGTGCGGTTGTCTCTGCCAAGCATATAGATGGCGTATTGTATGGCTGCACCACCTTGACATTACAGGAATTTCTGGAAGCGCCGGAACTTCAGGAACTGTGTGAATATATCACCGGGCAGTATGCGGATGGCTGGGGAGAAGGTTTTGAGCAGAAGGATATCCCAGTAGACGGCGGCTATATCAACGTGCATTTTTACCAGCGTGAGAACTTCCGGATTCAGGAGCAGGAGATTTCAGAACCGGAACAAGAGGCGGTGGATGTGGCAGTTCCAAAACGTCCAAAAATGAAGCTGCTGGGGCATGACGGCAATATTTTCTCCATCATGGGAGATGCAAAAAAACTGCTGTGCCGGAATGGGCAGAGTAAAGAAGCGGAAGAAATGTATCGGCGGGTGAAAGAATCCGGCAGCTACTATAAATCGCTGGGGATCATCAGCGAGTATGTGGAGACAGAATTAAGTACGCCGCTGAAAGCAGGTAGGAGTAAGACGAAAACAGAGAAGGGGGAATGCCGGTGATCTATCAATTAAAAGCTTCCATTACAGGCACGATCAGCAAAGTTGCAATGGGGGGACCAAAACCGATGGAGCTGCCACCAGAGGCGCTGGCAGCTTATCAAAAGGAAATCCATCAGCGCATCCAATATGTCATGGATGATTCACCGGATGTGGAGCGCAGGAATCCTTTTACAGGATGTGCAAAATTAAAGAATGCAGTGGAACATCTCCATGTAGATGCGGTAACAGAAGAAGGGAAGCTATGGGCGTGTATACAGGCGGTAACAGAAGAAAGCCTGAACGCACAGGAAGAAAAAGAACTGGAAGTCTTTATGCAGGAAGAATTCACTTATGGCTTTGGCGAGATGTTTCCGTCTGTAAAAGTACCTGAAGGATGGGTGCATTTTCAGCTTCAGGAACCAGAATCCTGTGCATTCACCCTACAGAAAAAGTATAAGATTACAGATGTTTCCCACCCAAAATACCCCTGGATCTGCCGGATACGTTCCCTTGTCATGGTAAATGCACATGTCCCGGCAGGCACCTTGGGAGGTTTTGTTGAGAATGAGGCAAACCTGTCACAGGAAGGAACCTGCTGGATTTACGACCACGCCATCTGCTGTGAAGATGCGGTAGTAGAGAAAGAGGCAGGACTTTTTGACGGTGCCATGGCGAGAGAATCAGCATTGATTACCGGGGATGCCTGCCTGTATGACCGGGCAGTTGCAGAAGGGAACTGCTGTATCCGAAGTGGAGAGATCAAAGAAGACGCCAGAATCGCCGGGGATGCCGTGATAAATGAAAGCGTCATAGACGGGCTGTCTCCCTTGATTGCCGGACGGTGCAGCGTATACGGGGAAGTCCGGGGACTGTTTGTCATCAAAGACAACATTCTTCCGGGAGAGACTTTGGTGAACCCCACAGAAGACCTGTTTATTCTGGAGCATGGAAAGAGGGATGTGCTTGTAAAGGAAAGAAAACTGGAACCGCCGCAGAAATATGTACAGCAACAGTCTGTGGAAAAACCGAAGGTTCCGTCTAAGAAAAAGAAACAGCCGGAGCGCTGAAAAGAAAGGATGATGCCTATTGAATAATGCTTTAAAACTGGATGACATTGTAAAGGAAGGGATGCTGCCGGATGAACATGCGGGTGGTGAGAACTGGGAGATCCTGCACGGGGATACGTTGAAGCTGGTAAAATCATTCCAGCCGGGAGTGTTTGACGCAGTCATCACTGACCCGCCTTATGCTTCTGGCGGCACAAAGCAGAACGAACGGAACCGTACCACCAACCAGAAATACAGCAGTATGAGAAGTGAGAATGCCCTGCCGGATTTTGACGGGGATAACAAGGACCAGCGTTCCTGGACCCACTGGATGTCGGAATGGCTGTATGATGTGCGGAAAGCCTGCAAAAGAGGGGCGCCCATCTGCCTGTTCATTGACTGGCGCCAGTATCCTTCCATTACCGATGCCCTGCAGTGGGCAGGATGGATCTGGCGGGGGACTGCCGTGTGGGATAAGGGAAACTCCCGTCCGCAGAAGGGGCGTTTCCGCCAGCAGGCTGAATACATTGTGTGGGGCAGCAATGGACCCATGCCCATCAACCGCCCGGTGTCCTGCCTTCCCGGTGTGTTCCGCTATGGGAATCCCCAGAACCGGATCCATGTGACGGAGAAGCCGTTGCAGCTGATGAAAGATGTCATCCAGATCTGCGAGCCGGGAGGGATGATACTGGATCCCTTCGCAGGGGCAGGAACTACAATCCTTGCGGCAGTGGAGGAAGGATACCGGGCAGTTGGCATTGAGGTGACGGATGCCTATTACAAGCTGGGTACAGACCGTGTGCGGTTTGCATTGTCTGCAAGGGAAGAAGAACCAAATACAGAGAAGGAAGAATAGCAGGGCATCCACATGGATGCCCTAAAATCATATAAAGGCAAAATAGAGCATCCGCATGGATGCCCAAAAGGAGGGATGTGTGATCGAACAGGCATTGGCATATGTATGCTGTCCGGGGGATGAGAGCCGGGCAAAGATGCAGAAATACTGCAGGAAGATTTATGAAATGGGATATGTACCTATCTGTCCGCAGTTTGGCTTTTCCCCGTTTCTGGATGAGGGAGAAGCAGAGGATATGCAGGCATTTAACCGGATGTCGCACCTGATCCTTAGAAGGTGCCGGATGGTGGTGGTCTGCGGCAGGGAGGTGACCGGAACGATGAATACGGAGATCAGCATGGCAGACCGGCTCCATATCATCTGCACCACATTGGACGGACTCATGAAGATCAAGGAAAACGAATAGGCAGTCGCATGAAGAGTTCAGGTATGCCCTGACTCCCCGGTGCGACTGGTTTTGCAAGCATAGCGTTTGGATATCCCAAACGCACTTTGGGGAGAACCCCAAACCCCCATGAGTCGATCAGAAAGGAGAGATGCGGTTGGAAGAAGACGCCAAGAAACGTGAGTTCCGGCTTGTCACAGTTTATGGCAGGCAGGGGCTCTTTTGCGATGTGCGGATAGAACGTGCCAGTGTACCCAAAGGGTGGCATATGTATGAGATCCAGCATCAGAAAACGAACAGGGAAAGACCGATAAAGCTTGGACGGATGGTCATGACAGAATTTTATGGAACTGTCCTGACACCGAAAGCAATCCGGCTGCCGGAAGGAGAATGGGATTACCGGGATATCCAAGGAAACCGGGATCTGCATTTTCTGGATGGGAAGAAGGTCACCCTGAAGGAGTATGGAAAACTTAGAAAAAAGAAGAGACGATAAGGAGAGAGAAAAGATGTCAATTGCAAGTTTAGCAGTAGGTGTTGTTGTGGGAAATGTGATGGGAGTGGTCTTGATGTGCCTTATGGTTACCGGGAAACGGGCAGATGCGGATATGGAACGGATTCGGCTGCAGCGGCCGGATTGTAAAAAGCAGATCCGATTCAAGGATAGCGATAACAGGACCGTATTTTTGATTCCGGATGGAGAGAGCATCGAACTGACTGCGCCTAATGGAGAAAAGCAGACTGGCATCTGCCGCTATATAGATGAGGACATTGCGTGCATCAATGGCAGTGAGTGGAACATGCAGGACTTTGCAAGACAGATGGAGCAGAGGGGGATTGTGTATGCACCTCTTTCTTAACAGAGAAATACAAGCCTTGAATCAAAACAGGAACGTGAGGTGGAACGAGTGCAGGAACAAATAAAAAAAGCAGTATTTTACCGGAAAGCAATCCATATATCCGAACTCAAAGAAACGTGTGACGAAAGGCATGCCCTTCCGTTTCATGTGGAAAGGATTGCGGAAGTGAGCCAGTCAGATTTTGCAAAGTTTTCGGATGAGCTGTACGAGTATTATAAATTCATATACGACAATCGGGATGCCATGTATTTTCAAAGCGGAGAGCAAAGTTTTCATTGTCTTTTGGTCACAACTCCCGAACGGAAAGAAGGTGTCCTGATTCAGTCAGAAGGGTATGCCTATGCAAGATATGCTGCATATATAGAAGACTGCGGCAGGCTGGATTTAAGTCAGGCAGAGGTGCTAAAGGAGGCATCCATGTCCCACGAACTCCCTTCTGCCTATTACAAAATGGATGTATCGCAGAATGAGAAATGCAAAAATAGTTTTCCCGAAAGGTAGGTGGTGTTATTGAGAAAACGAAACCATGTAATCCCGGTGCGCTTAAATGCCAAGGAACTGCGGTATCTGGATGATCAGGTGCAAACGAGCGGATTCAGCAGGGAAGAATATCTCCGCTCCTTGATCTGCGGTGCAGAAGTAAAGGCAAAACCCTGTGAACACCATGCAGAACTGCTCCGCAAGATAGCAGGGCTCTGCAACAATGCCAACCAGCTGGCCCATGTAGCAAATGCCTCTGGAACGGCAAGTGCGGAAAGCATCAAAGAAATGCTCCGCATCTCCAAGGAGACCTGGCAGATGGTCAAAGAGGACTGGTAATGGCTGATGGCATATACCAGCATCATCCCCGTCCACCGACTGGACAATTCCATTGACTATATCAAGGATAAGGAAAAAACAGTCCGCAGACCAGATTCGGCAGGTTCTCTGGAAGGAGCTATCGAGTATGCTCTGAACAGGGAGAAAACAGAGCAGACTATATTTGAAGATTCCATCGGCTGTACCTGTGAGAATGCCTATGCAGATATGGCAGCTACCAAAAAACGGTTCCACAAGACTGAGGGGGTGCAGGGGTATCATCTGATCCAGAGCTTTGCGGCGGGGGAAGTGTCCCCGGAATTGGCACACTTAGTCGGGCAGGAACTGGCAGAGCAGCTGTTAAAAGGGCAGTTTGAGGTGGTGATCACCACCCATTTAAATACCAGCCACTATCACAACCATCTGGTGTTTAATTCGGTCAGCATGGTGGACGGGCACAAATACCACAGTAACAGCCGCAGCTACTACGAAGATATCCGCAGGATTTCCGATGGGCTGTGCAGGAAGTATGGTCTGTCCATTATCCAGAACGGAGATGGCAAAGGCATGAGCTATGCCCAGTGGAAAGCAGAGAAGGATGGCAAACCCACATGGAGGACGGGGATCCGCATGGATATCCGGGAGGCTGTACAGGCAAGTTTTACTTGGAAACAGTTCCTGCATCAGATGGAGCAGAAGGGCTATGAGTGGAAACTGAACCGGAAGTATGTGGCGCTCAAAGCACCGGGGATGGAGCGGTTCGTCCGGCTGAAAAGCCTTGGGTCAAATTACACGGAAACCAGCATCCGGGAATGGCTCCTCCAGCCAAAAGCCTACCGGAAACACCCGGCTGGGAAGGAAAGCGGGGAGGCAGGGCAGTACCGGAAAAAGCATTCCGGACTGCAGGCGCTCTATTATTCCTATCTGTATCAGATGGGGGTGTTTTCCAAGAGGCCAAAACGGACTTCCTTTGCAGTTCAGGCTGATATCCGAAAGCTGGACCGTTACATTGAACAGCTGGATTTCCTGCAGAAATACGAGATCACGACCCGTGTGCAGCTGACAGAGCACCGGAAACCCTTAGAAGAGAAAATGCTGACGCTTACAAAAGAGCGCCGCCGTCTGTACCGGGCAGAACCGGAGTCTCCAAGGATAGAAGAGATCACAAAAGAACTGAGATCCATACGGAAGGAAGTCAGGCTTTGCCTGCGGATCGAACAGCATTCCAAGGAGATAGAAGAAAAACTGCTTGCCGTTAAGGAACCGGAGGAAAAGAGGGAATCAAGGACGCAGGAAACAAAGAGAGAAGGGCAAGAGACCCAGAGACGATAGGAGATGATGAGGATTGAATTATGGAGGCGATGCGGCGGACCAGATCGTGCGGTATTCTCTGGAAGGAGTGGACCATGGGATCCGCCTGACGGGTTCGCTGGCAAAGAATCTGGCGGTATTTATAGCCGCCGTGCTGAAAGACAAGCAAAAGACACATGGAAAGACACGCATGATCCGCATGCTGAAAGACGGCAGGCCGTTAAAGTTCTTCACTGTGCCCTCCGACAGACTGAAGGAATTCTGTCAGGAAGGGAAGAAGCACGGACTTTTGTACGTGGTGATCCGGGATAAGAAAAACCCGCAGCACTGTGAGATCATGGTATATGCCGATGATGCGGCAAAAGTGAACCGTGTCATGGAGAAGATGAACCTTGACTTTGTGAGGTCTGAAGTGGGCGAGGCCGTTCATGAGATCACACCGGAAAAGGCACAGGAAGAACCAGTGAGGACAGAAGCGGTGGAACTGCCGGAAGGGGAAATCCAGTTCGAGATCAATGACGTGGATCAGGATTTTAACTTTGATGTATCAGAAGCAGAAGCTGGAAATTTTACGCAGGCGCAGGAAGAAGGAAACGGGAATCTGTCCGGATCTTCCTCGCGCAGCAGCGGTACTTTTACCGGGCAGGAAAAGGCGAATGAGAAGCCTTCCGTGCGTAAGGAATTGGACCAGATCAAAGAGGAGCAGAAAGCATCCGGCCAGAAAAAGAAAGCAAGGAGCCGAAACCGTTCTGCAAACAGGAAGAAAAAGAAAGCAAAGACGAAAGGAAGGTAATGCGTATGGATCTATCAAAATATTTGAATCAGGAGAATGAGGGAACTGCCGAGGGCAGTCAGCGGATGTCCAAGGAAGAGTATGCCGCCATGAAAAAGCAGGAGAGGGAAGAGGTCTGGGCAGAGATTGACGCAAAGGCGCAGGACGTGTTCAAGGACGGGGATTCTTTAAAAGGATTTTTAAACTTTGTGGCACAGTGTACGCCCCAGAGGACACCCAACCTGCTGTTATTATACAGCCAGAACCCGGAGATCCGGCAGATCAGGACTTTCGAGAGGATCCGTGGGGAAGGGCATTCCATCAAGCCGGAGGCGCGGGGGAAAGGCTATAAATTCCTTGCTGGAAATGAGTACGAGAAGGACGGTGTGACTATGCAGGGATATGCCATTACCAAGGCATATGACATCAGCCAGATCCGCATGAAACAGCCGGAACCTCTTCCTCCAAAGTCCATGGAGGAGCTGATGGGAGCGCTTCTGACTGGTGCGGAGATGCGGATCCAGATCGCAGACAACCTGCCGGAAGGGGTGCAGGCCCAGTACATCCCAAACCAGCGCTCCATCTTTGTAAGAAATGGGATGCCGGAAAATGTCACGTTCCATGCCATCAACCGGGAACTGGCCTGTGCGTCCATGGATATGCATAACGGCACGTACAGCCGGGCGAAGGTATCTGCCCCGGCATTTTGTGCGGCCTACGTGGTGGCGCAGAAATACGGGGTGGAGAATACAGGTTTTCAGTTTGACAAGGTGTGCCAGATGCAGGAAAATGGCAGCAAAGACCCAAAAGAACTCCGTGATTTCATCAATGATATGAAAAATGCCGCCTATACCATAGAAAAGCATATAGATAAAAACTTAGGACAGCCGGAGCAGGAGTTCGTTCCGGATGAATTCAATGTAGAGGAAGGAAAGAAGGGGAAAAGCGCCAAGGCAAAACCCCAGCCGGAGCGGTAAAATTTCACCGTATTTTACGGATAAAACAGTAGATATCCCTGAGAAGTTGTGGTATGTTGTGAGTAGGAAAGAAGCGGATAAGGAGGATGGCATATGGAGAAACAACGATGTGTAAAAATGGACGATATCATGAAGAACATGCTGATCCATGCCCTGCGGATGGTGTTCCGGGAGGAAAAAGCAAAGGGTCTTTCCACAGACGTGACCAGAGACTTCATACTGAAGCTGGCTTACTATGAGCAGACAAAGCTGTTCCTTACGGACACAGAATATAAAAAAGCGGTGGAAGCGCTGAACAAACTGCGGGACAGCTTCATTGCCGCAGGCAGGTATACAGACGGCATTGACACCATATTCATCAAGATCCTGCAGGCGAAATATAAGAGGTGCGCCGTCAGATAGCGAAAACAACTGCATACAGACAGGGATCGTGTTACGGACACAGCCGGGAATGGAGACAGGATGCCATTCCGGCTGTGTTTTTTGTTGCGGGCAGAGAAAAAAACTGTCCGGATTTTGAAAGGAGGGATGCGTCTGAACCGAGATGCAGGAAAAATAGAATGGCTGCGGCAGAGATACCCAATGGGAACAAGACTCTGTCTGGACCACATGGAAGGGGAACCCCAGATGCCGGCTGGCTTAAAAGGGGAAGTGGTTTGCGTGGATGATATCGGGCAGATCCATGTGAAATGGGAGAACGGAAGCTCCCTGGCACTGAACAGAGAGGTGGACCAGTTCCACCGGGAGGGTGCGCCTGAGAAAAAAAGAGAGAAGGGTGAACCTTCCCGGTAGGAAACGGCAGGAAGTCAGAATGGGTGGTCTGGCTTCTTGCCCTGCCTGTTGTATGGTGGGCAGCTGTCATGTTTGCAGATTCCATAAGGCCGGGGCAGAACCTTATGGAGATTTTAGAAACCCTGACCAAACGGCTGGACCACCCGTTTTCTCTACACTTTACGGAATATACGGTAAAGTCACTTGCCATCTGCACCCTTTTGTATGGCATGGGGATCGGCATTTTTTATGCGAACCAGCGGAACTACCGCAGAGGCGAGGAACATGGCTCTGCCAAATGGGGGGATGTGTTCCAGATATGCAGACGGTACCGGGACCATCCATACTCCCATAACCTCCTGCTGACACAGAACTTCCGCATGGGGCTCAATGTCTATAAGCACAGGAGATGCCTGAATGTGCTGGTGACAGGGGGATCAGGGGCAGGAAAATCCAGAACCTATGCCATCCCCAATATCATGCAGTGCAACTGCTCCATGGTCATCACAGATCCCAAGGCAGAGCTCTTACGGAAAACGGGAGGATTGTTGAAAAAGAAGGGATATGAAGTCCGTGTCTTTGACCTCATTAACCCGGATACTTCATTCTGTTATAACCCATTCCAGTATGTCCATGATGACAAGGACGTGCTGCGTCTTATTTCAAACCTGATCAAAAATACCACCCCAAAAGGCGCACAGAGTTCCGATCCATTCTGGGAGAAAAGTGAGACGGCTCTTTTAGAAGCTCTGATGATGTATCTGCTCCATGAGGCGCCGCCGGAAGAACAGAACTTCTCCATGATCATGGAAATGCTGGGTTCGGCGCAGGTAAAAGAGGAAGACGAGGATTACGAGTCACCGCTGGATATTTTATTTGAACGTCTGGAAATGCGGGAGCCGGAGAGCATTGCAGTTAAGCAGTACCACATTTACAAGCAGGCCGCAGGAAAGACGGCAAAGTCTATTTTAATCAGTGTGGGTGTGCGCCTTGCCGCCTTTAACTTACAGCAGATCGCAAACCTGACCTGCACGGACGAACTGGACCTTGCCAGCATCGGGGAAAAGAAGGTGGCATTATTCTGCTGTATCCCCGATGCGGATACTTCCCTGAACTATCTGGTAGGCATGATCTACAGCCAGCTGTTCCAGACACTTTATTACGTGGCGGACCGGAAATACGGCGGGAAACTGCCCGTGTCCGTCCACTGTATCATGGATGAGTTTCCGAACGTGGCCCTGCCCGATGAGTTCGAAAAGATACTGGCCACCATGCGTTCCAGAGGGATCTCCTGCAGCATCATCATCCAGAACATGGCGCAGTTAAAGGCATTATTTAAAGACAGCTGGGAGAGCATTGTAGGCAACGCTGACGAATTTCTTTACCTCGGCGGCAATGAAAAAGAGACACATAAATATATCTCAGAACTGCTGGGGAAAGAGACCATCGTCACGAATACTTACGGGCAGACGAAAGGGAAATCCGGCAGCTATTCCACCAACTTCCAGCAAAGCGGCAGGGAACTGCTGATGCCGGACGAGGTGCGGATGCTGGACAATGCCAATGCCTTGCTGTTCATCCGTGGGGAACGCCCGATCATGGATAAGAAATACGACATGATGAAACACCCAAACGTCAAATATACGGAAGACGGCGGCGCCAAGCCTTACAATTATGCAGAGGCGCCCCTTGCACATGACAGCTTCCCATTTGATGAAAACCGATATGAAGACTATGAACTGCTCTCCGGTGAGGATATCCTCGGAGAGCCTTTTTAAACTGTGCAGATGTATCCAAACGTCTGTACCATGAAAGATTGGAGGAATGCCTATTGATCAAAACGTTTTTTAGGAAACGAAATCAAAAAGAAACAAAGAAACAGCAGATCAAACCAACACCGGCCCAGAGGCTGCAGAAGGGGATCTCTTTCTGCTATGTGGGAGCCGTGTGTTTCTTATGTCTTGGCAACATGTCTGTCTATGCCGCAGGGGATCCCCTGTCGGTAGTCAATAACTTATCCACCTTTATATTCTCCCTCATTCGTGCCATCGGCCTGATCTTGTTGGGGTTCGGCATTGTGCAGGTAGGCTTAAGCCTGAAATCCCATGACCCAAGCCAGAGGGCCAACGGGTTCCTGACACTGGCCGGAGGGCTCATCATCACGTTCGCAAAAGAAATCCTTGACCTGATCATGGGTTAGGGGAGACAAAAATGCGGGATGCCGGAAACGGCATCCCGGTCTATGAAAAAGCGAAGGAGGTGAGAGGAACTGAGTGATAACTGGATCGTGCAGAACTTAAATTCTGCATTGGAAACGTGGAACGACAAGCTGGGAGAGATCTGGACTCTGCTGACACAGAATCCAGAGACCTTTAAGGGCGGGGCGATCTGGAGCGTTATGACGAATATCAATGATGCACTGAAAGCCATCGGCTACGGTCTGCTGGTGTTGTTTTTTGCGGCAGGGATCGTGAAGACCTGCGGAAGTTTCACAGATATGAAAAAACCGGAGCACGTGGCGAAAGCGTTTATCCGTTTTGCCCTGGCACAGGGAGCCGTCATGTACGGCATGGAACTGATGACGGCAGTCTTCTCCATCATACAGGGAATCGTATCCACCATCATGTCAGGGTCAGGTATGGCCGGGGGAGGAGTAACAGAACTTCCGGCAGAGATTGTAGAAAAGATCGAGTCGGTGGGCATGCTGGAATCCATCCCCTTATGGATCGTCACGCTGCTGGGAAGCCTGCTGATCACGGTTTTATCTTTTATCATGATCATGAGCGTGTACGGCAGGATGTTCAAGCTGTATATGTATACAGCGCTGGCGCCAATCCCCATCTCCACGTTTGCCGGAGAACCATCCCAGTCTGTGGGCAGGAACTTCATCCGCTCTTATGCCGGAGTGTGTCTGGAAGGGGCGGTCATTGCACTGGCCTGCATCATCTTTTCCGTATTTGCGGCAAGCCCGCCGGCCATCAGTGACGGCAGCTTGTCGGCGGTAACGATCGTCTGGAATTACGTGGGAGAGCTGGTGTTCAACCTGCTGGTATTAGTAGGTGCGATCAAGGCATCTGACCGGATTGTAAAAGAGATCATGGGATTATAAGAGACTTTGAAATAGAAACCAAAAAGATAGTTCAAAAACGAGGAGGAAACAAATGAGTGAAATAAAAACATTGGGATATGACTGGGAGTTTGGACATGAAGAATTAATGCTGGAGATCAGTTCCTATCAATACGGAGACAGGCTGTATATCGGCCTGAACCATCTGGTGGAAGGGCAGTTGGAATCCTTTGCGGATCTGACCATCAACCTGCCCTATTCCCCGGCCGAAATAAATGAGGCTTACATTGATGAGTTTGCCAGCAAGAGCAAGCTGGATTTCATCAAGAAGCATAAGCTGGGCAAAGTGCTCCCGGAAGAAGGGCATTCCGGATATGGCCGGTACAGTAAGGTGGCGTTTGATCTGGACCGTCTGGCTGAATTAGACCCGAAGGGCATGGAGCAGTACCGCCGCCTTCATGGGTTATCCCCGCAGGAGCCTAAGAAAGGAAAGAAGAGCCGAGGAAGAGCACGGTAAAGAAAACATATAAAATTAAAAAAAGATAAAAGGAAAGAAAGAGGTGTGAATCAGTGGAAGTAAAAATGAATAAAGAGATCCGGGATTATCAGGAGTCCATGTTCTTCGGACTGGATTTCCGTCAATGCGTGTTTTCCGTACTTGCGGTTATAGCAGCGCTTGGGATTTATTTCAGCCTGCGGGATGCGGCCGGGGATGAGCTCACCGGATGGCTGTGTATCCTTGGGGCAGCGCCCTTTGCTGCCTGCGGTTTTTTTAAATACCACGGCATGACAGCGGAACAGTTCCTGTGGGCAGTTATCAAATCGGAACTGCTGTATCCAAAGCGTCTAACCTTCCAGTCAGAGAATCTTTATTATACATGTCTGGAAGAATACATCGTGGCTGGTGAACGGACGGGGAAGGACGGAACACAGGTGTCCCAGAACAGGAAGAGAAACACAAAGAAAAAGGGAAGGGGGGATGCGGTTGATTAAAACGCTCAATCAGGCAACAAAAATGGACAGGGAGAAATTCAAAGTCCCCAAATCTGTCCAGCAGGCGATCCCCATCCGAAAAATCTGGCCGGATGGGATCTTTCAGGCAGACAAAAAGTTCTCAAAGACATTCCGGTTTTCGGATATCAACTATTCCATTGCAAGCAAGAGTGATAAGACGGAAATGTTTCTGGATTATTCCGAACTTCTGAATGCGCTGGATTCCGGCACATCTGCCAAGATCACCTTGAACAACCGGAGGATCAACAAAGAGGAATTTGAACAGTCCCTGTTGATCCCAATGAAAAATGACGGACTGGATGAGTACCGCAGGGAATATAACGAGATGCTGCTGTCCAAGGTCAGCGGCACCAACAACAGCATCTATCAGGAACGGTACCTGACCATCAGTGTCCATAAGAAGAACATCGATGAGGCAAGGACTTATTTTGCCCGTGTTGGGACAGACATCATCACCCATCTGGCCAAGCTGTCCTCGGTGGGGGAAGAACTGGATGCAGGGGAACGCCTGCAGATCTTCCGGGACTTCTTCAAAGCGGCAGAACCAGTCAGTGTACCTTTTGATCTGAAAGCATTTGCAAAGAAAGGACACAGCTTCAAGGACTGGATCTGTCCGGCATCCATGGAGTTTTCCAAGGACTGTTTCCAGATCGATGGACGCTATGGCAGGGTTCTCTATATGCAGGACTATGCCAGCTATGTAAAGGATGACATGGTATCCGAACTATGCGATTTAAGCCGGGACTTGATGCTGTCTATTGACATCCTCCCGGTGCCTACGGATGAGGCGGTAAGGGAGATCCAGAACCGCCTGCTGGGAGTGGAAACCAACGTGACCAACTGGCAGAGGCGGCAGAACGCTAATAATAACTTTTCCGCAGTGGTGCCTTATGACATGGAGCTCCAGAGAAAAGAGACCAAGGAGATGCTGGATGATCTGACCACCCGTGACCAGCGGATGATGTTCGGGCTCCTCACCATGGTGCATATGGCAGATACGAAGGAACAGCTGGACTCCGATACGGATACCCTGCTCTCCACCGCCAGAAAGCATCTGTGCCAGCTGTCTGTCTTAAAATGGCAGCAAGTGGATGGACTGAATACCGTCCTGCCTTATGGCCTGCGGAAGATCCATGCCCTGCGTACCCTGACTACGGAATCCACCGCTGTGCTAATCCCATTCCACACGCAGGAAATCATGCAGCCGGGCGGCATCTATTACGGGCAGAATGCAGTCAGCAAGAACATGCTGGTGGCAGACAGGCGAAAGCTGCTAAACGGCAATTCTTTCCGTCTGGGAGTCAGCGGATCCGGCAAAAGTTTTTCCGCAAAGGAAGAGATTGTGGATTTGGCGCTGTCCACCGATGACGATATCCTGATCTTGGATCCGGAGTCGGAATTCACCTCACTGGTGGAGGCGCTGCAGGGAGAGGTCATCCGCATATCCGCCACCTCGGATACCCATCTGAATGCACTGGATATGGATGCGGCATACGGTGATGATAAGAATCCGCTGATTGAAAAGTCGGAATTTATCCTGTCCCTGTTTGAACAGCTGGTGGGTGCAGGGAATCTGTCCGCAAAAGAGAAATCCATTCTGGATAGATGTACGGCAGACGTTTACCGGGATTATATCCGTAATGGATACAAAGGGGAAGTGCCGACCCTGAAGGACTTATACCGCCAGCTCATGCTCCAGCCGGAAGAAGAGGCCAGAGGTCTGGCGTTATCTTCGGAACTGTTTATCAACGGAAGTCTAAATACTTTTGCACAGAAGACCAATGTGAATACCAAGAGCCGGATCATTGACTACGATATCCGGGAACTGGGGGAACAGCTCATGCCCCTTGGCATGCTGGTAACGCTGGATTCCATCTTCAACCGTGTGATCCAGAACTGGCGGCAGGGAAAGACAACGTGGATCTTTGCGGATGAGTTTTATCTGTTATTCCGCTATAAATACAGCGCTGACTTTTTCTACCGTCTGTATAAGAGGATACGAAAGTATTACGGCTTTGTGACTGGGTTGACGCAGAACGTGGAGGAACTTTTGAAATCGGATACGGCAAGACTCATGCTCGCCAACAGTGAATTCCTGATCCTTTTGAATCAGGCAAGCACAGACCGGGAAGAGTTGGCGAAACTTTTAAATATTTCAGACAACCAGCTCTCCTACATCACAAACGTGGGCGCCGGCCACGGACTCATCCGCTGTTCCGGGAATATCGTGCCTTTCGAGAATACCTGGCCCCGTTCGACCAAGCTGTATCAACTGATGTCCACAGCACTGGGGGATAAGCCAAAAGAAGGGAAAGGAACGAGATAAGCTATATGGACTATATTTATAAAACGATTCAGACACTGCACCCGGATACAGGGTGTGGTGTTTTTTATATTACAGGAAACTTCATTTCCTGTAATATAAAAACGCTCCGCGAGGATCGCACTGCGGCGGTAAGGTAATATGTCGCCAAAGCGACACCGCCACAGGCAGGGAATCTCGCGAGCGAGATTCTTATTTAAGTGAGAAGGGAGTGACAGCGAATGAAAACATCATTGAGTGTTCCGCTGATGGAGCAGGAGCAGCTGCAGGAACTGCTCCAGATATTAGAAGACAACGGCATGAAAGAGGAAAAGAAACAGGTCATGGGTCTGGCACAGTATCTGGATACCATGGACGAACAGCTGGGAGCAGTGCTGACGGAACTAAAGGAAGTCAAAGAGCAGCTGGGGGAGATCAAGGACAGCGGGATCAAAGCGGCCGCCCTCCGGGTAGTGACAAGAGTGGAGGGGAAAATACAGGAGGCGAAGTCTCAGGTTCACGCTATAAAAGAAAAATTTATGGAAGGTGTCAAAAAGACGGTAGAAACCTTCCATCAGAAAGGCGTTCTGGCTCTGGCTAAAACCGTAGACTTTTTGGGGATACAAAAAGGGATACAAAAGATCCATACACATCTGGAACAGTCCATTCTTGCAGCAGACCGGGGAATAGACCGCTTGGGAAATATCGCAGATGAGATGCATGAAGCCAAAACCCATATAGGAAATATCGGGAGGGAACTGGCCGGAAAGGAACGGAAGAAAACAACGGTGCGTGATGTGGAAAAAGGCCCCGTGTTCCAGATGCAGAAGACGTTATTCCATGCCATGGGGGTTATGAATGGGATGAAACAGCGGACAGAAACTGCCCTGCAAAGAGTAGAGGGACTGTCGGTAAAGGCTGGATCACTCAAAAAACCATCCATCCGGGAGAGCCTGAAATCTCTTCGGGAAGAAGAAAAAGAACCAGAGCAGGCGGCAGTCCCGGCACGGAATGCAGATGCCCGGATATCCTTTTATGCTGCAGAGTGTATGGAATTTACAGGGTACGGAAAGCTTGCGGAAAATCTGACACTTCCAGAAGCAGTAAAGGCTTACCGGAGCATTGTGAAAAAGGGTACTTCCAACGGACCGGGGATTGGATTTGTCCTGCAGGATAAAAATCAGCCGGATTATTCAGACACCCATTGGCCGCTGTTTCAGGGAGGCAAGATCGCACAGGAGGAAATCAACCTGATCCCTGCCTACCGGGAGCATCCCCTGGTTCAGCAGGCAGCACAGGAATTAAAACAGTATCTGCCCCAGCTGGAAAAAGGAGAAAAACAGAAACATCCTGCACGATGAAGCTGTAAAGATTACCGTAACAAAAGGGGGTGAGCTATGCGGGATATCAAAACAAAAGAACATGACCGGAACCCCAAGATTAAAAACCCGGCATCCAGAATGCCAAAAGAACTGATCCGTACAGCCGCATTCGAGACTAAGGCGAAATCCAGCCGGGCAGCCAGTGCGGCAGCTTCCAAGGACAATCAGGCATCCCCAACAGAATATGCCGAAAACAAAGTGACTTCGGCAGAGGAATGGGCGGCAGGTAAAACAGTGGATACCTCTGCTCTGGCCGGAAGGAGACTTGCGAAAAAATCCTACGAGAAGATAAGGGAACGCAGAAGGGGAGCAGCGGCAGAAGAAGCAGCCAGAGAGGCGGCAGAAACCACAGAAGCAGCAGAAGAGACAGCTCAAAGGGCAGGAGAGGCTGTGAAGAAGGACTCTCTGCCAGCAGCAGGCACAGAAAGAGATACAGCTGGCTCTGCAGCCAGTCATGGGAAAACAGGCAAAGACCAGACAGCCGTGCAGGGAAGGATAAAAGTCAGACCGGAATCGAAGGAAAGCATACGGACTTCCCCCAGAAGGACTGTAAAAGCACCGGAGAGGATAAAGTCTCCCGTTCTTCCCAGCGAGAAGGTCAAGACTGGTCAGATGGCGGCAAAACAAAAGCAGGCCCTGCATACTTTGTGGAGGGCGAGGCGTTCCGCAGTGAAAACGGCAGAAGCGGGAAATACGGCAAGAACAGCTGGAAGGTCAATAAAAACAACAGCAAAGGGATTGAAAACGGCTGTGAAGGGAGCAGTCACTTCTGTAAAAGCGCTGGGAACGCTCTTTGCATCAGCCGGAGGGTTTATTCTTGTTTTTATAATCATCATCGGCATAATTGCCGGGGCCATGTTTTCTGGCGGCTCCCAAAGTGCGGAGCCTTTGAGTCAGGAAGTGCTGAACTATACTCCTGCCATCCAAAGATATGCCTCTGAATATGGGATCCCGGATTACGTCCCGGTACTGCAGGCGATCATGATGCAGGAATCGGGAGGACGTGGCACAGACCCCATGCAGTCCAGTGAGTGTCCTTATAACACCAGATTCCCAAACAGTCCCAATGCCATCACAGAGCCGGAGTATTCCATTCAGGTGGGAGTGCAGTATTATGCCAGCTGTGTTGCTGAGGCCGGATGTGAAAGTCCCTATGATATGGACAAGCTGAAACTCAGCCTTCAGGGATATAATTATGGAAATGGATACATAACGTGGGCGATACGCAACCATGGGGGATACAGCGAGGCCAATGCCCTGCAGTTTTCGCAGGAGCAGGCAGCATCCCATGGATGGGCAAGGTATGGCGACCCGGAATATGTGCCCCATGTGCTGCGGTATTATTCAGGCGGCGGAGGTCTGTTTGCCGGATTGTTTGGAAATGAACAGATCGTGACGATTGCAAAGACACAGCTTGGAAACGAGGGAGGGCAGAAGTTCTGGTCATGGTATGGATTTGACCATAGGGAACCATGGTGCGCCTGTTTTGTCAGCTGGTGTGCGGATCAGAGCGGATTGATCGCATCAGAGAGTGTGCCAAGATTTTCATATTGTCCTACAGGGATTGAGTGGTTCAAAAGCCAAGGGCGATGGAAAGACAGGGGGAGTTACACTCCGGTGGCAGGAACGATCATTTTCTTTGACTGGCCGGAAAACGGTGCATATGATGGGGTGAGTGACCATGTGGGGATTGTGGAACGGTGTGAGAATGGAATTGTTTATACGGTGGAAGGAAATTCGGGAGATGCGGTTAGGGAGCGAAGTTATCCAATCGGTTCAGAAACTATCATGGGATATGGGGTACTAATGTGAATGTATGGGGCGCCAGTGTTTTCTACTATTGCCCTTTGATTATCTGTCTGCAAAGGGTTATAAACTTCAGTTTGAACTTGTGCTTCATAAAGACGTGAATTGAAAGATTGTAAATAAATAGAAATTGAAACGTGCATGTTTTTAAATTTGTTTCTATTGACAAAAGTAAATCTAAAGGCTATAATCAGAATAACATACATGCGTATGTACAGGAGGTGATTATATGCCACGTCACGACCCAGACCAAAAAACCAAGCAGAATATATTGAAAACTGCTATGCGTCTTTTTGCTGAAAAGGGGCTGGAAAATGTGAATGTTGAAGATGTTGTAAAGGAAGTTGGTGTAACACGGGGCGCATTTTACCATTATTTCAAATCCCGTGAAGAATTGATTGGGAGTGTTATGTATAAGGCTTTTGAAGAAGATAACCCATATCTTCTCGCTGATAAACAAGAAGGACTTAACGCCCTTGAAAAGCTTCGCTTTGTCGCCAAACTTAGTCTACGTGCCCATATGGATATGAGTGATAGTATGAGGGCACAGATGGAGAAGTTAGCAAACAACCCTGTTGTTTTTAAGAATGAGATGATTTTCCAAATGAATGTCATGGCTCCATATATGGAGAAACTATTGAATGAGGGAAACGAAGACGGTTCCATGAATGTGACTTTTCCCAAACAGGCGTCACAGACTATTTTGTGGCTCACTGCTTCGTGGCTTACACCCTACGGATTTGAAGTTTCTTATGAAGAATATGTCGATAAAATTTTGTTCTTTGAACAACTCTCGACCTCTCTTGGCGTTCCTGTAATGGATGAAGAAATGAAAGAGATCTATATGACAATCGCCAAGCTTGAATTTAAAAAAGAATAAATTTGTTTTTTACTGCCTTTCTATAGGCAGTAAAATTTACAGCATAAACATACATACGTATGTATAGAAAAAGGAGGATAAACATGTCAGGAAAAATAATTGAAGTATCCGGGCTGCAAAAATCTTATAAGGAAAACCATGTTTTGAAAGATGTCAGCTTCGCTATTGACAAAGGGAGTATCTTTGCTCTGCTGGGCTCAAATGGTGCAGGAAAAACAACCGTTATCAAAATCCTTTCCACACTGCTAAAATCAGACGGCGGCAGCGCTGTTATTAACGGATTTGATGTGGCAGCAGATGGCGACAATGTGCGTGAGTGTATCAGCCTGACCGGACAATTTGTGGCGGTAGATGATGTTTTGACAGGCAGAGAAAATCTAACGCTTATCGGTCAACTGAAACGTCTGCCAAATCTCAAAAACACCGTAAACGAGTGGCTGTCCTTCTCGAGATTAAAAGATGCAGCCAACAAAAAAGTTTCCACCTATTCAGGAGGTATGCGGCGCAGGCTTGATATAGCAATGAGTCTTATGGGAAACCCCAATGTACTTTTTCTTGACGAACCTACAACAGGGCTTGATCCACAAAACCGTATTGCCATGTGGGATTTGGTAAAAGATTTAGCAAATACAGGAACAACTGTGTTTCTCACAACACAATATTTAGAAGAAGCCGAATATCTCGCTGATAAGATTGCTATTTTACATGACGGTAAAATCATTGCAGAGGGCACACCGAAGTATCTGAAAGAAATAATGCCGGAGAGAGGGGTACGGCTTATTTTCGACAGTGAAGCAAAAGCCAATTCAGCGATAAAGCTCTTAACTGAAAATGGTATTTCTGCCGACAGCATAGAACAAAACCTGCCCTCATTAGAAGATGTATTTTTAACATTAATTGATGAAAAAAAGGAGAAAAATCAACATGAAAAAGTCTAATAAAAATATATTTCTTGATACATGGGTGATGTTTAAACGATGTTTAACTATCTCTATGCGAAATCCCGAAACACTCTTGACAGCAACGCTAATACCATTTTGCTTAATTCTTTTATTTGGTACGGTATTTGGCAGCATATCTGATGTAGGGGATTATAATTACATTGATTTTATTGTGCCGGGAATTATTTTGCAAAGTATCGCTCAGGCATCTCAATATTCGGCGATGAATGTTACTGCTGACATGACAAAAGGTATTATAGACCGTTTTCGCTGTATGTCTATTTCAAAATCTGCTGTGCTGATTGGTCATACAGGTGCCGGAGTAATACGGGGTATCATATCAAATGCCGTCATTGTGGTAACGGCTCCAATTCTTGGCTTTCGGCCACAAGCAGGATTTGCAGATTGGTTTTTGGTTATAGCACTTCTTTTGCTGATAAATATTACATTTACACTAATCGCTGTACTGTGTGGAACAATTTCAAAGTCAGTAGAAGGGGCAACTGGGCTGCTGTTCCCCCTCTTTATTCTGCCTTTTATGAGTTCGGGATTTGCTCCCGTTAACACGATGCCAAGCGGTATTGGCTGGTTTGCTTCGATACAGCCTATGACACCGATGATTGATAGTTTGAGAGCCTTGACACTTGATCTGCCTTTGGGGAATAGTTTATGGCTGGCACTTGTATGGTGTGTGGTGTTAAGTATTGTGAGTTTTGCTGTTTCAATGCGGACATATAATCGCAAATAAACATAAAGGTACATTTATTAACCAATCTATGCCGAGTAAAAAGGAGAATATTATGGATAGCTTAATTCAAGTTAGAAATCTATGTAAAAATTACGGAGAGAAGTCTGTGCTAAATCATGTGTCGTTAGAGGTATCTAAGGGTGAAATCATCGGACTGCTTGGTGAAAATGGAGCAGGAAAAACAACACTCTTAAAACTTTTATCGGGATTGCTTGAGCCAACGGAGGGGCTTATTACAATATCTTCACACAATCCGTGGAACGAACGAGATAAGGTATTGAAAAATCTCGGGATACTCATTGAAATGCCAGTATTTTATGAACATTTAACAGCCCATGAAAACTTGTCCATACACCTTGAATATATGGGTGTAAAAGCTGATATAAATAAAATTTTATCCCTTGTTGGGCTTGATGATACAAAACACAAGCAAGTATCAAAGTTTTCCCTTGGAATGAAACAAAGACTTGCTATTGCAAGATGTATGAGCCATGAACCCCAAATATTGCTATTAGATGAGCCTATCAATGGGCTTGATCCTGTGGCTATAAAGGATATTAGAGAACTAATGATAAACTTGAAGATGAACGGAACTACTATTATTTTATCAAGTCATATTTTAAGCGAAATATTGCAAACTGCAGAAAGCATTATTGTTATATCAAATGGAAATTTGCACAACTTAGGCACGATAGAATCACTTAAACAACAACATGGGGATGGAATTGAAAATTATTTAATCGAAAGGATGCGTGGATAAAATGATGAAGCTAATAAAGCTTGAACTTAGAAGGAATAACCTAAAACCTTATTTGTGGGGGAGTTTAGGAATTTTCATTTTTGCATTGGTAATGGGAATATTCTTTATTGCTTTACCGCTAATAGCCCCAAGTGATCCGACTTCCAAAGAGATGTCAGATTTCACAATGCTTTCCCCACTCATTTCCATTATTGTAATGGCCAGCTATACAATACTTGGAAGTGTAATGAATACAAAATTCATTGTGGAGGAATACACAGGAAGAAAAAATTTATTGCTTTTCACTTACCCTCAAAAGCGAAGTCAAATATTACTTGCAAAATTTATATTTATATTTGTTTTTACCTTTGCAGCGTTAATGTTTTCAAATGTTGTAGTTCTTTTATTGATTGGACTAATTGGCAATATGACAGGTCTAATAACAAAACCGATTGGCCTAGACGATGCTATGAACGTTTTGTTATTAAGCATTATACTCGGCTTTATTGCAAATTCAATTAGCACCATAGCTCTAAGGGTAGGTTTCTTTAAGAAATCTATAATATGGACACTTGTAACGGCTATTATTCTTGTGGCTCCACTTGGAAATTCTGTTATGCTGGTTAGCAATTTTACTTTGCCGATTTTTCTTGCACTGGGTGCTGTATTGATGTTTCTTTGCCTGATCCTATTTATAGGTCTATTGAAAAAAGTGAATAAAATGGAGGTAGTATAAATGGAAAAGTTCATTGAAGGTACAATAGATAAAGGCCTTGAAAGCATAGCATCTGGTCTATATATTTTTAGCTTCGTTTTTGGTATTGCAATTGTATTGCTGGGAGTTTTACCGCTGTTTAACCGTAAGGACTCCAAAAAGAAAAAAACATTACTAACATAGGGACTGGTTTGTCTTGTAATTGGTGTTATTGCAATCATAAGTGGTCTTATCCAGATGAAGTGATTTACAAAGTCTGTATAAGGCACAATAAAATCGGAATTTGTGAGATTGAAAATGAATGGAGTTATCTGAAAACTTTATTTGAGGTGATGATAAATTGAAACTTAGAGAAAACTACACATGTCCTTTGGAACTTGTTCACGATATTGTAAAAGGTAAATGGAAAACGATTATTATTTTCCAACTTAGAAATGGAATATGTTCTTTTTCCGAACTTCATCATACCATAGCAGGAATTACAAAAAAATGTTATTGGTACAATTACATGAGTTAAGCCCTATCAAATGCATCAAATAAATTAGACATTATATTGACAGTTGTTAACATAGTCGATATAATAATGTTTACATGTGTTAATTTGGAGGGATAAATACGAATACTGATACAGGCGAAAAAAAACCATATCATTTTGGTAATTTAAAAGAAGCACTCATTGAACAAGGAATTGAACTAATCCATGAGGAGGGGATTGAAAAGTTTTCTTTACGAAAGGTAGCGAAGAAAGTAGGTGTATCAGCGACTGCCTGCTATAACCATTTCGGGAATATTGATGAATTACTCCGGGGAATGTACTCTTATGTCATAGACAAATTTGCAATCGCTTTGAAACAGGCAGTTGAAGATAATTCCTGTCATTATGTTACAATTTCTATGGGCGTAGCCTATGTGGAATTTTTTGCAAAGTATCCGCACTATTTTAATTTCTTATTCGATAGTGAGTATCTGAGCATTCAAATAAAAGAAACTGAAATCAAATGGAATAATTCCTTTACTCCATTTGAAATTTTTGTAAATGGTGCAAAAAAAGGAATGAGGGAACTAAACATTGATGAAGAAGAATTGAGAGATGACCTTTTGGTAATGTGGGCAACTGTACATGGTTTGGCTGCTATGGCTAACATGAAAGGAATACAGTATGAAAATGGTGATTGGGGTACTCTTACAGAGAGAATACTTCTAAGCAAAGTAATGCTGTAATATGAGTTGTGGAAAACAGGAGGAACTTATTATGACGGAATTAGAAGCAATCAGAGCAAGGCACGCAGTTAGAACTTATACAACAAAACCACTTTCACCATCAATTATTGATGGACTGAAAGAAGAAATTGAACGGTGTAACCTATTGGGACAGTTGCATATTCAGTTAGTAACAGAAAATGAGAGTGCATTTAAAAACTTCATTCCTTTATTTGGAAGGTTTAAAAATGTAAAAAACTATATTGCTTTGGTAGCTAAAAAGCAAGGCGATTTTTATGTGGAGTGTGGCTACTATGGAGCGCAACTTATGATTAAAGCTCAACAAGCAGGTCTTAATTCATGTTGGGTCACAAATACATACAATGCGAAAAAATGTCAAGTTTCTATAGCTCCCAATGAGGAATTAGTGTTGTGATAAAGTAAGGTTGTAACAGAAGTGGCTAATAAGATATAATCAAAATC
>ERZ777306.1615-NODE-1615-length-34163-cov-6.222528_pt1 | contig 34163 bp, 25 predicted proteins | sample MGYA00374966_ERZ777306 | MGnify/ENA primary metagenome ERZ777306 (study PRJEB29329, sample SAMN06343882) | mouse gut metagenome | isolation source: Mouse cecum | place: Austria: Vienna | collected 2014-11-15 ... | reverse complement strand
TCGGCGTAAACCCGGGCATCCGGCTCCCGGGCGATCCGTTCCTCATGCAGGGCATCCCGCAGCCAGGCTGTGACGGCCTCAGCGGATAGCCCGCCCCGCCGCTGACGACAAGCAGTCAATTCGTCAAGCAGCGCGTCGTGGACGCTCTTCATGGTCGGATAAGCCTTGGGCAGAATGCCCTGGGGCGTACACCAGAGGGCCTGATCAGGCAGTAGGTCAAAGGCGAAGTCCGTCAGCGACGGCTCCCTGCCCATAAGGCAGCGGCCGAAGAACCTCGCCGCGGCACGGGCCAGCGCCTGGGGGTAGGCATGCTGGGAGGGGGCCGTGACCATTTCGGGGGGCGTGGCGCTGCCTGCCGCCAGCCACAGCTGCCGGGCCTCCTCAAAGGTTCGCAGCGTCCCCTCCCTGGGGAAGAAGTCGTGCTGGTTGGTCAGGAAGAGCACCGGCTTGGGCGCCATGCCAGCCAGGAGATCAACGTAGTCAAGGCCCTTCGCCATGCTGCCCGGCCAGAGCATTTCGTTGTCCGGGTCAACGGTGCAGTCGAGCATCGCCCGGTTGTCCGTCACATAGGCGCAGGGAGCCGCGCAGGCAAAGCGGTCGCCGGCCGCCGCCATCAGCATGATGGTCTGGGTGCCGCCGCCGGAGTGCCCCGTCAGGGCGACGCGGCTTTTGTCCACATCCTCCCGGGAGACCAGGTAGTCAAGAGCCGCCAGCCCGTCCTGGATGAAGTACCGGGCCAGGCTTTGTCCCAGTAGCTTGCATTTCCAGTCCAGCAGATCGTGCTCGCCGCTGCAGCCCTGGATCGGTTGGAAGTCAATATCGCGCTCGTAGTGCTCAAAGCGTTCCCCCTCCCCCAGCGGGTCAAGCACCAGGGTGACGAAGCCTGCGTGAGCCAGCAGTTGGGCCAAGTATTGGTACTCGGGATCAGCCTTGCCCTGGTCGGTGTGGCCCACCGCCACCAGCACGGCGGGCTTCCGGCCGTCCGGCCCCGCGGGCACATAGACATTGGCCGTGGCCAGGGAACCCTTGCGAGGGGCCAGCAGAACCCGTTCCAGGATAAACCCGTCGCAGACCTGCCGTCCGACAACCCTGGCGGGGGCCGCGTCCTCCGGTATGGGGCCGCCAATACAGTCCAGGAACGCTTCCCTGATTTCCCGCCGGTAACGGGCGAGTCCTTCGGCGTCCCGGACGGCGCGGCGGCGCTCCTCTCCCTTCAGGAGAGCGGCCTCGGCTTGACGGCGAATGTCGGTATACAAATTGGTTGCCGTTTCCACCGGCGGTTTGGAGGCAAACTCCTGGATTTCCCAAAGTATGCGGGCGGTTGGCTTCAATACCCCGTTTTCCCGAAGCATGGAACGCATCTGCGCGCCTCCCTTCGATGCTCTGAGCAGTCTCACGGTCGCTTGCTTTATTATAGCTTTTCCCCCTCCAATGTTCAACGACCCACCCACGTCATTTTGGCCACAAAAAGTAATGATGTGCCAATAAAATCATGGACTTGGCTGTTTTGTCCAATTGAGTGGACGTTTTACTTTGACAATTGGCTCAATCGTACTATAATATAAGTACGGAATCATGATGACGCAACGCCGTGGCAAGGAGGAAGCAATGAAAGCGCTGATTGCGGACGACGACGTATTTGTCAGGAAATGTATGATACAAATGCTCCCCTGGCAGGAGCTGGAGTTCTCCCAGGTGCTGGAGGCGGAAAACGGCGCGGTGGCGCTGAAAATCACCTTGGAGGAAAAGCCAGATCTGATTATTACCGACGTGAAGATGCCCATGCTCAACGGCCTGGAGCTGGTGGAAAAGCTGCGGGACTCCGTGGTGGACATCTGCGTGATCGTACTCAGCGAGCACAGTGACTTCGCCTTTGTTCAAAACGCGCTGAAGCTGGGCGTGCAGGATTATATCCTCAAGCCCATTACCCGGGAGCGGCTGACAGAAATCTGCGACAAGATTCGTCAGTGTATGGCGGAGCTGGAAAAGAAGCGCTACTATACCTCGCTGAAGGCGGATCATGGCGGCATCCAGAAGCTGGTGCATGATATGCTGGAAAGCGCCGACGCCCAGTCATGCGCCAGCACCTTCGAGTACATGGCGCTGCATCAGATTTTTATCGAGGATCTGAAGCACTTCGGTATGATGTTTCTTTACGAGCTTTTTGAGCAAACCCGTGAGGTCACTTATCAAAAGGCGGAGGTGGAGCGGCTTCGGCGCACGGCCATGGCCTCTTACGCGGAGCTGAAGAAAGTCACCGACGTGATCTGGTTTGTGAACCAGCAGTGCGAGCGCTGCGCCGCCCTGTGTGCGAAAAAGGCGCCCCAGACGGTGAACTACGTCGAGCAGATCAGCGACTATATTGAAAAGAACTACGACGATCCCGATCTGTCTGTGGCTACCATCTCGGAGTGGCTGCACCTCTCTCCCGTTTATACGGGCGCGCTGTACAAGCAGCACCAGGGCAAAAGCATCATCGCCAGCATCCATGAGGTGCGGATGCGCCATGCCCAGCAGCTTTTGCAGGACGGCTCCAACAATGTGGCCAGCGTCAGCAAGCGCGTGGGCTACATGACCCCGGACTACTTCTCCCGCCTGTTCAGCACCACCTTTGGCATGTCTCCTTCCCAATACCGCTCCATGATGATCCTCAATCGGGAAGAGGGATCGTCACCCGTCTGATAAAAGTCAGCGCCTTCCCGGGAAAGAGAACTGATGATGAGAAACAGCATCCGCATCCGAACCTTCTGCTACTTCGCCTTCAGCATGCTGATCGTTATCCTGGCGTTCTCCACGCTGTTCTTCCGATACTTCTATACCGTGTTCCAGGATCGGTTGGAGGCCGACCAGGTCTACGCTGCCACCCGCACCTCCGAAAGCGTGGGTAGCCTGATGGACAACATCAAGCAGAACGCCTATTACCTGTGCAGCAGCGATACCCTGGCTGACGCGTTGGTGAACAAAACGGGCGTCAACGCTATCCGTCAGCGGGATGGGATCAGCACCGCCTTCAGCATGGGCACTGGCACGCCCAACGCGCCGCTGATGAAAAGCGCCAATGCCGTTTTGCTGCTGGACCCTCAGTTCTGGCTGGCTCAGAACATCACAAAAACCTTTGACATAAAGGACCTCAGCCGGGCAAAGATTTACAGCGCGCTGGATGTGGTGGAGGAGGAATGGTACCAGGAGACGGTGAACCGCATGGGAGAAATCTACGCCTTCTGGCATCCCAATGTGGCCAATAATATTTTCTTTTCCCAAATGCTGCGCAACACCCGTATCGCTGACCCTCGCTTTAACGCCAACATGGGCGTGGTGCTGTATTCCCTGCCCAGCGTCAAGCTGCATAACATCCTGGCGACAGCGCAGATCACCAAGGGAACCATTGTCCTTCTGGCCTATGAGGATATGTTTCTGATGGCGACGGAAAACGTCCCGGAGGACATCGGAGCGCTCTGGGATAAGCTGCTGTCCCTGCCCCGGGATGGCAGGCTGACGGAAATTGCGCTGAACAAGGAAGCGTATACGGTCAGCAGCGTGCTGTTCCAGGGAGACTGGCGGATCATCGTCCTGATGCCGGAGGCGGACGTGGCGGACTACATCCATCGCAATTCCTATCAGTTGATTACCATCATCATCATGCTGTTCCTGATTGTGTCCGCGCTGATTTCCGTGCTGCTGAGCAAGCAGCTGATGCGGCCGATTCTACAATTGTCCGACACCATGGGTCAGATGCGGGACATACGCCATCTGCCGCCGCATGTGCCTGAGCCCGCCACCCACGATGAAATTGCCACGCTGTACAGAAGCTACAACACCATGCTTACCTGCATCCAGACCCTGACGGATCAGGCGGTGGAGGAGGCCAAGAAACTGCGCAATTCCGAGCTGAAGGCCATGCAGGCGCAGATCAACCCGCATTTCATTTATAATACGCTGGATTCCGTCACCTGCAGCGCGCTGCTGGAAGGTAATGAGGACATTGTGACCATGGCGACTTCCCTGGTGAGTATCCTGAAGTACAGCGTTCATTTCGACCGCGTTATCGTGCCCCTTCGGGAGGAAATCGACTACCTCCAGCACTATGTCCGCATTCAGGAGCTGCGCTACAAGAACGGCTTCCATTTCATCTGCGATGTGCCGCAGAAGTACTACGACATCCGGGTGTCGCAGATCATCCTTCAGCCTTTGGTGGAAAACTCGCTTTTCCATGCCCACTGCGAGGAAGGGTCCCTTGAAATCCGCCTGTTCTGCGAGGGTATCCGCCGCACACTGCTGATTCATGTGGCGGACAACGGCATTGGCGGCGACGCCGCGGCCTTGAACCGAGTGCTGCGTTGCACCGAGGAGGCTGATAGCTATGGCATTGGCATCCGCAATGTGAACAAGCGAATCAAGCTGCTCTTTGGCGAGGAAAGCGGGCTGCGCTATGAGCAGCTGCCGGACGGCGGACTGGACGCCATCATTACCGTTCCCCTGGAATTTATGGACGAACAGCATCAAGAAGGCTGACGGAAAGGAAGCATGTATGATGGCGAAGAAGGCACTGTTCATCGGCGCGCATAACGATGACTGCGAGTACGGCACGGGCGCTACGGCACGCCTGCTGGTGGAAAAGGGCTATGAGGCCGTGTTCCTGAACCCGGCGGTGCGCCACCGCAAGCCCCTTGCCGGCGACAAGCTGCGGGAGGCGCTGTGGCAGGAGCAGGAGGCCGCGCGCATCCTGGGCGCCCGGAAGATCCTTCTGGGGCCCCATGGCGAGGCGCCCTATCAATACGACGACGTGATTTATACCTATGATAAGGAGAATACCCTGGCGATCCGCGATGTCCTGCGGGCGGAGAAGCCGAACCTGGTTTTCATCCACTGGCCCAACGACAATCATGTGGATCACGCGGCGGTATCCCGCTGCTCCATGGACGCGGTGTGCCTCGCGCCCTGCGACGGCTGGGCGCCCCGGGAGGTCTACGCCTTCGAGGCCGGCCCCTACCAGACCATGACCTATTTCAACCCTGACTTCTACATTGTCGCCGACAGCGTAATGGAAAAAGTGAAGGAAAGCCTGTTGGTTTTTGATCAGCCCAGCGCCGGCGGACAATGGCTCTGGAAGGAGAAGGATATATGCGCTGCCTTCCGGGGCCATGTGGCGGGAGGGCGGTATGCCGAGGCGTTCAAAATCTTGAAGTTCCCCTGCGGGGAGCAGGGCAGTGAATTATGGCTCCGCAAGGATTTGGAGGAACAGTTTGCTTGGGCCGGGTTCCCCGGATATCCATGGGGAAGGCAGTACTTTTTGTAATGTGATTTGATGGACAGGGAAACGAGCCATGATGGCGGCAGGGCCGAAGGGCTCCAAAGGGCAGGAGGAGCCCCTTTGGGTCGCACAGCAGCGCGATCTCCGCAAACAAAGCGAATCCGGTTGTACAATGGAAGCGTACCGCGATAACACCAACGGTATCAGTCTCATGTGCAGCCGGGTCTGTATCATTTAGAGGAAAGACACGCGGCTCAAGTCCCCTCCCCTGTTCCTGCGGAGGTGGCGCCCACCCCTTGGGAGGCTGTGTTGGCTGGCGATAGCCGCCTGCCGCCTGCTGTGCCACGGGGGGGAACGGAGTACCGCGCCGCCGGTGGAGGATGAAGCAAAACGCAGCGCCAATAAGGCACAGAGCGTAGAGGCGATGGCTCCTACGCGATCATGCCGGAGTGTGGATCGGCGGCCCATGCAGGCACCATTCAGCCATCTCCGAACCTTTTGCTGCTTTCTCCGTGAAGCAAGCGGCGTCAGTCGTGATCGTGCGGTATCCTGCAATGGGGCATTTCACTGGTAACCAATGGTTTTTGTGCTGCTGCAGGGCCAATGGCCTTCTTCCCGCCCTTTGGCATTTCGGGCAGCTTTGGCAAAGCGCATATCGCTTCCTGCCGGTGCGCCCGCCAGAATCCATCAAAATTCATTCTTCCGCATGAAATAAAGGAAACGCCGCTTATACGTTCACAAAAAGCAAACCCCTGTCCTTTCCGGTGGCGGTCCTCCAATCATATCCTTTTTGGCAAAAGAAAGACCTTAAAAGCACATACCTTAAAAATATTCCTTAAATTTTTTACATACAGCATTTTGCATGGATTTGTTCGGCATTCTTAAGTATTTATGATTGTAAAAAAGGGTCATTATCTATACAATGAAGACAAGCAGTCAAGCATTTAGAGACAGGAGGTATTCGTACACGTGAGCATTAGCATTCAGCGAAAACCAACCATAGGCAGAAGGGTCTTGTTGCATTTCAAGCGCCATTGGCGTTTGCATCTGCTGGCCATGCCCTGTTTCATTTACTTGCTGCTGTTCAACTACGCGCCTATGTTCGGCGTGGTGCTGGCTTTCCAGAACTACAACATCAGCAAGGGCTTCTTCGGGAGTGAATTTGTTGGCCTGCGGAACTTCGAGTTCCTTTTCGCCACCAAGGATGCCTGGCTGATTACCCGCAACACGGTTCTGTACAACGTGGCCTTCATCCTGGTGAACACCACGCTGTCGGTGCTGCTGGCCATGGTGCTCAACGAATTGTACGTCAAGCGGCTGGCCAAGACGGTACAGACCATGATGATTATGCCCTACTTCCTGTCCATGTCGGTGGTGGCCATCGTGGTTTACGCCTTCCTGAACACCAACAGCGGCATTGTCAACCAGGTCATCCGGTTCTTTGGCGGCAAGACACGCAACTGGTACATGTATAAGCCCCTGTGGCCTTACCTGCTGGTGTTTGTGAACATGTGGAAGGGCGTGGGCTACAGCGCCATCGTGTATGTGGCTTCCATCTCCGGCATTTCCCAGGAGTTTTACGAGGCCGCCGTGCTGGACGGCGCCACCAAGGTGCAGCAGGCCCGCTACGTCACCCTGCCCCATCTCAAGCAGATCCTCATCATCATGTTCATCCTGAACCTGGGCAACATCTTCCGCGGCGATATGGGTCTGTTCTACAACGTCACCCAGGATAACGGCGCGCTATACCCAGTCACCAACGTCATTGACACCTATGTTTACCGGGCGCTGATTAACCTGGGCGACACGGGCATGTCCGCCGCCGCGGGTCTGTATCAGTCGGTGGTCGGCTTCATCCTGATTCTGGTGTCCAACGCCATCGTGAAAAGGGTCGACGAGGATTCGGCGCTATTCTAAGCAAAGGAGGTATGAATCATGGCAGTCAAGGATATGGACAATTCCTTTTGGAAAATCAACCGGATTTCACGCAAGACGAACATTCTGTTCAGCACGCTGCTGACCATCATCGCCATTCTGACGGTGCTGCCCGTGGTGCTGGTTATCATGATCTCAATCTCCACGCCGGAGAGCCTGACCTATAAGGGCTTCAGCTTCATTCCGCTGGGTATCACCTTCACCGCCTATGAAAGCCTGTTCGCCACCGGCACACAGATTGTCAACTCCTATCTGGTGACCATCACCAGCACGGTGACGCATACCGTCCTGGGTGTTTTCATGATGATGATGTACGCCTTTGTGCTGGCGCAGCAGCGCTTCGCGGCCAAGAAGTTCTACACCCTGATCATGTTCTTCACCATGTTGTTCTCCGGCGGTCTGGTGCCATCCTACATCATCAACGTCAACTACCTGCACCTCTACGACAGCTTCTGGATTCTGGTGCTCAGCGGCATGGTCAGCGCTTTCAACATCATCGTGCTGCGGACGTTCATCAACACCACCATCCCGATTGAAATGTTCGACGCGGCGCAGATCGACGGAGCCAGCGAGTTCACCATGTTCTTCCGCATCGTGCTTCCCCTGTCCAAGGCGGGTCTGGCGACCATCTGTCTGCTGGTGCTGGTGGGCAAGTGGAACGACTGGTTCGTCGGCATGCTGTACATTGACAATCCCAAGCTGGTGCCGCTGCAGACCATGCTGACCCGCATCCAGCAGAAGATCGACTTCATCAAAAACAACGCTTCCATCGCCTCTACGCCGGATGGCATGGCGCTGCTGAAGTCCATGCCCACCGAGCAGACCCGAATGGCCATCCTGGTCATTACCACCCTGCCCATCCTCTTCGCCTATCCCTTCTTCCAGCGCTTCTTCATCCAGGGTATGACCATCGGCAGCGTGAAGGGCTAAGGCAACCCTGTTTCCCCATTGTCTTCAATGCCGGGCGGAACCGAGAAAGGCCCGGTTTTGAGAAATAAATTCACAGGAGGTATCCCCATGCGTAAACTTTCCAAGATCGTCTCCATGCTTCTGGCGCTGGTCATGCTGCTCAGCATGAGCTCCATCGCTGCGGCGGAAGATGCGTCCGCCCTGGAGCCTGTCACCTTGGAGTGGTACGTTCTCGAGCAGGATAAGCCCGACAGCCAGCTGGTGTTTAACGCCATCAACGCTTACCTGCAGGAAAAGATCAACACCACCATCAACTTCCACTTTGTGGAAGGCACCGAGTACAAGCAGAAGATTTCTACCATTCTGATGTCCGGCCAGGCAGTTGACATTGTCAACAGCAACGACCAGATCCCCTACGTCGAGTATGTGAAGAAGGGCGCTTTCGCCCCCATGGACGAGTTGCTGGCCCAGTACGCTCCCGAGACCATCGCCATGATTCCCGAAGGCTACTGGGACGCCATGCGCGTTGACGGCCAGGTGTACGGCATTCCTTCCTACAAGGATTCCTGCCAGTTCTACTGCGTGCAGATCAACAAGACCCTGGCCGACGCCCTGGGCCTGGAGCTGCCCGAGTCCGTCAAGAACTATCAGGACATGGTTCCGATCCTGTATGAGGCCTATGAGAAGCGCAACGAGATGTTCCCCGACGACGCCGCGCTGCCCATCTGCCGCAACTACCCCGACCTGGAGAACTGGGCGCAGTACGAGACCATCCATGGTCTGGCCGTCGTAAACATCCCCGGCGTTGAGGACTACGAGGGCATGGGCGCCGGCGAAAAGGTGTTCAACAAGTACGCCACCAAGGAATACCGCGAGATGAGCAAGACCATCGCCAAGATGACGGCTGACGGCCTGCTGCCCACCGACCTGTTCTACTATGACTCCTCCCGCCTGTATGACCAGGCCGGCAAGTACCTGGTGCCCGCCATCGGCTCCGGCTATGTGTACATGCCCCTGAACCAAAACAGCTCCGAGTGGGATACCATCATGATCCCCTATCAGGATGCCATCGGCTCCACCAGCTACCTGCACAATGCCGTTGAGTGCATCAGCGCCAGCTCCAAGAACAAGGAGCGCGCCATGATGGTGCTGGAGCTGGTCAACACGGATGATTTCGTGGCCACCGCCCTGCGCTTCGGCATTGAAGGCGAGCACTACAACCTGGACGCCGAGGGCCGCGCTAACTTTGCCGGCACCAAGAACGAGGATCCCGCCAACCGCGCTTACTACACCTGGTACGGCGCTCAGTTCGGCGCTCTGACCCACGTGCATGTGCCCAGCACCTACCCCGCCAACTTCGCGGAGCTGCTGGAGAAGCTGAACCAGTCCGCCAACACCCAGACCAACATGGGCTTCATCTTTGACACCACGTCCGTGCAGAACGAGATCGGCGCCTGCAACAACGTGATCAAGGAGTATGAGACCAACCTGAAGTTCGGCTATGTGGACGTGGAAGACGTTGACGCCAACATCGACGAGTTCCTGGCGCAGCTGGAAGCCAACGGCGTTGACAAGATCATCGCGGAAGCCCAGGCTCAGCTGGACGCCTGGAGGGCCGTGAACAAGAAGTAATGCCTTCTTGATAGCGCCAATTAATTCCCTGAAAACCTAAGACTATGAATCCCGGGGGGCGGTTCCAGCCACGCTTGCGCGGAGGGAACTGCCCCCGCCTGGACTGTTCACAAGACAACTGTCGATTCCATTTTGTAGGAGGGGCATCGCATGTCCGACAATAACCTGGTCTATGCATCGCCTGAGTCCCTGGGGATCCCTTCGCGGGCCATCTCCGATTTCCTGGATGAATTGCGGGAGTTGTGCTTCCCCATCCATAGCTACCTGCTCCTTCGCCATGGCAAGGTAGCCGCCGAGGGCTACTGCCCCCCGTTCAACGCGGATCGCAAGCACCGGATGTACTCAATCAGCAAGAGCTTCACCTCTGTCGCCATTGGTATGCTCGTCACCGAGGGAAAGCTGTCCCTGGATGATAAGGTGGCTGATATTTTCCCCGAGTACCTCCCCGAGAATCCCTCGCCCTATGTGCTGAAGGGCACCGTCCGCCATCTGCTGACGATGGCGACCTTCAACGAGACCAATTCCTACGACTTTGACACGCCGAACTTTGTGCAGTCGTTCTTCGATAACGACTATCCCAAGCACATGCCCGGCACCGTGTTCCATTACGATACCGCCGGCACCACCGTCCTGTGCGGCATCGTGGAAAAGCTGACCGGTAAGCCCATGCTGGAATACATGCGTCCGCTTTTTGATGAGCTTGGCATTTCCAAGGATGCCTGGTGTGTTCAGACGCCCGAGGGCGGCTCCTGGACCGGCAGCGGCATCCTGATTACCTCGCGCGATCTGGCCCGCTTCGGCCTGTTCTGCCTCCAGCGCGGAGAATGGAACGGCAAGCAGCTGGTCAGCCGCGAATATATGGAGTCCGCCACCTCCTATCAGATCGACACCCATGCGGCGGACGGTTCCGTGGGCCCCGGCGGCTACGGCTATCAGTTCTGGATGCTGCGGGAAGGCGGCTTCGCCTGCTGTGGCATGGGCAGTCAGTTCGCCTTCATGATGCCCAAGTACGATACCGTCATGGTCATCAACTCCGACACCCAGGGTATCAACAACGCGGACGACTTCATCAAGGAGGCCCATTACCGCCTGCTGCACAAGCTGTCGGACGGCCCCCTGCCCGAGGATCCCGAGGCGCAGGAAGCGCTGAAGCGCCGCTCCGAAAGCATGACCCTGCCCATCCCCATGGGCAAGAAAACCAGCCCCATGGCCGCGATGGTCTCTGGCGCTACCTACACCTTTGAGGAAAACAACTGGGGCTATAAGTGGATGCGCGTGGACTTCACCGACGAGGCTTGCACCCTCACCTATGAGAAGAACACCGGCGTGCATTCCTTCCCCCTGTTCCTGGGCGAATACGGCGCGCTGACCTTCCCGGAGAAGTTCTTCGGCAAGCGCATCGGCACGGCGGATCGGAACTATCAGTGCGTCTCCGTGGCGGTTTGGGAGCGGGAATGCACCCTGCTGGGTACGCTGTGCGCCGTGGATGACTACCTGGGCACCATGAAAATCCAGCTGACCTTCGTGGATGACACGCTGACCGTGTTCATGACCAAGGCGGCGGAGGCCTTCTTCGATGATTACCGCGGATACCTGGTGGGCCGCACGGTGAAGGATTGAGCTTGACTCAAAGGAGAATGAGCATGAAAAAGTATGTATTGGTGGGTACGGGCTGGCGCGGAACCTTCTCCTACGCTGAGCCCCTGGTGAAGGAATATGCCGACTGCGCCGAGCTGGCCGCCGTGTGCGACATCAACGGCAAGCGTGCCCGGTTCGTCAGCGAGCATCTGAGCGAGGGCAAGATCCCCGTCTATACCGATTTTGACCAGATGCTCAAGGATCATAAGCCCGACGTGGTCATCGTCACCACCAAGGACTGCGCCCATGAGCAGTACATCGTCAAGGCCCTCGAGTTCGGCTGCGATGTCATCAGCGAAAAGCCCATGACCACCACGGACGAGATGTGCGCCCGCATCCTGGAGACGGAAAAGCGCACCGGCCATAAGGTCACCGTGACCTTCAACCTGCGCTTCATGAATTTCTACGTCCGTCTGAAGGAGCTGATGATGAGCGGCCTGGTGGGCGATGTTCTCAGTGTGCATTTTGAGTGGCTGCTGGACACCTCCCACGGCGCGGATTATTTCCGCCGCTGGCACTCCATCCGGGCTAACTCCGGCTCCCTGCTGATTCACAAGTCCACCCACCACTTCGACCTGGCTAACTGGCTCCTGGATGACGAGCCCGTGAAGGTCAACGCCTTTGGCACCCGGCGCTTCTACGGCCACATCCGGGAGGAGCGGGGCGAGCGCTGCCTTACCTGCCCCCACAAGAAGACCTGCGAATTCTACATCGACATTGATAAGGAAGAGCGGGGCATGTGGACGAAGATCTACAAGGAGTGCGAGGACGAGGATGGCTACATCCGCGACCGCTGCCTGTTCTCCGATGTCATCGACATTGAGGACAGCGTATCCGTCAGCGTGAAGTACGCCAAGGGCGCCGTCATGAGCTATTCCCTCACTGCCCATTCCCCCTATGAGTGCATGAAGATCGTCATCAACGGCGTCAATGGCCGCCTGGAGGCTGATACCGCCTTCAACAAGGAGACCATCAAGTTCTATAACCGCGATGGCGAGTGTGTGAACTTCGACCGCAGCCATGTGAAGATGCGTGCCGGCGGCCATGGCGGCGCCGATCCCGCCCTGCGCGATAACCTGTTCCGTGGTTTTGCCTCCGATCCCCTGCACCAGATGGCGGATACCCGGGCGGGCGCCATGTCCATCGGCATCGGCATCGCTGCCAACAAGTCCATGGCCGAGGATCGAGCGGTATACCTGAGCGAGTTCCTGGGCGACTTCTATCCTGAGATGGAAAAGCCGCAGAAGTAAGAATCTACCCATACGAGAAAGGGGCTATGACCAATGAAGATTGTTATTTCCAAGACCTCCGACGAGCTGGGCCGCCGCGCCGCGGCTGAAACGGCTAAGATCATCAACGCCGCCATCGCCAAGAACGGCCGCGCCCGCATCGTGCTGTCCACCGGTGCTTCCCAGTTTGATACCCTGAAGCATCTGGTGGAGGAGAAGGTGGACTGGAGCAAGGTGGAAATGTTCCATCTGGATGAGTACGTCAACATGCCTGAAACCCATCCCGCCAGCTTCCGCAAGTATCTCAAGGAACGCTTTGTGGAGAAGACCAACGTTGGCAAGGTGAACTTTGTGGAGAGCAGCCCCGAGAGCATCGCCGCGCTGACCGAGGAAATCAAGAGCGCCCCCATCGACGTGGGCCTCATCGGCATCGGCCGCAATTCCCACATCGCCTTCAACGATCCGCCCGCCGACTTCGACACCAAGGAGTCCTACCTGGTGGTGAAGCTGGACGACGCCTGCCGCAATCAGCAGCTGGCCGAAGGTTGGTTCCCCACCATTGACGATGTACCCACCGAGGCCATCAGCATGAGCGTGTGGCAGATCATGCAGTGCAAGGTCATCATCTCTGCCGTGCCCCATGCCGAGAAGGCCTGGGCTGTGGCGCAGACCCTGGCCAATGAGCTGACCAACAGGATTCCCGCCACCATGCTCAAGACTCATGAGAACTTCCAGCTCTTTGTGGACGCCGATTCCTACGCCGACGCCGGCGAGATCGTCACCTTGAAGGGCGAGACCGTTTGCGAGGATTACCGCTAATTCACCAGTCGCGGCCCGGGCCCGCTTCCATCCGCCGCGGTGGAAGCCCCCTGGCCCGTCATAGAGCCGATTCGGCGCTGCAGGCTTGTTTCTTCATCAGCTTCTGTGTTATCATGGAACGTCTGGTTGACCCTGTGTGCCGAGTCGGCTTCTTTTCATCCTGAATACGCCTCAGGAGGCGCTACCTATGCAGATTGAAATACCCTACGGAAGAGGTAAACAGCGGCTTGTTCTCCCGGAGGAACGCCTTCGGGCGTGTATCGTTCCCGGGCATGAGCAAGCATCCCAGGCCGATCAGTCGGCCATCGTGCGGGAGGCGCTGCTGCACCCCATCGGTACGCCCCGCCTGTGTGAAATGGCGCGGGATCGACAAAAAATTCTCGTCATCACCAGCGACCACACCCGCCCTCTGCCCAGCGCCGTCACCCTGCCGCTGTACCTGGAGGAAATCCGCCAGGGCAGCCCGGACGCGGAGATTACCATCCTTATTGCCACGGGGATGCACCGTGCTCCCACGCGGGAGGAAATGCTGGATCATTTTGGCGAAGCGCTTGTTGAGCGGGAAAACATTCTCGTTCATGACGCGTCGGACGATCAGGCCATGTACTACTTCGGCCGCCTGCCATCAGGAGGCGATCTGCTGCTGAACAGGCTGGTTAGGGAGGCGGACCTGGTGGTGTCGGAGGGCTTCATTGAGCCGCACTTCTTCGCGGGCTTTTCCGGTGGCCGCAAGAGCATCCTGCCCGGCGTGGCTTCCCGGAGAACCGTGCTGTACAATCATAACGCCCGGTTCATCCGCCATCCCAGCGCCCGTCAAGGCAGCCTTGCGGAAAATCCTATCCACCGGGATATGGATTTTGCTGCCAAAGTAGCCGGTCTGGCTTTCATTCTCAACGTGCTGCTGGATGGCGAAAAGCGCATCATCGGCGCTGTGGCGGGCGAGCCGGAGCTGGCCCATGGCGTGGGCTGCGAGCGCTGCGCCGAAATGACCCGGGTGCCGGCGGTAACGGCGGATATTGTCGTGACCTCCAACGGCGGCTATCCCCTGGATCAGAACATCTATCAGTGTGTTAAGGGGATGACGGCTGCGGAGGCCTGCGTTCGCCCCGGCGGCGTGGTAATTCTCTGCGCGGGGCTGGGGGACGGCCATGGCGGCAGCGCCTTCTATCACTGGTTTGCCGATCGGGACAGCGCGCAGACCGTCGCCCGGGACATTGAGGACATCCCTCCCGAGCAGACGGTGCCCGATCAGTGGCAGGCGCAGATCCTGGCCCGGGTGATGCAGAAGGCGACCTGCGTCTTTGTAACCGGGGAGGAAAACCGCCAAACCCTGGAGGATATGCACCTGCGTTGGGCGCCCGATGTCAACGCCGCGCTGGACATGGCCACCCGGCTGCTGGGGGAGGCGTCCATGGTGACAGTCATCCCCGACGGGGTAGGCGTGATTATCACCGAGACGACGCAAAACAAGGGCAACTGACAGGAAACGCGCAGCGAAAAAGGGAGTCTGGGGGCAAGGCCCCCAACGTTCCCCCATCGCGCATGGAACAAAACGTAGTCAGGGAGGGAAGCGATTCCTGACGGTGGGTTCCATGACTCGCAGTTCGCTTCACCCAAAACCGTCCGGTCGGTTTCCATGCGCTCAACCATTTGTTTTTCAAGGCTCGAATGTGTTTGGCGTCGTACAACATCACGATACGGCAATTCGGAGGACTGGAACATGTCGGAAATCAAAATCGCGCTTTTCGGAATCGGCGGCTTCGCGGCCAACTATGTCCATGCCATGACGAAGCCTTTTCGGGAGGGCGTGCGCCTGGTGGGCGCGGTGGATCCCTTCGTGAAGGAGTGCCCGCTGTGCCCCGTCTACGCCACCTCCCAGGAGCTTTACCAGGCGCAGCAGCCTGATCTGGTGGTCATCGCCACGCCGATTCACTTCCATGTGGAGCAGGCGGTGGAGGCTTTCCGCCACGGCTGCCATGTGGTGATGGAAAAGCCCATCGCCGCCACGGTGGAGGGCGTCCGGCAGATTTTTGCTGCCCGGGATCAGGCGGGCAAACAGCTGTCCATCGGCTTCCAGCACTGCTATGACAAGGCCATGCTGGCGCTGAAGGCGGACGTGGACGCCGGTGTGCTGGGCGCGCCCGTGGCCCTGAAAGCCATGGTGCTCTGGCCCCGGGATCATACCTACTATCACCGCGGCAGCGGCTGGGCGGGCAAGCGCTTGGACGCCCAGGGCAGGCCCATCTTCGACAATGTGCTCAGCAACGCCACCGCCCATTACCTGATGAACATGCTCTTCATGACCGACGGCCCCATCCATGACATCCGGTGCGCCACCTACCGAGCCAACCCTATCGAGACCTTCGATACGGCGGTGCTGAAGGCCAGGGCTGCCAACGGGGCGGAGGTGTTCATCGCGGTGTCCCACGCGGCAGGCCGGGATCATGTGCAGAATCCCATGTTCGAGTATGCCTACGAACAGGCGGTGGTTCGCTTTGGCGGCCCCGGGGATGAAGAGAAACGGATTGTCGCTACCTTTACCGACGGTCGGGTTAAGGACTATGGCCGGGTGGGCAGCGAAACCATGGATAACCTGTGGAACACCATTGATGCTATCCGCGAGGGTACGCCCATCGGCTGTACGGGCGAGATGGCCCTATGGCATGTGGATGCTCTGGAACAAATGCGGTTGCTTCAGCCGGAGTCCACGCCCTTCCCCGCTTCCTGGGTGCGGGAGGATGACGGGCTGATCTGGGTGCCCGGTCTGGCGGAATCGCTCTGCCAATGCTTTGCGGAGCGGTCGCTGCCCTGCTGGGATTTGACCCAGGAGCGGCTGATGGCGGCGGAATGACCTGGGATCGCCTGAAGGAAAGAGGATTGGTCATATGCTGGTGTTGCAGATAACGCTGATGGTGCTGTTCTTCTCCTTCCAGTCGTTGTTTACGCGGCTGTATTCCGCCAATTACGCGGGAGAGGAAGGCCAGTCCACCGCCGTGTTTTCCATCTGCTATGGCGTTTTCATTGCCGTGGCGACCCTGGCGGTGGGCGGCTTCTCCTTCGCGCCCTCCTGGCAGACGTGGCTATTCGGCCTGCTGAACGCGGGGATGCTGCTTTTGTACAACACCTCCATGATCGAGGCGGGGAACCGCGGCTCCTATTCCTTCCTGATGGTGTCCAGCATGTTCGGCGGTATCCTGGTGCCCATGGCGGTGGGTGTAATGTTCCTGGGCGAAACCCTGACGGGGCTGCAGGTTTTCGCCGTGGTGCTGATGCTCGTTTCCCTGGTGGCCATGAACGTGCGGGGGATTTCCTTCCAGAACAATTCCGGCTCCTATTACCTGTGGTGCGCGGCGCTGTTTTTCTCCAACGGTCTGTACGGCGTTATCATGAATTTGCAGGCTAATGCCATGGCGGGCGCCCAGCGCACGGAGATGCTGACGATCCTCTTCGCTGCCTCGGCCCTCTCCGCGGTGGTGATGGAGCTTGCGCGCAAACGGGGCCGGCAGCTGGTCGAAGGCTTCCGCATGGGAAAGAAGGCGGCGCTCTTTCTGCTGATTTGCTGCGCCTCCGCCACGGCGGCGGCCAATCTGCTTCTGGTCATTCTGCATCAGATGGAGTCCAGCATCCTATACACCATTGACAACGGCGGCGTGCTGGTGCTGTCCATCCTGTACTCCCTGGTGCTGTTCAAGGAGCGGCCCAGGTGGGAGCAGGTAGCTGGCATGGTGATGGCGGTGGGCAGCATTGTGCTTATCAACCTGGGATAAATCGCGCGATTCGGCAGGAATTATCCATCGGCTGTCCAAAATCATACGGGGGATTCCCCGTGATGATACATCAACCAACGCATAACATGATCTACATCTTAGAAAGCAATGGAGGAAATCGGATATGAAGCTTGGCGAAACAGGGCGGATGATCCGCCTTGGCGTGGTAGGCCTGGGTCTTCGCAGCGAGTCTCAGCTGGAAGTGCTGCTGAACATGCCCGATGTGGAAATCGCCGTGGTATGTGACGAATATGAGGATCGGGTGAAGGTTGCCCAGGAGCATGCCATGAAGACCCGGGGCGTCTGTCCGGACGGCGCCACGGATTACCGCGAGGTCAATGCCCGGGAGGACATTGAGGCCGTCGTTATCATGACCAGCTGGACCACCCATATTCAGATTGCCGTGGATGCCATGGAGCACGGCAAGGTGCCTGCCCTGGAGGTGGGCGGCGCGTCTTCCCTGGATGAGTGCTGGCAGCTGGTTCGCACCAGCGAACGCACCGGCATCCCTGTGATGATGCTCGAAAACTGCTGCTATGCGCAGAACGAGATGGCGCTGCTGAACATGGTGAAGAAGGGTATCTTCGGTGAGCTCATTCATTGCCAGGGCGGCTATCACCATGACCTTCGGGAGGAAATCGGCAATGGCGACATCATTCACCACTACCGACAGAACAATTTCCTCCACCGCAACGGTGAATTGTATCCTACCCATGAGCTGGGGCCCATAGCCAAGTACCTGGAGCTGAACCATGGCAACCGCATGCTTTCCCTGGTGTCCATGGCCTCCAAGTCGGCGGGCCAGCATGCCTGGATGGAGGCCAATCGGCCCGATTCCCCGCTGTGCAAGGCCAAGTTCAACGAGGGCGACATCGTCACCACGATGATTAAGTGCGCCAATGGTGAGACCATCGTGCTGACCCATGACTGCACCCTTCCACGCCCCTACTCCCGCGGCGGCTATGTGCAGGGAGTCAAGGGCCTGTGGATGGAGGACAATCATGGCATTCACATAGAGGGCCGAACGCCGTTGGATAAAAACGGCGACCATGTCTTTGAGCCGGAAAAGCCTGTCCTGGAGGAGTTCATTCATCCGCTATGGCAGGATTACAAGGAGTTCGGCGAGCGCGGCGGACACGGCGGCATGGACTACCTGGTTATGCGGGCCTTTATTACCAGCCTGCAGTCCGGCAAGCCCTTCCCTATCGACGTATACGACGCCGCCAGCTGGATGGCCATGACCTGCCTGAGCGAGCAGTCCATTGCCATGGGCTCCATGCCCGTGCCCGTGCCGGACTTCACCGACGGCCGCTGGATCTGCCGTGAAAAGCGCGACCCGGACATTTTCTCCCTGGACGATGTTTATCCCGAGGTGTTTGGTTAAAGCACAGTCCCCGGTTCGACGGCAAGGCGGCGTATTCGCGGTGCTGCCGCGGGGTATCAAAAAAAGTGGCGAAAGCCACTTTTTTTGTTGCGGGTGAAGATATTTCCCTGCTTTACGGTCATGTTTCATCGCCAACGGAATCATCAATTTTCAATTCACATTCCGCCGACGGCAAGAAAATCACTGCTCCAGGTTGAAGGCGTTGACAATCTCATTCATGCGGCGGACACACTGGTCGATGGACATGCCGCCGGACAGGTAGCGGTGGCCCAGGGCCAGCAGCTCGTCCAGGATAACGGTGTGGGTGGCGAATGCCGGATCCAGCAAGGCAGAGGGCTCGGCGTAAATGGCGGGCACGACCTCCGTGCGGTAAAGGGTCAGCAGGGGCTCGTAGACTGTCCAAGAGTCAACTCCTCCCGTCAAATTTTTCAAATTGATCTCATCATAGCCAATTTCTCGATCCAGCTGCTCCTTCACCGCCTCTGAGGTGGCGGCTTTCTTTTGGGCTTGCAGCTCCGCAATATGCGTCTGATAGTACAGGATGTCCTCCGCAAATACATGCGCTGGCACGGCATCGGCGCAGTACAGGGCACCGCTGCTTTTTTCCCGGTTTTGCGCTACGTACCGCAGGTAGGTCATGGCCTGCTCCTTGTGGGGAGCGCGGGGGTTCAGGATATAGACCATGCTGTCCACGGACAACGCACCGGGAGAATCCGCAAACACCGTAGGCGCGGCAGCGATCGTTGCATTGAAAAAGCTAACACTTATCCCTGAGACATCGACTGAATAGTAAGGCGATTCACCGCTGCCCCATGCTGCCTGGAAGGCATATTCCGTTTCGCTGCTTTTTTCGCGCTGGGTCGCGTCAATGATCTTGCGCTCCACGATGCCGCGCAGCCGCTCCATCAGCGTTATGAAGGTCTCATCGCTGAAGTCTACCTCTTGGCCCGAGCGCAGCTGCTCACGAACGAAGGCGGTGATAATGGCGTCCACGTAATCGTTGCCCGACCAGCCCGTATTGGTATCAGGGAATAATGGTGTCATGATAAGAGGAACGCCGGTATTCAGCGGATGCTCAGGCCAGCTTTCCAGCAGGTCGAGGACTTCCGCCCAAGTAGCAGGTACCGCCAGTTCATCCGCCAAAGCACGGTGCTGACGCCAGCCGCCGATGCGGGTGCGGTTCAGCACGGCGTACAGCTGGCTGTCATAGGTCAGCGTCTCCGCGATGGCAGGATAAAAATGGGTAACATCATTGAGGAGCGTTTCATCCTCCAGAGGAGCGGCGAACCCGCGCTTCATCATGACGCGGACACCTGCCGACAGCGGCAGATAAAACAAGTCCACCTGCTCCCCGGTCTGAACGGCGGTATAGGCCTCCTCCACGCAGTAATGAGTGAAGTTCGGGCGGTCAATGACGATGCCCGTGCTTAGAGAGAACGCCGCGTCAATGCCGTGCGTTATATTTTCTGTGCCCCAAATGGTCAGGGAGTCCTGCTGGCGCTCCAAGGCCCGCATGGACTGCAAATGGTAGGTCAGGTTAGGAAAGCGTGTGCAGTAATAGCCGCGGATAAAACCGGCCCTTCCGGCATCATTGGCGGAGTAGGGAAGGTTGCCTATCTTCTGACGCTCTCCATCCTGGAATCGAATAAGGCTGGTTCCCTCCACCCAGTACAGGGCACCGGTGGTCATGTCACAGGCCAGGCCAGCACAGTCAGTCGTAGGGATAGTCGTGACCGTGCCCAGAGACTGGCCGTATGAGTCGTAGGCGATGATGCTGTATTCATTAGGGTCGTTTGGGGAGGGCTGGAGCACCAGAAGACGCTCATCCTCAGACAGGGTCATGGCCCGGAAAGCCCCGTAGTTCATAAAGTACGCTCCCTGGCCCGTGGAGAGGTCATAGCGGTATATCCCATTCGGGCGATGCCCACCTGGGAAACTGACGCCCATGTAAAGTGAGTTGCCCGCCACATACCCACCGCCGAGTTCTGTCACGTTTTCCGCGATGTCGGCGATGGTGGTAATCTTCGTGGTCTGGCCGTTGCTGTCAAAGGTGTAGACAGTATCCTCAAAGAGTGCGTATTGCAGGCCATCATTGGAGGAAAAGGGTATCCAGTCCCCTTCAAGGACAGTGGTAAACGTATTCATGGCAGGCTGAAACTGGTCAACGTGGATACGGTACCCTGTTGGGGTCAGGTCATATTGGAACAAGAATAACTGCCCATTGGCAACAGCAATGGTCACAGTATCAATTTGAGTTTCTTCTGAAAGGGCGGAGGTGCCCGTCCACGTCAATGTAAAAACCAAGGCAACCAGGAACGAAGCAATGCGATGGTACATGACGGACACCTCCGTTATTGTTACATTACTTGATTATGGCCGACCAGTATGCTGATTATGTTGATTGTATACAGTCCTTGTATGACTATAAGTATGGCCATTTACACAATTATCAACACGCCTCATGTTACAATGAACTGTACCATTGGCAAGCGTTGTAGTTAAAATGCACTTCCACTGCCCCACTTTGCACACTCCACCACATTTTTCATAAGTGTAGATTTCATCATACGCCAGCGCAGCACCAATCACGGTCAGGGCCAGGGCAAAACAAAGCACCAGGGCAACGATACGCTTATGATTCAACATGGTAACAATCCTTTCTGTCGGTGGATGGACAGTCAATCTGCGGTGTGCTATCATCCAAGGGTCCTTGCAGAACATCACGGCTTGAACGCCGTGCGCCGGCCAGCGTGTTTTGCAGGGATTTTACCTGCCGATGGCGAAGCAGGCCAGAAAACGCAGTCTTAGATTCACCTCACCTGTGCCAAGGGTCTGTTTATATTACTATACCGTATATAGCAGATTATGTCAATGAAAAATGTGGTTTTAGGTAAAGTTTTTGACAAAAATAACATCGGAGCGGCCTGCCGGGCAAGCTGCTCCGATGCTTTTTGATACTGTTTTACCACCTCACCGTCAGTGCGCCATCGCCCTCCGCTTCCACGGTGAGCACATCGCCGGGCTTCACGTCGGCGGCGATGATGCGCTTGGCCACCAGGGTTTCCACGCGGCTTTGCAGGTAACGCTTCAGCGGCCGCGCGCCGTACACCGGGTCAAAGCCCTGGTCGATGACCGTTTGCATGGCGGCTTCGGTCAGCTCCACCCGCAGCTGGCGCTCGGCCAGGCGCTTGTTCAGGCCGGCCAGCATCAGCTGAACAATCTGGCTGATCTGCTCCTTGGTCAGGGGCTTGTAGTACACAATTTCGTCGATGCGGTTGAGGAATTCCGGGCGGAAGTGCGTCTTCAGCAGGCGATCCACTTGCTCGCGGGCCTCCGGGGCGATGTCGCCGTCACGGATGCCGTCCAGGATGTACTCGCTGCCCAGGTTGCTGGTCATGATGAGGATGGTGTTCTTGAAGTCCACCGTGCGGCCCTGGCTGTCGGTGATGCGGCCGTCGTCCAGCACCTGCAGGAGGATGTTGAACACGTCCGGGTGGGCCTTTTCCACCTCGTCGAACAGCACCACGCAATAGGGGTGACGGCGGACGGCCTCCGTGAGCTGGCCGCCCTCATCGTAGCCCACATACCCGGGAGGCGCGCCGATGAGCCGGGACACGCTGAACTTCTCCATGTACTCGGACATGTCGATGCGCACCATGTTCTTCTCATCGTCGAAGAGCGCCTGGGCCAGGGCCTTCGCCAGCTCGGTCTTGCCCACGCCCGTGGGGCCCAGGAACAGGAAGCTGCCCAGGGGCCGGTTGGGGTCCTGAATGCCGGCGCGGCTGCGCAGGATGGCCTCGCTGACCCTGGTGACGGCCTCGTCCTGGCCGATGACCCGCTCGTGCAGCACGTTCTCCAGGTGGAGCAGCTTCTCCCGCTCGCCCTCCATCAGCTTGCTGACGGGAATGCCCGTCCAGCGGCCCACGATGCGGGCGATTTCCTCGTCGGTGACGCGGTCCCGCAGCAGGCCGTCCTCGCCCTTGCTCTGCTCGGCAATGGCTTCCTCCTCGGCCAATTCCTTCTGAAGCCGGGGCAGCTCGCCGTATTTCAGCTCGGCGGCGCGGTTGAGGTCGTACTGACGCTCGGCTTTTTCCATCTCGGCGTTAACCCGTTCAATGTCCTCTCTCAGCTTGGTGACTTTGCCGATGGCGTCCTTTTCCGCCTCCCAGCGGGCCTTCATCTGGTTGAACTCGTCCCGATGCCCGGCCAACTCCTTCTGAACCTCCGCCAGGTGCGCCTTCGACAATTCGTCGTCATCCTTTTTCAGCGCGGCCTCCTGGATTTCCAGCTGCATGATGCGGCGGCTGATGTCGTCCAATTCGCTGGGCAGGGAGTCGATCTCCGTGCGGATCATGGCGCAGGCTTCGTCCACCAGGTCGATGGCCTTGTCCGGCAGGAAGCGGTCGGTGATGTAACGGTTGGACAGGGTGGCGGCGGCAATCAGCGCCGCATCCTGGATTTTCACGCCGTGGAAGACCTCATAGCGCTCCTTCAGCCCTCGGAGGATAGCGATGGTGTCCTCCACGGTGGGTTCGCCCACCATCACCGGCTGAAAACGCCTTTCCAGCGCCGCGTCCTTCTCGATGTACTGCCGGTACTCGTTCAGCGTCGTCGCGCCGATGCAGTGCAGTTCGCCCCTGGCCAGCATGGGCTTGAGCAGGTTGCCCGCGTCCATGGCGCCGTCAGCCTTGCCCGCGCCAACGATGGTGTGCAATTCGTCAATAAAGAGGATGATGCGCCCGTCGCTCTTCTTGATTTCCGCCAGCACCGCCTTCAGCCGCTCCTCGAACTCGCCGCGGAACTTTGCGCCGGCGATGAGGCTGCCCATATCCAGGGAGAAGATGGTGCGCTCCTTCAGGGAATCCGGCACGTCGCCCCGGACGATCCGCTGGGCCAGCCCCTCCACGACGGCCGTTTTGCCCACGCCGGGCTCGCCGATGAGGACGGGATTGTTCTTGGTCTTGCGGGACAGGATGCGGATGACGTTGCGGATTTCGCCGTCGCGGCCGATGACGGGATCCAGCTTTTGCTGACGGGCCATGTCCACCAAATCGACGCCGTATTTTTTCAGCGCGTCGTAGGTTTCCTCCGGGTTGTCGCTGGTGACGCGGGTTGCGCCCCGCACCTGAGCCAACGCTTGGAGGAAGACTTCCTCCTGATAGCCCATGGCCCGCAGGATTTCCTTGAAGCGACCTGCGGCCTTGGCGCACAGCGCCATCCACAGGTGCTCCACGGACAGATACTCGTCCTTCATCTGCTTGGCCCTGGCCTCGGCCTCCACCAGCGCCTTTTCCACATCGGAGGCGATGTAGACCTTATCTGCCTCTCGCCCGGGCCCGGACACCCGGGCCACGCGGCCCAGGGCCTCGGTGAGCTGGGCCCGCAGGGTGTCCGCCGACCAGCCGCATTTTTTCAGCAGCTGAGGGATGAGGGCATTGTCATCCTCCACCAGCGCCAGGGCCAGGTGCTCCTGCTCCACCTGCATATGCTGATATTCCATAGCCATGGACTGCGCCCGCTGGAGCGCTTCCATCGTCTTCTGCGTGAACTGATTCATGTTCATAGCGGTACCTCCCGTGAAGGCAGAATGTTGTCACTTCTTGACTTTCTTTGACCTTCTTATTGCTATTGTACTACGCTATTTGGATTTGTCAAGGGGTTCGAGCCTGTTTGACAAAAATTTTCTGACCTTCCCTGATGTATAAGAGCGCCCTTGGCCGTCCCCGGAGAGAGCAAAAAGATTAAGAAAGCCAAGCCATTCATTCCTTATATGTGCATTTCATTCCGTTTTGTGGGACGAATGCACTTTTCTGTTTATCATATATAAAATGGGGGCAGGGAAAAAGCCCCTAAAATTGAGAGGAGACTGTACTCTTATGAGAAAAGTCGCGTTGCTCCTGGTTCTCGTCATGATGGTTTCCTGCGTCAGCGCTTTCGGGTTGGCAGAAGATCCTGTCATCAAGGAAAGTGCTTCTGGCTTCTATTACATTGAGGCCGAGGGCAACCGTCCGCGTCTGAGTGCCGCATCCGCGGATAAGTTCTTTCAGGTAGATGGCGAGTGGTTCAAGGACATGAACGGCAACGGCGAACTGGACGTCTATGAAGACTGGCGCCTGGACAAAGAAACCCGTGCCTGGGATGTGGTGGGGAAGATGAGCCTGGAAGAGAAGGCCGGCACCCTCGTTTTCTCGGGGATTGGCGGCAAGAACGGCTCGGTAGCCACCGATTTTTCGGGCGACGGCACTGGCGGCGGTAATCGGGATTACAATAATGAAGAGCTGTATACCAGCCATGAAGTGATGTATACGCTCGATGGCGTCAACTACTGCCCCATGCCCTTCCAGATCCAGGATATGCATGTGACTACCTACATTGCTGCGCTGACAGGTATGCCCAAGGATCAGCTGGATGTGCTCAACCGCATTCAGACCATCGCTGAGGATACCGCACTGGGTATTCCTGTCACCTTCTCCGGCGACCGCAGCTACAACACTTGGGGCGGCATGATCGACATGCCCCACTATGCTTTCGGTGTGGCCCATGATCCTGAACTGCTCTACAACCTGGTGTCCGAGTACGCCAAGGAAGGTGCGGCGATCGGCTATCAGCAGGTGTTCCATGGCTATGGCAATGAGATCGGCTCCTTCTATGGCGACGATCCCAACTACATCGCTGAAATGTCTGCCATCGAAACGAAAGCCTACAATGACTACAACTTCCAGGCCCATTCCAAGCACTTTATCGCCCGGGGCGGCCGCAGCAACTACGCTGGCGCCAAGTCCCCTGCCGATTTGCTTGATTCCTGGCTGGTGGGCTGGAAAGCCGTGGTGGATGCCGGCACCGAATGGGTCATGACCAACAACAACCAGGGCGTTACGGGCGGCGGTTTGCAGACCTATATGGACAGCGCCACCTATGCTCTTCTGCGTGATCATCTGGGGTACGATGGCGTTATCTGTCTGGACTGGCCGCTGGATATGGCCTCGCTCATGCAGCAGACCGGCATCACCCCTGACGGCACGGATGTGTCCACGCTTTCCGCAGTGGAACGCTATGCCTTGATTCTGAATACTGGAGTCGATATGTTCTCTGCCCTGGGCGTTGTCCCCGGCACAGACATCGAAGCGTATTCCGACAGCGGTTTCCGCCGCGCTTTCCCTGATCTCATTGCCCAGACCGTGACGGATAAGCTGGTGTCGGAGGAAGATTTCAATTATCATGTGTTCCGCGTGATACGCAATAAGATGGGACAGGGGCTGTTTGAGAATCCCTACCATGATTGGGAAGAAGCGTTGGCCCTCATCAGTAATGGTCATTACACCACGGATTCACCCATTCCCCTGAACAACGACGAGATCGATCAGTATCGCCGCCCCGAAATCAAGGAAATGGAAGAAAAGCTGATGGTCAAGTCCACCATCATGTTCAAAAATGACGGCATCCTGCCCTTGAAGGCGGAAGCAAAAGTGTATCTCGACTCCAACTGCAACAGCAAGGATAACCTCACCGCTGCTATCGAAAGCAAGGCGACCGTTGTGGAGGAACTGACGGAAGCGAACGTTGCCGTGTTCCATGTGTCCAGCTTCAACGATGCCTATGAACTGATGATCGAAGACGCTCAGGCTGCTAACGTGCCCGTCATCATCATCTTTGAAGGCACCGTATCCTCCGAGCCTGCGCTGCGCCAGTTCATTGAAGCCAACGCCCTGTTAATGCAGACTTACAATAACACGCCGGATCATGGCTCTTCTACCGGTTCCTTCTACCGCTACGTCAAGCCTTCCATCACCGTTGAAATGCTCTTTGGCGAGAAAGAACCCGCCGGCAAGTCGCTTTACGAGTTGGGCTACGAAGCCTCTGCCAAAGCTCTGTCCTGGGGCGAACTTCAAGATGACATCGGTGTTTCTGATGAAGTGCGGCTGTATATGGCGATGCTGGCAAAGGAAAATCCGAACATCGACATGCCTAACAATTTGGGCGATGTGATCGTAACCGATGGTTTCGGTATTGAGTACAGCAAACCCGCCGATATCCAGCTGAGCCTGCTCACGCTCCCTCGGATGGTGGAAGAGAAAGAAGTGGAAGGCTCCTCTGGCGGCACACAGCTCCAGACCACTGTCAGCAACATCATTCCCAAGGCCGGTGAGCCCTTCAAGATCAGCTTTGTTGCCAAGAACAACGGCGAGGGCGACGGTCTGATCACTGTGCCCGTGCTGGCCAATGGTGAAGTGGTGGCTGAGAAGATTGTTGGACTGACTGCCGGTCAGTTCCGCGTGATCACAGTTTATGTTACCTTGGAAGCCGGCGAATACACCTTGACCGTGGGTGATATGAGCAGCAACATCGTTGTGGAATGATTTGATTTCATCCTTATGCAGGGGAGGTTAAAAAGCCTCCCCTGCATGAGGTGCTTATAACGAGCATTTTCTAAGAAGAAATGCCCGTTTTTGTTTGTTTGACGCTCCATCCTTTTTTTGTTATGATAATGCTATGGAATATGATGGGAGGCTTTTCGTATGGCATATCGCATCGCGGTGGTGGACGACGAGCCAATTCTGCTGGAAAAAATCTGTCTCCTGTCAAAAAAAAATTCTGGAGCAGCGCGGCTGCGCCTGTGAACTGTTTCCCTTCTCCAGTGCTATGACGCTGGACAGTTATTTATACGATGCTTTCCTGCTGGATATCGAAATGCCGGACATGGATGGAGTCAGCCTGGCCCGCCGTCTCCGGCAGAATGGGTACATGTGTCCTCTGCTGTTTGTTTCCGCGGTGGAATCCCGCGTTTTTGAAGCCATGCAGGTACAGCCCCTGCGTTTTATCCGAAAAAGCTTTTTGGACGCGGATCTGCGCGAGGGATTGACCGCCCTGTCCGATCACTTGAACCGATTCGGTGCAGATACGCTCATTCTTCGGGATCATCATTCAGCAATCGCGCTGCCGACGAATCGCATTCTGTATGTGGAAAGCTCAGGAAAAGCCCAGGTGGTGGTTCTGCAAGAAGGAAAGCAGAAGACACATCTATCCATGCAGGAACTGGAAAAAACGCTTTCACCCAGAGGGTTTTATCGCATCCACCGCTGCTATCTGGTGAATCTCAGCGCGATCTTCCGTATCGACCGGCAAGAGGCGCTGCTCAAAAACGGCGAGCGCCTTCCTGTCAGCCGTGGCAAGTCAGAGGAAGTCAAGAACAGATTGGAGGTGATGATCTTTCATGGATTGGATGGTTAGATTAACCGATGGGATGACATACTTCGCGATGTATCTGTCGTTAACGCTGGCTTATTCCTCTCGCTTCGGGCGTGTTAAAACCGCCTGCCTGCTGTTGCTGTTCACGGCCGCCGGTTTAGGTTCGATCCTGCTGCAGGAAATGCTGCCTGCTGGAAATTTTATTATTTATCTGTTCAGCTTTGTTTTGTGGGGATGCCTATACGCTGCCTTGATTCTGACAGCGCCGTTCGCCTATAAAATGTCCATGGTTTCCGTCTTCGTTGCGACCAGTATGATGCATCATCCCATCATTTGGTATTTGATTTCTCTGGTTGCGCCCGAATTCAACCATGCGTATGCTCGTCTCCCACGAATCGCCGTTGTGCTGGTATCTGGCTGGTTTCTAAAAGAAAACGCGATTCACTCCCGGCGTAAAGTGCCATCTGAATATTATCTGGGCATTCCCCTTGTTTCACTATTGGGGTTATTGGCTTATTATGTTATCCAGATCAACTTAAAATCGTCCAATCCACAGGGCGCGGCAGTCCTTGCCACTTGTTTCCTGACAGTGACCTATTTCGTTTTCTGGCTTTCCTCCCGACTGATCAGCCGTTACGATACGGATATGATGAAGCTATCATATGAAGTCGGAGGCCAGGGTGAGCAACAAACGGTAGAGGCGGCCGTCCGACTGACGAACGAAATGCGTGCCCAGCGCCATGAAATGCGCAACCATCTGGCTTCCTTGTCGGCGCTGCTCAGCAACGGCAGATACGATAAAGCCCAGGCGCTGCTGACTGATCTTATCGGCGCGCCGGGGTGCGGCGACAGTATGATCAACAGCGGCAACGCCGTGGCAGATGCCATTCTGAATCAGAAAGCGGCTCAGGCACACAACCTGAATATTCCTTTGCATATTGACGCTTGTCTGAATGCTTCCCTGCCGATTCAGACCAGCGATCTGTCATCCCTTTTGGGCAATCTGCTCAACAACGCCTTGGAAGCAAGTCAGCAGGTAAATGCGCCGGAAATCACCGTGCGGATTTTTCCTGCGGCTGGGTATCTTTGCTTTTTGGTGCGCAATCGTGCCGACGCCCGAACGCTCCAGAACAATCCCCAACTCGTTACCACCAAGGATGAGCCGGAGATGCACGGCTTCGGCTTGAACATCATTCGTTCCATAGCGGATAAATACGACGGCAAGGCCGTATTTGAGACAGAGGGGGATTATTTCACCGCGCGGATCATGCTGGCGCTGACGGAGTAGCCGCCATGTCCAGACACGCAGGGGGATGCCTCGCGAGATCCACCGTGCAGGCTGCTGCTCCACCCGATAACGCTGATTTTTGATCCGGCGGCTCATAGGGCGAGCTGTTGATCGGACCGTAGACCGCAAGCGTCAGATGGACGCCTTTATCACCTGCCGCTGCCGGGTGCTTTCAAAGGCCAGGTCAACCACCCGCATGGCCCTGCGCATGTCCTCGTGGGTCACCAGGGCGTCCTCCCGGCCCTCACAGGCGGCGGCCAGGTTGCGGTGATAGGCCAGTTCGTCCTCGGTAAAGACGGGCGGCTTCAGGGTCTCGATGAACTCCGGCTTGAGGGGCGCCATGGTGCGGCTGGGGCCCAGCTGCTTGCCGAACACGCTGTCGAAGCCGGAAACCTCCTGCCGGATACGGGCCATGGCGGCGGAGCGGCCGGTGAAATCATCCACCCGGAGGGTGCCACGATCCCCGTAGACAAACCAGCGGGGCAGGGGCTCCAGGCAGAAGGTTCCCACCTGCACCCGGGCGCAGACGCCGCTGTCAAAGATCATTTCCAGGTCGAAGCTGTCGTCCACCGCGGGGGTAAGAATGCTTTGCAGCCGGGCGTACACGCTGGTCACCCGCTGATCCGGGAACATCCGCAGATATTGGTCGATGAGGTGGATGCCCCAGTCGTAGAGCATCCCGCCGCCGGCCAGAGGGTCAGCCCGCCAGCCGAAGCACACGCCCCGCTGGCCGTACACCCGGGAGATGACGGTGGTGGGCCTGCCGATAATCCCGGAGGACACCACATCCTTCACCGTCAGATAGTCCGGGTTCCACCGCCTGTTTTGATGGGTGGTGAAGACGCGGTGATTCCGCTGTGCCGCCGCCAGCACCTGTTCCAGCTCGGCGGCGTTCATGGTCACGGGCTTTTCGCACATAACGTGCTTGCCGCTGTTCAGGGCGGCGATGGACAGGGCCGCGTGGACGTTGTTGGGCGTGCAGATCATCACCAGCCGGATGGTGTCATCTCCCAGGAAGGCGTCCAGGCTGTCATATGTCCGCAGGCCTTCCGTCCGGGCTTCCGCCAGCCTGTCGGCGCTGATGTCATAGGCGGCGACAACCTCGATATCGTCCGCCTGACGGCTTTTCTTCATATGATACTGTCCCATATAACCAAAACCGATGATGCCTGCCCTGACGGCCATAAGGATCTTCCTTCCTGCTGTTGCAGCGCTGTGATTTGCGGCTCGGATGATCAGCGTATTCCGGGCGGAGGAGCCGCAATTCCTCCGCGGCGTTCAGCTGAGGCAAAGCCCCCTCGGCATGTCAAAAGGCAGTGGGCGGAGAAGGAGCCGCTGCCTCGGCGTTACATTTGCTTGACGTAGGCTTTGGGCGGCGCTTGATAAAACTTGTGGAAGCACCGAATCAGCGACGCGGTGGAGCCGAAGCCGCATTCCTGGGCGGCCTGCTCCAGGGTGGCGTCCGCTTTGAGCAGGGTACGGGCCTGCCGGACGCGGTAATAGGAGAGATAGTCGTTGAAGGTCATGCCCGTGGCCGAACGGAACACCCGGCAGAAGTGGGAAACGCTCAGACTCGCCGCCCGGGCCGCCGTTTCCAGGGAAAGGGGCTGACTGTACTGCTCCTGTATGAGCTGGAAGGTGCTTTCCACCATGGCCCGGGAGCGATCCAGCCGGGCGTCGCTCTCCGATGCGGCGTCGAACTGACCGGCGGAGACCAGCAGCCCGCACAGCTGCTGCGCCAGCCCATACTTCACCAGCACCTGCCCCGGCTGCTGGACTGCGCTGGCTCGGTTGAGGTCGAACATGACGCGGCGCATGGCATGGTAAAAGGGCGTATCGGCGGTCATGGGGTTGCGGAAGAGCACCGGGCGGCGGAAGGTCTGGGTCTCCCGGTCGCCGCCCACCACGCTGTCAAAGTCAAAAATCAGCAGCAGGTATACGCAGGGGGCGTCCCCTATGCTGTACAGGGCGTGAAGCTGATCCCGGTTGACCACGATCAAATCTCCCGGCACGGCGGTGAAGCGCTGCTGCTCGATATGCACCAGGCATTGGCCGGAAAGCATCAGATAGCACTCGATCTCCGGGTGCCAGTGCGGGCCCACGATGACCGCCCGTCCCCGGCCGTAGGCTTTGCCGCACGTCAGCTGCTCCGGTAATTCCTCCGATGAAAATTTCTGAAAGTACGGTTTCACGCGCGACCTCCCCACCCTGCCGAATTCTTGCTGAATTCCTGCCGTATCCCCATTGAATTCCTGCTAATAAGATACTGTCAACGGTTTTCCCTGTCAAGAGCGCAAAGCTAAAATGATAAGATATGCAAATCAGTTGATAATTTTTGATATTGTATCCCGGTGGTGTTTCCCTTATCATAAAGGCATCAAATATCCTGCAAAGGAGTGGTTGATTCATGTTGAAAGCTGGCATCATCGGCTGTGGCGGCATTGCCAACGGCAAGCATCTTCCTTCCATCCGCGACCTGGGTGAGGCGGAGCTGGTCGCCTTCTGCGACCTGATTCCCGAGCGCGCCGAGAAGGCCGCCAAGGAATACGGCACGGCGGACGCTCAGGTGTTCACCGATTATCACGATCTGCTTAAGCTGGAGTTGGACGTGGTGTACGTCTGCACACCCAATCGTTCCCACTGCCCCATCACGGTGGACGCCCTCCACGCGGGCAAGCATGTCATGTGCGAAAAGCCCATGGCCCTCAACTATGAGGAAGCCATGAAGATGGTCAAGGCCTCGGAGGAGACCGGCAAGCTGCTGACCATCGGCTATCAGAACCGTTATCGCCCCGACAGCCAGTACCTGAAGGCGGAGTGCGAGGCGGGCGTCCTGGGCGACATCTATTTTGCCAAGGCCAACGCCATCCGCCGGCGCGCCGTTCCCACCTGGGGCGTCTTCCTGGATGAGTACCAGCAGGGCGGCGGCCCCCTGATCGACATCGGCACCCACGCCCTGGACCTCACGCTGTGGATGATGAACAACTACAAGCCCAAGTATGCCGTGGGTACCGTTTACCACAAGCTGAACAACGACACGGGCACCGCTAACGCCTGGGGCGACTGGGAGCCTGAAAAATTCACCGTGGAGGACAGCGCCTTTGGCTTCGTGGTAATGGAGAACGGCGCCACCATCATGCTGCAGTCCTCCTGGGCGCTGAACACCCTGGACGTGGAGGAGGCCAAGACCGTGCTGTGCGGCACCAAGGCCGGCGCGGATATGCACGAGGGCCTGCGCATCAACGGCGTGAACCACAGCCGCCAGTATGTGCTCAAGCCCAATTTGGACGCGGGCGGCGTGGCCTACTATTCCGGCAAGAACGAGACCCCTGGTCTGGCCGAGCAGCGCGCCTTCATCCGCGCGGTGAAGGGCGAGGGCGAGCTGACCGTGCTGCCCCGACAGGCCGCGGTGGTCACCCGCATCCTGGACGCTATTTATGAGTCCGGCCGCACCGGCAGGCCCGTCTACTTTGACCAGGAGGAGTGCTGATGATGGAAAGGCGTCCTGTCGCGTATCAGATCTATTCTGCCCGGAACGAAGCCGCCCAGGATCTGCTGGGTGTGCTGCGCCAGCTAAAGGCCATGGGCTATGATGGTGTGGAGTTCGCGGGCTTCTACGGCCACAGCGCCGTTCAGGTCAAGGCCATGCTGGATGAAACGGGCCTTGTCGCCGTTTCCAGTCATGTGCCCCTGGCGGAGATTGAGGCGGATATGCTCGGCGTCATCGCCTATCACCAGGCCATTGGCTGCAGGTACATCGCCATCCCCTACCTGGACGAGCAGACCCGTCCCGGCGCTCCCGGCTTCGCGGCCAAGCTGCGGCTGTTCCAGCGCTTCGGCCAGCTGTGCCGGCAGGGCGGCATCCAGCTGCTGTACCACAACCATGATTTTGAGTTTGTCACCCTCAGCGGCCTGTACGGGCTGGACTTCCTCTACCAGGTGCTTCCGGAGGAGCTGCTGGCCTGCGAGATCGACGTGTGCTGGGTGAAGTATGCGGGTGTGGAGCCCTGCGATTATCTGGCCAAGTATGCCGGACGCTGCCCCGTCGTTCACCTGAAGGACTATGTGGGTGTGAAGGGCGATCGGCCGCCCTATGCGCTCATCGGCCTGGACAGCGAACCCGCTGCCCAGGATGACCAGCAGCCCTTTATGTTCAAGCCCTGGGGCCACGGCTGCCAGGACACCAAGGCTGTGGCGCGGGCCGCCATCGGCGCCGGCGCGCAGTGGTTCGTCATCGAGCAGGACGACTCCCCGGAGCGCCCCGCTCTGGAAGCCGCCCGTCTGAGCATCGAAACCCTTGCGCGGGACGGCGTGAAGGCGTAAGGCACGGATTGACGCGGCACCCGGAACCAAGGCAAATGGTTCCGGGCGCTGTTTTGCTGAGCGGAGCGCGAGGGGGCGAAGCGCTTTTGCCAGGGCTCGGCGACATCGCCTGAATTGGGGCGGCAGTCCGTCAAGCCTCGATCATATGAGTGCTTCACGAAAATATGGCGGGAGGATCGCGAACAGCGCGCGACGGCTTTCCCGGGGCGCAACGCGATGGAGACCGCGCTGACAGAAGCTGAATGGGCGCTGGACGTAGGCGGTATGCTGAAAGCGTCTGAGGCCGTCCTGGCCTATCGTCATTTGTTATTCGATAATCGACGTTGAGGACGGTTCGTCTGCTGTCATTCACGGCGCGTCGGGCGCATTTCGCGGCCTTTTTGACGCAAAGCTGCTGTGATGTGCTATGATGTACCCGTGCCAGGGAAGGCCCGTCGCACGGGGCCGCCCCAGCGCCTGAACCGTATGCTTTTGACAGTTTGCAGCGGTTCGGCTTCTCCCTATTGAACAGGCGGATGCAGCCGCCTGTTCTTTTTGTATCATGAAACCCCCGCTTCGAGCGGGGGGTCAGGGAAGCTTATAGCTAAGAGTCCAAACGTATAACTTAGTGCTATAATGAGCAAAGGCCTGGCAGCCATAGCCGGAATAGCGAGGAGAAATACGAATGGACAAGAATAGTTAAGCACACACGACATGGAATTGGAAATAGCATATAGCATTTGCCCCGAAGTATAGGAGACAAAAAAGCTATGGAAAGATCAAGGCAGAAGTAGGGAAGATACTAAGGACGCTGTGCGAGAGA
>ERZ777306.1613-NODE-1613-length-34200-cov-6.206677_pt1 | contig 34200 bp, 29 predicted proteins | sample MGYA00374966_ERZ777306 | MGnify/ENA primary metagenome ERZ777306 (study PRJEB29329, sample SAMN06343882) | mouse gut metagenome | isolation source: Mouse cecum | place: Austria: Vienna | collected 2014-11-15 ... | reverse complement strand
GTGCTCTTCCGATCTGGTCAGCCAGTCAATCATGGCGCCGGACTCGTTGGCCCACAGCTTCACAAGGTCGTAGTTCACGAAACCGTTGGCGTAGGTGGCAATTTCCTGCACGATGTTGGTTTTGTCGATGCGGAATTGCGGGGATTCCTCGAACGAGGCCTGCTGCAGGCGGGAATCCACCGCGCCGATGTCCTCGCGCACGTTGCGGGGGCTGTTCTGGCGATCGATGCCCAGCACGCGGGCGCCGTTCTCGGCGGCGCTGATCATGGCGGGGATGCCGCCGGTGCCCACGCCCACCACCAGCACTTCGGTTTCCACGGTTTCGGTGATGAGGCTCTCCTCGATCACCGGCGCCTCCCCCAGCCAGCTGGGCACGCCGAAGTCGCCCACGCGGGGGTTGTTGGGCTCTTGGGCGGTGTAGCCCTTGCCGCACCCGGCCAGGGTGCCGGCGGCCAGGCCGGACAGCGCCATGAGTCCGGCTCCTTGGAGAAAGCTGCGGCGCGATACACTACTGCTCACTGGGGGCCTCCCATCCTTCCGGCATTTCCAGGTTGTGGCACTCGTTGCACACCAGCACGTTGGACTCGTGGATGCCGTGGCAATCGCCGCACTCCAAGTCCAGATCCTGATGGCTGATGTGGGGGTTGTACTTCTCGTCGTTGCCGGAAAAGCCCCACAGGTTGGCGGAAATCTCGTCGTAGGTGTCGCCCAGCCCATGGTGGCATCCGCTGGCGGCGCAGAAAGCTTCGCTGGCGAACTCCTTGCCGTCGGCCAGCTTGGTGCCGTCGGGGGTCATGGGGTAGTTGTCCGACACCCATCCGGCCAGCTCCTGCAGCTGCAGCCACGGAGTTGCCTCATGGCACTTCAGGCAGGTGACGTCGTTCTCGGCGTGCACCGTGATGCCCTTGTGGGGGTCGTTCTCCTCGTAGGTTTCCACATAGTAGTCCATCGGGCTGTGGCAGATGGCGTTGCAGAAGCTGGGCTGCTCGTGCCACACCCAGAAACCAACTCCCGCTACCGCGATGATGGCCACCACCACGCCCGCGGTGATCCACCCGCGCTTGTGGCCCTTCTTAGGTTTGGGGCTTGCGACCCCCTCCGTTTGGACAGAAGCCTGCGAAGGCTCTCCCGCCTTCGACCTCTCTTCTTCGCCCATGGTCCCTCCTTTACTTGTTTTCGGGGTTTCGTTGGCATGCATTTATAGGGGGCGCTGGCGGAAAACGCCATTACCCCAGCAGGGTAAAATATGAGTTTTACCTGGTGAGAACGGGGTTATGCACCAATAGTCTTTTTCGCTGAGCCCAGATGCGCCAAGCGGCTTTGGGCACTGGATGGCGAACATGCGGCGAAACGGCGGCGCCACTTTGGCGAATCCCCGCTTGCCGGGGGCATGCGAACAAGGGAATCCGCGGCGAAACGGCGGCGCGCCCCCGCAGGGGCAAAGCGGCCCCGGCGACGGCCGGGCAACGCTTCGGACCGGCAACCTCGGCGCCTTTTGGCGCTTTTGCTGTGGTCGGGCTGATGGCGAGCTGGCGCCCCGTTGGCGATTGCGGAACCTATAGTGGCCCCTGCAAGGCCCCTTGGCGGGGCTCCCCCACCGAAAGGCACCTGTCGTGAGCTTCCCTTCATCCCCATCCTGGCTGCGAACGTTGGTTTCAGCGGCCCTTACGCTGCAGCTGGCCGTCGCGCTGGCACTGGCAGCGGCCACGACGGGTGCCCCGGCGGTCGGCTACACCCCCTTCGCCATAGTGAGCGGCTCGATGGAGCCGGCCATCCCCACCGGTTCGATGGTATGGGTGGACGCCACCCCGGCCGCCCAGCTGAAACCGGGAGACGTGTGCGCTTTCGACGGGGCGGGACAAGTGGTGGTGCACCGGGTTGCGGAGGTAGGGGCCGACGGGCGCCTGCGCACCAAGGGAGACGCCAACGACGCAGCGGATGCGGCGCCGGTTTCCCCCGAGTGCGTGCGGGGGAAGGTGGCGCTGCACCTGCCGCTGTTGGGGCAGGCGGTTACGTGGGGCCAGGAGAGGCGCGGCGCGGTGGCCGCGATTCTCATCGGAATCAACGGCGCGCTGGCAGCAGCCGCAGCGGCCGTGGCCATAGTTCAACGCGTGAAAGGAGCGCACAGTGCAAAAGCAAAAGCAGCAGCATCGCAAAAAGTTCCTCAGGGATATGGGAAAGGTGACCGTGGCGCTGGCCGCCTGCGGTGCCGTGTTCGCCGGGGCGGCAGTGGCGTACTTCACCGCAAATGGCACCGCGGAAAACACGTTCACCCTCTACGGCGGCGGTGGCGGGGAAACCCTGGCCATCCAAGTTGAGGAAACCGACTGGGACCCTGATGGCAACCATACCGTGCTGCCGGGCACTGAGCTGGAGAAGAACCCGCTGGTGACCAACACCGAAGGAGTGGAGGCCTACGCCTTCCTCATGGTGTCCGTTCCCCTTGGCACGGTGGACGGCAGCCCCGACAGCCCGCTGTTCGCATTGAACCAGCTAAACACCGGCACGAGGGAGAATCAGTGGACCTCAGTTGAAAGCTGGAACAGCAACGGCGAAAAGCACGAGGTGTTCGCCTATAACGGCACCATTGCCAAAGGGCAGTCCACTTCGCCCCTGTTCAACTCGGTTTCCTTCAGCCCCGCCATCACCGGCGACGAGGTAAAGGCGCTTCCGGAAACGGTGGCCATCAACGTGGAGGCCTTTTCCGCCCAGAAGAGCAACATCGCCACCGCAGCCGACGCCCTTGAGCTCTCCGGCTGGCTGCCCAAATAGAAAAGACGCCCCATGAAATCCATCATCGCCGCCATCGCCTGCCTCGCGCTGTTGCTTGCCGGTGCTTTTCCCGAACCCCCTTTGGCCTGGGCAGGCGAGACGCAACCTTACCGGGTGGAATACCGCGACCCCTTCAGCCCCCTTACGGAAAACGGCTCCGACTTTTTCGCCCACATGCAGCCGTTTCGGCCCGGGCAAACCCAAAGCGGGCAGTTCACCTGCGCGAACAGCAGCCAGCAGGCGGTGATGATGGAGGTGCGGCTGGTACCGGCCCAAAACAGGCTGGGGCAGCACCTGAGCACTGTTATCGCAAACGACGAAGGGGCGGCGGTGGGGCACGTCTCCCCCGCCCATCCGGAAGCGGTGACGCTTTGCCTGCTGCAGCCAGGGCAGGAAGAGACGTTTCGCTTCGAGGCAACGCTTGAGGCGGACACGCCCGCGGAGCTGGCGGCGGAAACCGGCGCGGTGCGGTGGGAGTTCTTCGCATCGGCCCAGCAGGGCGGCCCCGCCCACGACGCACCCGTTTCCGGCGACGACGGGGGCGACCCGGGTCCGGAAGGGCGGCCGGGAAGCGCGGAGGGCACCCCCGGCCCCCTGCCCCTCACCGGCGACGGGTTCGGCGCCATCGCTGCACTGGCCCTCGCGGCCCTTGCCCCCTGCGGGGCCCTGGCCCTTGCGGCCCGCGGCAACCGGCGCAGTTGAGGCGGCCCTTTGCCCGCCCGGCCGCCTCGCCACGGCCGGCCCGCCTGCTCCCTCGTTCCAGAAAGGATCATCATGGCATCTCCTGCACGCCGCTTTCCCTGGGGCCGCTGGCTCATGGGCGCCCTGGCCTCCCTTGCCGCCGCGGCGGCGGTTACCGTGGCCGGCGCCGGCGCCTTCTACACCGCCACCGACCGCGTGGCCAACAGTTTCGCGCCCGATGCGGAAGAGCCCCAGACCATCGTGGCCTTCTATTGCGACACGGACAAGAGCGTGAACTTCGCCGCCGTCGAAGAGGGGGACATCACCCGCGAGGGCCCCTACTACTTCATCATGGGCAAGCGCTGCGACGTCTACTACGACGCCCAGCAACCGCTGCACTACGACGACACGGGGCAATCGGCCTTCTGCACCTGCAACCGCAACTTCGCCAGCAAGGTTTACCCCAGCAAAGAGCAGCGCATCAAAAAGGTGCGCTTCCTGAACCCCGTACGCCCCACCGCCATGAACGGCTGGTTCTGCCAGTTGGGGCGCGTGGATACGGTGGAGGGGCTGGAGAATCTGGATTCGTCCCGGGCCGCCACGTTGGACTGGTGCTTCTCCGGCAGCAGCGGCGCAGGCCTCACGGCTATTGCGGCGGCGCTGGACACCCGGTCGGTCACCTCGCTTCGCCATTGTTTCGACGGCGCCCACTTAGAGGGGTTCAACCTATCCAGCTGGAACACGGCGGCGGTGCGCGACATGAGCGGCGCCTTCGCCGAAGCCACCGGCGGCCATCTCGACTTGAGCGCTTGGGACGTGAGGGCCGTGGAGAGCTTCGACGAGATGTTTTTCGGCGCCTTCAAGCAGTACTATTTTGAAACGAGCGGCCTGGAGAGCACCGACCATCAGGCCGCCTGCACCGAAGAGTGGTGGCAGCTGAACGTTTCCGGCTGGCAGCCGCAGTCGATGAAATCCTATCGCGACATGTTCCGCACCTGCTTTACGAAGGAAGTAGACTTGAGCGGCTTTTCCAACGGCGGCATCGGCCACGACCCCGGGCTCGGCGCCTCTTACATCCGCCGCATCACCGTGGGCGAAAACTGGGATTGGAGCCGGGTGAAAAGCGGAAGCACCCCCTGGTTCGCCTGGGACACGCGGGAAAGCTTCGGCCCTTGGGACCAAGGCAGGGGCGCGCGCCCCGGCAACGGCCGCGCCGACACCTACGACCGCAGCTGTCTTTTGGCGGTGCTCTACCAAGGCACCATGACGGTGTACGAGGTGCTGCAAACCACCCAGGACGGCTCCGATGGCATCTTGGGAAACAAGCTGTACCAGGTGTTCCAGCGCTACAACGAAGGCCTCTACGACCAGTATTTCGAACTGGATCACAAGCGCAGCTACGGAAACGGGGCCGAACTGCCCTGGGCAGAAGCCGCCCCCGATGTTTCCCGCTTCGTGTTCGCAAGCGACATCTCCCCTGCCTCCATGGAGCACTGGTTCGACGGGTTCACCGGCTGCAGCACCTTCGATTTGCAGAAGATTGACGCCAGGAACTGCTGTCAGACCACGCCCCTATTCGCCAATTGCGAGGAGCTGCAAACCGTCCGCTTCGGCAGCAATTGGCAGTTCGCGGAAGCCCGCGACGGCGCCACCCGCTTGCCGGCGGGCACCTGGTCCGGCGATGAGGGGAACTACGACGCCGCAGACCCCCTGCCGGTGCCGGGCCAGTACCAGCGCCTGAATCCGATGGCCTACCTCACCGAAAACGGCACGCTGCACTTGAGCGACGGAAAACAGTGGCCGAGCGTCCCTGCCGGAGAGGGCAGAATGGTGAAGCATGCCTATCTGGGCTTCGACTGGCTTTCCAGCCTGCAGCCGCAGATGCCCTGGAGCTCATGGGATTACCGCGCCGTGACGGTGGACACCCCCTTGGCGCCCGCCTCTTGCGTCCGCTGGTTCCAGGACTCTTCCGCCGAGAAGATGAACGTGGCCCTGCTCGACACCACCGACTGCTTAGCCATGGAGGAGATGTTCGACGGGTGCGACGCCCTGCGGGACATCGCGCTGGGGGAAGCCTTCTCCTTCAGCGGCAGCGGCGACGAGCCCCTGTGCCGCCTGCCCGGCACCCAATGGAAATGCATGGAAACCGGGGAAGCCTATACCCCCGACGAAATCCCCAACCGCACCGCCGGCCGCTACATCCGCGGAATGGAGTGGCAGGCCCTGGTATTGGAGCGGCCGGCCACGGGCCTTACGCTCAGCTTCCGGCTGTGCGGCGCGGTAGCGGAAGGGGGCGCCCTTGACGACGGCTCGACGGTGCTGGCCGCCTACACTGGCTTCGACCGCACCGCCTACCAATGCGCCGAGGACGTACCTTGGGCCCAGTGGGCCGGCCAGATAGGCGCGGTGGAGGTACCGGACAACCTGGCCCCAACGGCCACCAGCTACTGGTTCGCGGGCCTTTCCCGCTGCAAGACGATGAACCTGAGCGGTCTGGACACCAGCCGCTGCCAGAGCATGGCGGGGATGTTCGACGGCTGCCGCGCCACCACCATCGAGCTGGGGGAAGCCTTCTCCTTCGAGGGGTGCACTGAAAGCCGCCTGTGCAATCTGCCCGAGGGCACCTGGATGGCGCAGCGGGAGAACATCGGGTACCGAACCGCCGCCGACATCCCTTCCGGAAAGGCAGACCAGTACAAAACCGGCCTTGTGCCCTACGTTTTGTACCTGACCAACAACGAGCTGCACTTCGTGCTGGCCGACCCCGCCGAAGACTGGGAAGATGGCTACCAGGGGCAGGGGGTGCGGTGGTATCGCCGCTTCAGCGGATCCCTTGCCAGCGCCCCCTGGCACGACGAAGTGGGCTACGGCAGCCTGAACATTGCAATGAACGCGAAACGGGTGGTGGTGCAGCACCCCATGGAAGCAATGTCGGTGGCCGGCTGGTTCAAAAACTTCACCGCTTGCACCGAAATGGACCTGCGGCGGCTGGATGTATCCCGCTGCACATCGCTGGCGGAAACGTTTGCCGAATGCACGGCGCTCGAGCAGCTGCATGTGGAAAGCTGGAATGTGACCAACGTGACCACGATGGTCGGCGCTTTCTACCGCAATTTGAAGCTAACCGAGCTCGACCTGTCCGGATGGCAGCCGGAAAACTGCGCGTCGTTCTCTACCGCCTTCGCCCGCTGCATCAGGCTGTCGTCACTTGACATCTCCCATTGGAAAGCGACAAAGGGCACGGATTTTTCATCCATGTTCCTGAACTGCAACGCCTTGGGCCAATTGGATCTGCAAGCCTTGAATCCTGCGGTCGCCACCGACCTCAGCTCAATGTTTAAAGGATGCGGGAATTTGCAGCAGCTCGACATCTCCGCTTTCACGGTGGACGGCAGCTGCGACGTGTACCGCACGTTCGAGGACTGCGAAGCGCTGCGCACCGTCTACGCCCCCACATGGGACACGGCCGCCTGCAAGCATCCGGAATACACCTTCAGCAACTGTCTCGCCCTCATCGGCCAAAACGGCACCACCATCGCCACGCTGCGCTCCTGCGCGGTTTCAGGGGCGCGACTTGACCTGCCGCAGCAGCCGGGGCTGTTCAGCCAGCGGCCACCGGAGTAACGGCGCAACGAAAACGGGCCCGGATGCTCCGGGCCCGTTCCAACACCGTAGCGCTTGCCGTCCGGCTTTAGTCCTCGTACAGGGAGAATTGATCCTTGCTCACGCCGCAAACCGGGCACACCCAATCCTCCGGGATGTTCTCGAACGCGGTGCCGGGCTCAATGCCGCCGTCCGGGTCGCCCACTTCGGGATCGTAGATGTAACCGCATACATCGCACACGTACTTCTGCATAATGCGCCTCCTGTTGATTCGTGTTTTTACAAGCTACGGCAGGGCCCCGCATGGCAAACCGCCGCGGGAACCGTTGCGCATCCATGTTCTCACGCCTGGCCGCCGCGGCGGCAGGGACAGACCCAGCCGAAACCATACCGTAGGCTGGGCGATAGCTGGAAGCGGCAGCACCCTCGGCGCCGGCCGCTATGGTTCGGTCACAGGGGTCATCTCCGCCTGCTTGGCATCGCGCCTGCGCGCCCGCAGCGGGCTAAGTCGCCCGCGCAGCTTCCCGTAAAGCCCCATGTACACGTTCACGATCATCCCGGTGAAGACGGCGCATACCACCGTGCCCTCCCGCACGCCCGCCAAATGGCCGGTGAAGGCGAAGGCGCACCCCAGCGCCAAGGCGGCGCAAACCAGGTCGAAGCACACCTTTATGGTGCCGAAGCGGGCGCCAGTTTTGCGCACCACCGCCTGCACCACCGCTTCTCCGCAGTTCATCACCGTGCCCGATACCACCGTCATCACGATGCCCGCCGCCAGCACTGCCATCCCGACGGCAAGCCAAAGCCACGAATGGAAATAGCTGGCCGGCGCCGTGTCGCCCAGCGCTGTGACGAAGAAATCGATGCACAGGCCGAAGAAGACCGAAATGGGGATCTGCAGCAAATCCACCAACCGGAACTGGCTGCGCAGCAGGGCCACTTGCACCAGCACCAAAAAACACTGCCATGCCAGCATAAAGGACCCGAAACTGACGGCGGGAAACGCGATGCTGAGCACATTGGGGCAGGCGGAGATGGGGGAATTCCCCAACTGGGCCCGCACCACCACGTCTATCCCCAAGGCCATGACGGCGATGCCCGCAAGCATGAGCCCGATGCGCCCCGCCATGAAAAGGGCGGCCGCCGACGGCCGCCCCGAGCGCTCGCGCCCCATGGACTTTCCCTTAACCCGAATCTCGCTTCCGCGGTTTTTCGGCCGAACCGTCATTGTTCACCACCCTTTCTTCTCGCGTTTGGATACCGCCATTAGTTATAGCAAGGTAACATCCGCCGCTAAGGATGATTTACGCCAGACGAGCCGAACCGCCCCGCCGGTGATGCGCCCCGAAGGGCGGAAGGTGCCGAAGCGCATCAGCGGCTGCGGGCCGCCGCCGCATTGCCGCCGGCCTGGGAGCTTTGCAGCCGGAGCCTTCCGCCCACCAGCGCCGCTACGAAAATCGCCACGGCGAACAGCGCAAGCACCCCAAGCGACGGCAAGGCGGACGCCCACAGGGCATCGGTGGCGCCCCCGGCCTCCGAGCAGGAACTCAGGACGTTCGTAAGCCAATACACCGGAGTGAACGAGGCCACCGCCTGCACGCTGGCGGGGAGCAGAGAAATGCTCACCCAGGCGCCGCCCAAGAACGTGAACACCATCCCCACGATGTTGCCCACCGCGTTCGACACCATTTCGCTTGCCCCCAGCTGTCCGAGAAGGAAGGCAATGGCGAGCGGCGTGAGCGCATAGAGGAACGTGGCGATGAGCGCCAAAGCCAGCGCCCCGGGCGGCAAGCAAGCGGCGGACCCCCGGAACGCCGCAAGCCCCAGCCCTATGATGAAGGCCCACACCGCAACCGTCACCACAAACCCGGCGGCCACCTTCTGCATCCCCAGGGAAAGGGCGCTCACCGGGGAAACCAGCACCCTGCGGCGCACGTCAACCCGGCTGAAGGCGCCCATCAGCAACCCCACCGACACCACGATGGCCGCCGTGAGCGGGTAGCTACCCCACATGAGGTAAAACAGGAACGCATCGGCGCCCACCGCAAGCTGGGGAGGATTGACCACCTGCACCGAAGCGCTTTCCTGCGCAGCCTCGTTGGCGGACGCAATGGCCTGCGCGGCGGAGGCCCCAAGGTCGAGGGCCGCTGTCACCCCTACCAAGCGCAGGTACTGGTTCACCTGGGTGTCCGCCAGCATCGCCGAGGAAGACTGGAAGCTGAACACCGACTCCAACTGCGGCGCAACGCCGCTACCGCGGGCCGCGGCCATGAAATCCTCTTCAAAACCCTCTGGCACTATGAGCAGGTAATCCACCTGGCCGGTGGCAACCGCATCCTGCAGGGCCCGTTGCTCGTCGGCAACTTCCACCCACTCCCCGCGGGCGGCCAGGAACTCCCCGATTGCCCGGGACAGCCGGCTGCCGTCCCGGTCCACCACCGTGAACGGGATTCGGGCGGCCGAGAACTCCCCTTCATCGGGGGCGGCCACCAAGCTCTGGCCCATGAACAGCCCCATCAGGCTCAAAAGGCCCACGTAAACTATCAGGTAAACCGGATGGCGGAGGCACACCCCCAACGCGGTCTTAAATGCTTGCATAGCGCTGCCTCCTCATGAACACCATCGCCACCGCGAAAAGCACCGCCGTCGTCGCGGCCAGCAATGCCAGCTTCTCGCCAAAAACCGCCAGGCCGTCGTAGTAGTACAGGCTGTAGAACATGTCGCATATGGCCTTCGCCGGATTAAGGGAGGCCAACAGCGGGAAATTGCGGGCAACTTCGTCCGCCAGCTGCATGCAGGGCTGCCCGTACAAACCAGCGAACAGCGACAGCAGGCAGGTGCCGCCCGTCAGCAGCCCGGCTTTGCCTCCCATGTCCACCTTGGGCAGGGCCCCCAAGGCGCATCCCACCGAGCAGGCCATCAGCGCCGCGGCTGCCATGCCCAGAAGGGCCGCGCCGTCGCGATTGCCGAAATCCACCCCCACCACTAACCGCACGTAGGCGAACGCCACCGCCAGGCAGGCGAAGCTCACCAGCCAGGACGCGGCCACCGTGACCAGCAGCGTGCGGCCGCGCGACAGACCGCCCAGCGCCCGCCTGGCCCCAACCGGCGAGAGGTTGGGCTGGGTTTGGCAGATGGCGTACATCGCGATTTGGGCCCCGAACAGCGCCGCCATGCCGAACAGCGCGTAGTAGAAGCGCACCGTTTCCCGCGGGGCCGACCGGGTAAGGGAAACTTCTTTCGTGTAGCCCTCTTCGCTGAAGGCGGCCTCGACGGCCGACAGATCCGCGAAGACCAACGGGTTCTGCGCCGCCAAGTCGGCGATGAGCCGGGCGTTTTGCAGGTAAGCGGTGGCCACCGTCTCCAATATGGAGCGGTTCACATCGCCAAGCCCCGCTACGCCCTCCAAGCTGACCGCCGGGGCCACCTCCACTTCCGGCCGACCCTCGGCGTCCACCCGCAAAACGCCGGCCACTTCCCCGCTTTCAAGCGCCGCGCGGGCCGCTTCGCCGCTGGCGAATTCGCGAATGTCCAACAGCTTATCGCCCCCCGGTTGGGAGAGCTGATCCACCACTGCGGAGAAGCCCGACTCGCCCCAAGCCTCGTCGGCCACCACGGCCGTCGTCACCGGCTCGAATACCGTTCCCTCGTCTATCTTGTCGAACATGAACATGAAGATGGTGGACAAAATGAGGGGAAACGCCAGCGCCCACACGAACAGCGAGCGCTCCCGCACCAGCATGCGCAAGGTGCCCAAGAATACCGTGCCCATGGTGCCCCCTTAATCCCGCAGCTGTTTGCCGGTTATCTCAAGGAACACGTCGTTCAACGTGGGGGGCTCGGAGTACAGACGCCCCACGGCGATGGAGGCGTCCGCCAGCACCCCCAGCACGTCCCCCACATTGTGGGCCCCTTGCTCGCAGTGCACCGAAAGCAGCTCGCCGTCGTACTCGATGCGGCGCACATGGGGCAGGCTGGCGATGCGGCGCCGCACCTCGTCGGGCAGGAGCGCCACTTCCGCGCGGATGCGCTCGCCGGTGCCCACCATGGCCTTCAGCTCGGCGTTGGTGCCCACCGCCACCGCGCGGCCGCGGTCCATGATCATGATGCGGGAGCAAATCTCCTCCACTTCTTCCATGTAATGGCTGGTGTAGACCACCGTGCAGCCGCGCTCGTTCATGAGGCGGATGCCCTCCAGGATGGCGTTGCGGCTTTGAGGGTCCATCCACCGCCACCGTGGGTTCGTCGAAGAAGGCCAGGCTGGGGCGGTGCGCAATGCCGCAGGCGATGTTGAGGCGCCGCAGCAGGCCGCCGGAGAGCTTGCGGGGGCGGAACTTGCGGTAATCCTCAAGCCCCACGAAGCTGATGGCCTCCTCCACAAGGCGCCTGCGCTCCTTGCGATCGGCCACGTACAGGGCGCAGAAGAAGTCGATGTTCTCCTGCACGGTGAGCTCTTCGAACAGGGCCACGTTCTGGGGCACCACGCCGATCTTGCGTTTGAGCTGGTAGGCGGTGGGGGTCATGGGCTGCCCGAACAGCTGGATGATTCCCTTGTCGTAGGTGAGCAGCTGCAGTATGCAGTTGATGGCGGTGGTCTTTCCCGAACCGTTGGGTCCCAGAAGCCCGAACACCTCCCCCGGCTGTATGGTCAGATCGAAATGGTCCAGCGCCATCACGTCCCCATAGCGCTTCACCAGATTGTTCACTTCGACGATGGCGCTCATCGGCCTCCTGCTCCCTTCTGCGCCGTTGCCCCGCCGGCATGGCGGGCAAACGCTCCTCTCGGCTTTTTCGCATTGTGCCCCGAAACCGCCGCTGCCCGTAAGTGCCAAATGTCACCACTTTCAAGCTGCCCGCGGCGGCGCCGCTATAATGGCCCCATGGATCGCGCCATAGACCAAACAGTGCTTCTCGTCCTTTGCACCGCTTGCGCCCTGCACGGGCTGCCAGGGGAAAACCCTGCTGTCCTGGTGGGGGCCTGCCTCGCGGCCTTTTCGGCGGCAGGCCTGATGGAGTTCTTCCGCGCCGCGCCCCACAAGGCGGCAACGGGCATCGTCTTCCTTGCAGCCTGCTGCGCCTGGGCGCCCCTGGGCGCCTTCGCCCCGCTGGGGGCCTACGGCGCCGTGGTCAACCATCAGCGCTGGCTGGCGCCGCTGTGGCTGGTGCCGCTTTTGCTCTGCTGGCCCCGCTTGAACCCCGCCGCCTTCGGGGCGCTGGCGCTTTTGGCGGCGCTGGCGGCGTTCATGGCATGGCGAAGCCGCACGCGCACTGCCGAAGAGCAACGCCTGCGCACCCTGCGGGATAATTTGCAAGAAGAACACCTGGCGCTGGCCGCCCGCGCCCGCAACCTCCAAGAACGCCAGGATTTGGAAGTGCACTGCGCCGTGCTGGACGAACGGGGCCGCATCGCCCGTGAAATCCACGACAACGTGGGGCACCTGCTCACCCGGGCACTGCTGCAAACCCGGGCGCTCGCAGTAAGCCGGCAAGAAGACGCGGCCCTGAGCGCGGCCATCGCCCCGCTGGAAACCACGCTGGACGAAGCGCTGGCCACCGTCCGCGCCAGCGTCCACAACCTGCACCAGGAAGCATTCGACCCGCGCCAGGCGCTTGAAGAGGCGGTTTGCGATTTGCCCTCGCTTCAGGGAACGCTGCGCTACGAGGTGTGCCACCTGCCGCGCCCGGTGGCCCTGGCGGCCATCGCCATCGTGCGGGAAGGGCTCTCCAACGCCGTCAACCACGGGCACGCCTCCGCCGCCTCCGTCGCGCTGGAGGAGTTCCCCGGATTTTTCCGGCTGCGTCTGGAAAACAACGGCACCGCCCGGCCCACCGACACCGACGGAATGGGCATCGCCTCCATGCGCCAGCGAGCCGAGGCCCTGGGCGGCAGCTTCTCGTTCGCTCCGCGCGAGCCGCACCTTGCCGGCAGCCGCATCATCGCCACGTTCCCCAAGCAGCAGGAGCAGCCATGACCGAAAGCCCCCTCACCGTCGTGATGATCGACGACGACCCCTTCATCCTGGAATCGCTGACCACCATCCTGCAGGCCAACGGCCGGGTGCAGGTGGCTGCCGTCAGCACCAGCGGCGCCGACGCGCTGGCACTGTACCGCCGCTTTCGCCCCCAGGTGCTGCTGTTGGACATCCACATGTCCCTCGTCTCGGGCCTCGCCGCCGCAGAAGAGGTGCTCGCGGCGTTTCCGCAGGCGAACATCGTGTTCCTTACCACGTTCGCCGACGATGACTACCTGGTGCGGGCCCTGGCGCTGGGAGCGCGCGGCTACCTGATAAAGCAAGACACCGCCCAACTGGAGCAGGCGCTCTTCGCCGCTGCCGACGGCCAAACGGTGCTGGGGCAGGAAGTGAGCGGCCGCGTGGGGCAGCTGATGGCGAAGGGGCGCGCCCGAACGCAGCAGGCCGGCTGCGACGCCAGCAGCTTCGGTGCGCAGCTCAGCCAAAGGGAACGGGAAGCGGCTCGTCTGATCGCAGAAGGGCTGGACAACCGTGAAATCGCCCAGGCGCTGTACCTCTCGGAGGGCACCGTGCGCAACTATATTTCCGCCATCCTGCAGAAAACCGGGCTGCGGGACCGCACCCAGATAGCCATCGCCTGGTGGCGCGGCGACCGCTAAATCACCACCATCTCGTGGGTGGAGCCGGTGAACACGGCGAAGCCAGTTTCCGTCACCACGCCGAAATCCTCCAAGCGCATGCCGAAACGACCTGGCAGGTAGATACCCGGCTCCACGGTAACTACGTTGCCGGCCGCAAGCGGCTGAGGGTTGCAGGGCGAGAGCACCGGCTGTTCGTGGATGTCCAACCCCACCCCGTGCCCCAGCCCGTGGCCCATTTTGCCCCCGAAGCCGTGGCCCTCCAGCACGTCCTCGGCCAGTTGATGGGCCTCGGCGCCGGTAACGCCGGGGGCCAGCATCGCCTCTACCGCCTCGTTGGCGGCCCGCAGCGCCTCCCAGGCCGCCGCCATCTCCCCCTCCGGCGCCCCCAAAAACACCGTGCGGGTCATATCGGAGCAGTAGCCGGCAAAACGGGCGCCGAAGTCAAGCACCACGCATTGGCCCGCCTCCAGCACCGTTTGCCCGGGGATAGCATGGGGGCTCGCGCCGTTTTCGCCAGTGGCCACGATGGAAGGGAACGCCAAGCCCTCTGCCCCGTGGGTCATCATGTAGTTTTCCAGCTCCAGCTGCACATCGCGCTCGGTCACGCCCGGCGCCATGAATCGCACGATGTGGGCGAAAGCGGCGTCGGTCATGGCTTGGGCCCAGCGCATGCGAGCAATCTCGTAGGGGTCCTTCACGGCCCGCAGCCCCACCACCACGCCATCGGTTTCCCGCAGCGGAAGCGGGGCCTCCCCCTCGCCAAAGGCCTTTTCAAGCGCGCGGTATTCGCGAAGTTCGATGGAATCCTCGATGCCTAGCTTATCCGCCGCCTCAGCCATGAAACGGTGGTTCCATAGCTTCGCCGCGAAGGCCCCGTGGCCCTCCCGCACGTCGTTCACCGCGATGCCGGTGCCCTCGGCCGCCCGACGGCACGCTTCGCTGTAACGGGAATCGGTGTGCAGCACGGCGCGCCCCTGATCTACGAACAGGGCATGGGCCGCCTCTTCATCGAACACGCGGTCGAAGGCGGTGAGCCATTGGATGTTGGAAGTGCCGCGCGCCAGAAAGGCGGTCAGCCCCTCTTCGGCCATGCGGGCCCGCAGCCGCCCCAGGTGGCGGGCCGGGGCTTGGGCGTCTGTCAGCTCATCGGCCATCTTCGGCCCCCTCCCAGCTCTTCAGCAAAATGTCGATGGCCCGCAGATAACCCTCCTTGCCCAGCCCCTTCACTTGGGCAATGCAGGCGGGCGCGATAACCGACGTGCGGCGGAACTCCTCCCGTTTGGAGATATCGGAGATGTGGATTTCCACCACAGGCACATCGATACATTCCACCGCATCGTGCAGCGCATAGGAGTAATGGGTGTGGGCGCCGGGATTGTACACGATGCCGTCGTAGTTGCCATGGGCGGCCTGCAGCGCGTCCACCAGAGTCCCCTCGTGGTTCGACTGGAAGCAATCCACCTGCACCCCATGGGCGCGGCCGTACTCCTCCACCATCTGCTCGATGGAGGCCAAGGTGTCGCTGCCATAAATGGCAGGATCGCGCACCCCCAGCATGTTCAAGTTAGGGCCGTTCATCAACAGCACTTTTCTCATCGCTAAATCCTTTCTGGGACAAGCATCTCGTGCATACTTCGTAGGGCAGAGATTCTATCTCCGACCGACGAGCAACGCGAACTTCGTTAGGCAGAGATTCTATCTCTGCCTAACGGACAGCCGGCACACGGTCGCAACCCAGGCAGACATAGAATGTCTGCCCTACGAAATCAAACCGCAAGGGCGCCATGCCCGCACATCCGTCAACCCGCACGGGCGCCAGAGCCGCCACGTCCACACCGTCGTTAAACGGCACATCCGTCAAGGCCGCAATGTTAACGAGTCAGGCGGCCCCAGCATTGCCCCTGTTTGCGGCTATTCGCCGAAGTAGAGGCGCAGGTGCTCCAGAATCGTGTCGTCGTCCACGGAAACCAACTCCCAAGCGCCCACGTCGGCCGGCAGCACGAAACGCACCGCCCCTTGGCGGGCCTTCTTGTCCCGTTTCATGGCGTTCAAGATATCTTCGGCCGGCGCCTTCCAATCCAGCACCGAAAGCCCCAGCTGATCCAGAAGCGCGTCCTGCGCCTCCACCAGCTCAAGCGGCGTGCCCGCAAGCGTCTGCCCCAGCCGCGCCGCGAAGCGCATGCCCTCGGCCACTGCGGCCCCGTGGGAATAGGTGCCGTAGCCGGCCAGCGTCTCGATGGCGTGCCCCAGCGTATAGCCGTAGTTAAGGCACTCGCGAACCCCGCGGCTCTCGGTTTTGTCCTGGGCCACCACCCCCGCCTTGAACACCACCGAGCGGGCGATGGCCTCCCGCACCACGTCCGGCTGCCGCTCCGCCAACAGGGGGGCATTTTCCACCAGCCAGAAGAAGAAATCGTCCGAATCGATGAGGGCCGACTTCGCGATTTCGGCGCACCCGCAGGCCCATTCCCGCTCGTCCAGCGTGGCCAGCACATCGGTGGAAGCGCACACGTAGCTGGGTTGGAGGAAGGTGCCCACCAGGTTCTTGCCGGCATCCAGGTTGATGCCGGTTTTGCCCCCCACGGAAGAATCCACCATGGAAAGAAGCGTGGTGGGCACTTGCACCACCCGCACGCCGCGCATGTAGGTGGCCCCGGCGAAGCCGGCCAAATCGCCCACCACGCCGCCGCCCAGCGCCACCACCACGCTGTCGCGGGCCAGCCCCAAGGCGGCCATGGCGCTCCATACTTCGCCGATAACCTCAACGCATTTCGCCTCTTCGCCGGCGGGAACCGTGATGTCGCTCACCGGGCAGCCGAGCGTTGCCAACCCCTGCTTGCAGGCTTCCAGGTACAGCGGCGCCACGTTGGAATCGCTGATTACCAATATGCGGCTGGGGGGCTGAACCTCCAGCACCGGTGCCAACTTCGCCCCCAGGTCTTTGAGGATGTCCTCGCCGATGCGCACGCCATACTGACGCTCGCCGGGAATGTCCACCACCACACGCGTTGCCGCCATTGCTCCTCCTAGGATAAGGTGTCTCGTTCTTCAGCTGCCGCTTGCCCGTCTTTCGGCTGCGGCCGCACATCGCCGCGGCGCCGCAGCGCCCCCATCACCTCATAGGCGATTTGGGCCACCGACTTGCCGGCGGTGTCCACCACCACATCGGCGGCCGCATCGTAAAGGGGGGCGCGCCGCTCGCACAGGGCGCGGGCACCCTCGATGTCGTTGAACAGCGGCCTTGTACTCTTGTTGCTGATGCGGCCGGCCGCCTCGTCGGCGGAAACCCGCAGATGCACCACGGTTCCCAGCCTCTCCAGCAACTCCCGGTTCTCCGACCGCTCCACAATGCCACCGCCGCAGGATACCAGCGACGGGTTGGGGCTTTCCCCCACCTCCCGCAGCACATCGGTTTCGATGGCGCGGAAGGCCGCCTCCCCGTCTTCGGCGAAGATGTCGCGGATCACGCGCCCTTCGCGCCGCTCCAGGTAAACGTCCAAATCGATGGCGGAAAACTTCCAACGGCGGGCCATGTAGCGGGAGACGCTGGTTTTCCCGGCTCCCATGAAGCCCACGAAGAACACCGGCCTGGCGAGAACCGCTGGGGCCTCTTCGCGCCTGGGGGCCGGAGAACCCTGCCGTTTGGGTCCCGGTTTTCGCCCGCTGGCCGCGCGCTTTTCCGGTGCAGCCGAGGAAGCGGCCGCCCCTTCCCGTTGGCCGGCGCCGCGCTTTCCGCGCCGCTTCCGCCGCCGCGCACCCGGGCGCTTGGAGCCATCGTTTTGCCGGCCGCCATCGCCGCGCGACGACGCAGCAGCGCCCGAAGGTACCAGCCCTTGCCCTTGCCCGTTGCCAGAAGGTTTCGCCATGGGCACGGCCTATCGCGCAAAGGCCCGCAGACGGCCCTTGTACTGTTCCAAGTTGCGACGAATGTCGGCCATGCAGGTGCCGCCGAAGGCCTCCTGGTAGGCACTGGCCAGCACGAAGGCCACCTCCGCCTCCGCCACCACGGCGGCAGCGGGAACGGCGCACACATCCGAGCGCTCCTTCGACGCCTCTTCCGGCGCCAGGGTTTCCAGGTTCACAGTGGAAAGCGGCGTCATCAGCGTGGGAATGGGCTTCATAGCCGCCGTCACCACCAAAGGCAAGCCGCTGGTCATGCCGCCCTCAAGGCCGCCGGCGTTGTTGGAGGCGCGGTCGAAGCCGGCGCCCGCCAGCAGAATGGGGTCGTGCACCTGACTGCCGGGCAGCTGGGCCGCCTCGAAGCCAAGGCCGAATTCAACGCCTTTGATGGCGGGAATGGAGAACAGGGCCGCCCCCAGCTGCCCGGTGAGGCGCCCCTTGGCCTGGGCGTAGGTGCCAAGGCCCGGCACCAGGCCGGTAGCCACCACCCGGAAGGTGCCCCCCAGGCTCTCGCCGGCGCGGCGGGCGCGGTTGATGGCCTGCTTCATGGCTTCGGTGGCCGCGGCATCGGGGCAGCGCATTTCGGAAGTCTCGATGGCCATGGGGTTGTAGGAGGCGGCATCGGCCGGGGAGGCCTCCTTCATGGCCACATCCCCCACCGACACCACATAGGAGTAAATTTCCACCCCCAACTCCGCCAAGAACTCGCGGGCGATGCCGGCGGCGGCCACCCGTGCCGCCGTCTCGCGGGCGCTGGCCCGCTCCAGGATGTCGCGGCAGTCGTCGGTGTTGGTGCGCAGGGCCCCCACCAAATCGGCATGGCCGGGGCGCGGGGTAACTTCCCGCTTGAGGTCGGCCGGAGGCTGGCCGTCGGCCGCCATGCGCTCGGTCCAGTTGACCCAGTCGCGGTTCTCCACCACCAGCGCCACCGGGCTTCCCAGGGTGCGGCCGAAGCGCACGCCGGAAACGATGCGAGCATGATCGCGCTCGATGGTCATGCGGCCGCCGCGGCCGTAACCGCTCTGGCGGCGCGAAAGGTCGTAATCAATCTGCTCGGCGGAAACCTTCAGCCCCGCCGGCACATCTTCCACAATAGCCACCAGTTCAGGGCCGTGGCTCTCCCCCGCCGTCACATAGCGCATGCGCTCCCGCTTTCTGTCGCTCAAACGTTGCGGGTAATTGTAGCGCAGCCCCAAACCCCAGGCCCGAAAAGCCAACCCCAACAGCCCAATCCGCACATTGTGCGGCGGCGCGCCGGGGAGCTGCTTGCCCGACCACCCTCCGTGCTACAATCTCACCCATGGTACGCTCAACCGACATATTCGAGCTTCGACTCTTCGACCAGCCGCTCTTACGTTTTTCGTTCGGAGAAGACAATCCGGCTGTTCTGCACGAATGGGACAGTTCGCGCCAGCACCTCATGCCGCTGGGCCTCCAGCTCACCGACGAGGGCCTATGGCGGTGGCTTTCCACGCGGGCCATCCCCCAGAACCGCCGCTTCGCCACCGAGCTGTGCCGGTCGCTGGGGCTTTCCACAAACGACCGCAGCGGCATCTTGGCCATAAGCCGCGGGCTTTCGCTCAACGACTCCTACTGGATTGCGCCCGAAGGGAGCGATGGGTCCTTCGCCGAGTGCAACCTCTATGACAACGATTTTTCATCGGTGCTGGCCGCCGTGGCCTACACCGGCATCGTGAGCGACCAGCGGGGACTCACTCCCACCACCCCCGAGCTGACCACCAATGGCAACCTCCGCAAGGCCTGGCGCATCGAAGCCGATGGAACGCGGCGCCTTTACAAAGGCAGCAGCGAGTCTGGCGAATTCGGCGAAGCGCGAGCGGAATTCCTCGCGGCCCAGGTGGCCGCGACCATGGGCCTTAATGCCGTGGCGTACGGTCTCACCCGCTGGGACACCGCCTCCCCCGACGCGTGCTGCAGTTGCGATTGCTTCTGCACACCCGAAGTATCCTACGTGCCCCAAGCGCTCGCCTTCGGCCAGTCCTCTCACACGGGCGCCGTGAAATCGTACCTGCGCTGGGGGCTGGAGCACTTTGAGGATTACGCCTCCATGATGGTGTTCGACGCGCTGATTTACAACACCGACCGCCATCTCACCAATTTCGGCGTGCTGCGCGACAGCCGTAGCGGAGATTTGCTGGGCGCGGCTCCTGTTTTCGACAACGGCCGCTCCCTTTTCTTCAACCATGAATTCAGCCAGGTGGGCTCCTTCGACACGGAAGCCCAGTTTGTGCTCCCCTCCTGGCCGCAGGTCACCTTTGACGAGCAGGCGGCCCGCCTGATGGGGCAACGGCAAATCTGCCAACTGGAAGCGCTGGCCCGCTTCGAGTTCGCCAACAGCGAAGAGGAGCCATTCCCGGAAGACTTCCTGCGCAGGCTTTCCGCCTTCATTCAACGCCGCGCCGAAAAGCTGGCCGCCCTGCGGCCCGTCTCCCGGGAAGAGCTGCTGGCCCGCGCCCAAACTAGCGCCGAGCGCCCCTAACCGATGGCCTCCCGCTCCCGCTTAGCCACCTGCTGCAGGTAAGCGTCGATTTCGGGAAGGGCCCGTTCAATCTTGCGCGCCTCGATGGCGTAGCCAAGAATGTAGCGGCTCTTCGCCTCCCACTGCGTGAGCATCTCCGCATGATCGTCCAGGTACTCTGGCAGCGTGAAATCCACATCCGCCTCGCGCCCGATGCGAATGAGCTGATCGATGTCGTGAGTTTTGGGATACTCCACCCCGTCCTGCTCCAGCAGATACTTCAGGCACAGCTCCATTGCCTGTTGAAGGTGATACCCCACGGCGTTGAGCTGCTCTTCGTCGCCACCAGAATGACGGTGCAGAATTTGAGCCGTTTTCAGATTCGCCACAGATTTGTCGAACAGGGTGCCTGCGCTAGCCATACACCCGCACCCCCTTCTGCTCTATCTCGCGCTTCAAGCGCTCGTCCGCCGTGCGGTTCGTCCACAGATCGCAGGGAAAATCGAAAGCTATCTTGACCTCCCCGTCCCCGTCTACCAGCTCAAGGTACACGTCCAGATCGCTGTCCTGGCGGCAGCGCTGCGTAACACTCGACCCGAATATGGTAACCGACTTCACCGCATCGTTGCCGCGCAGCGCATCGAGCAGCTGGCGAACTTTGCGCTGCTGCAACGGGTACACGCGCTCGCAATTGGGAAACGGATCGGGAATGCACACCTTCCAGCGCGACTTCTCGGGCACGAAGTACGGATCTTTTTCACCGGGCGCATCGGCGGCCATCGCAGGCGCCAACTTCTCCATCATGGCCAAAACATAAGGGGCAGGTGAGCTTTTGCCCTGCTCCCACTGCTGCAGCGTGCGCACAGGTATCTGGAAAGCCTCCGAAAACCCCTTCTGGCTCAGCCCTGTTGATGCCCTTAGCTCTTTGATGCCCATAAAGCTCCTAGCTATACGTTATTAACGTATACTACATCATCCTGACTGCATCCCGCAACCATGGGGCCGCGCCGCTTAAAGTTGGCTGGGGAAACCGGCATCGGCCATCAGGCGGAAAATGCCATCGAAGCCAAGTTCGGTCTCCACCCCCGACAGATCGAACAGGATGAGGGCTGTGACCACCGCCTGCCCCACCAGCATGCCGGCGCCGTTCACGAACTGGCAGCCCCGCTCCTTTGCAGCCTTCGCCAACGCCGTTTCCCCATGGCCGTACACCACGTCCATCACGAACTGCCCATCGCTCAACAGAGCCGGATCGAAAGGGGCAGGGTCGCCCGCGTGCATCCCCAGCGGCGTAGCGTCGATAATCACATCGGCGGCGGAAATGGCCTTGGTGGAAGTGGCGTAACTGCCGTACTTGAACGAGCAGTCGCGATAGGTGTCGGCAATGGAGCGGTGATGGTCGTGGGCCGCGGGCATGCCGGCCGATGCCTCGGCCATCTTCCGCAACTGGCGCACGTAGCCCTGCGCCTGCGCCTTGGCTTTTTCCACCTGGCGCCCCAGCAGCAGCACCTCAGCCGCGCCGGCAATGGCGGCAGCGTGGTAGATGGCCAAGGAAGTGGGGCCGGTGCCGCATACGGCCACCCGTTTTCCGGCAAAATTCACCCCTGCCCGCTCAAGATAGGCTACGCAACCCTCGCCGTCGGTGTTGTAAGCCAGCAGCTTTTCGCCGAACGAGATGAGCAGGTTGCAACCGCCGGCCAACTGCGCGGACGCCGCCTTCACATCCGCCTTCTCAAGCGCCAAAGGCTTGTAGGGAGTGGTGATGTTGATGGAGAAGAACTCGCGGGCGTCAAGGAACTCGGCCGCCTGCGAAGCGTCGGCGATATCCATGAGGCCGTAAGTCCAAGGCAGCGTCAAGTAACCGTACAGGGCATTGTACATGGCCGGCGATTTGGAGTGGGCCACCGGATGCCCCAGCACGTAGAGCTGCTTCGCTTCATCGTTGCCCGTTGCGGTCATTGCGGTTCCTTTTCTTGAAATATCACTTGCGGCCTCGCCTGGGCCGTTCGCGGTTGCTGATTAGGCAGAGATAGAATCTCTGCCCTACGAAATCGCACATAAGAGCCCGCGAACGCAGCACCATTCCTGCCATGGGGCGCAATCGCGCGCAAGGCCTGCAAACGCAACGCCACCCCCTGCCATGGGCGAAATCGCGCGCGAGCGGCCGCGGGCACGGCACTATCCCCGACCCCTGTCATGCGAGTGACTGCGGGCATGACATTATCCCCGTCCCCTGTCATGGGGTTTGACGGGACGGGTCATCTGCGACGACGGAAACGGGCTCGGGGCGCCGGTTACCCAGCACGGCCCGCTCAAAGTTGCGCAGCGCCATGGTGTGGGGCAAATCCACTTCCACCAGCGGCTGCACCATGTACACGGGCAATCCCACCAGGTGGGCCCCTAGCACATCGGTGAGCAGCTGGTCGCCCACCACCACCGTGTTCTTGCGGGTGCCGCCCACCTTGGCCAGCCCCAGCAAAAACCCTTGGGGCAGGGGCTTGCAAGACTTCCCCACCACCGGCACGTCCAACACGCCCGCCAACTGGTGCACACTGGCATGCCAATTGTTGGACACCAGGCAGAACTCCACGCCGGCCGTGCGCGCCTTGCCCAGCCACACCCCCACGTCACGGGGTATGTCATGGGTGGCTCGGGAGAGAATGGTGTTGTCCACGTCCAGCAGCACATGGCCGAAACCGGCCCCCATCAAATCCCGCTGGATATCGATGGAGCTTATGCGCGAAAAATACCGTTCCGGCGACAGCAGTGCCACGGCGCCCTAGTTTCCGTTGATGGCGCTTTGGTGCTGCTCGTAGGTTTCGCTGAAGATGGTCTCGCCAGCGGTACCGTCGCTATTGGAGGGAGTGTAGAAGTACATGTAGCTGGTCTGGGCCGGGCTGCACACTGCCTTGATCGCCTCAAGGCCCGGCGAACAGATGGGCGTGGGGGGCAGCCCCGGATTGCTGTAGGTGCTGTAAGGGGTGTCGGCGTGCACTTCTTCGGCGCTGGGCTGGTGCCCCACCTCGTAGGCGGTGGTGGCATCGGACTCCAGGTACGGGCGGTCGGAGCCGAGGCGGTTGTAGAACACGCTGGCCACCTGCGGCCGCTCGTCGGCCACCGCCACTTCCTTCTCGACGATGGAGGCCAGGTTCACGGCCTCGTACAGGTTCAGCCCCGCCTCGGTGGGGTACGCCCAATCCAGCCCGGCGGTTTCCGTCTGGAACTGTCCCAGCATCATGCGCACCACAGCGCCGGCATCGGCGCTCTCCTCCACCGTGTAGGTTTTGGGGAACAGGAAGCCCTCCAGCGAATTATTGCCGGCGGTTTCCAAGAAGGGGAACTCCTGCGCCCAGGCGCTGGCATCGGAGGAAGCGTCCATGAACGACTCCACGCTGATGCGGCCGCCGGTGGCGTTGGACACCGCTTCGGCCGTGGCCTGGCGAGTGAGTCCTTCGGGGATGGTAACGGTGTTCCCGGTGGCCGCGGGTCCTGCCTGCAGCAAGGCCACAATGTCGCGGGCAGGGGTTTGCCCCGCAATCTCGTACTGGCCGGGAATGAGGGACGAATCTGCCTTCATCTCGCGGGCGGCGTTCACGAACTCGTCCGCAGAAGCCAGCAGCTTGGCGTCCGCGAGGCTTTTCCCAATGGCAGACGCGCCCTCTCCTTCCTTCACCACGATGGTGGCGGTTTCATCGGCGGACAGCAGATCGGGGCCCGCAACGCAGCGGCTCACCCCCACCGCGATGGCGATGAGGGCCGCGATGGCCAGCACCAGCGCGATGATGGCGGGCACCTTGGAGTGCTTGGGGCGGATGGCGGTGGTGTCGTAAGTGCGGAACATCGCATCGCCGCGGGCGTGGGCCGCCCGTGCCGCATGGGTGGGTCGCTCGGAATAAGTGATGTTGTTCTTCCTCATTGGCCATTCCTCCCTGCGGCTCAGGCGCGGGAAACCTCATCCAACCACGCCTGCAAAAAAATACTCGCCGCAATCATATCCACCTTGCCGCGCATTTCCTTCTCCGACAGCCCGCTTTCACGCAAACTCCGTTTGGCCTCGGCGGAACTGAGGCGCTCGTCGGCGAACTGCAACGGAAGCCCGGCCGCCTTGGCAACCGCCTCCGCCTGCGCGCGGATCTTCTGGGCCTGGGGCCCCTCTTCGCCCGCCATGGTGCGGGGCAACCCGCACAACAAAAGCTCCGGCTCCCAATCCTCCAAAAGCCGCTTCCAAGGCTTGGCGTTTCCCAGCACCTCGGGGGCAGGCAGCACGGCAACCGGCGAAGCAACGCGCGCACCAGGGTCGCTTACCGCAACCCCGATGCGCGCGTCTCCGATGTCAAGCGCCAATACGCGCATTACAGAATGTGCTCGCGGGCAATCTCCAGCGCCGCATCCAGGCCGGAGGCGTCCTTGCCGCCCGCCTGGGCCATGGCCGGCTTGCCGCCGCCGCCGCCCCTGATGGCAGGTCCCATGGCCTTGATGAGGGCGCCGGCGTCAAAGCCCTTCGCCACCGCCTCGTCGGTGCCCGCCGCCAGCAGCAGCGGCTTGCCGTCGGCCGTTTGGGCCGCCAGCACCACGGCCCCGGGCGCCGCCATGCGGGCCCGCAGCACGTCCCACAGGTTGCGCAGCGCGCCGCCTTCGGCCACCGCCGCCTTGCCGATGATCACCGGGTAGTCGGCCGGGGCCTCCTGCACCAGGGCCAACAGCGCGGAAACCTGATTGTCGGAGGCCGCGTCCTTGGCCCGCTTCCCCTTCTGGGTAAGCTCTTTGAGGGTTTTCACATTGGCGGCAACGCGGTCGGCCACATCGGCCACGGGCACTTTAAGCACCGCTGCCGCCTGCTTCAGCTCTTGCTCCAGCTTGTTCACATAAGCCAGCGCACCGTAGCTGGTAACCGCCTCCACGCGGCGCAGATTGGCACCCACGCTGGATTCGGAGGTGATCTTCATGAAGCCGATTTCGGCCGTGTTGGACACATGGCACCCGCCGCACAGCTCGCGGGAGAACTCGCCGGCCTCCACCACGCGCACCACATCGCCGTACTTCTCGCCGAACAGGCCGGTCACGCCGCTGGCGCGCGCCTCGTCCAGCGAGGTTTCGTACACGGTCATGGGGGTGGCGGCCATGACCGCGTTGTTGGCCACCCGCTCCACCTCGGCCAGCTGCTCGGCCGTGACCGCTTCGAAATGGGTGAAGTCGAAGCGCAGGCGATCGGGGCCCACATAAGAACCCGCCTGCTTCACGTGATCGCCCAGCACTTCCCGCAGCGCCGCATGCAGAATGTGGGTGGCGGTGTGGTTGCGCTCAATGGCGTGGCGGCGATTGGCATCCACCACCGCTACCACCGCGTCGCCCACCTTCACCGGCGCTCCTTCGTTGCGCACCGTGCACACCGAAAGCCCCTTTTCGGGCGCCTTGGTATCCAGCACGTACAGGCGGCCCTCGCCGTTCAGAATCTCGCCGGTATCGCCCACTTCGCCGCCCATCTCGGCGTAAAACGGCGTGGCGGCAAGCACCAACTCGCCCTCTTCGCCGGCGTTTAGCTGGACCACCCGCGCGCCATCTTTCACCAGCGCCGCCACCGTGGTTTCAAGCTGGGTGGCGCTATAACCCACGAACTCGGTGGGGCCAAGCTCTTTCAGCAGCTCAGCATGCACGCCGCCATAGGTGGACCATGCGGCCTCGGCGTCTTTGGCGCCGGCGGCGCGGGCACGGGCCCGCTGCTGCTCCATGGCCGCCTCGAAGCCCTCCATGTCAACGGCGATGCCCGCCTCGCCGGCAATCTCTTGGGTGATCTCTACCGGGAAACCGTAGGTGTCGTGCAGGGTGAAGGCGGTGTCGCCCGGCAGAACGGCCCCCTCAAGCCCCGCGAGGGCCTGGGAAAGATAGGCCTGCCCCTGGCGCAGCGTGGCGCCGAAGCGCTCTTCCTCCGCCAGGATGAGCTTGCGCTCCAACTCACGATTCTCCACGATTTCCGGGTACACGTCGCCCATCAGGCGCACGATCTCGTCCACGTAATCGTTCAGGAAGTGCCCCTCGATGCCGATGGAGTGGGCCTTCATGATGGCGCGGCGCAGCAGGCGGCGCAGCACGTAGCCGCGACCCTCGTTGGAGGGCAGGATGCCGTCGGCGATCATGAAGGTGACCGAACGGCTGTGGTCGGCGATGATGCGCAGCGCCAAATCGGCAGCCGCGTCTTCGCCGTAGGCCTTGCCGGAAAGCTTCTCCCCCACCGCAACCAGGCTGCGCAGCACGTCGGTTTCGTAGTTGGACTGCACCCCCTGCATGATGGCGGCCATGCGCTCAAGCCCCATGCCAGTGTCGATGTTCTTCGAGGGCAGCTCCTTCAGCGTGCCGTCCTCCTGGCCGTCGAACTGGGTGAACACGCAGTTCCAGTACTCCAGGAAGCGGTCGCAGTCGCAGCCGGGGGCGCAGTCGGGGCTGCCGCAGCCGAACTCCTCCCCTTGGTCGAAGTAAATCTCCGAGCACGGGCCGCAAGGGCCGGTGGGGCCGGCGCGCCAGAAGTTGTCGTCCTCTCCCAGCTTGGAGATATGGCTGGCGGGAACCCCCAGCTCTTTCCAGATCTCAATGGTCTCGTCGTCGTCCTCGAACACGGTGAAGTAAAGCTTCTCCGGCGGGAGCCCCAGCACGTTCACGGAGAAATCGTAGGCCCAGGCGCACATCTCCTTTTTGAAGTAGGCGCCGAAGCTGAAGTTGCCCAGCATCTCGAAGAAACTCAGGTGACGGCCCGTGGTGCCGATGATGTCGATGTCGTTGGTGCGAACGCACTTCTGCACCGTGGTGGTGCCGATGTAGGGGGCCTCCAGCTCTTTCTGGTGCAGGAAATAGGGCTTGAACTGCACCATACCGGCACTGGTGAGCAGAAGCGAGGGGTCGTCGGGAATCAGCGACGATGAAGGCATGCGCTTGCAGCCCTTGTCCTCGAAATAGGCAAGGTACTTCTCACGAATCTCAGCGGTGGTCATGTACTTCATTACATGCACGTCCTAACTATTCGAATGGGTTGGCGCACCGAAAGCGCCCGGCGGGGCGCTTTCCAGGGGCAGCGCGAACAGGGCCGCCCGAAACCATACCGACTTATTATATAGGCAACGGCTCAGGCTCAGTACTTCTTCTTCGTGAAACGGGCAAAGAACTTCCCCGCCTTTCCCATCTGGCGATCGTAGTCCTTGGCGCTGTAACTAGGACCGGTGGCGTCCATCAGGGGCTGGGGCACGTTGCCAGGGGTGTCCTCGAAGCCGCTCTTGAACAGCACCCCCTCTTCCGACACGATGCGCCGCCCGGTATGCTTCTCGAAGTAGTAAACGAAGAAGGACTTGGCCACGGCGGCGGCCGGGATGGAGGCCAGCATGCCCACCAGCGACCCCATGAGCCCGTCCATGGCACCGCCCAGGGCGCTGCCGATCATCAAGGCCAGCAAGGTGACCGCCGGATGCACGTCGCAGGAAGACTGCATGAGCCGGGGCGAGACGAAGGTGTACACGAACTGCTGGATGATGATGGCCGCCAGCACCGCGATAAGCGCGGCGATGGGGCTTTTGAACAGGGCCACCAGCGCCGCAACGACACCGCCCAGCCAGGGGCCGATGATGGGAATGATGTTCATGATACCGGTGATGGCCCCCAGTGCGGCGGCATTGGGGATGTCCAGCAGCAAGAACACCAAGGCGCAGGCAACGCCGATGATGGCGCACTGGATGATGGTGGCCTTGATGTAGCCACCCATCACCCGCGTGAAGGTAACGTGCCAGAAGGCGGCGTCCACCGCGTGCTTGGGGCCGATGATCAGCTTCGTTTCCCGCCCGATGGCCGGCAGCTGCAGCAGCACCCAAAAGGCGATGACCATGGCAAAGCCCAAAGCCATAAGGGCGTTAGCCAGAGCAGTACCAAAGCCCACGATGCCCTGAGCGCTGCCCTGGGCCAGCTGCGATGCGAAGCTGGCAGCGCTAGCCTGCACATCGCCTATCACCTGCTTCACCGTGTCGTCTTCAAGATAAATGCGATACTGATCGTACAGCGACATGAGCCAATCGGAAACCCCCTGCACGTAGCTGGGCATGCTTTGCATCAGGTCGAGGAACTGGCTGTTGAGGCCGAACATTGGCGAGAACAGCAAAAGCCCCACCAAGGCCAGCACCACGAACATCAGCACATAGGCCAAGGTGGTACCCACAATACGGCTGACGCCACGCTTTTCCAGCCCCGACACCACGCCCCGCAGGCAGAACACGATGACGGTGGTCCAGATGATGATGGAAGCCGGCAGGGCCAGCACGTGCAGCAAAAACACCACCGCAGCCGCCAGCAGGATGGCCCCCACCACCGTCCACACGTTCAGGAAGCGGTGCCGGGCCCGCTGCACCTTGTACTCCAGCCGCTCCCGCTCGTCGGGGCCGGCGGTAACCGGGCAGCTGGGGCCATCAAACTGGTAGGCGGCGGCTGCATCATCGAGGGTGCCGCATTCGGCAACGGCGGCCGCAGCCGTAGAGCCCTCGGAATAAGAAGGGGCACCCGCCTCCGGGGCGGGGGCAGGTGCCGTGCTTTCACATGCGTCGGAACGCTTGCTCATGATGGAATCCTTGTCAGAACCGCTTATTTGTCAGTGACAGTGGGAGGGATGACGGTATAACCGGGAATCTCGGCCGCCGGGGTGTCGGCGCCCGCAGCGCTCACCACCGCATCGGTGAGGCCGTCAGCGGTTTTGTCCAACTGCTCGCCTTTGGCGGCGTCGTAGGCGCTGCGCTCTTCGCGAGCCGCCTTGCGATCGGCCATGCGGGTCTTCTGCTGGGAAACGGCATCGGTGGCGGCATCGGCGGCAGCGTCCACGAAATCCGCCACCGTGGTGCTCTTCTTGGCCTCGGTCTGCCCCAGCTTCACCGATTCGTCCGAAGCGTAGCGTGGCTTGAAGCGGGAGCGCATCTTGTTGGTAACCGAGTTCACCAGCTCCACCGGCGCGGAGGTTACCGTGTCAACGGCGTCCATGGTCTTGCTCACCGAGCCGGTGATCTGGCCCACGTCCTCAAGAATCTGGTCCACTCGCATGATTTCAAGATTGGCGGCGTCCACCGTGAGGGCAACGCGGTCCATCAGCGGATCCACCTTCGCGGTTACCGGCACCACCGATTCGGAAATCTTGTTCACGTTGGCCAGGGTGGGAAGCAAATCCTTCTCCACGTTGGTCACGGTGCCGCGCGCCTTGCGCACCAGCATGGCCAACTCCACCACAAACCAAATGAGGGCAATGCCCACCAATGCGAACACGATGGGCAGCAAAATGTCGAAGAAGTTCATGTCAAACCTCCTTGGGGCCTTTCGGAAAACCCAACTATAGCAGAACCTGTGGGAATTTTACCCAAGTGGGAATTAGGCGGCGCACGGCCACCTTTATACGTTACTTATCTGTATGGACGAAGATTTACCGCCGAAAGAGGGGGATGTCAAGAATCCGCCCGGTCGCGGGCGGTGGATTCCACCCGCCATGCCTCCCAGCCGCGGGGGCTCGGATGGTAGAAATCCCCTTTTTCCAAGCCGTCGGGCAGGTAGCGCTGGTCCACCCAACCCCCCGGGTAATTGTGGGGGTACAGGTAGGTGCCGTAGTCCTCCGAACCGGGGCGGTGGCGGTCACGCAGATAGTCGGGCACCGGCCGCAAGGGGCCGTTGCGCACTTCCCGCAGCGCCGCATCGATGGCGGCCTCGGCCGCATTGGATTTCGGGGCCAAGGCCAGATAAATGGCCGCTTGGGCAAGGTTGATGCGACATTCGGGGTAGCCAATCACCTCAGCCGCCCGAAACGCGGCCTCCGCTACCAGCAGCGCCTGGGGGTCGGCGTTGCCGATGTCCTCCGAAGCGGCGATGTACATGCGCCTGGCGATGAACTTAGGGTCTTCCCCGCCATCGATCATGCGGGCCAGCCAGTACACCGCGGCATCCGGGTCCGACCCGCGCATCGACTTGATGAAAGCGGATATGATGTCGTAGTGCATGTCCTTGTTCTTGTCGTAGGGCAGCGCCCGATGGGGGTTTGAGGTGCGCACCATGGCCTCGGTTATGGCGGCGGGCGCCTCCGGGGTTCCCGGCGGCTGCAGGCCGGCCGCCAGCTCCAGCGTAGTGAGGGAGGCGCGGCCGTCCCCGCCCGAAAGGGTGACGATGGCCTCCAGCGCCTCCGGCTCCAAAACGTAGGCGCCGGCCAGGCCCCGCTCGTCGGTTACGGCCCGCCCCACCAGCTGGCGCACCTCTTCATCGGAAAGCGAGGACAGCTCCACGATGCGGGAGCGAGAGATGAGCGCCGAGTTCACCTCGAAGAAGGGGTTTTCCGTAGTGGCGCCGATCAGCACCACCGAGCGATCTTCCACCGCGTGCAACAGCGCGTCCTGTTGGCTGCGGTTGAAGCGGTGGATCTCGTCCACGAACAAGATGGTGCGAAGGCCCCCCATGGCCAGCCGCTGCTCGGCGCTGGTTATCTCCCGGCGAAGATCCGCCACCGTGCCACCGATGGCGGACACCTCCACGAACACCGCCTTCGTAGTGGCGGCCACCACGTGGGCCAGCGAGGTTTTACCAGTGCCGGCCGGGCCGAACAATATGACCGAGCTCAAGGCGTCCTGCTCGATGGCGCTGCGCAGCCAGCTGCCGGGACCCACCGCTTCGGCCTGCCCCACCACCTCATCCAAGGTGCGGGGCCGCATGCGCACCGCCAGGGGCGCCACGCTCAATTTCTTTTCGGCTTCAATCTCAGCAAATAAAGTTTCCATGGGCACCATCATAGCAGACTATCGGGCTGTTTTACGCAAAACCAGAACAAATGTTGGGGTTGCAGACAGCACATCTTAAGAATTGTTTAGATTGCCCCGGGGCATTTTCATAATTTGAGCACCCCTCCGTCATTTCCTCTTCAAAGGTGGTTTCTATAATAGGTGACAAGCAAATGAGGTCTTTCCCCTCCTTACTCATTTGCCTGCTGTTAAGAAAAACAGCGCGGTTGTTCAAACAGCCGCACGTCCCCTCCTTCTGGACCGGCGCCCCTCTCCCCTCAATGGCGCCGGTCCCTTTCTTTTTTGCGGTATCCTTGAAGCGCACATCTACCGTTTCCCAAATGATGAGAGGCCCCATGGCAGAGCATTGGTCCGCCCAGCAGCTAGCTGGCGCCCTTCCCCCGCTGAACCCGCTAGCAAACAAGTACATCCGCGGTCATCTGCACGTGGTGGCCGGCTGCAGCCGCTACCCCGGCGCCGCCGCTCTGTGCGCCGCCGCAGGCCAGAGGGCCGGCGCTGGCTACACTTCGGTGGCCTGCAGCCCTGAGGCCGTCGCCCTCGTGCGTGCCTTCCGCCCGTCGCTGGTGGCCTCGAGCTGGGACGACTGGAACTGGAACGCGGTGGCCGCCGCCCCCCGCCATCCGGCGGCGGCGGTGGTGGGCCCCGGGTTCGATGGCGAAGACGATACCTGCTGCCGCCTGGCTTTAGAGTCGCTGACGGAAGCGGCCACGCCGCTTCTGCTGGACGGCGGGGCCCTGCGGGCCCTTGCCACCCCCTACGGCCTTGCCCGGGCCCAGGCGCGTGGCCGGGCGCAGCGCGGGCCCCTGGTGCTGACGCCCCACGGGGGCGAAGCGGGCGCCTTGGCCCGGGCGACGGGCATCGATGATGCTTCCCCCGCCGAGACGGCCCCGGCCCTGGCCCGTGCCTTCGGCGCCATCGTGGCGGTGAAGGGGCCAACCACCTTCATATCCGATGGGCAGCGGCTGGTGGAGGTGAACGAGGGCACCGCCGCTTTGGCAAAGGCGGGCACGGGAGATGTGCTGGCCGGCATTATAGGCGCCCTTCTGGCCCAAGGGGCAGAGCCCTTCGCGGCGGCCGTACTGGGATGCACCCTCCACGCCTGGGCCGGCAACAGCGCAGCCGCCTCGCACGGGCTGCGCTCGGTGGTGCCCGAAGACGTCATCGAAGCGCTTCCGGACGCCTTCAAGCAACTGGAGGGCTAAATCTCGTCCAGAAAGAAGCGGGCCTCCTTGAACTGGGCCGCCAGCTCTTCCATGGGGTCTTTGCGCTTCTCTTGGGCCTCCACCGATTTTTCCGTGATGGCCAGGGCGCACGCCACGCCCTCGGTATGGGTGTACGAAATGGAGAGCGGCATTTCCCGCACCCCCATCTGGGCGGCGATTTCCTGGGCACGGCCGTGCAGCGCCACCACGGGCCGCCCCTTCGCATTGCGCTGCACCTCCACATCGCGGTAGGCGATGCCTTCCGAGAATCCGGTGCCCAGCGCCTTCAGCACCGCTTCCTTGGCGGCGAAACGGGTGGCATAGTGGGCGGCCCGGTTGGAGGTGCCGTCGCAGTAGGCGCGCTCTTCGGGGGAGAACACCTTCTCCGCAAAAGAGGGGGTGCGCTTCAAAATGGCCTCCATGCGGGCCACTTCCACCACGTCCACCCCCAGCCCCACCGCATCGGGGGCCATCTTTATGGAAGCGGCCTCGGCCAAGGTTTTTTCCAGCTGCTTGCGTCCCATGTCTACTCCACCGTAACCGATTTGGCCAAATTCCGCGGCTGGTCCACGTCGCAACCGCGCTCAAGGGCAATGCAGCGGGCGAACATCTGCAGCGGCACGCTGGCGGTAATGGGAGAAAACGCGTCGCGCACCTTCGGAATGTAAATTACGTGGTCAGCGTGGCGCTTTATCTCTTCGTCCCCCTCGGTGGCAACGGCCACCACCATCGCCCCGCGGGCGCGGGACTCCTGCAGGTTCGACACCACCTTGTCGTACACCGGCCCCCGGGTGGCGATGGCGATGACCGGGAACCCTTCGTCGATGAGCGCAATGGGACCGTGCTTCATCTCGCCGGCCGGGTAGGCCTCGGCGTGCAGGTAGCTGATTTCCTTCAGCTTCAATGCCCCCTCGTAGCTGATAGCCGAGCCCATGCCGCGGCCGATGAACAGGGCGCTGGTGGCATCGGCGCAGGCCCGCGCCGCCTCCTGTATGGCGGAATCGTCAGCCAGGATGCGCTCCACTTGCTCGGCGGTGTCGGCCAATTCGCTGAACAGCAGCTTGATTTGGCGGGTGGTGAGGGTTCCGTGGCTCTGGCCCAGCAGCAGCGCCAGCAGCGTGAGGGAAACCACCTGCCCCAAGAAGCTCTTGGTGGAGGCCACGGCAATCTCCTTGTTGGCCTTGGTGTAGATAACGCCGTCGCTTTCGCGGGCGACGGGGCTGCCCACCACATTGGTGATGCCGAACACTTTGGCCCCCTTCACACGAGCGTCGCGAATGGCCGCCAGCGTGTCGGCCGTCTCGCCCGACTGGGAAACCGCCACCACCAGCGTGGTGGGGGTGATGATGGGGTCGCGGTAGCGGAACTCGCTGGCCACCTCCACCTCGCAAGGGATGCGGGCCCACGCCTCGATGAGGTTCTTCGCTATCAGGCCGGCATGGTAGCTGGTGCCGCAGGCGATGATGTACACCCGGTCCACCAGGTGCAGCTCTTCAGAGGACATGTCCAGCTCGTCGATGGAAATGGAGCCGCCGTCCAGCCGGCCCGCCAGGGTGTCGCGGATCACCCGCGGCTGCTCGTGGATCTCTTTCAGCATGAAATCCGGGTAGCCGCCCTTTTCGGCGGTGTCCATGTCCCAGTCGATGTGGGTGATAGGCGGGTTCACGGGGTTGCCGGCCGCGTCGAAGAAATCCACCCCGTCGGGGCGCAGGCGAGCCACCTGCCCGTCGGAGAGCACCACCACATCGCGGGTGGCGTCTATCATGGCGATGATGTCGGAGGCCACGTAGCTCCCCTGGGCCCCCACCCCCACCACAATGGGGGAATCCTTGCGGGTGACGGCGATGGTGCCCGGTTCGCGGTCGCACACCACCGCAATGCCGTAGGCGCCCACCAGGCGCCCCGCCGCCATGGATAGCGCCGCCGTCAAATCGGGGCAACCGGCCTTGAAGGCCTCTTCCAGCAGATGGGCGATAACCTCGGTGTCGGTGTCGCTGCGGAAGGTATGGCCGGCCGCCTTCAGCTCTTCCCGCAGCTCGGCAAAGTTCTCGATGATGCCGTTGTGCACCACCGCGATGTCCCCGTCGCAGGACACGTGCGGATGGGCGTTGGCCTCGGACGGGCGGCCGTGGGTGGCCCAGCGCGTGTGGCCGATGCCGC
>ERZ777306.1596-NODE-1596-length-34414-cov-5.886987_pt1 | contig 34414 bp, 29 predicted proteins | sample MGYA00374966_ERZ777306 | MGnify/ENA primary metagenome ERZ777306 (study PRJEB29329, sample SAMN06343882) | mouse gut metagenome | isolation source: Mouse cecum | place: Austria: Vienna | collected 2014-11-15 ... | reverse complement strand
ATAATGGTGAATTCGTGGTTATTTGCCTTCAGGCGCCATGAACGCCCCGCAAAACCAGAGTTTTTCCCTCAGTGATTTTTTGCAGGCGCACTCACCCGCGCCACCCACGGGCCCCCTACCCGCAAAGCTCCGCCACCGCGGCAATTCGCCGCTCGATGCCTTCTCTCAGGTACTCCAGGCGCCAGCGGGACAAGTTGCCCTCCTCCAGCACCTCGCAGGCCTCATCGGGAAAACCGTCGAGAGAAGAAAGATCAAGCCAGTCGAGCGTAGAGGCGTACATCAGCTGTCTGTTGGGACGGGCATCAAATGGGCGGGAGGCATAAGAGTAATCACCTCGGGCCACCTCCCCCTCGTCCTTGTCGTACCAAAGACTGTTCCCCGTATCGAACAGGGGTGCAAACCTCCAACTTAGATTGTCGATGTCGCGAATGAGGCCAAAGTTGCGCAAGTGGCGATCGGTGTTCGCCATGATTCCGTCGCATACGATCATCTTCGAGAGAAAGCGCTCTGTCTCCTTCTCGGCAATGCCCAGCTGCCGGCAGAGGCGCACCACGTTGTCGTACGCCGTCTCCCCTGGCCGCTTTCCTTCCGATTCCGCTACCAAATTGAAGGGCACGTATTCTTCGCGCTCGCCCACGAAGCAGGAACAGCTGCTCGCCACGCCAAGCTTACCGAGATTGACCACCTCGTAGGACACGTACTCCCCTTCGCGCAAAAGGCGCCCATGGAGAAGCGTCGCCACCCTTTCATTGAAAACCTGCTGATCGGTCCAGGGCACGTGCCCCTTCAGCAGAATCCGCAAAGGCCCCTCGCAAAGCCAGCGCTTCGGAAGCACTCCTTCGGAGGTGTTGTCGGGAGAAGAGAGGCCCACTTCCCCAAGCCACTCGTCCCAGCCTTGACGGGAATCGCCAAACGGGTTCCGGAAGTAATTGACGTCCTCCCAGTTCACTTCCTGCGACACGGGGCACACCCAATACTGATCGGAAAGAGACAGCCCCAAGTTGCGAAACGGAATCTGGGACGGGTCATCGAGGCCGAGCCGGCGCAGCTTTTCGTCCATGCCACTGCGAGATTCCGGAATGGACCGGTGATCCCACCATTGTCGGAGGCCATCCGCCCGGCCACGGCCGTTGCGAGTCACCGTGCCCAAAGGAGCGCGCAGGGCATCCCGCACCTTCCCAGGGGCGAAAGAGCCGTCGCTTTCCCGGTAAGAGAACTCCATCGCCTCGTACGGGCCGTTCATGAGCATATACGTTTCGCCGGAAAGCGGGCGGCCGCGGCGCGGCGGACGCCCCAGCGCCGCCTGCACGGAAGCCGCATCCACGAACCAGCGCCCGTTAAGCTTCTCCGCGCTCAGCGAGCCCGAACGTATGCGCTTATGCACCGCCTGATCGGAAACGCTCAGCAGCTGGGCCGCTTCGCGAATGCTCATTTTTTCGGACATCACTACCCCCTTTTGAACCTTTTTTCATAATAAAGGTTCAAAAGTAGAAAATAAAGGTTTAAAAGCAAGCGTTAAAGGTTTAAACAGGTTACAGTGAAAAGAAGAAAGCGCGAACAACGGCTTTTCGGGCTCCGGGAAAAGGAAGGGGGCCGCACATGGCGACCCCCTGATGGCTCCACTGGGGAACCAATCTTTAGCGCATAATGCCTACAGAGGCGCGAGCGGGAGCAGCAGCGTAAAAAGCAGCGGGGTAAGGATTTGGGCGGTAATTATGGTCAACCAAATCACTACCAACACCACGAATACCGCCCGAAGCCACTTTCGCGCAGACGTGACCACCCTCTTAATGTCGCGCAGCAATATCGTATTGTCGGTCGCTTCTCTCTCTTCTTCCGCTCTTGCAAAAAATCCTACACCCCCAACGGCGTTACGTTCCCCTTCATCCCTCTTCAATGAAGTTAATTTACCGCCTCCTCGTGTTCCGGTAAATTAAAAACAAAAGCACAATCACAACCACAATAAGAATAAATGGTATTCCTACAGTACAGAAAAGAACAGTCAGCTCTGGGGTACCCATTCCAAGTATTTTCATTACACCCCTTCCGAAAAATACCAGCCAGCTTCTTACATAGTAGTCACGCGTATAGCCTTTCCACCCGACACCCCGAATTCAGCATAGACAGATACTCCCTGGTTTAAGCCAATATAGTTCTGCATAACAGCCGTATAGTACAAAGCCATCGTCCGCCCATTATCGAGAATCGTTTTATTATAATGCAGCTGCGTTGCTGAGCTTGCACCCCCATATAAACCTGCAGTGTACAAGCTCGTAATCCTATTCGCAGAAGAGACCTCATAACTGGCATAGGCAGTGATGTAGTCAGGCTGCCCGAACAGAAAAACCATTTCCGATTGGATGGAGCCAGTAACGCGAGAAAGAGGAACCGGAGAATTGCCAGGGGTTAAGCCATACTCCACCTCGCAACCCTGGATCCTTGCCTTCATTTCCGCTTCAGCCCATAGCTGCGCAGCTGTTTTCGCTATCGGCTCACTACCAATTACGGCATAAGCATCCTGGCTTTCAAAGCACTGCAACGCCGACACCCCCAGCACTCCAGCTACCGCAATCACCAGGTCTCTGCGTGTCATCATTTTTTCTTCCATGATTCTCCCTTCTCGAAAAGAACCTTGAGCCGCTCCCCTCCTCATCAGGCAACGCGCCAACAACAGCGAGGAGCACGTAAACACAGGAATGGGGGTGCACTTAACTACACTCCCGAAGAAACCGATTCGGGCTAAATCATCCCAAAGGGCTCGTAGCTTCCGCCGCCGTAATAGAGGATATGTTCACCTATCTGATTACCACAGAGGTCGAACACTGGAATAGCCTCTGAGGTCTCTTCACAATACAAGACAGAAGCCTCGTCGGGAGAGCGGGGCGGTTCGGTACGGATATCGCCGAGCCTCACAAACCCCTTTTCACCCTCTTCGGTAACCGCTGAAACAAGATCGGGCTCTTTGCCCACGTACGCCGCTGACAGAAGGGATCCGTACGTCAGCCCCATTTCGTTTACTGGATATTCCTCAATTGCGAATTTTGGAATCGACCGGCCAACATTGGGCGTCCTGGTAATAACCTTGGATGTGTAGTCCTTTCCGTTCCATCCATAAAGCCTACCCTGGGCGTAGAAATACCCTCCGACAGGCGTGTAAAGCTTATTGGTCGAAACATTGAAGTACTGAGTGCTTGTGGAGCAATACGACTCCTTAGATGTTTGCCGAACACCTCCGGAATCAAAGGTGGCAACGTAAGCTCCAAGCCATCCGCTGCTCACTACGCTCGACGCACTTGTAATCGCCCATCCTGTTACCGCGCTGCCGTCCCCGTTGCCCACCATGCATTTTCCGTAATAAGTCTTTCCACCGGCTGAAAGCGATGTCTGCGATCCATATGCACTACCCGCATGGGCCACGCCAGGACGCAACAACGTTCCGCATCCTGCAATAACAGTCAGCGCAGCTGCGCCAACAAAGCTCCTCCGAGAAATATAATTATCCATCAGATTCATCCTCCTGCTTCTTTATTTCGACACCCTCGATGGTATGCGTCCCAATGACCTCCATCGTTTCGGCGTCATAGACATCAACCGAGAAACCTTTCTCATAGCGTTCCGTAATCTGCGCCGCTTCTTCTAGGGTTTTTGGATCTTCCCCAAAATCCCGCTCAAATGCATACCCAACTGATCCGTCATCCGCGACCACAGCCACAAGATCCGGAGTAGTAATGCGCCTGTAGTCCTGCCATTCCTCGTTGGTTTCGGGGTAGCCGAACTCCTTGATGTATCTTTCCTGGACGAATTCATCGCTTCCGGACCCATACGAATACCCGGCATCGTTAACGGGGAAATAGTCGTGGCTTGTCTTTTCTGCGGAAGAACAGCCGACGAGAAAAACGGCCAAAAGGACCGCTGCGCACCAAAGCGCCAATCGGCTAAACGGCATTGCCACCACCTCCATCTCGACGGTTGAAAACCGTGGCGGTTAAAGTTGCCTTAGCTTCGAAACTGGCCTCATAATACTATGGATGAACGGGACATATTCGCAGGTCAAACGATTATGGCATTTCTTTGGCATTTTGCCGTTTGCGCCTATAGGCGCAGGGTGACACGGGTGATACTGCCCACCACTTCCATGGTTATCTCGCCGCCCATCAGCTCGGCGTACTCCCGCGAAACGGCGAGGCCTATACCCGTGCTTCCGTTTTCCCCTTTGTAGAAGCGATCGAACGCATGGGCCAACTCGTCCGGCGACGGCGGTTGACCGTCGTTTTCCACCACCAGCTCTATCTCGCCTTTCAACACTCGGCCCTCGGCCACCCGCACGAAGCCCTCCGCATGGCGCACAGCATTTCCCAGCATATTGCGAACTACGGTAGCGGTCATCGATTCGTCGCAGGGGCGCAGCAGCGGCCGCGGCAGCCGCACATCCAACGCAACGCTCTTTTCTCGACAGGCGTCCTCCACCATGCGCGCTTCGTCGTAAACAATCTCCCGCACCTCCCACATGCCCAGCACCGGCTGCTTCAACCCGGAATCAGCGCGACTTATCTTCAGAATGCCGTCCACCGTGTCAGCCATCCTGTCCGATGCTTTGATGATGCGCGGCAGCGCGAAATCCCCGGCGACTGCCCCCGTCTGGACCCCTTCCGCATAGCCCCTGATAGCCATGAGCGGGGTTTTCAGCTCGTGCGAGGCGTTGGCAAACGACGACTCCAAAGCTGCATCGACGCGATCGCGCCCGAGCACATAGCGCCGATACCCCAAGCGAAAGCCCAACAACACCACGAACGCCAGCAAGGCCGCAACGGCGCAGGCAAACCGGGCCACCGAGTGGGCGAAGGTGGTGTCCACGAACAGCAGCTGCGCCTTGCCGGCCACAACGTCCCGGTCCGTCACCAGGTAATAACCGTCCGACCCCCATGCGGAGAAGTGGAACACCTGGTTGCCCACCGCGTCTTCATCCAGCATCCTGTTCCCCCGGTAATGAGCAGCCAGAAAATCATCGAAGAAGTAGTCGTGGGGGTAGTGCCACTCATGGACAATGGTCATGGTCTGAACCGGAAGAGACGGCCGGTGAATAGGCATTGCGTTCGCATCATAGTCGCGCAGCGCAGAACTGGCGGCTGCGCCGATCACCGCCCCCGAAGCCAAAAGCGCCGCCAAGAACACACCCAGGGAAACGGCCAGCGTTGATACCGTCACCTTCACGTAGCTCCACCAGGGGCGATAGGCGAAAGGGCTCATTTCTCCCTCGCCTTCAGAACGTACCCGAACCCCCAGATGCTCTCCAGCGCCACAGTGGATCCAAGCTCGACCAGCTTCATACGCACGCGGCGGTTGGTCTCGTCCACCACGCGGCTTCCCTGCTCCTTCAAGCCCCACACCCGCTCAAGAGCCCCCTCACGCGACACCGGTGCATCGAAGTTTTCCATCATGAGCCGCAGGTAGCTGCGCTCCAGCGGGGTGAGGGCCAGCGGCCGCGACCCCACAAAAAACAACTTGCCGCCGGCTTCCGAGCGGAGGTTGCCGCACTGCAGGTCCTTCGCGAGCGGGCTTGAAGGCCTTTCTTCTGTGCTCAGTCGCGCCCGGGAGAGCAGGGCGTGCACCTTGCCCCGCAGAAGAATGGGGCGGAAAGGCTTGCCGATATAGTCGTCGGCTCCCCGGGAAAAGCCGCAGACGCAATCTTCCTCTTCGTTTTTCGCAGTGAGCATGATCACCGGCACGTCCGACACGGCCCGCAGGCGCTTGAGAATTTCCAAGCCGTCCGCCCCTGGCATCATTACGTCCAAAATTACCAGGTCGCAAGGGTTTTGCAGGAACGCCCCCAACAAGGCTTCGCCGCACTCAAAGCACTCAACCGCATGGCCATCCAGAGCTAGATACCCCTTGACCAGGGCACGGGCATCGAAGTCATCGTCGGCGAAATACACCAGCCCCATGCGCCCTCCCCTCTCTCGGTTTTCAGCTGCGGTCCCACACGCCGTCCGGCCGGGCCACGGACGCACCTCGCACCGCGCATGCCCGATGGCCACCCTGACCCAACTTTGGGAGAGAGTATACAGGGCGGCGGACCGCGCAGGAAGAATCACCTGCTCAAATTGGCAATTCTTTGGCATTTCCCCTTCCACCCCGATGGCGACGGAGCTGCCTGTGCCAGATTTCGACAGGCAGACCGCCCCATAGCAGAAATAGGGGCCTATTTCTGCCAACGCAGCATACGGACCACTCCCTGCGCCGCTCGATGGCGGAAATAGGCGCCTATTTCCGCCAAGGCAGCGCAAAAGAGGCGGCCCGGGAGTTGGAGGGGTCCGGGCCGCAGCATCAGGGGTATGTCGATGGTGGCGAAAGGGGTTCTGCTCCTCGCCGGGCCGAGGTTCGGCCGAGGCGGGCAGCCTGCCCCTCGCGGGGCGGGAGCCGGACCAGAAGGAGCGGCTATTCCTCGCCGGGGAGGGGTTCGGCCAGAAGGTCCTGCAAGAACTGCAGGTCGGTGGCGATAAATCCCAGGGTAAGATGGGAAAGCCCCAGGTAGAACTTCGTTTTGGCGAAGCGCTGCATGTCGGCCGCCAGCATGGGGTACCAGCCCATCAAATGCTCGTCCAGGAAATCGGCGGCGCCCTGCAAAATCTTGCGGGCCTCTTCCCCGTTGCCCTCCGCCAGCGCAGCGGCGGCGCGGTTGCCCATAATGGACTCGAACAGCAGCTCCAGGGAAATGCGATCCTCCCCTTCGCGCCAGTTGGGGTCCTTATCCACCGACCACACGTGGTAGGTATGCATCACCTCGCGGCGCGCCTCTTCCATCATCAGGCGCTTGGGGCTGGTGTTCACCGACTCATAAGGGTACGCGGCCGAGTAGCCGTCCACCCCCTGCCCCAAAAAGCAGCGGGCGAAATCCACCTTCAGCTCCCGTACCGACTCGCTCCACAGGTTGGAGAGGAACGTACTTATATATAAGTAGCCTTTGTCAATGTCCGCGTCGCCGGTATCGGCCGGGTACAGGGAGTCGTGCATGTCCGCCAGCAGCTGCTGGTCCACTTCCTTGTGGAACAGGCGGGACAGCAACAGGTAGGTGCCGCTGCGGGCCTCAAGCATCGCCGCCAGCTCGGCGCCGGCGTCGGCCGCCTGGGCCTCGTCCAGCTCCGCGTCCAGCGGGGCCTCCGCCAGATCTTCGGGGGTAAGGTTCTCGAACTCTGCCATGGGTTACTCCTCCCCCTCGTCGATGCCGCGAACGTCCGCCAGCAGCTCCTCAAGCGCCCGCCGCCCCAGGGCAGTGGTGCTCCAATTGCCCGCCCACACGGTGGCGCCGCAATCCTCCAGCTTCTTGAGGAAGGAGGTGCAATGGCGCATGGGGTTGCGGGACAGGGGGCTCTTGTTCACCAGCACGTCCACATCCCCCACCGAACGGCCGCCGTCCTCGGCGCAGAAAACCAGCACCGACTTGTACACCGGCAGGTACTTCTCCTCGGCGGCGAACAGCGCCTGCAGACGGCCCCACGGATCGTCGGCGGCCACGTAGGCAGCGCCCTCCGGCGTGATCACCCAGTACACTTCGCGGTACGGCCCCGGCTTGTAGAAGCGCACGCCGTCCTCTTCCACGATCTCCGGCTGGGCCTCTTCTCCCTCTACCCAGGGCTGCCCCGCTTCGTCCACCTTGGCGATGGCGCCGGCTTCTTCCAGAAGCAGCGAGAAATCGTAGCCCTGGTAAACCGAACGGTCGAACTCCTGCAGCCACTCTACCTCGGCCTTCAGGGCATCGGCCCGCTGCGGCTGGGACACAAAGTCCAAAATGCCCAGCAGAACCCGGCGACGGGTGGCGAAGCGCTCGAACAGGTTGGCGATGCGCTGCTCTGCCGGCAGATCGGCATCGATGGAGCGGCGGCGAATCTGGGCGCCGGCGGTGGGGCCCAACTGCCCCGCGTCTTCGGCGAAGTCCTCGTCCTCCTCCCCGTCGGCCACGAACTCGTCGGCGGGAACATCCTCCAACGGGTTGTAATCAAGATCTTCGAAGTCGTCGTCAAACCCAACTTCGCGGTTGGCGTCGGTCATCAACCTTCCCCCTCTCTGGTCTTGCGAAATCAACCCGCCACTGGTTTGGCGGCTGCGAGCGATTGAGCCAATCACCCGCAACTGGCAAGCCAGTTTAGTTCAAAGAAGCCGAAACCGAGGGCAGAGATGAAATCTCTGCCCTACGAGTTCCAGCCGCAGGGCCACGCAAGCGAACGAGAGCCCCGGAAAGCCCGGCCGCCCGCCAATGAAGCATCGGGCGGCCGGGCGCGGTCGCGCAGAGCGAGTTCCGCACGGCGCGAAAGCGCCAGTGGCGCTTTCGCCAAAGCAGGACTGTTTGAGCGAACGCGATTGCGTCCGGCCGCCGCCCCCGCGATGAGCTGCCGGGCGGCGGCACGGACGCTGGAGGGGTTCCGCGGGCCGCAAGGCCCGCGGAACGAAAAGCTATTCGCCGCCCTTCCAGGAACGACCGCGCAGGATGTAGGCGAAACCGGGGTGGTTGCCCACATCGGCCAAGCGGTGCACGTCCGCATCGGTGTAGGGCTCGCAGTGGTCCGCCAACTTCACGCGGGTCTGCTTCATGGTGGCGTAGCTCTTGTCGGCGCCGTCGGCGTAGTAGGCGGACGGGTCGGCCGGCGCCTCCAGATTGCCCACGCCGCCGTCGATGTCGCCGAAGAAGCGGGCACGGGCGCAGCACTGCTCCACGCACTGGGGCAGCTCGCCTTGGGCCGTCTTCTGCTCGCAGAGGGTGCACTTCTCCACCACGCGCTCCTCCTCGTTCAGGTAGCGGACCCCGTAGGGGCAGGCCATCGCGCAGAACTGGCAGCCGATGCACTTCTCCTTGTCGATTTGGATGGTGCCGTCGGCGGCCACGTGGCTGGCCTCGGTGGGGCACACGCTCACGCAGGCGGGGTTGTCGCAGTGCTGGCAGCCGATGGGCAGGAAGTACATTTCCACATCGGGGCACTGGGTGGCGCCCTCCTTCAGGTTGGGACCGATGCGCAGCACCTTGTTCCAGTAGCTGCCAACGGGCACGTCGTTGACGGCTTTGCAGGCCACCACGCAGGCCAGGCAGCCAACGCAGCGGTTCAGGTCGGTGACAATGACGTTATGCATTAGTAATCACTCCTGTTCAGCGAGTAGTCCGGCAGCCATTCCTTCAAACGCGGGTCGGAGGAATCGTGGATGATCTCGGTGCCGTCGTCGTCGCAGGGCACGGGATTGCCGAACGGGGAATTCTCGGGCGTGGCCTTGTACACCTTCACCGCGAAGCCGCGCATGCAGGGGCTGCCCATGATGGGGTCCACGTTGTCGGGGTTCAGCAGGTTGTTGCAGTTGCACAGCTTCTCGCCATGGTTGGGGGCGGAAAGCTCCGGGAACCACCAGGCGTGCTCCAGGTTCACAACGCCCTTGTCGATGCCGTAGTAGATGTCCACGCACTCGCGGATCTTGCCGTACTTGGTCTCAATCCAGGCCCAGTCGCCCTGCTCCAGCCCCAGCTCTTCAGCGTCAGCGGGGTTGATTTCCATGCGGGGCACCGGCCAGTTCTCACGGCACCAGGGCAGCTGCCGGTGCTCGGAGTGGAAGTACACCGGGATGCGGCGGCCGGTGGTGCAGATGAGCGGGTACTCCTTGGCCAGCTCGGGATCGTTCACCGGACTCTCCAGCGGCTCGTAGTACTCGGGGATCATCCAGTCCATGAACGGACGGTAGTGGGCCGAGTTCTCGTCCATGGCCTTGTTGCCCAGGCCGTAGCGCTCCAGAACCGTGGGCCACAGCTCGTACTTGGTGGTGGGGGTGACGTAACCGAAGCGGCGGGTCTTGTCGCAACCGGGGATGTCGAAGTTCTCCACGCCCTCGGCACGGCCTACGCCGGGCTTGATGGCCATGTAGCCGGTCTCCCAGCGGCGATAGGTGCCCATTTCCTTCGGGTACACCTTCGCGGCGGACACCCAGCCGTTCTTCTGGAAGTCTTCCTGCCACTCTTCCCAGCTCTCGAAGGGCATGCGCTCGCCATTCTGGGCGATGGAGTGATCTTGGGCCAGACGGTACATCTGCATGCAGGACTCGTGGGTGTCCGGGTCGGGCACGTTGGGGTCGATGGACCACGGGAACCCGTAGGCGTTGGCGAACGCCTTCATGAACATCGGATCGTCGCGGCAGTCGCCGGGCGCCTCCACGCAGGGCACGTTCATGGCCAGGCCGCAGTGGGGGCCCTGCGAAATGCGGGGGAACTCCATCTCCAGCCAGTGGTACACCGGCACCAGGATGTCGGCGCAGTCGGCGGTGGGATGGTGCCACAGGTTGGCCTCCATCCAGAAGTCCAACTTGTTCATGGCTTCCCAGGCCATCATGGAGCTGCCCTGGTTCATGAAGGAACCGGAGTCGTTGGCGCCGGCCACGATGGGATAGGGATCCTGGTCGATGACGGCGCGCCAGATGCTGTGGGGCTCGGACCACTGGCCGTACCACTTGGTCATGGGCCAGTCGTCGCCGCCCACCTTCAGGGCGTTGGCGTCGAACTTCGAACCGGCTTCGGGGCTGGCGTCGAAGGTGCCACCCAGGATGAAGTAGGGCAGCCAGCACTCGTCATTGATGTATGCGTGCGTCGGGCCGCGATTGCCGGTGGGGGTGTCCATATTGCCAGTCATGTGCGAGAGCATCATGATGGCGCGGATGGTCTGGTAGTTGTTGCCGTTCTGGTCCATGGCCAGGGAGATGTGGATGCCACCGTTGCCGTAAGGCTGGCCCTCGGGGCGGGTGGCCCAGGCCAGGCAAGCGTCGCGTATCTTGCCGGCATCGACGCCGGTCACTTCAGACGCCCACTCGGGGGTCTTGTTCGCCAGCATATCCATGTAGTACGACCACACGGTGCGGGCCTTGTGCACGGTGCCATCGGCCAAGGTGACGTCGATTTCGGTCACCAGGGTGGGGTCGATGCCGCTGGTGAACTGGGAAGGCTCCGCCAGCCAGCCCTCGAACGGAGTGCCCTCCATTACCACCTGACCGCGGTTCATGGCCTCATCGGTGGTGATGGCCTCGCCGTCCCACTGGGAAATCTCGGCGTCGAAGAACGACAGGGCATCGTTGCCGGTAGCGCCGGCGGCCACCTTGTTGGCGTCCACCACGAAGAACTTCTGATACGAGCCGTTGGGGTCGATGTCCGACTGCTTCAGCAGGCGCGTCTTCATGTCGTGGGCACCGGAGTTGTCCACCATCCAGCCGCCGGAGGGCTCCATGTCCTCCACCACCAGGAAGGGGGCGTTGGTCCAGCGCTTCATGTACAGCTCGTCCATCAGCCCCGGGGTCTCGGCGATGATCTTCGCCCAGGCCAGCGCGATGGCGGCGTCGGTGCCGGGCCGCACGTTAAGCCAGTAGTCGGCCTCCTTGCCCACGCCGGTCATGCGGGGGTCGATGATAATGAAGGTTTCGGCCTTCTGGGTGGCGTTCACCACGTTGCGGCAAGAGTCGTCGTAGTTGGAGTACTCGATGTTGCCGCCCCATTCCACGTACACACGCGGCTCGGTGACCGAAGTCATCCAATTAGAGCCGTACTGATCGGTGGTGGAGGTGGTGAGGAAGCGCGGGCCCTTGCAGATGCAGGAGGCCACGTGGTTGTTGGCAGCGCCGGTGATGATGGCCAGCGTGGCGTAACCGCCCATGGCCCACATGCGGCTGGTGCCGTTCATGGTGAAAATGCCGGTGCCGGTGTACTTGTCGGCCACCTCGTGGAACTTGTCGGCTGCGATCTGCATGGCCTCGTCCCAGCTGACGCGCTCCCAACCGGGGTCCTCGCCCTTGGGGCGGGTGCGCTTCATCGGGTAGCGCAGGCGGTCGGGATGGTAGCAGGCCTGAATGGACGACTGGCTTTTGGTGCAGCAGTTGCCGCGGCTGGTAAAGGCCGACTGATCGCCCTCCACGCGAATGGCCTTGCCGTCTTGCACCGTCACCCACACGCCGCATTCCATCTTGCCGCAGGCGCGGCACACGCTGCGGACGCGCTCCACGTTGCCGTCGCCGGCCGTGGCCGGGGCCGCCGTCTCCGCCAGCGCGTCAACGGTGATGCCCGTCGAGAGCGCGGCGATGGAAGCGGTTGCAGCTGCCATTTTCATGAAGCTGCGGCGGGTTAGGGTATGAGCAACCTTCTCCCCCATGTTTCCCTCTCTTTCTCTTATCCCCCGGAACGTGCCAGGGGGATGTGCGGAAATTGGGAATCCCCCATGGATTCCGCTGTCAACTATCCGTCAATTTCGCGACGGAGGAAATCTACCCAAACACCTGAAAGTGGGAAAAACCGCGAAATGAGCCCTACTGTCTTTTATGGTATTTTTCCGTTTTGCCTGATGGGAAGATGAGGGGCCCCGCGACAGCGCCCACGGCGACCGAAGTTTACGCCTTGTCCCAAACGGGCTTCCGATAAAATAACCCCATCGAGTACAAGCGAGGGGGCGCATACATGTTTCGGGAATTGAGAGACGGTCTCTCATGGGCTTTCGTGGCGGGCTTCGGCATTAACTTTGCCTGGACCTCCAGCGTGTTCTTCCACAGCCTGCTGTTCACTTCCGCCGGCCACTCCTTCACCTTCTCCAATTTCTATCTGGCGTCCATGGCGGTGCTCATCGTGTCGCTGGCGCTCATGGGAGTGTGCTTCCCCGTAGCGCGCAAGTCGTTCCAGAAGCCGCCGGCGCTGGTGTGCGCCGGCATCATGTTGCTGGTGGGCACCTACGGGGCCGCCAACGCCTCTTTCGACGGGCTGCCGGGAATCGCCTGCTTTTGGGCCGGCGTGCTGTTCACCGGTTTCGGTAGCGCCTTTATGCTGGGGCTGTGGGGATGGTTTTTGGGCACCAAGGTAAAGACGCCGGCCGCCAACATGTGCGCCGCCTACCTGTTGGCCACACCCCTGTACTTCCTGCTGTCGTTGCTGCCCGCCTCCATCACCGTGGCCGTGGTGGGGCTTTTGCCGGCGCTGTCGCTTTGGGTTTACTTCAGCTTCGGACGCAATACCGACGACCTTCCCTCCATGGCCAAACGCACCGATGCCGAGGCCGCAGAAGCGCTGTTCCCCGCACGATGCGCAGCTGCAGACGGCGAAGGCGCCAACTCCCCCGCACCTGAGGCCTCCCCCATCCCGCGCATCTCCATTGCAGCGGTACTGGCGGGTGTGGTTCTCTCCCTGATGAACTACACCCCCAGCGGGGACGGCCCTTCAAATTTCACCTTCGCCTTGTACTTTTTGCTGGCCAGCGCCGTACCGCTGGTGTGCTTCCTCTTGTACTTCCAGGCTTACAAGGGCAGATCGTCCGCTGCCGACCGCCTGGTGATGGCATACCGCATCGCGGTACTGGTGATGGTGGGGTCGGTGCTGCTGTCCATTGCCATTATGGATCGCAACCTGGCGTTTCAGGAAATTGCGCTAGCGGGCTACATCTGCCTGAAGATGGTGTTCTGGAGCCTGTTCGCCGCGCTGTCCCGCACTGCGAAATTGAGCCCTATCACCATATTCTGTTTCGGCGAAGGATGCTTGACAGCCGGACTGTTCATCGGCAATCAAATCAGCTCGGTACTGGGGCTGCAGTTTGCCAGCGCCACCGCTGCCCTCACCTTGGCCATTTTGCTGGCCACTTACATGTTCGCCCTGCCGGAGCGCAAGATGTACGCCATGATGCAGGAGCAAGAGGACGATGACGAGCCGCGTCATCAGCGCTTCCGAGCCCGCTGCGAAGAGATTGCCGCCGCCTACAAGCTGTCGCGGCGGGAAACCGAGGTGTTCACCCTGTTCGCCCGCGGCCGCTCCTCCAGTCGCATCGCCGACGACCTCTACGTTTCCTCCGGCACCGTGTCCACCCACCTGCGCAACATCTACCGCAAGCTGGACGTGCACTCCCGCCAAGAACTGCTCGACCTCATCGAAGGCGCGGGGGAATAGACGGGAGACGGAGGGCAGCCCTAACGTCCCCCTGACACGCGTATCCCCGCCTCCCGCAACCTTATCCCTACGCCCTCTCGCCAGCGCACCTGGCGCCCCTTCCCCTGTGCTAAACTTTTGCGTTTGACAACGCACCTGTTTGAAAGAGGCCCCATGGCAGACTACATAGAAGGACGGCGCCCGATTCTGGAGGCCATGCGCAGCGGCATGCCCCTGAAGTACATCCTGATGGCCGACAACGTGAAGCGGGACGGCCTGGTGGCCGACCTGCTGCGCAAGGCGAAGAACCTGGATGTGCCGGTGAAGCAGATTTCCAAGAAGAAGCTGGACGAGATGTCCGAGCGCGGCAGCCATCAGGGCTTCATCGCCGAGAGCCGCCCCTTCGAGTACGTGAACGGCACCTTCCTGCTGAATGCGGCGAAAAGCTACGCCGAGGCCCACGAGGGGCGGGCGCTCATCGTGGTGTGCGACCACATCACCGACGCCGGCAACCTGGGGGCCGTGGCCCGCAGCGCCGAAGCGGTGGGGGCCAGCGGCCTGGTGATCCCCAACAAGCGGGCCGCCCGCGTTACGCCGGCCACCTACAAAAGCTCCGCCGGCGCCATCGCCCACATCCCGGTGGCCCAGGTGGCCAACATCCCCTCCACGCTGGAGCGCTTCAAGGAGGAGGGCTTCTGGGTGGCCGCCGCCAGCGAGCATTCTGCCGACGTGGTGTGGAAGGCCAACCTGAAGGGGAAAATTGTGCTGGTACTGGGCAACGAGGCGGAAGGGGTGTCGCGCCTGGCGCTGGAAACCAGCGACTTTTCCGTGAAGCTGCCCATGGAAGGCGAAGTGTCGTCCCTTAACGTGGCACAAGCGGGCACGGCCCTCATGTACGAGTGGCTGCGCCAGAACTTCTAGGACGCCCATGGCCCGCCAGCGGAAAAAGATGCTCATCGTGGACGGCTACAACGTGCTGCGCAGCGGCTACCGCTATCGGGCCGCTAGCGAAGAGGACTACACCGACGACTTCTTCAACAAAGCGCGGGACACGCTGATAAACGACGTGGTGAACTTCGCCGGGCGCGAGTACAAGGCGGTCATCGTGTTCGACGGCGCCAAGAACCAGTACTCCGAGGGGCGGCCGGAAACGGTGGGGGGCGTGCAGATTATCTTCTCCCCCGCCGGGCAATCGGCCGACAAGGTGATCGAGAAGCTGGCTCACGATGCCCGCGAGCGCATGGTGGAGGCGCTGGTAGTGACATCGGACGCCACCATCCAAGACACCGTGTTCGGCGGCGGCATCGACCGCATGAGCGCCGACGGCTTTTCCCATGAAGTGGGCGAATACTACGAAGGGGTGCGGCTGGACGAGCACCCGGAAGTGGCCCGCAAGAACACCATCGCCGAGCGCATCTCCCCCGCTGCGCTGGCGAAGCTGAAGCAAATTCGCGACGCCCGATAGCAGACGGCACGAAAAAAGGGCCGCCTTCTGGCAGCCCTTGGCGGTTTTCGGGGATTTCCCGGTTAAACTAGCAGATATGGAAAGTCGGCGGGTTCTTGGGCGCCTCTTCGTCCGTCGCCGTTTCCACCGTTTCCACGGCATCCACCGTTTCGGCCGCAGGCGCTTCTTCGCCCTGCTGCTCCTGAATGGCCTCTACCTCTGCCACCTCCGCTTGCTTCGCGGCTTCTTCTTCGCTCACGCTGACGGCCATCTGGGCCACCTTGGCGGCGTACTCGTCCCGCTGCTCTTTGGTCATGGAGCGCAGGCGGGCCGCCAGCAGCTCGTCGGAAATGCGGGCCGTGGCCTCGCTGCCGCGGGACACCAGGCTGTCGGTCATGTCCTTGCCCTGCTCCACGGTAATCTGGCCCTTGGCCACCAAATCGTCCACCAGCTCTTTGGACTTCTCAGCCCCCAGGGCCAGGGCCCCAACGCCGGCCAGGAACACGTTCTTGAAAGCATCGGTTACGTTGTCCATGACAACCTCCAATCGTTTGATGCCTGTTGCTACTCCTCTATCATGCCCATTTTACGGGCCATCCCGCAGCCCCGTTACGCAAAAGTGAACTTAGGGGCCGGAGCAGCAAAGCCGGCACCTACGACGGATAATGAACGGCATCCGTGGCGCGCTGGGGCGTGCGGTTAGCAGTTCAACTCGTCAGCGAGTTGCTTGAGGAAGAGGCCCACGTCGGTGATGATGCCGATGGTTTGGAAGCTGCCGCGGTCGGAGAGCTTCGTAACCACCGCCGGATTGATGTCCACGCACACCGTGGTGACCGCCGCCGGCAGCATGTTGCCCGTGGCAATGGAGTGCAGCATGGTGGACAGCATGAGGCAAGCACCGGCTTTCTGGCACCAGGGGCGCATGGCCTCCTGGGCCGCCACCGTATCGGTGATCACATCGGGCAGCGGGCCGTCGTCGCGAATGGAACCGGCCAGCACGAAGGGCACCTGGTTGGTGACCAGCGCGTGCATCAGCCCTTCGCGCACCACCCCCTGCTCGACGGCCGCCGTCAGCGAACCGGCCAGGCGAATGCGGTTGATGGCCCGCAGATGGTGCTCGTGGCCGCCGGGCACCGGCAGCCCCGTTTGCATGTCGATGCCCAGGGACGTGCCGTAGAGCGCCCGCTCCACATCATGGGTGGCCACCGCATTGCCACCGAACAGCACGCTCACGTAGCCGCCGCGCACCAGCCGCGCCAAATCCTCGGAGGCGCCCGTGTGCACAATGGCGGGGCCGCACACCACGACGACCGCTTCGCCGGCCGCCTTCACCTCCCGCAGGATGTTGGCCACCTGGCGAATCACCTGGGCCTTCGGCTTTTCGCTGGAGGCGGTGGAGTTCATGAACTCAAAATCCGCAATCTCGCGGGGACGCTCTTGCTGGGTAACCCGCAGCCCCTGGTTGCCCACCACGAACAGGTCGCCCTTGCGGGCATCGGATATGGCCACGCCCCGCACCTCGCCGGTAGCCGGGTTGTAGCGCAGCCCCAAGTCCATCTCGGCATTGGGCACCGTACGCCATTGGCCCTCCAGATGCACGGCAGTCACCAGGTTGGTGGTGGAGTAGAAGTTCTCAGGGAACACGCCATCTGCCGGCGATGGTGCCAGCTGGGCGTCCTGCAAATCCTCTGGGCTGGCCCCCAGCGACGTGAGGCGGGCCAACATCTGCTGCATATGGTCGGCGCTCTTGCCGAACACCCGCATCCGCACCCGCGAGGGATCGGTGTTCTGGCGCCCGATGTCCAGGGTGAGGAACTCGAAATCGCCCCCCAACTCCATCACGTTGCCCATGATGCGGGACAAAATGTTGGAGTCGATCAGGTGCCCTTCGAGGAGAACGTCTTGGTAAATGTGCCGCTGGATTTCGCCCATGATGCGCCTCTCTGAAACTAGGAGGCGAACAGCACGTCGAAGGTGCCCACGCCGGACTTGTTGGCCTTGGCCTGGCGGCGGGCGAAGGACATGAGCTCCACCAACGTGGACAGGGGCACGTCCCGCTTCTCGCCGGTACGGCGCAGCTTCACTTCAATGGTGCCGTTCTCCAGGCCGCGCTTGCCCACGATCACCTGCAGCGGCCAGCCGATGAGGTCGGCGTCGGCGAACTTCACGCCCGGGCGCTCCTTGCGGTCGTCGATGACCACTTCCAGGTCAAGAGCGGCCAGCTGGGAGACAATCTTTTCCGCCGTAGGCAGCACTGCGTCGTCCAAGGACAGCGGAATGACGCACACATGGGCCGGCGCCACCGACATGGGCCAGGCAATACCGCCCTCGTCGCTGTGCTGCTCCACGATAGCGGCCACCGTGCGGGACACGCCCACGCCGTAGCAGCCCATGATGAAGGGCTTTTCCTTGCCATCCTCGTCCATGAAAGTGGCCCCCATGGACGAGGAATACTTGGTGCCCAGCTGGAACACCTGCGAAACCTCGATGCCGCGGGCCCCCTGCAGCGGCAAGCCGCAGGTGGGGCAAACGTCGCCCGGCTTAACCACGGAAAGGTCGGCCCATTGGTCCACCGTGAAGTCGCGGCCCAGCGCAGCGCCCACATAGTGGTAGCCGTCTTCGTTGGCCCCCACCACCCAAGCGGGCACTGCCTCCAGCGCACGGTCGGCAATAACGTAGGCGCCCTCGGGCAACCCCACCGGGCCCATCGAGCCCTTGTGCAGCCCGAACGCCTCCATCTCCTCGTCCGTAAGCAAGGTGAACCCGCCGGCAGCGCGGGAGGCTTTGATCTCGTTCAGCTCGTGGTCGCCGGGCACGAACATCACCACCAGACGGCCGTCGTCGCTCTTGCCGGAAAGCGCCTTCACCGTGGAGCTTTCCGGAATGCTCAAAAACTCCGCCAGCTCTTCGATGGTGTGCACGTTGGGGGTGGCGATTTTCTCCAGTCCCTCGTTCTTGTACAGGGTGGGATGGCAGATGCACTCCCCCGCCTCGGTGTTGGCGGCATAGCCGCAGCTGCAGTGCACCAACTCCGCTTCGCCAGCAGGGGCCAGCGCCATGAACTCGGTGGTCACCTTGCCGCCAATTTGGCCGGAATCCGCCTCAACTGGGCGATAGTCCAGCCCGCAGCGATCGCATATGTTGCCGTAGGCGCGGCTCATATCGTCATAGGTTTCCTGCAGCGACTCCTGGGTGGCGTGGAAGCTGTAAGCGTCCTTCATGATGAACTCGCGGCTGCGCAGAAGCCCGAAGCGCGGGCGAATCTCGTCGCGGAACTTCACCTGGATTTGATACAGGCTGAGCGGCAACTGTTTATAGGAGCGCAGCTCGTTGCGCACCAGGGAGGTAATCAGCTCTTCATGGGTGGGGCCCAGGCAGAAATCGTGGTCGTGGCGATCGCGCAGGCGCATCAGCTCAGGGCCGTAATCGTTCCAACGGCCCGACTCGTGCCACAGCTCCGCCGGCTGAAGGGCCGGCATCATGATCTCCTGCGCGCCGATGGAGTCCATCTCTTCGCGCACGATGGCCTCCACCTTCGCCAGCACCTTATAGCCCAGCGGCAGGAAGGTGTACACGCCGGAGGCGGTTTTGCGCATCATGCCGGCCCGCAGCAGCAACTTGTGGCTGGCAATTTCGGCATCGTTGGGGCTTTCCTTCAGCGTGGGGGCGTACAGCTTGCTCATACGGAGAATCGGTGCGGTCATAGTCTTCCCATCTCTTCAAACAGCGCGTCTACAATGGCATCTTCGCTTACTTTGCGCACAATTTTACCAGAGACGAAAACCGCCCCCGACCCAGCGCCGCAAGCTACTCCAATATCGGCATCGGCGGCTTCTCCGGGGCCATTCACCACGCATCCCATGACGGCCACCTTAAGCGGGCGGTCCACCGTTGCCAGCCGCCGCTCCACCTCGCCGGCGATGTCGATAAGGTTCACCTGGCAACGGCCGCAGGTGGGGCAGCTGATAAGCTCGGGGAAGCGGCGGCGCAAATCCAGCGCGGAAAGCAGCGTCCAGCAAGCGCGCACTTCCTTCACAGGATCGTCGGTGAGGGAGATGCGCATGGTGTTGCCGATGCCCTGCTCTAGCAAAGCCCCCAGGCCAGCGGCGGATTTGATGATGCCTTGGAAGGCAGTGCCCGCCTCGGTGACGCCGATGTGCAGCGGCACTTCCGGCATCTGGGCCGCCAGCAGCCGGTAGGTTTCAATGGTGACGGGCACGTCGTGGGCCTTGGCGGAAACCACCACGTCGAAGAAGCTGCGCTGGTGGAAGTGCTCCACGTACTGGCAGGCGGAAAGGGCCAGCTTTTCCGGCAGCGTAAGATCGGCGCGGGCCGCCAGGGAATCGTCCAGCGAACCGGCGTTCACCCCCACCCGGATGGGGATGCCGGCCGCCCGGGCCGCCTCGATTACCTCGTCGGTGGGGCCCCATCCGCCGATGTTGCCGGGATTGATGCGCAGCTTGGCAGCGCCGCGGCGGGCCGCTTCGATGGCGATTTGCGCATCGAAGTGCACATCGGCCACCACCGGCAAGGGTGAAGCGGCGCACACCGCCTCAAAGGCGCCGAGGCAGCTGCGCTGGGGAATGGCCATGCGCACGATTTCGCAACCGGCGTCGGCCAGCGCCTCGATCTGGCGCAGGTTCGCTTCCACATCGGCGGCAGGAGCGTTCAGCATCGACTGCACCGCCACCGGGGCATCGCCGCCCACGGGCACATTGCCCACCATGACCTGCCTCGTTTTCTGCCGCGCCTCCATCGCGCCTCCTTCTTGCAACAGCGGGGCCACCTCTACGAAAAGGCGCCGGGCGAGGTGCCGCGGCGCCGTGTGAAGCTAGCTCCAGTAACCGGTGATGAGTCGTTGGATGTCTTGATTGAGCATTATAAGGAAAAACCCGACGAACAAAGCCATGCCCGCCATGCTGAGGCCCGTTTGCACCTTGGGCGACACCATGCGGCGAGAAACCTTCTGCACCGCCTCCACCGCCAGCTTGCCGCCGTCCAAGGGCGGAATGGGCAGCAGGTTCATGATGCCGAGGGAAACCGAGATGGCGGCGGCGAAGAACAGCGTGTCCACCAACCCCTGCTCGAAGAAGGTTTTGGACATGGCCACGATGCCCACCACCGAGGTGGAATTCGACACCGTTTCGGCGGCGGTTTGGGGGTTGAACAGCCCCAGGATCATCTGCACCACCATGCCGATATAGGTAAAGCCAGCGGTGATGGCGTCCAGCGGCGGAATGGTGATGTGCAGCATCTCGCCGGTGGAGGGCACCTGGTAGTCGAAGCCGATGATGGAATAGATGACCACGAAGGCCAGCATGGCGAACAGCAGGTTCATGAACACGCCCGCCACCAGGATTACCGCCCGCTTCCAAAACGGCAAAGAGCGGTACTGCTGGCGGTACTCGTGCTGGAACAGCTGCTCGGCGTCGTCTACGGGGCGCGCCTGGCCCAAGTCCCAGGCCTGCGGTTCGGGGGCGCCGGCGGCGGCCGCCTTCTTCCGCTGCCGCTTGGTGGGGCGCACCTCCATGGCCCGGTAGGTGTTGTACTTGTCCTTCTTGGTGGGAGCGGCAACGCTGCCCCATTCCACCAGCTCCTCCAGCGCGTTGTAGGCTTCGTCGTCGGTGATGCCGCAGTCGGCGGCCACTTCCTCCATGTTGGCGGTGCCGCGGCGATGCACGCTGGCCAGCACCTCTTTCAGATGCGGCTGCATCTCCCCCGGCTCCATGCCGCACACCCGGGCGTAACCGCCCAGCGGAATGCAGGTGGCGCCGTATTTGGTTTCACCGTGCTTGAAACCGATGTGCGGGCCGGGAAGGCCGATCATGAACTCGGTGACGCGCACGCCGAACAGGCGCGATGCCAGGTAATGGCCCCCCTCGTGAATGAACACGAGGAAGCACAGGATAAGTATGCCGCCGACGATGGCGAGAAGAAGTCCCATTTCCGTCCTTTGCAGTTTAATTTGCTCAACCCAGGGGGGGGCGGCACCGGGCCGCCGTTGTTTTCCCGTTCATTATAGAAGGGACGCACAACCCGGCACCGTCCTCCGCAAAAAACTACAACCTCTTGCGGAAATGTTCAGAAGCCCTGTGGCCCCGGCGGGCGAATACGGCCAAACCCGCCGCCCCCGCGGCCACGGCGGCCGCCAGCGCGAAGGGAAGGACGTCGTCGCCGGTCTTGGGCAGAGGCGACGCCTTCTCGGCCGGCGGCTGGGGGCGCTCCACCGTCACCGACACCGTTTGATTGGCGTCCTCGGCGTCTTCATGGGCCGCCACCAGGGCATCCCCTTGCAGCAGTTGCTCGAAGGCCACCAGCTGGCTGTCTTCCTGCAAAAGTTCGCCGTCGAAAGAGAACTCCACCAGCGCCGTGCCGCCGGATCGCTCCGGCACCAGCTGCACCTGCGCTTCTACGGGGTTGCCGGCCGCATCCAACAGCGGCTGGGCCGTAACGGCGCCGCCCTGGGCCGCCACCGTGCGCATAAGGCGCCCCTGCAACCAGTAGCTGCGGCCCGGCTCCAGCCCTTCGTACTCCACCGTGTCCACCAGAGTGCACAAGCCCTGCGCCTCGAAGGTCTTTTGGCCGTCGGCCGTGGCCAAAGTGGTGCGCAGCAGCGGATGGGCCACCGCCACCGTTTGGAAGCTGTTGCTCAAATCTTGGTGCAGTGCCACCACTTCGTCCTCCTCCCCCTTCGCCAGTGTTTCGTAGAACACCACTTCAGCCCCTTCCTCCAGGGCCGCCGTGTTCAGGGGCACCGAAATCTCCACCTCGCCCGACTCGGCCTCAGGCACGAACCTCAGCTGCGATGCAAGGGCTTCGCCGTCTTGGTACAGGAACTCCCCGGTTTTGCGATCCACCAGCTGGGCCGTGAGAAGATAGCTCTCCCCCGGCTGCAGGCGGCCGTAACTCACGCGGTCGGTGAGCACCACGCTCTCTGCCGCCGGCGCCACTGCCGTGCCGTTGTCGGCGCGGGCCTGGGTGAATATCTCCGGCTCCGGATGGCCGGGCGCATCGCTATCGTCCAGCGTTCCCAAATCCACCGCCACGCCATCGCGGGTAACCGAGACGGAGGGGATGGAGATGAGCTGCAGCCCCTGATTGGCCGCCACCGGCAGCTCCTCTATCGAGTACCGGTCAAAGGGCAGGGCGCCGCGGCTATTGGGGGCGCACAGCCGCCCCTCGCCAAAGGCGCCGAACCAAATGCCGCGGGCAGCATCCAGCAGAGATTCGTCCACCGTGCCGTCTTCGCGCAGCGCACCATCATTGCCATTGGGCTCGAACTGATGACTGTTCCAATTATCGGCACTGTTAAACTGGCCGTTCTCGTCGGTCACCGCCACATGGGCCTCGCCGGTGGTGAGGCTGGTGATCAGGAAGGGCACACCGGCCAGCCGCCCCATGTCCGCCTCGCGCGCCTTCACAAACGAAAGGTTGCCGCGCACCGTTTGGTTTTCAAACAGCAGCGGGCCGCCGGCCACGTCCAGGTTGGTGAAGCCGGCTTGGCGCACCGCCACCGTTTTGGTTTGGGCGCCACCAAACAGATATCCCAGCCCCGGCTGGGTTTCCGCCACTTCGTAGGTGCCGAAGGGCAGCAAATCCTCGGCCGTGGCGGCTCGTCCATGGGCATCGCAGGCGATGGTGGCCACCACTTGGCCAGGGGCGAAGCGCTGCCCCGCCACCACCACATCGCAGGCGGACACGTTTCTGATTTCAAACTGGGTTCCTTCCAGCTGGGCGCGCCCCAGCGCCAGCCCCTCTTCGGTTTCGGCGTCCACCTTCTGCAGGCTGATGCCGCCGCGCACCACCGGTTCCGCCACCGCAACGGCAGCGGTTTCCGGCAGCACCGCTGCTGTGCCACCGGGAGCCACCTGAATTACGAATACCTCATCATTGGCCTCGTATCCGGCCGGCGCTTGCGTTTCCTGCACCAAGTAAGTGCCCAACGCCAACACCCCGGTGCCGCCGGCGTCTCGATAGACATCCGGCCCCGACACCTTGCACTCCTCCGCAAACCGGGCCACACCGCTCTCGTCGGTGGAAAACACCCAGGTGGCCAGCGGCCGGCCCGAGCCCTCGGCCGCCTGGGCCGAACCGTAAATGCCGGCGAAATGGCGTACCGTGAATTGGGCGCCGGCCAGGCTGGCATCCCCTTGCGGCGACTGCTCGCCCCGGCCAAACTGCAGGTCGTGCTTCTGCGCCAGCACTTCCACCGGGCTTGCCTGAGGCGTCTCGGGCACTGCGGCACCATTCACACTGGCGTTGGCCCCGTCGGCCACGTCCACCGGATACACCGTTTCATCCAACCCGTAGCCGGGCGGCGCCGCCAGCTCCCTCACGTAATAACGGCCCGGGACCACGTCCCGCAGCTGGGCGCAACCGTTACGGTCGGTAACCATCTCCCCCGCCTTTGCACGGCAGGCGTTGTCGGAAAACACGCCGTAGCGGGCCCCTTCAAGGGAATACATGCCGTTGCCCTGGGTAAGGGCCGGCGCATTGCTGGCTTTCTGCAGCTGGATATGCCCCAGCGGGTTGTAAGTGAACGAGATGAGCGTTTGGGTGCCGGTGCCAGTGGGAATTTGGAACGCCTTGAAGCTGGCGGGCACTTTGCCCCTGCCCGCTTCCACCTTGAAGCGGGTGGCATCAGGGTTGATCACCTCTCCCCTGTCCCAGCCCAGCACTTCCTGCTTGGCCCAGGCAACGAACTCCTGGCCGCAGCCAGCCGTGGCGTGCTTCTCGCTGCTGGTGAACAGCTGGCTAACCAGCAAATGCCCCAGCACCACGTAACGGCCGTCGTTCATGGGAGTGCCGTCGAACCACTTGTCCGGCCACATGGCCGCATCAAAGCCCGGGCCGCCGAAAGAGTACCAGGCAGCCGCCCGCAGCGTGGAGGCGTTGGCAGGGTTCGCCGGCGCCAGCTCTTCCACCGTGCGATAGGTGCCGGGAGCGGGCGTGGGCAATTGAGGGTCCATGCAATAGGCCACCGATCCGTCCGCCTCCATATAACAGGTGCGGGCGCCGTCGTAGTATATGTAGTCCCCCACTGTCAGATGCACCGCCGATGCGGCCAGGGCATTGCGGGGGGCGAGGGAAAGCCCCACGGGCACCGCCATGAGCACCATGAGCAGGGCCAGCAGCGCTGAAAGCCACACCCGTTGCCGCCGGCGCATCCGCCGGCGACGGGCCTCGAACGCCACCTGGTCGGGCAAAGGGAGCCCAAGGGGGCCATCGGGAACGGAATTAGGCATAGACGCCTCCTTTCCGCGGAGCTAGCGGTTGGGGCGCTGGCGGCCGCACCCGCACCCCCAGCGCCGCCGTTGGCGGTCGGCGCCGGCGGGGGGATGGGCGGGGCGCGAATCGAACGAAGTTGTCCATGGGGTTGTCCTTTCCTCGTGCATCGTCTGACTGCACCAAGAAAGCCTAATGTCCGCAATCGCCAACGCGGCGCCAAACGGCTATCAGCCCGACCCCAGCATTACCGCCGCAACGCACCGTTGCTGCCGGAAACCAGCGCCGCGAAAGGGGGCGTCTATGCACGAAAAGGCCCGCGCCGACCGGCGCGCCGTAAACAAAGAGGCGGCACAAAGGCCGCCCCGATTCGCCAAAAATTCTCTTGATGTTCGCTAGGTTTTCGCCAAACGCCGCTGCGAAAGTCGCTCCAAGCGACGCCGCTCCCAGCCCCGAACAGGCCCCGCCGACTAGCGTTGCTCCACGAATTGCCAGGCCAACGCGCGGGCCTCGTGATCAATGGCGGACAGCTGCTCCAAGCTCTCCACCAGTTGGGAGCCCAGCGCCTCCATGACGCTCTCCACACATTCGGCGATGCCCAGATACGGCAGCCGCTCGCTCAAAAACGCCTCCACCGCCACCTCATTGGCGGCGTTCATCACGCAAGGCAGCGTTCCGCCGACCTGCCCCGCCTGGCGCGCCAGGGCCAGGCAACGAAAGGTTTTAGTGTCGGGCGCCGAGAACTCCAACGTGCCCAGCGTGCGGAAATCCAGCGGCGCCACCGGAGCCTCCCAGCGCTTGGGGTATGAGAGCGCGAACTGGATGGGGATGCGCATGTCGGTGGTGCCCAAGTGCGCCTTCACACTGCCGTCGGAGAACTCCACCATGGAATGGATGGCGCTTTGGGGCTGCACCACCACCTCGATTTTGTCGTAGGGCATGGCAAACAGGTGGTGCGCCTCTATTACTTCCAGCCCCTTGTTCATGAGGGTGGACGAATCGATGGAAATCTTCGCCCCCATGTTCCAGGTGGGATGGGCCAGCGCTTGGGCCGGCGTGATGGAGCGCAGCTGGTCGCGGGTGCGGCCGCGGAAAGGGCCGCCGGAAGCGGTGACCCACAGCTTAGTCACTTCCGCCATGTCCTCCCCCAGCAGGCATTGGTAGATGGCACCGTGCTCGGAATCGATGGGCATGAGGGCCCCGTTGTCGCCGCGACAGCGGTTGAGCGATGCCGCCAGCGGCATGATGAGGTCGCCCCCCACCACCAGCGATTCCTTGTTGGCCAGCGCCAGAACGCGCCCTGCTTCCAGCGTAAGGTAGCTGGCCCGCAGCCCCGCGGCCCCCACCAGGGCGTTCACCACCACATCCACCTCGGACAAAAGGCACAGCTGCTCCACTGCCGCAGCGCCGAAGGAAAGCGCGCCGCCACCCGCTTCGCACCACGCGCGCAGCTCTTCGGCCGCCGCCGTGCCCGCCAGCCGCTCGTCCGCTACCGCCACATGGCGCACGCCGAAGCGACGGGCCTGGTCAAGGGCCACCTCCACCGAGCGGTGCACCGCCAGGGCCGCGCAACGCAGCTCGTCGGGGTGCTTCGCCACCACGTCCAGCGTCTGGGTGCCGATAGAGCCCGTAGAACCAAGGAGGCAGATGGTCTTCATGGGATTCCCCTTACTTGAATTCGCCTAGAAAAACACCGAAACCGGAATGCAACCGCCGGCGATGAGCAGAATGGCCGCCGTGACCGAGGCCAAAAAAAGCGAGTCGCAGCGGTCGAGCAGGCCGCCGTGGCCGGGCATTATGGTGCCGGAATCCTTGAAGCCCAGGTTGCGTTTGATGCGGCTTTCGCACAAATCCCCCAGCACCGACATGAGGCCGCACACCAGGCCAAACAGGATGGCCTGCCCGATGCCCATGGTAACGCCGGGCACGAAGGTCATCGCCACCCAGAACACCGCCGAGCCCACCAGGCCGGCGAAAAAGCCCTCCCAGCTCTTCTTCGGGGAAATGCGGGGGGCCAGCTTATGGCAGCCCAGCTTCGAGCCCACCAAATAGGCAAAGGAATCATTGGCCCATACGCTGAGGAACACCAGCAGCACCATCACGCCGCCCCACGGCGCCGGCAGCGATCCGCGAATGAGGATGAGGCCGCACAGCAGAAGGCCGGTGTAGGTGGCGCCGAAGAAGCTGACGGAAACGTCGCTGATGCGGGCGCGGTGCCAGAACACGTACCACACGATGAGGGCCAGCATGAGCAGGATGGAAACGCACAGCGCCCCGGCCAGCCCCAAAAAGTACACGCTTAGGGGGTACAGCATGGCACCGATGATGCCCAGCACCTCGTTGGGCAGGCGGGCGTCTTTGCGCAGCATGTAGAACAGTTCGCCGGCGCAGATGGCCGCCACCACCATCAGCATGAGGGTCATGGGGATGTTGCCGGCCAGCACCCCCAATACGGTGACAGCGGTGTACACCACACCAGTGCGGAAGCGCACCTGCAGGTCGGTGGCGTTTTTCAGCTTATTGGGAACCTTGTCGTAGGCTTTGGCCTTCAGCGTTTGGCTGCGCTCGCGGCGCGCCTCCTGCTTCTGCTCCCGCTGCTGACGCGCCGCGGTGGAGAAATCGTGGGTCCAGGGCTCGTCGCCGGAAACAGCCGGCTGCGAGGCGGGCGTCAGTTCTTCTGGCCGCTGTTCGCCCATCCGCTTAGCTCACTCCTCCGAAACGACGGTCGCGCCCCTGGTAGTCCAGTAGGCAACGCAAGAACTCATAGCGGTTGAAATCGGGCCACAGCACGTCGGTTACCACGAACTCGGCGTAAGCCGCCTGCCACAGCAAAAAGTTGGACAGGCGCATCTCGCCGCTAGTGCGGATGACCATCTCAGGGTCGGGGATATCGGCGGTGTAGAGCCCCTGCTCGAACACTTCTTGCGTGGGAACGGTCACTTCGCCGGTTTCCTCGGCTCGCAGCACCGCCCGCTGCACGCAGGCGTTCACCGCCCGCATTATCTCGTCGCGGGCGCCGTAGTTCACCGCCACCACCAGCGTCATGCCAGTGTTGTCGCGGGTCTTCTCCCAAGCTTCGTCGAAGGCGCGGCGCGTTTCCTCCGGCAGCACGGACAGGTCGCCGATGGTCTGCACTCTCACGTTCTCTTCGTGCAGCCCGTCCACCTCCGCCAGCATGGTTTTGGCGAACAGGTCCATCAGCCCCACCACTTCTTCCTCGGGGCGTTTCCAGTTCTCGGTAGAGAACGAATAGATGGTGAGATAGCGAATCCCCAGGTCGGACGCACAGCGGATGGTCTCGCGCACCGCTTCGATGCCCGCCTTGTGGCCCTTCAGCCGATTGAGGGCGCGCTTTTTGGCCCAACGGCCGTTGCCGTCCATGATCACGGCCACGTGGCGCGGAATGCGCGCGAGATCCAGCGCCGCAAGGTCAAGCCCGGCGGGCGGCATGGGGAATATGTAGTCCAAAGGCTTGTTCATCAGCCCACCCTACCTCGCAAAACACCAGTCACTAATCGATAAACGCCAATCGCTAGTCCCTCGCAGGTCCACCAATCCCTCGCCGACGCGCTAGTTCTGAGACATCTGTCGTCCCAGGACCAAGTCAGCAGCTGAAAAGTCGCCCGGTGCGCCAGATTGCCGTGCGCTGCGGGCCAAGCGTACTTCGGTACGCGCAGAGCCCGCAGGAAGCGGCAAGGTGGCGTGCCCGGCGGCTTTTCAGCGCCGACCGGTTCCGCTGTTCGTAGAACAGCGGAACCTACTTAAATCTCCATTACCTCCACTTCCTTCTTCTTGAAGGCAGCGTCCACATCGGCAATGTACTTGTCGGTGAGCTTCTGCACCGCTTCCTCGGCGCGCTTCACCTCGTCCTCGGGCAGGTTGTCGTTCTTCTTCGCCTTGTCCAGAGCGGTGTTGGCGTCGCGCCGGGCATTGCGCACGGCCACGCGGGCCTCCTCGGCATAGGTTTTGCACTGCTTCACCAGTTCGCGGCGGCGCTCCTCGGTAAGGGCCGGGAACGGCAGGCGAATCACCGAGCCATCGTTGGAAGGGGTAACCCCCAGGTCGCTTTCGAGAATGGCATGCTCGATGGCCCGCAGCACGCCCTTGTCCCAGGGCTCGATGACCAGCATGTGGGCATCGGGGGTTTTCACGCCGGCCATCTGGTTGATGGGGGTAGGCACGCCGTAGTAATCCACCTTGATGCGGTCGAGCACCATGGCGTTGGCGCGGCCGGTGCGCACGGTGGAGAACACTTCGTGCAGCGAAACGAGGGCCTTCTCCATGCGGTCCTCTGCGGTCATCAAAATCTCGTCGGTCATGAAATTCTCCTCTGCGAAAACAAGCCCCGCGCGGGGCGGGAATGGGACCAGTGGGTTTATTCTACGGTGGTTCCGATGGCTTCGCCCTTAAGCGCCCGCGAAATGTTACCGGGCACCGTGAGATCGAATACGATCATGGGCACGTGGTTGTCCATGCAAAGCGAGGTGGCGGTGGCGTCCATCACGTGCAAGCCGCGGTTCAGCACGTCCATGTAGGAGATGCGATCGAAGCGATGGGCGTCGGGGTTTGCCACCGGGTCGGCGTCGTACACGCCGTCCACCTTGGTGGCCTTCATCAGGCAATCCACGTCCAGCTCGCAGGCGCGCAGGGCAGCGGTGGTGTCGGTGGTGAAGTAGGGGTTGCCGGTGCCGGCCGCCAGAATGACCACGCGCCCCTTCTCAAGGTGGCGGATGGCGCGGCGGCGGATGTAGGGCTCGGACACCTCTTGCATGTTGATGGCGCTCTGCACGCGGGAGAACACGCCGTGGCGCTCGAAGGAATCCTGCAGGGCCAGGGCGTTCATGACGGTGGCCAGCATGCCGATGTAGTCGGCCTGGGCGCGGTCCATGCCCTCGGCGGATCCGGCGAGACCGCGGAAGATATTGCCGCCGCCCACCACTACCGCCAGCTGCACGCCGTCGTGCACGATGTCGGCGATCTGCTCGGCCAAATCGTCCACCACTTTGGGGTCGATGCCGTAGCCTTGGTCGCCCGCCAGGGCCTCGCCGGAAAGCTTCAGCAAAACGCGCTTGTACTTGTACTCATCCGCCATAAAGGCCTTCCCTTCCCACTAATTTTGCATACCGACCCATAGTAAACGAAAACAGGGCGGGCAAGGGCGCCGGGGCGGACAAACTCGCAGATTCCACGGCCGGGCAACAAAAAGCGCCGTTTAGGCAGAGATAGAATCTCTGCCCTACGAAGCACGGCCGGTGAGAACGCCTTTCGGCGGGGGCGCCCAACGGGGGCGCCCCTTGGCCGCTCGCCCCCGTTGGGGCAGAGCGCGAGCCCGCCACGGGCATGCGCGCCCGTCGAGAGCACGACGGGCGCGTCAGCAGCGGCGTTCCCGGCACCTGACATTACCCCCCGTCCCCTGTCATGAAAAGCGCCGCCTCGGACTTGCCGGGGCGGCGCTTCGGTTTTTATAGCTTAGCTGCTAGGCGCGCAGGTGCTTTAGCGCTGCTGGCGGGGCTGGGGCTGCTGCTGGTCCTGGCCCTGTTCCTGCTGCTGGGAAGCAGCAGGGCTGCTCTCGCCCAGGGTCACCTTGATGTCCTGGGTTTGGCCGTCCGCCTTCGCCACGGTGAGGGTAACCTCGGCGCCCGGCTGCTCGCCGCGCACGTCCAGCATAAGGTCGCTGGAGGAAGCCACTGCCTTGCCGTTGAAGCCGGTGATGATGTCGCCTTCCACAATGCCCGCCTGGGCAGCGGCGCTGTCGGGCACCACTTCGGCCACGTAGGCACCCGCGTCAGAGCTCAGGCCGTAGTTCTCAGCCACCGCAGGGGTGATGTCGGAAAGCGACACGCCCAGCTGCGCGTAGGTGGGCTCCTCGCCGGCCATCAGCTTGTCGGCAATACCCATGGCGTAGTTCACCGGAATGGCGAAGCCCACGCCGGAGTAGTTGCCGGAATACGAAGTGATGAGGGTGTTGATGCCGATCAGCTTGCCCTCGGCGTCCACCATGGCGCCACCGGAGTTACCGGGGTTGATGGCGGCGTCGGTCTGAATCATGTTGGGGTAGATGGTATCGGTGGCAGAGCCGCTCTCGGCGCCGCTCATGATCTGGGAGCGGTTGGTGGCGGAAACGATGCCGGTGGCCACCGACTGCTCCAGGCCGAACGGGCTGCCAATGGTCATAACCCATTCGCCCACCACGAGGTCGTTGGAATCGCCGATTTCCATGGGGGTGAGGCCGGAGGCGTCCTTGGCCTTCAGCACGGCCACATCAGAGGAAGGATCGGTGCCTACCAGGTCGCAGTCGTAGGTTTTACCCTCGATAGTCACCGTCCAGGCGGCGCCGCCCTCCACCACATGGTTGTTGGTGAGGATGTAGCCGTCCTCGGTGAGCACCACGCCCGAGCCGGTGCCGTACTCGGTGTAGTTGTCGTCCACCACCTGCTGGCTGCTCATCTGGAAGCTGTTCTGCTGGCCCCAGCCCCAGCCGTAGCCGTCGCCGTAGCCGTCGCCGTAACCGTAGTCATCGCCGTAACCGAAACCGTAGGGAAAGCCCCAACCATAGCCGTACTCGTTGCCGCCGTAGCCGTAGCCGTTGCCCTGCGACTGGGCGGAGGCGTCAACGTAGGTGGCCACAAACGCCACCGACGGCAGGCACTTGTTGGCCACCGCTTCCGGCAACGTGGTGTCTTCGCCGTTCACCGTGATGGTGGTGTTGCCGTCGCCGTTGGTCACCGTGGCGGAGGGGCTGTTGTTGGCGGAACTGTCGGCCGCATGGAGGGTGGTCACCGCTCCGCCCACGCCGAAGGCAAGGATGCACGCCACGGCAGCACCGGCAAAACCGTATAGGAACGTGCGGGCGCCGGTCTTTTTCGGGGCCGCATGCTCAGGGGCATGGCCGGTCTCCGGGGTGGTGGTCTCGGTGATCACCGTCTGCTCGATGATGTCATCGGTGGCGGGATCGCTCACAGGAAGGTTCTCTTTATTCAAGTCAGTCATGGGTTCGCTCCTTGCTTTGTCTAAGACTGCTCTTACCAATGGGGCCGAGCTTTCCAAAGGCGTCCCTGCCGCATCGGCGGCGACGCCATTCCCGCTCGGGCGATGCCCAATTTATCACGGGGCATTTTTTGCCTTCCGGTTAAAACCGAAACGTCATTTCTGCGTCATTGGATTACACCAAACGATGTACTCCCGTAAGATGACGGTAAACTTCTGCCTGTCCAAACCGCGCCTCCCCCAACTCCATGCGGGGAAACGCGAAGAGGTGTCCATGGACATCGCATTGCAAGTTTTCAACGCTGGCCGGCGAGGGGCCGATTGAGCGGGCACGGTTCCCTACAATGGGGGAAATAAGCAGGGCCGGGGGCGGTGCGTGCCCGCACCGGCCAGAGAGGAGTCATCCATGCAACTATCCGGACTTGTCACCCTCGAACCCACGGAAGGGCCCGTGTTGGCGAATTTGGCCGACATGGCCGGCGATGCGTTTTTGGAAGAGCTGTGGACCCAGGAGCTGCTGAGCGCCCTGCCGGAAACCAGCCGCGGCTCCGACCGCGAACGATTCCTGTCCCGCGCCATAATCTTGTCAGACCTGGCGGTAGGCACCCCCTACCAGTGCGGTTACTGCACCCCCGACGGCAAGGGGCTGATGATCGGCTTCCGCAACAGCGAGCTGGCGCCACAAACCTGGGAAGCGCTGGAGGAAAAGGGCTGGAAGGACCTGTGCAAATCGGTGCTCTCCATCGAAGAGCAGGAGGCCCTGAACAAGCAGCTGGAGCGCATGGCCCCCATTTCGGTGTTCGACTACCCCGAAAAAACCCACAAGCATGACGACTTCATCCACCTCATCATGTTCGCCGTGGCCCCCGACGCCCAGGGCACCGGCGTGGCCCGCAAGGTGCTGGAGCCGTTCTTCAAACTGGCCGACGAGGAGAATCTGCCTATCTACCTGGAAACTTATTCCGATAGGTTGGAGGAGCTGTACAAACATTTCGGCTTTGAAATGGTACGCGAGTATCGCAGCCCCGAGTTCGCCGTATACGAACGGGTGATGGTGCGCAAACCGAGCGGCGAACGGTAGGCGCGCGGAAACACCGCCTCACTCGTTCCCGAACCGGCCACCAGCCGCATGACCTGTTGCTGACAGCGAACGGCAATCGCGCAAAGGCGTCGCACTCCCCCTGCAAAACTTGGGAAGCCGAGGCAGCTGTCACCAAAGTTGTCTTTTTGCGGTAGCGGGTGCGCGGTTTTGCGACTTCGGTAACTTCTTCCGCATGTTTTGGCGACTTTGGTACCGGCCCACCTGGGGTTTTGTGGGCTATCCATACCAAAGTCGCTTTTTTGCGCATATTTTGGGTACCAAAGTCGAAAAAACGCGTCTTCGGAAAGAGCCGCAGCCCGTCGGAGCCAGATGGAGGGCCAAGTGAAAGCCCCCGGCCTACTGGGTGCCGGAGGCTTTCTCGTCCGTTAGGACTTTCTCCTTGTTTGTCACCTGCGCGTAGGGGGTACTCCAATCCGCCCCACTGTGACCTCGTCATTATCCCATATGAGCTCGGTGAACGACGCGTTGCCGATCTTCTCGGGCTCGTTCACCCGCGCGCGGTCGAACAGGTACACCAGCGTGCGCACGGTGAAGGCATGGGTGACCACCAGCACGTTGCCGCCTCCCTGGGATTCGATTTGCCGGCCCACGTCCTGCAGGAAGCTGCGCAGCCGCGCTTCGATGGCGGCGAAGTTCTCGGCCCGGCCGGTGGTGTCAATGGCGGCGAAGTAGTCGGCAATTTGGGGCAGTTGGCGATTGTGGTGGCTGCGCGGCAGCACCTCGCCGAAGCAGGCGGCCAGCGCGTCTTGCATGAACTGGCGGTCCTCCCCTTCCAGCTGACCGTAGCACCATTCCCGCAGGCGGGAATCGGCGTGCAGTGGCAGCTCTTCGGGGATGGCCTGGCCGCGGGCAGAAAGCCACGCCTTCCACGCAATTTCCAGGGTGGCACGAGCGCGGCCGCTGTCGGAGGAGTAACCGGCCACGAATGTGCGATTGGCAAGGCGGCGCCCCAATTCCGCTGCGGCATGCTCGCCGGCAGCCGTGAGCGGGGTGTCGCACCAGCCCTGCACCCGGTTCATCACGTTGAAGATGGTTTCGCCGTGGCGGGCCACGTAAAACGTAACGGTCATGGCACGCCTCCTTTCATGCCGCACACGTTTTCAGTGTAGGGCAAGCCGCCAACCCGCCGCATCAGCCGATACGCGGCGGTAACCTGTGAAGAGGCCACCCCCGCCCGTCCGGGCGCAATCGCAGCCGGCGCATAGGCAGAGATAGAATCTCTGCCCTACGAAAGCGACAGAGACGAACGTTCAAGCACGAATAGAGCTGCCCCCTTGGCTGGCCCGGTTGGGCGGGGCGGAGCGAGGTGAGGCAAAGCCCAAGGAGTGCCGAGACCACAGGCTCGGCACGACGACGCGTCGAGCGCAGCCCCGCCCAACCGGGCCAGCCTCCAAAAACCTGACGTTATCCCCGTCCCCTGTCACTCCCCCGTCACGGACGCGGGCGCGGCTTAGTTGTTGGCGTAGTTGGAGAGAAAGGCTTTGGTACGGTTGTGCTGGGGGTTGTTGATCAGCTGCTCCGCCGGCCCCTCTTCCACAATCACACCGCCGTCCATGAAAATGATGCGGTCGGCCACGTCGCGGGCGAAGCCCATCTCGTGGGTGACGATCACCATGGTCATGTGCTCGCTGGCCAAATCGCGGATCACCTTCAGCACCTCGCGGGTGAGCTCGGGGTCGAGCGCGCTTGTGGGCTCGTCGAAGAACAGCACGTCGGGGTTCATGGCCAAGGCGCGGGCAATGGCCAC